>Ga0066905_100000478_pt1 | contig 11179 bp, 11 predicted proteins | sample PanSoiMetaPlot36_FD_67483 | JGI IMG/M metagenome (GOLD analysis project Ga0066905, IMG submission 67483) | Tropical forest soil microbial communities from Panama analyzed to predict greenhouse gas emissions - Panama Soil Plot 36 (version 2) | ecosystem: Environmental > Terrestrial > Soil >... | reverse complement strand
GGATTCGACATCGATGTGTTCCGCGACTGGGAGGGCTCGCGCACCGCCAAGCCCTGACCGAGCGCGGCACTGGCGGCCAAACGGCCGGTTTTGGTAGCAGCGCCTCGCCTAACTCCGCGACAGTGCAGGCGATCGGGTGAAGATGTCCTATAATGCCGCCATGCCGCGAGGCGGAATCTTCGATGTTTCCTTCCTGATTCTCTCCTCTCTCGCGGTCCTGGTCGCGGTGATCGCCTACATCAAGGATCCGGGCCTGCCCGTCCTGGGCGCGCGCAACGGGCTCTCGCTGCTCTGGTTCATCATCCCGCGGCTCGTGCCCGCGCTCATCCTGGCCGGCATGCTCCAGGTCGTCATCCCGCAGGAGACGGTGGCGCGCTACTTCGGCAAGCAGTCGGGCTTCACCGCCATCGTGATGGCCAGCGCGGCCGGCGTGATCACGCCGGGCGGTCCGATGGTGAGCGTGCCGCTGCTGGTGGTGCTCTCGAACTCGGGGATGGCGCTGGGTCCGCTGGTGGCGTACATGACCGCGTGGTCGCTCTTCGGCATGCAGCGGATCATCGCCTGGGAGGCGCCGCTCATGGGCTGGCACTTCGTCGCGGTGCGCACGGCCTCGAGCCTGGTCTTCCCCATCGTGGCCGGATGGCTCGTGACGCTGTACTTCCACGAGTAGACGGGCGGTCATGGCCTTCGCCGATCTCCGCGAGTTCATCGCCCACCTCGAGAAGGAGGGCTGGCTCAAGCGGGTGAGCGCGCCCGTCTCGCGTGATCTGGAGATCGCCGAGATCACCGACCGCGTGTCCAAGAGCGGGAGAGGACGCAACGTGGCCCTGCTCTTCGAGAACGTGCAGGGCTTCGACATGCCCGTCCTCATCAACGCGTTCGGCTCGCGCGAGCGGATGGCCGCCGCGCTCGGCGTCGATCGTCTCGACGACGTCTCCGCCCGGGTCGCCAAGCTGCTCGACCTGCGGATGCCCGGCTCCACGTTCGACAAGCTGCGCAAGCTCGGTGATCTCTTCGACCTCGCCAAGTCCGGGCCCAAGCGCGTGCGGTCGGCCCCGTGCCAGGAGGTCGTCGACACCGATCATCCCTCGCTCGCCACCCTGCCCGTGCTGCGGTGCTGGCCGAGCGACGGCGGCCGCTACATCACACTGCCGATGGTCTTCACCCGCGATCCGATCACCGGCGCGCGCAACGTCGGGATGTACCGCCTCCAGGTCTACGACGACCAGACCCTCGGCATGCACTGGCAGATCCACAAGGGCTCGGCCGAGCATCAGCGCCTCGCCGAGGAGCGGCGGGAGCCGATGGAGGTGGCCATCGCGCTTGGCGGCGACCCGTGCGCGATCTACTCGGGCTCTGCGCCGCTGCCGCCCGGCGTGGACGAGATGGTCTTCGCGGGCTGGTTGCGCGGGGCGGGCGTCCCGCTGGTGCCCTGCCGCACCGTCCACATCGACGTGCCGGCCGAGGCCGAGATCGTGCTCGAGGGCTGGGTGGATCCCGCGGAGCGCCGGCTCGAGGGCCCGTTCGGCGACCACACCGGCTACTACTCGCTGGCCCGCGACTACCCGGTGTTCCACCTGAAGGCGATCACGCGGCGCCGCAACCCGATCTATCCGACCACCATCGTGGGGCGCCCACCCCAGGAGGACTATTGGCTGGGCAAGGCCACCGAGCGCATCTTCCTGCCGATCATCCGGATGATGCTGCCCGAGGTCGTGGACATGAACATGCCGGCCGAGGGCGTGTTCCACAACCTGGTGATCGTCTCCATCAAGAAGCGCTATCCCGGGCACGCCCGCAAGGTCATGTACGCGCTCTGGGGCCTCGGGCTCATGATGCTGGCCAAGAACATCGTGGTGGTCTCCGATCACGTGAACGTGCACGACCTCTCCGAGGTGGCCTGGCGCGCGACTGGCAACATCGACCCGAAGCGGGACCTCGTGATCGTCGACGGCCCGATGGACGACCTCGACCACGCGGCGATGCGACACCGCTTCGGCGGCAAGCTCGGCGTGGACGCCACCGAGAAGACCGAGGCCGACGGGATCGGGCAGCCGTGGCCGGAGGAGATCGTGATGAGCGAGGACATCCGCGCCCTCGTCACGCGGCGCTGGGCCGAGTACGGGCTCTAGCGCTTCGCTGGTCTGCGTGTCCACCGTCCGGCACTTCCTCGACGCGATCAAGTTCGAGCACACCGTCTTCGCGCTGCCCTTCGCCTATGTGGCGATGGTGCTGGCCGCCGACGGCTGGCCGGGCTGGCACATCGTGATCTGGGTGACCCTCGCGATGGCGGGCGCGCGCACCCTGGCCATGAGCGTGAACCGGCTGGCCGACCGCTTCATCGACACGGCCAATCCGCGCACCGCCCGGCGTCATCTGCCGACCGGCCTGCTCACACCCGCGCAGGTGACGGCGGCCGCCGTGCTCGCGGCGGCCCTGCTCCTGCTCTCGGCCTGGATGCTGAATCCCCTCTGCCTGATGCTCTCCCCGCTCGCGGTGCTGTTCCTGGTGGGCTACTCGTACACCAAGCGGTTCACCTGGCTCTCGCACTGGATCCTCGGCTTCACTGACGGGATCGCGGCCGCCGGCGGCTGGATCGCGGTGCGCGCCGCCTTCGATCCGCCGGTCTACGTGCTCTGGTTCGCGCTTACCGTGTGGATCGCCGGCTTCGATCTCATCTACGCCTGCCAGGACGTAGACTTCGACCGGCGCCACGGGCTGCACTCGGTGCCCGCCCGCTTCGGTATCGCCGCCGCCTTGACCACCGCGCGCGTGTGCCACCTGCTGACCATCGCCGCCTTCGCGCTCCTGGGCTGGACGATGGGCCTGGGACTCCTGTACTGGGCGGGGGTGCTGGTGGTCGCCGCGCTGCTCGTCTACGAGCACTCGCTGGTCTCCCCGAGCGATCTGTCGAGGCTGGACATCGCCTTCTTCAACGTCAACGGCTACATCGCGGTAATCCTCTTCTTCTCGGTAATCGGAGGTCGGCTGGTGTGACCGAGACCCTGCACGGCACCGAGAAGGCCCGCTTCGTCAGCGCGATGTTCTCCCGCATCGCGCGGCGCTACGACCTGATGAACGGGCTCATGACGCTCGGGATGCACCATGCCTGGCGCCGCTTCGCGGCGCGCCAGACCATCGCCTGCCCCGACGGGCCCGCGCTCGATCTGGCCACCGGCACTGGCGACCTGGCCCTCGACCTGGCCGAGGTGCACCGGCATCGCGTGGTCATCGCGGCCGACTTCGCGCTCGGCATGCTGGCGGTCGCGCGGGAGAAGATGCGGGGAATCGACGAGGCGCGGCGCGTGCGCCTGATGGCCGCCGACGCGCTCGCCCTGCCCTTCCAGACCCGCACGTTCGCCTGCGTGACGAGCGCCTTCCTGCTGCGCAACCTGGCCGACCTCGAGCAGGGGCTGCGCGAGATGAAGCGCGTGAGCCGACCGGGCGGGCGCGTCGTCGCGCTCGAGATCACCCAGATGCGGGCGCCTGGCTTCACCACGCTCTTCCGGCTCTACTTCCACCACGTGGTGCCGTGGGTGGGCCAGCTAGTCGGGGGTGATCGTGAGGCCTACACGTACCTACCGCAATCGGTGGATCGCTTCGTGACGCCGGCCGAGCTGGCAGCGCTCATGGAGAAGGTGGGCCTGCGCGGCGTGAGCTACCGGCGACTCGGGCTCGGCACCGTCACGGTCCACGTCGGCATCGCCTGAGCCGGCACCGGCCGGACAAGCGAAAGCCCCGGGAGGCCGACTCCCGGGGCTCGTGAGATCCGATCGGGCGAGGCGGGGCTACCACTCGGGGCTCGAGTACTCCTCCCAGACGCGCCGGACCACCCGGATCTGCTGGGCGCGGCCGTCCTTCTGCTCGAGCGTGACGATGTCGCCCGCGTTGATGCGTTCGAGGTCCGTGCTGGTGCCCTCATCGGTCACCACCAGGGCCTGCCCGCAGAGGATGTCGGTACAGGCCTCGGCCTCCCCGCGCACGCGTACCGTACCCGCGGCCTTGTCCACCGACACGACCTGAAAGCGGTTGTACTTGAGGGAATCGGTCAGGCTGTACGCCATAGAAGCCTCCTTTCCGATTGGGGTCTGTTATAACAGACGGCGGTCCCGCTCCACAAGCGGTGATAGTATTTTTCACGGTTTATGGGTGTCGCCGCCGGACGTATCGCCGAGACGTTCTACTCGATCCAGGGTGAGGGAGCCACCGCCGGACTGCCCGCCATCTTCGTGCGGCTGCAGGGCTGCTCGGTGGGCTGCCGCTGGTGCGACACCAAGTATTCGTGGGACCCGGCGGCCGGTCACGAGGTGACCCTGCCAGGCCTCCTCGCCGAGGTGGCCGCCTTCCCCTGCCGGCGCGTCGTCATCACCGGAGGGGAGCCGCTCGAATCGCCGCTCTTCGCCGCCCTCGCGAAGGTGCTGGCCGAGCGCGGCTACACCGTCGAGGTCGAAACCTCGGGGACGCTCGAGCCGCCCCACGACGCGCCGGCCTCCATCCAGTGGAACGTCTCGGTCAAGCTGGCCGGCTCCGGCGTAGCGGACGACCGGCGCATCAGTCCGGCCGCGATCCGCGCCTTCCTGGCGCGTGAGGCTTGGTGGAAGTTCGTGGTGAGCGATCCGGCTGAGGTCGGCGAGGTCCTGCGACTCGCGGAGCGCTTCGCCCTGCCTAGCGACCGCGTCCTCCTGCAGCCCGAGGGGCTGCGGGTCGAGGACCTGGCCGCACGCACCCCCTGGCTAGTGGAGGCCTGCAAGGCGCACGGCTTCCGGTTCTCCCCCCGGCTCCACATTCTGATCTGGGGCCCCCGGCGAGGCGTGTGATGGCGGGCCGACGCGCAGTGGTCCTCCTCTCGGGCGGGCTCGACTCCACCACCGCCCTCGCCGTCGCGCGGGACGAGGGCTTCGAGTGCTACGCGCTGTCGTTCGACTACGGCCAGCGGCACGACCGCGAGCTCGAATCGGCCCACCGGGTGGCGGACGCGCTCGGGGCCAAGCAGCACCTGGTGCTGCGCCTCGACTTGCGGGCCATCGGCGGCTCCGCCCTGACCGCGGACATCCCGGTGCCGAAGTCCCGCAGCGAATCCGAGATGAGCAGCGGCATCCCGGTCACCTACGTCCCGGCCCGGAACACGATCTTCCTGAGCCACGCGCTGGCCTGGGCCGAGGTGCTCGAGTCGAGCGACATCTTCATCGGCGTAAATGCCCTGGACTATTCGGGTTACCCCGATTGCCGACCCGAGTACATCGAGGCCTTCGAGCGCATGGCCAACCTGGCGACCCGGGCCGGCGTCGAGGGCGCGATGCGCCTGCGAATCCACACGCCGCTGATCAACCTGAGCAAGGCTCAGATCGTCCTACGCGGCTCCGGGCTGGGCGTGGACCTCGGTCTGACTTGGTCGTGCTACGAGCCCCAGCCCAATGGGCGCGCGTGCGGCCGGTGCGACTCCTGCCTGTTGCGACGCAAGGGCTTCAGCGAGGCGGGACTGCGCGATCCCGTGCCCACCGCGCGCTGAAGTCCTCGGACACCGTGGCCCACTCCGACGACGTGCTGAGCCGCTTCCCGCGCGAGCGGACGTGGCTGCTGCCCGCGCTGCACGCGCTCCAGCATCGCGACCGCTGGCTGTCGACGGAGGCTCTCGTCGCCGCCGCCGAGCATCTCCGCGTGCCGCGCAGCGAGGTCTATGGGGTGGCCACCCACTACCCCGAGTTCCGGCTGAAGGAGCCGGGCCGGCGCGTGGTGCGCGTGTGCGTCGGGCTGTCGTGTCGCGTCCGGGGCGGGCTCGACGTGCTGGCCGCCGGCGAGCGTCGCCTCGGCATCACAGCCGGAGAGACGACGGCGGACGGCGGCACCACGCTGGAGCGGCTGGATTGCGCGTTCGATTGCGCGATGGCGCCCGTCGTCGAGGTGGAGGGCGAGCATCGCGGGCGCGTCACGGCCGCCGGGATGGACGCGCTCCTCGCCGCGCCCCCTTACCCTGCCCCCTCCCCTTCTGGGGGCGAGGGTGTTCCCGAGCCAGGCGCAGGCAGTGTCCTCCTCCCCTCGGGAGAGGGGGCTGGGGCGAGGAGTCCCACCGTCGAGCCCCTAACCCTCGCGGTCGGCGTCGGGACCTGCGGGCTCTCGGTAGGCGCCGGCGACACGCTGCGCGCGCTGCAGGACGAAGCCGTGCGCCGCGCTCTGTCCGTTCGCATCATCGCCGCCGGCTGCGGCGGCCTCTGCTGGGCGGCTCCCGTCGTCACCGTGCTCCGCCCCGGTCGCGCGCCGTGCATCGTTCCCGGCGTCGCGCGGGATCGGATCGCCGCTCTCCTCGACGCGGTGACGAGAGACCGCGACGCGGAGAGCCCGGACGTCGCCGCCTTCCTCGCCGGCCAGAGGCGCGAGCTGACGAGCCGCTGCGGCGTCGTGGACCCGAGCGACATCGCCGACGCCGTGCGACACGGCTCGTACGAAGTCTTCCGGGGCGTGCTGGCCGAGGGCCGACCGGAGGCCGTGATCGAGACGGTGAAGCGAGCCGGTCTTCGGGGACGGGGCGGTGCGTACTTTCAGGCTGCGCTCAAGTGGGAAGGCGCGCGCGGCGCCGTCGGCTCACCCCGCTATCTCATCGTCAACGGCGAGGAAGGCGAGCCCGGCATCTTCAAGGATCGCCACCTGATGGAAGGTGATCCGCATCGCCTCCTGGAGGGCGCGCTGCTGGCGGCCTATGCCGCCGGCGTCTCGCGCGTCTTCCTCTACATCCACGGCGAGGCGCACCTGTCCGCGCGACGCCTCGAGCGAGCGCTCGCCCAAGCCCGTCGGGCCGGCTTGGTGGGTGAGCGTGTCCTCGGCAGCGACTGGAGCGTCGCCATGGAGATCCGTCGTGGCGCGGGCGGCTTCGTGCTGGGCGAGGAGACCGCGCTCATGGAGTCGCTCGAGGGGCGGCGGGCGATGCCGAGGCCGAAGCCGCCGTTCCCAACCGAGGCCGGCGTCTGGGGACGCCCGACCGTCATCAACAACGTCGAGACCCTCTTCACCGTGCCGCTCATCGTGGGACACGGCGCCGAGTGGTGGACCGCCCTCGGTGGCGGCCACGGCACCAAGGTCTTCGGGCTCTCGGGGCACGTGGCCCGGCCGGGCGTGATCGAGGCGGAGCTGGGCCTCTCGCTGCGCGATCTCCTCGACCGTATGGGGGGCGGCGCGCCGGACAGCCGCGCGGTGACGGCGGTGGCCCTGGGCGGGCCGTCGGGTGTCCTGGTCCCGCCTCGGCGATTCGATCAACCGCTCGTGCCGGGCGGTAGTCCGAATCCGGGCACCGGCGGGGTGGCCGCCCTGCACGCCAGCGTACCGGTGGCGGAGGCGGTGCGGGTGCTGCTCGACTTCAACACGCGGGAGTCCTGCGGCAAGTGCACTCCGTGCCGCGAAGGTACCGCGCGGCTGCGCGACATGCTCGACGGCCGAGCGCCCGTGGATGAGCGGTCGGTCGCCGAGCTGGCCGACGTGGTGCGGGTGGCGTCGCTCTGCGGACTCGGCCAGGCCGCTCCGCTGTCGATCCTCTCCGCGCTCCAGGAATTCCCCGGCGCGATCTAGCGAAGCGCGCGGGCGGGCACGCCGACGTAGTCGGCCCGCGGTCGGATCAGGCGATTGTCCGCGTACTGCTCCGTGACGTGCGCGCACCAGCCCGCCACTCGTCCCACCGCGAAGATGGACGTGCAGAAGTCGGGGGGAATGCCGAGCGCGTCGTAGACCACGGCCGAGAAGAAATCCACGTTCACCGGCAGCGTCGTCCGCGCCTTCATGGCGTCGTAGAGCCGCTCGGCCACCTCGAAGAGCTTGCCCCGCCCGGTCGCCTCCGCCATCGACTTGGCCATGCCCCGGAGCACACGCGCCCGCGCGTCGTCGACCTTGTAGACGCGGTGGCCGAAACCGGGCATGCGCGTCCGAGGATTGGCGCGATCCTGCTTGGAGAGCGACGCGCGCGCCCCCATCCGCGACTCGACCAGCGCCTCCGCCCGCTCCGGCTCGCCGATCTCGAGCAGCAGGGCGAGCACGTCTTCGTTGGCCCCGCCGTGACGCGGGCCCTTCAGCGTGGAGATGGCCGCCACGATGGCCGAGTGCAGGTCCGCGACGGTAGCCACCGCCACCCGCGCCGCGAAGGTGGAGGCGTTGAACTCGTGGTCGGCGTGCAGGGTGAGGATCACATCGAGCACGCGGGCCACCTCGGCCGACGGCGCCTTGCCGTCCAGCATCGTCAGGAAGCTGGCCGCGTGAGAGCCGTCGCGCGGCGCGGGCTCCGGCTCGCGATCAGTGCGCATGCGCTGCCAGGCTGCCACCGTCGCGGGCACCAGGTTCATCAGCCGATAGGCCTTGCGCTGGTTGGCCTCCGGCTCGTCGGAGCGCACGTCGGGATCGTAGGCCGCCGCCAGGGACACCGCGGTGCGCAGCGCGTCCAGCGGATGGCAGTCGCGCGGCAGACGACGCAGCATCTCCAGCACCGGGGGCGGCAGCGGCCGGGCCTCGGCCATCCGCGCCGCGAATGCCGCGCGCTCCGCAGCGGTCGGCAGCTCGCCGAACCAGAGCAGGTGCGTGGTGTCCTCGAAGCTGACCGACGCGGCGAGGTCCGCGATCTCGTAACCGCGGTAGTAGAGCCGCCCCGCCTCGCCATCCACTCGGCAGATCGCCGAGCGCGCCGCGATCACATCCTCCAGGCCGTCCTTGTATGCCGTCGCCATGGCTCGATCCTCCTTACTTGATTATACTTGATTTACATTGATTAGACTAGACGGAGCAGGATATCGCCGCACCCGCCAGGCCGCAGGCTGCTAGCATGGAAGCGTCATGGTGATGCTGGACGGCGAGGAATACCTGAGCGGTGACGAGGCGGCCGCCCTGATGGGCGTGAAGCGGGAGACGCTCTACGCCTACGTCAGCCGAGGCATGCTCAAGAGCTACCGGCAGGGCATCAAGCGGCAGCGTCTCTACCGGCGGTCCGAGGTCGAGGCGCTCGTTCGGCTGGCCCCCTCGGCGGAGGACGCCGATGCGCGGGCGCGCGCTCCGGAAGTTCCTCTCGCGGAGTCCTGGATAAGGGAGTAGGGAGCCGGGCCGTCAGGCCTGGAAGGCGGCCAATGCTTCCTGGAGCCGCTCGGCGTCCGGATCGTGCGGGCTGACCGACCTGGCGAAGCGCGCCCCGCAGGGACAGATCACCGCCAGCCGCAGGCCACCGCCCTCGAGCGGCTTGCTCGCCCCACGCAGCACGCCGCACTCGCGATGGGTCAGCACGAAGCCCCGTAGCTCGGCGTAGAGACCCATGGCCCGCTAGAGTAACAAACCCGGGGCCCGTTGCCGCGGTCCGGCGTGTAGAATGCAGATGCATTCGGGACTGATGGGGTCCCCGATGAACTCCGCGACCTTACACGTCAACGTCGACGACGTCACTGTAGATGTCCCCGCCGGGGCCACGGTGCTGGACGCCGTGAACCGCCTCGGTATCCCGCTGCCCCAGCTCTGCAAGGATCCCGACCGTTCCCCGCTCGGGGCTTGTCGCACCTGTCTCGTTCACGTCGAGGGGCAGCGGGGACTGCCCGCCGCCTGCCACCTGCCCGCGCGGGACGGCATGGTGGTAAAGACGACGCATCCCGAGGCAGAGCGCGTGCGCCGCGCGGTGCTGGACCTCACGCTGTCGATGCTCACACCTTCCGCCGACCGAGATGGCTTCGGCCAGGTGGGCGTGGCCGCGGCGAAGCACGACCTGCCGAGCCCCGGTCATCCCGCCCACCATCGCTTCGAGACCGACGCGTCGAAGTCGTTCTTCGTGCTCGACCGCGAGGCCTGCATCCTCTGCGGCCGCTGCACGGTGGCCTGCGGGGACGTCCAGCACATCGGGGCGATCTCGCTCGCCGGCCGGGGCCACGACGCACGGGTGGCGGTCTTCGGCGACGGCGCCATGGCGTCGTCCGTCTGCACCTCGTGCGGACAGTGCGTGGCCACCTGCCCCACCGGGGCGCTCCGGCCCAAGGAGACACCCGCGCCCATTGTCCGGGAGGTCGAGACGACGTGCCCGTACTGCGGGGTGGGGTGCGGCCTCACGCTGCGCGTGCGCGCCGACGGCCGTCTCTCCACCATGGCCGACGACGCGCCCGCGAATCACTCGAGCCGCGGGACGCTCTGCGTGAAGGGGCGCTTCGCCACCGGCTTCGTGCACTCGCGCGACCGCATCACCACCCCGCTGGTGAAGCGTGACGGCAAGTGGGAGGAGGCGACCTGGGACGAAGCGCTGGACGCCGCCGCCGACGGGCTCGCGCGCAACCGCGGTCGTTTCGGGGCGCTCGCCTCGGCCAAGGCCACCAACGAGGACGGCTTCGTCATCCAGAAGCTGGTGCGCGTGGTGATGGGCACAAACAACGTCGACCACTGCACGCGCCTCTGCCACTCGCCGTCGGTGGAGGCGATGCTGGTCTCGATGGGCTCGGGCGCGACCTCGAACTCCTATCAGGACTACGAGGAGGCGGGCTGCCTCATGGTGGTTGGCGCCGACGCCTCCGCCAATCACCCGGTGATCGCCATTCGCCTCCGCCGGGCGGTGGCGCGCGGGGCGCGGCTGATCGTGATCAACCCCAAGCGCGTCGAGTTGTGCGACCAGGCCGATCTCTGGATCCGCCAGCAGCCGGGCACCGACGTCGCCCTGTTCAACGCGATGGCCCGCGTCATCCTCGACGAGGGCCTGGCGGACCTCGACTTCGTCCGCGGCCGGACAGAGGGCTTCGACGAGTGGCGCCGGTCGCTGGAGCCCTACACCCTCGACCACGCGGAGCGCGTCACCGGGGTCCCGAGCGAGGACATCGCGCAGGCCGCGCGCTGGTACGCCCGGCCGCCCTTCGCCGGCTCCTGCCTGATCTGGGGCATGGGCATCACCCAGCACATCAACGGCACCGCCAACGCCCACGCTCTGCTGAACCTGTCCATGGCCGCCGGCCAGATGGGCTTCCCAGGCTCCGGCATCTCGCCGCTGCGTGGTCAGAACAACGTGCAGGGGTGCGGGGACGCCGGCTGCATTCCCACCAACCTGCCGGGCTATGCCGGGTACGGCGAGTCCGACCTCGGGCGTTTCGAGCGCGTCTGGGGCACTCGGCCGCCCGCGGATCCCGGCCTCGTCGTTACCGAAATGATCGAGGGGTGCCTCGACGGGCGCGTGCGCGCGATGTACGTGGTGGGA
>Ga0066905_100000477_pt1 | contig 11187 bp, 8 predicted proteins | sample PanSoiMetaPlot36_FD_67483 | JGI IMG/M metagenome (GOLD analysis project Ga0066905, IMG submission 67483) | Tropical forest soil microbial communities from Panama analyzed to predict greenhouse gas emissions - Panama Soil Plot 36 (version 2) | ecosystem: Environmental > Terrestrial > Soil >... | reverse complement strand
GCTACTCCCATGAGCACCAGGAAGATGAGAGGCAGGTCGAACGTCATGTCATCGCCTTGAAGGCCATGCCGTGCGCGGGACCGGGCGCCGGTGCGCCGCCTTTGCCGGCCATATGGGTCAACACCACCATATAGGCAATCAGCATCATTCCGTAGGTCACCAGGTAGCCGGTCAGGCTCGCGCCGAGCTGCACGCCGTTGGCCTCCCCTACGGCGTCCGCCGTGAGCAGTATCCCGGTGACGAGCCACGGCTGCCTGCCGATCTCGGTGACCATCCAGCCGGCGAGCGTCGCGATCCAGCCGGAAAACGTGAACCCGGCGAACGTCCATAACAGCCAGCGTGGCGGCAGCGCGCCTTTGCGCATCATCCAGGTGCCCAGCCATGACAGCGCGAGCATCAGGACGCCCACGCCGACCATCAGCCGGAAGGAGAAAAACAAGGGCGCCACCGGTGGAACATGCTCGAAGGCCTCCAGGCCCTTCACCTCGGCGGCCGTGTCGTGCCTGAGGATCAGGCTCAGGCCCTTCGGTATCTCGATCGAGTAGTCGTTGCGCTTCCTGTCCTCGTTGGGTATGGCGAAGAGCACCAGCGGCGCGCCTCGCTCGGTTTTCCACAGCGCCTCCATGGCGGCGATCTTGGCCGGCTGATGCTCGAGCGTGTTCAAGCCGTGCAGGTCCCCGACGAACGCCTGCACGGGCGTGAGCACCGCGGCAAGCGCGGCGGCGCTGCGCAGGGCGCGCAGCGCAGCGGGGTCGCCGGGAGCCTTGAGCAGCCGCCACGCCGACAGCCCCGCGACGACGAAGAGCGCGGTGATGCCGCTGGCGAGCATCATGTGCGTGAACCGATAAGGGAAGGACGGGTTGAAGATAACCTGCCACCAGCTGGCGGCGACGATCTGCCCGTCGACCACCGTATGCCCCACGGGGGTCTGCATCCAGGAGTTGAGCGCCAGGATCCAGAACGCCGACAGCGAAGTGCCGACCGCCACCAGCACGGTCGACGTCATGTGGACCCAGCCCGGGACGCGGTTCATCCCGAACAGCATCACGCCAAGGAAGGTCGCCTCGAGGAAGAAAGCGGTCAGCACCTCGTAGGCCAGCAACGGCCCCGCGACGTTGCCTACCTTGTTCATGAAGCCGGGCCAGTTGGTGCCGAACTGGAACGACATCACGATGCCGGTGACGACGCCCATCGCGAAGGTGAGCGCGAAGACTTTTACCCAGAGCTTGTAGCTCTCGAGCCAGGTGGCTTGCCCGCTCAGCGCGAAGCGGGCGCGCAGGTAGACCAGGATCCACGCCAGCCCGATGGTAATCGTCGGGAACAGGATGTGAAATGCGATGTTCAGCCCGAACTGGGCCCGTGCGATGAGCAGGGTGTCGGCGGTATCCATGCGCTGCGGTTAGCTGCCAGCCGTCAGTCTTCAGCCGTCAGCATAAACCTGTTTCGAGAGACGTGGTAATCGCTGGCGGCTCACAGCTGGCGGCTGGTTCTCATCCGCCCGAAAGGGCTCCCACGATCATCAACTCATCCGCGGGACGCAGCGGCGCCGTCAGGCTGCGGACCTCTTCGAGATTCACGAAGATCCTGATATGGCGCCGTATCCTGTCCTGCTCGCTGACGATGCGAAAGCGGATGCCGGGGTAGCGCCGGTCGAGGTCGTCGAGCAGTTCGCCGACGGTGCTGCCGGTGGCTTCTACGGTGGTCGCCTCCTGCGTGTAGCTCGCGAGCGGAGAGGGCACGTAGACCTTCATGTCTCCGCCGCCTCGACTGCATAGACTTCGGGCAGGTGGCGCGCGATGCACGAAAAACGCTTCCCCTCATCCACGCTCGCCCAGATCTCGCCACTGGTGGTGCCGAAATAGAGGCCCAGCGGCTTGGCCGTGTCCGAACACATCGCCTGGCGCTTGACGGTCCACCAGGACTGCTCACGTGGCAGTCCCCCGTCCTGGCGCTGCCACGTCTTGCCGGCGTTGCGGCTCACGTAGGCGGCCGGCTTGCCGTCCGGGCTGACGCGCGGCCAGACGGTGCCGCCGTCCATCGGGAACACCCACAGCGTGTCCGGCTCGCGCGGGTGCAGGACGAGGGGAAAACCGATGTCGCCGACTTTCTTCGGCATGGCCTCGCCGATGCGCACCCACCGGCCTTCCGGGCGATCCATGCGGTAGATTCCGCAGTGATTCTGCTGGTAGAGGCGGTCCGGCGCGAGCGGGTGCAGGCGCATGCAGTGTGGGTCATGGCCGAACTCGGGATAGGGATCCGGCAGGAAGTCGGCGCGGCATCCCTGGTTGAGCGGTTGCCAGGATTTGCCCTTGTCGCGCGACTCGAAGACGCCCCCGCTCGACATGCCGATGTAGAGATGGCGCGCGTCACGCGGGTCCACGTTGAGCGAGTGCATCTTGGGGCCATCGGGGGTCCCGTCCTGAGGGCCGCCGCCCCATTTCCTGCACACCGGGTTGTCGTTGAAGCCTGTCACGCCTTCCCAGGTTGCACCGCCATCTTCGGACCGGAATATCCCATGAGGCGAGGTTCCTGCGTACCACACGCCAGGCTCTGACGCGTGACCCGGTGTCAGCCAGAAGACATGATCCACCTCACGTTGGTCGGCGGCGCCTTCCGTCTTGGCGAAGGCGGGCGGGCGTTTGGCTTCCTTCCAGGTCTTGCCGAAGTCGAGGGAACGGAAGACGGTCGGTCCGAGATGCCCTGTGCGTGCCGCCAGCAGCAGCGTGCGGCGATCGCGCGGGTCGAGCACGCAGTGGTGGGTGGTATGGCCCAGGAATTCGGGCCCGGACAGCCGCCACTTGCGGCGGCCGGGACCGGCCTGCAGCTGGAACAGGCCCTTGCGGGTGGCAACGAGGAGGCGGAGGCTGGCAGTGCGGCGGGGTCGTTTCATGTGGGTCCTTGTCTTGTATAACTACCTGCTCTATCGGGCTATTTTCCGGGGCCGTCCCCTTGAAAACCGCGTCAGGTGCCTGATATAGCATACAGTCACCGAGTCCGGCCCCGACCCTTAGTCGGCTGAGAGCAATGCGTTTCGACAAGTTCACGACCAAGTTTCAGCAAGCCTTTGCCGACGCCCAGAGCCTGGCGGTCGGCGGCGACAATCCGTACATCGAACCCCAGCACCTGCTCACTGCGCTGATCAACCAGCAGGACGGCGGCACGGCTTCGCTCCTCGCCCGCGCAGGCGTCAACGTCGGCGGCCTGCGGGGGGTGCTGAAGAGCGCAATCGAGCGCCTGCCCCGGGTCGAAGGGCACGGCGGCGAGGTCAATGTCTCGCGCGAGCTCGGCAATCTCCTCAACCTCACCGACAAGGAAGCCCAGAAGCGGGGCGACCAGTTCATCGCCTCGGAGCTTTTCCTGCTGGCGCTGACCCAGGACAAGGGCGAGACCGGGCGGCTGCTCAAGCAGCACGGCGGCACGCGAGATTCGATCGAGAAGGCCGTTCAGGCGGTGCGTGGATCGGACACCGTGCAGAATCCCGAAGCCGAGGGCCAGCGTGAGGCTCTCAAGCGCTACACCCTGGATATCACCGAGCGGGCGCGCAGCGGCAAGCTCGACCCGGTCATCGGGCGCGACGACGAGATCCGCCGCGTGATCCAGATCCTGCAGCGCCGCACCAAGAATAACCCGGTGCTGATCGGGGAGCCGGGCGTGGGCAAGACCGCCATCGTGGAAGGGCTCGCCCAGCGCATCGTGAACGGCGAGGTGCCCGAATCCCTCAAGGGCAAGCGCGTACTGTCGCTCGACATGGCGGGGCTGCTGGCGGGGGCCAAGTATCGCGGTGAATTCGAGGAGCGCCTGAAGTCGGTGCTGAAAGAGCTCGCGCAGGACTCAGGACAGACCATCGTCTTCATCGACGAGCTGCACACCATGGTAGGCGCCGGCAAGGCCGAGGGAGCGATAGACGCCGGCAACATGCTGAAGCCTGCCCTGGCGCGCGGCGAGCTCCACTGCGTCGGAGCGACCACGCTCGACGAGTACCGCAAGCACGTGGAGAAGGACGCTGCGCTCGAGCGGCGCTTCCAGAAGGTGCTGGTGGACGAACCGAGCGTCGAGGCCACCATCGCCATCCTGCGCGGACTGCAGGAGAAGTACGAGCTGCACCACGGCGTGGACATCACCGACCCGGCGATCGTGGCGGCGGCAGAGCTCTCGCACCGCTACATCTCCGACCGCTTTCTTCCCGACAAGGCGATCGACCTCATCGACGAGGCGGCTTCCCGCATCAAGATGGAGATCGACTCCAAGCCCGAATCGATGGACCGGCTCGACCGGCGGCTGATCCAGCTCAAGATCGAGCGCGAGGCGGTCAAGAAGGAAAAGGACGAGGCGTCGCAGAAACGGCTGGCGGCGCTCGAGTTCGAGATCAGGGCGCTGGAGAAGGAGTATTCCGATCTCGAGGAGATCTGGAAGGCCGAGAAGGCCCAGGTGCAGGGTTCCGCGCACATCAAGGAAGAGATCGACCATGTGCGGGCGGAGATCGCCCAGCTGCAGCGGCAGGGCAAGTTCGACAAAGTCGCCGAGCTGCAGTACGGCAAGCTGCCCCAGCTCGAGGCGCAACTGAAGCAGGCGGACAAGCCGAAGACGAGCAGCGCGCGCCCGCGGCTGCTGCGCACCCAGGTCGGTGCGGAGGAAATCGCCGAAGTCGTGTCGCGGTGGACCGGCATACCGGTGTCCCGGATGATGCAGGGGGAGCGCGAGAAGCTGCTGCAGATGGAGGAAAAGCTCCACCAGCGCGTGGTGGGCCAGGACGAGGCGGTCAGCCTCGTCGCGGACGCCATCCGGCGCTCGCGCGCCGGCCTCGGCGATCCCAGGCGGCCGTACGGGTCGTTCCTGTTCCTCGGCCCGACTGGCGTCGGCAAGACCGAGCTATGCAAGGCGCTCGCCGAGTTCCTGTTCGACTCCGAGGACCATCTCATCCGCGTCGACATGTCCGAATTCATGGAGAAGCACTCGGTCGCGCGGTTGATCGGCGCACCGCCGGGCTACGTCGGCTACGAGGAAGGCGGCCACCTGACCGAGGCGGTGCGCCGGAAGCCGTACTCCGTGATCCTGCTCGACGAGATCGAGAAGGCGCACCACGATGTCTTCAACGTGCTGCTGCAGGTGCTCGACGACGGCCGCATGACCGACGGGCAGGGCCGCACCGTGGATTTCAAGAACACGGTGATCGTGATGACGTCCAACCTCGGCAGCCAGATGATCCAGCAGATGGCAGGCGACGAGTACCAGCTCATCAAGACCGCGGTGCTGGGCGAGGTGAAGGCGCAGCTGCGGCCGGAGTTCGTGAACCGCATCGACGAGATGATCGTGTTTCACGCGCTGGACGAGAAGCACATCAAGTCCATCGCGAAGATCCAGATCGGCTATCTCGAGCGGCGGCTCGCCGCCATGGATATCCGGCTCGAGGTGAGCGACGTGGCGCTCAAGGAGCTGGCGGCGGCGGGTTACGACCCGGTGTACGGCGCGCGCCCGCTCAAGCGGGCGATCCAGCAGAAGCTCGAGAACCCGCTGTCCAGGGCGATTCTCGAAGGCCGCTTCGGGCCCAAGGACATCATTCGCGTCGAGGCGAAGAAGGGCGGCCTGGCGTTCGAGAAATCACGGACCGCCACCGCCGCGGCGTGACGGGCGTCGCGGGACGTCGGAGTCCCGATCTTCTACAATAGGTGGTGCGCGCCCGGCCGCCCATGAAGATCCACCAGATCCAGATCCGCCATGACGAGAGCGAGGACCGCCTGCTCCTGCGGTTGTCTACTACCGATAACAATGAATTTCGTTTCTGGCTCACGCGCCGCTTCGTGAAGCGGCTGTGGGCGATGCTGGTGCAGATGCTGGAATGGGACCAGGCAGTGCGCCAGCAGGTCGATCCCGAGACGCGCCGCACCGTGCTCGACATCCAGCACGAGGGCTTTTCCCAGCAGGCGAATTACGCGAAGAAGTTCGAGGAGGCGACGCAGGAAGTGCCGCGCAGCCTGCCGCTGGGGGACGCACCGCTGGTGCTGGCCAAGGCGAAGGGCAAGAAAGGGGAGAAAGGGATGCAGTTGTTGAGCCTGCACCCGCAGCACGGCCAGGGGATAGACATGACCCTGGACACCAAGCTGCTGCACATCTTCACGCGCTTGCTGCGGCAATCCGTGGGCAAGACCGACTGGGACGTCAATCTCGCGCTGCACACAACGAAAGAGCAGTCCGAGCCGGCGCAGGAAGCAGCTCCGCGCCGGCTGAACTGAATTCCCGCGCGGGGATGACTTTTCAATCCCTCGGCCAGGTGGAGTAGGGGCGCACGAGGGGAGTATCCCCTCGTTTCGTCACCTCTCGGCCATCTGGAGTAGGGGTGCACGAGGGGAGATATCCCCTCGTTTCTTCCCTCACTTCCCCGCGGGCGCGGCAGGCGGCGGCAGTCTGAACACCACTGCCAGAAACTCCTTGACCGACTTGACTGCGGCGGCGTGCTGCTCCGCGTTGTAGCCAACCGTAGGCCCAAGCCGCACGCAGGTGTCCCTGTAGCTGAACGGCTTCCCGGTCTTGCTGTTGATGACGCGGCCGTTCCCATCCTCCTGGAGCACGCACAACGCCGTCGACTGGGAGCGTTCCGCCCGCACCGGCGTCGGGTTGGCAGGATTGTCGAAGCTGTGATGGGCGCCGGGGTACTCGGTGAGCACGACGTTTTTCTTGCCAGCGGCGTAGAGACGGTCGACGTAGGCCTGGCACGGCTCGATCGGGACGTAGTTGTCGTCGAGCCCGTGGTGTATATGCACCGGCCTGCCGGTCACGTTCTCGTCGTCGCGGAAGCGCGTATTGCAGGACGGGTAGAACGGGATGTACGCCGCGAACTCGATGCCCGGCGGGCCGTGCATCTTCTGGAACCTGCGCAAGCTGGCGTAGAGGACCGATTGACCGCCCCGGGAAAACCCCATCAGCGCAATGCGGTCGGCATCGATACGGGAATCCGGCGCCAGCAGGTCGAGCGCGCGATAGGCATCGATGATCATCGCGAGGCGCCCCAGCGTGTCCTGACTCGCGCTGACGGAAACGATGCCGCGGCCGGTAAAGCTGTCGACCAGGAACACTGCGATGCCCATCCCGGTGAGTTCTTCCGCCCACGCGGCGTGAGATGCGGAAAGGCCGCCCGAGCCATGCAGCAGTACGACCGCGGGCAGGCGACTGGTCCTCGCGCGCGGCAGCCGCAGCTCCCCGGCAATGGTCACGGGCTGCCCTTCCTTGACGCCGTTCAGAAACTGCTGATCGGTCAGCGTGGTCGAGCGAAATGCGTGCAGCTCGATGCGCGCCGTCTGCGCGTGCGCCGGGAGCGGCAGCAACAACGCCATCAGCATGATCGGAACGGCAATGGCGGAAAGTCTCATGAACGACCTTTCGTGGCCCTGTAGCTACAAGTTTACCCTGCGCCAGTAGCCGGTGAGCTCCAGGTAACCGAGGCCGGCGAGGGCGCCTGCGCTCAGGGCGCGCACCGCGCCCTCCCAGTAGATGGTGCCGCTCGTGGCCCGGGTGTCGTGCTCCTGGTCGTCGAACAGGGGTTCGACGGTCAGCTCCAGATCGCCCGCCCTGATCAGCCATGACACGGGGTAGGTCGTTCCCGTGCGCGGGCTGCGCCAGTCGCGGCGCGGAGTGAACCGGATGTCGTCGGGCGAGAATACCCGTATCGAGCCGTTCGCCCGGCGCAGCGCGCCGCCGGCCCAGTAGGCCCTCCCTTGCGGGTCGCGCATCCGGAACGCCATCAACGCGGCGCCCCCCTGGAGATTGATCCCGATCCAGTCCCAGCCGACCGCTTTTTCCTCCATGTATTGTGACGACCACTCGTGGTCGAGCCAGGCGGAGCCGGCCACCGGCTGCGGTCTGCCGGCGCGCGCGATGACACCCCTGACCTTGAGATGCGGCAGGCTGTAGTAGTAGCTGGCCGATTCCCGCGCGGGTCCCTTGCGGCTGAACCCGTCCTGGCCCTGCTTGAAGGGCGGTTGCGTGGCATCGAAGGCGAGCTCGAACGAAAACGCCGGTGCGGCGATGCGGGCCTGGTAAGTCGTGCCGGTCTGCTGCAGCATCCAGTGGTCTATCCAGACGCGCGTGCGGCCCATTTCGGCGTCGGCGAGATCGAAGCCGGCACGAGCCGCCCGCTGGGCGTGGATCAGCCGCCGCTGCGCCGGGTCGGAGAGGGCGGCATGAGCGATCAGGATCTGGCGCGGCGTGAAGGCGCTCGGGTTGTCCTGCTTCAAGTCCGGCCGGGCGCGAAAGAATGTGACCTGGAAGCCGAGCGGGCCGCTTGCCTCGTTGAGCCAGCCGGTGATGTACCACCATTCGATACGGAAGGTGGGGTGGCTGCCCTCGTCCCGGGGAAACCGCATCGGGTAGCCGGGAACGACCTTGGCAAAGGGCGTGACGGCTGACGACTGACGGCTGACGGGTTGAGCGGTCGCCGGCGCCCCAACCGCCGCGGCGAGCCAGGCCAGCATGGCGCGTCGGCTGAAAGGGGGTCTCGAAAGCGTTCGCATGCGCGTCAGTCGTCAGTCATCAGTGCGTCACCAGTCCTCGCGGACGGCACGGACGACATCCTCGCTCATCGCCGCGCGGCCGCTCCAGACCGCGGTGACAACGGCCGCACCGACGACCAGCGCCGCGAGCCCCGCCAGCGGCAGCCACGGCAGGTGCAGCTCCATGCTCCAATGGAAGGACTGGCGGTTGACCACGTGGATCAGGATCAGGCCCACCACCCAGCCCGTCACCAATCCCATGACGACGCCCAGCCCGGCGATCAGCCCGCCTTCGCAGCCCAGCATGGCGCCGATCTCCCGCCGCGACATGCCGATGTGGCGGAGAACGCCGAACTCGCGCCGGCGCGCGAGCGCCTGAGCGCTGAAGGAGACGCTGACGCCGAACAGCCCGATGAGGACTGCCGCGATTTCCAGTGCGTAGGTGATCGCGAAAGTGCGGTCGAACATGGCCAAGGAGATATTGCGCACTTCGCGGGTGGTGGCTATTTCCACTGCGGGGGCGTCGAATAGCCGCTCGAGCAGCGCACGCTGCACGTCCATGACGACCGCCCCTGGCGCGAGCCAGAGCGCTACATCGTTTACCAGCCGGTCACCCGTTACTTTGATATAGAGATCCCGGTTCATCGCGATGGCGCCGTTCTGGCGGGCATAGTCGCGCCAGATCCCGGCCACCGTGTAGGCCAGCGGTTCCTCGCCAAGCGGCAGGCGTACGCGGTCGCCCACCCGCATGCCGTAGAGGTCGGAGGCAACCTCCGATACCCATACCGGCGGGGGATCGCCCGGGCGCAGCGCAACGGGCGGACTCGTGAGGGCCAGCACTTTTTCGGGATCGGCGGCCTCGACCGGCCCGGCCAGCAGCGCAACGGGCGGCCGTTCGGGGGTCAGCAGGAGATTCTGGCTGCGGATGAAGGCGGCGCGCTCGACCCCGGGAGTGGCAGCGATGCGCGCCTGCTCCTCCGGAGAAAAGAACGCGGTTTCGCCGAAGCGCGCAGCGCGCAGATAGAGGTCGGCCGGCAGCATGCGGTCGAGCCAGGCCTCGAGCGAGCTGCGAAACGAGCTCACCATGATCAGCATCGAGACCATGAGACTGAAGCTGGTGACGATGGCGGCGACGCTGATTGCCGCCTGGCGCGGCGCCGCCTTGAGCTGGGCGACGGCGATTGCAGCGGGGGCGCGCGCCGGCAGCGGCAGGACGTCCAGGCAGGCCTTGGCGAGCCTGGGCATGACGAGAACCGCTCCCAGGAGCACCAGCGCGATGGCGACGTAACCCGCGATCGGCAGCCCGTTGATGGCGGGAGCGCGGGCGAGCAGCAGCCCGGCCACGGCGGCTGCGACACCCCACCAGAACGTCGGCACGCTCCTGAGCGCTTCCTCTTCATCGCCCGCGCGCAGCGCGCGAGCCGGGGGACGGCGCGCCGCCTCCCACGCGGGAGCTGCGGCGCCCAGCAGAGCGAACAACACGCCGAGGCCGGCGAACCAGGCGAGGGTCTGCGGCTCGGCTTCGAGGTCGGCCGCGATGCTGCGGAAGTAGCCGGCCCCCAGATCGGCGCCGACAGCCGCCAGAGCGTAGCGCGCGAGGGCATAGCCCATCAGTACGCCCAGCGCCGCGCCGAGCACCCCGATGAGCGCGCCTTCGGCCAGCAGCAGGCCCGCGAGCCTGCGGCGCGTGACTCCAATCGCCCGCAAGAGCGCGAACTGGGTGCGCCGCCGCAGCAGCGCCAGCACCTGCGATGAAAACACGAGGAAAGCCCCGGTGAAGAGGGCAACCAGCGCGAGCATGTCGAGGTTCAGCCGGTAAGCGCGCGTCAGGTTGGCGCCACGATCGCCCTCGGCTTGCGGCGTCACCACCTGTACGCCGGCGGGGAGCATCGCCTGCAGCTCGCGGCGGAAGGCCTGCACATCGGTGCCGGGTTTGAGGCGCACGTCCATGCGGTTGAGGCGCCCAAGGCGGTCGAGACGCCACTGGGCGGACGCGACGTCCATCACCCCCAGCCGTTGCCGGTAGGCGCCTTGCGGCAGCAGGCCCGCGACGCGCAGCTCGAGAGTTTGCGTGCCCACTTGTATCGCGAGCCGGTCGCCCGTTCTGAGTTCGAGCCATTCCGCGGCGGAGGGACTGAGCAGGATGGCATCGGCGTCGAACAGGTCCAGCACCATGCTCGAGCGCTCGGGCAGCAGAGAAGGCTGCACCTGGGCAGCCCGCAGGGGGTCGAAGCCGAGGATGCGCAAGCTGTCCGCACGCCCGGCCAGCGGCACCTCGAGGTCCACCGCGGGGTTGACCGCCTCGACCTGCGCCAGCCGAGCGATCCTGGGATAGAGCGCCTGGTCGAATCCCGCGCGCGGACCGCGCACCACGAGATCGGCTTCGCCGGCGAGATGCCGCGCGGCAAGCTCGAATTCGTTGATCGCGCTCGAGTTGACGAGGTGCACCGCCACGCCCAGGGCAACCCCGAGGGCAATGGCGATAATCCCCAGGACGCTGCGGCCAGGACTTTCGCGCAGCGGACCCCGAATGAGCGCCTGGAAAAGCAAGAAGCGGCCAGGCGCAGTGACTCGCGAGTCGCGGATCGCGGGTCGAGTGCCAGTCACGAGTCAGCGTCCTCAATCATGGATTGCTCAACTATCACCTCATCGCTTCGGCCGCTCTGGGCGTCACCGGGGGTCACATCCCCAACAACAATTGGGG
>Ga0066905_100000476_pt1 | contig 11187 bp, 12 predicted proteins | sample PanSoiMetaPlot36_FD_67483 | JGI IMG/M metagenome (GOLD analysis project Ga0066905, IMG submission 67483) | Tropical forest soil microbial communities from Panama analyzed to predict greenhouse gas emissions - Panama Soil Plot 36 (version 2) | ecosystem: Environmental > Terrestrial > Soil >... | reverse complement strand
CTCCATGGGCGATTCCTCAGTCATGACCGTTCCACTATAGGGGCGAGGGCAAGGTCCGTGTACCGCTGCCGGCAAATTCCGCACCCCCGCCGCGACCCACCCCCCGCCCGTCCCCGACCCACAGACGCGGCCGGAATCATCCGATCGCCACCCCCCGGTCCCGTCGATGCAACTCACACATGCCGCCGGAGCGCGGCCCCACGGATGAGGAGGTCCTTCATGTCTCGCCTGTCCTTCGCGGCGGTTGCCCTGGCGCTGATCCTGCCCGTGACGGCGCTCGCCGACTCCAAGAAGAAGCCCGACCCGCGAAAGGCCGCGAGCCCGGTCGTCATCCCGGCGATCGCCTACGGCGAAGCCAAGCCGGCAAGTTACGCGGCGCCCGCCCCGGTCCCGGTGGCCGCGACCCCGTGCCCCAACGGCGACTGCGGCCGGGCGGGTGGACGGTTTGCCGGCGGTTCGTACGGCGGACGGCTGGGAGTGTTCTTGATCGACGAGAACCACGAATGCGCCCCGGACGGGTGCCCGAAGCCGATCGGGTGTGGCAATTTCTGGACGGAGAAGAAGTTCATCTTCGGGAGTTGCCGGCAGTTCTTTGGAACCGCCGGGGCGACCGTCGGCGTGCACCGCAACGCGGTGGAGCAACCATAAGAGTCCACTGCGCCAGCCATATGGCGAGCTAGGAGCGTGAGCGACCGGAGTAGCTCATGCCGGTCGCTCTCGCTCCCCGATTCGTCAACTATCCGATTTGCGACCGGACTTGGGCTACCTGTCTTGAGGAACTGGACCGTCCGGCGGGATCAGGTGTCCGGCAACCGGTACGGCTGGCGAGGCTCGTCGTCCTCGACGCGTCGGGCCCGGACGATGATGCCGGCGATTGTGCTCAGTAAAGCGACGGCGCTGAACACGCCCACCCAAAGCCACCGAATCTGGTGGTCGGCGGCCTGTTGCTGTTCGCGGAAGGCCCGGGCCTGGGCGGCCAGGCTCGCGGCCGCCTGCTCGTCGGCGACCGGGCCCTGTGTGACAACCCGCGGCGGTGGGACCGGATCCTCAGAGGGTGCCCGGACGTAGTTCAGTCCCAGGGCCCGGAGTTGATTGTCGCGGCGGGCCGCGAACACGCCGATCACCGGTGCACCCTTGCCGGTGTACGTGTCCACCGCCCCACCCTGGCGGTCCCCGACCCAGTCGCTCGTGTACGACGACTCGGGATTGAGAGCTTGCTGCCCCACTTCCATGAAGATCAGTGACGCACCGGTGACATATTCACCCTGGCTCAGGATCAGCGCGCCCACGGCGTAGCCAGGCTTGGCGACGACCCGCCGCGTGCGGACCACCTTGCTGTCGCGTCCGACGAAGGCACCGTACTCGCTATCCGACCACTCCCGGGCCGGGGTGCGGTAGATGGGCCGTACCGCGAAGATCACCTCGGCCTGATCCAGCTTCCCCAGCCCGAACTCGAACCCGACGAGAAGCCCGCCATCGCGGGACACTTCACTGGCCGGCACGATGGTACTCGCCTTGCCAAACGTGTGCGACGGTTCGATGTCACGATCGCGGGCCGCCCGCGCGGTGATTTCGTAGATCGACTCGCCGCCCGGGTCTGCGGCGGCGGGCATCGACAGAAGTGTGAAGAGCGCACAGGCGGCCGGAGCCGCTGCACGGAACGGGTCGCGCATGACCTGGATCTCGCCCGGCAGCGAAAACGTTGACTGGGGGGCCTTCGCCGCCGCGAATCGAACGGGCCCGGCAGCCGCCGGGCCCGCTCAAACCTAGCACGAAAAGTCCGCCGTGGCGGCAAAACCGCTACGGGACATGTGACCGGAAACGCAATTGCCGTGCGAACTTTGGTTCGACGCACGCGACAGCTTGTCCATCTCGGGGAAGCGTTTGCAAGCAACGAAACCGAGACTGATTTGGTCGCAGATTTCCGTCATAAAGCTTTGCAACGAAAAGAGGGTGGCGGCCTCTTGGGGAAAACTAGACGTTACCGGCCGTGGGGGGTGTGACAATCGTTGGCGGTCTTGGCGGCCTTGGCGTCCTTACCCCCGGCCAACTAGACGAAACTACCCGCCCCCTCCGTCAAGGTCCGGTTCCGTTGCAGAACCCCGTGACAAAGTGGACGATAGGCCAAGCGTCAATTCTGCCCAAATGACTGATTTCGTACTGAACACGGCCGTGGGTCGGAAGGTAAGAAGCGCGGCGAACGCGGTCGGGACTAAAACGTCCCCTCCTCGGCGGTCTCGGCGAGCACGTCTTCGGCCACCCAGATCGGCACCTTGGCCGTGACCGCGACGGCGATGGCGTCGCTCGGCCGGCAATCGATCTCGAGCAGTTCCCCGTCCTTGCGGACCCGCAGCTTGGCGAAGTAGGTGTGGTCCTGCAGGTCGTTGATGACGATGTCCTGAACCTCGCCGCCGAGCTGTTCGACGGCGTTGACGATCAGGTCGTGCGTGAGTGGGCGGGGGGGGACGATGTTCTTGACGCGGCGGTCGATGCTCGTCGCCTCGAAGATGCCGATGACGATGGGGAAGCTCCGCTCCCCGTCCACCTCGCGCAGCACGATGATCTGCTGCTCGTGGACTTCGGAGATGATGATCCGCTTCAACTCCATTTGAACGGGCACAGCCGGCCTCGCGTGCGGGTTCGGGGCGCGCGTCGATTATACCCGGACACTGCGCGGGCCGGCAACTGGCACTAGAATGCCGGGACCTTTGCCCGGAGCCGCCGATGCCGCCCGCCCCGCAACTGCGAATCCTGCACGCCGGCGACCCGCCCGCGGCCAACGCCCGCGCCGCCCTCGAGGCGGCCGGGTTTGCCGTCGCGCCCACCGGACTGACCGGAATCGACCCGGTCGAGGTGGCCCGGTCACAGGCGGTGCTCATCGACGTATCCCCAAAGGTCCTCGCGACCGCCCAGGCCCTGTGCCGGCGCTGGCGGATCGAGCTCGGGGAGCAGTACGTCCCGATCGTCTGGCTGGCCGCGGCGGACATCGCGCCCGCGGCCGGGCTCGACTCGGGGGCCGACGCCGTACTCCGGTCGGCGGCCCCGACAGATCACCTCGTCGCGCAGATGAAGGCCCTCCTCCGCATCCACCACCTGCATGGCCGGCTGGCGAGCCGGGCGGCCGAGGCCCAGAACCTCAACCAGCGTCTGCAACAGGCGTTTCAGCAGATTGACGGCGACCTCGAGCTGACCCGCCGCATCCATCGCGGGTTCCTTCCGCGGACGTTGCCGGATGTTGGGCGAGTCCGATTCGGCGTCGTCTACCGGCCGCGCAGTCGAATTGGCGGGGACTTCTACGATGTCATTCGCCTCGATGAGGACCACGTCGGAGTCTACGTCGCGGACGCCATGGGTCGCGGCCTCCCGGCAAGCAGCCTGCTGAGCATCTATGTCAAGAAGAGCCTGGTCACGAAGGAGGTACTCGGGCGGTCGTACCGAATTGTACCCCCTGGCGAAGTACTCGACCGGCTGAACCGGGAGCTTGTCAACCTGAGCCTGCCGGAGCCGCCATTCGTGACGATGCTCTACACGCAGCTCCACTGCGGCGACGGGAGCCTGACCTTCGCCCGGGCCGCCCACCCACAGCCCCTGCATTTGCCGGCCAACGCCGAGCCGTCTTATTGGCACGCGGCGGGCACTTTGCTGGGAGTGTTCGAGTCCGAGTTCCCGGTGCAGCAGCGCCAGCTCCGGCCGGGAGACAAGCTAATCCTCTGCTCCGACGGCGTCCACCCGCCGCCGACTGGTCCGGGATCACTGCACGACCCGTTGGTGGTCGCCGCGGAACGGCACCGGGCGCTGGCCGTCCAGCCGTTTGCGGACGCGGTCTCCCGCGACCTCCTGGAAGAGTCCCGGCATCCCGAGGACTTTACGTTGCTCGTGATCGAGTACGGCTGATCGGCCGGCCCGCGGTTCGACCTTGTACTCCCGCCCACGCGACGATAGGCTTTCGACAACGACCCGCTCCCTTCCGCTGTGACCGACCCATGAAGAGTGTCCTCCGGCTGATGTTCGCGATCCTGGTCCTGGCCGCGCTGGCACTGTTGCTTCCCTTCAGCCCACTTTATTTGCCGGACGTGTTAACGTCGGGTCCGCAATACGAGGGCAAGTCGGCCCGGAGGTGGACGCGGGTCCTCAACGAGTCCGAGGCGAAAGACCGGAAGGCCGCCGCGTTCGCCCTTGGGTCGATCGGCAAGGATGCCGGGGAGTCGGTTCCGGAATTGGCCCGCATACTCACCGACGACCCGGACCGCGAGTGCCGGGCCGAGGCGGCCCTGGCACTGACCAAAATGGCCCCGGCCTCGAAGGAAGCCGTCCCCGCGCTGATGAAAGCCCTGACGGACTCGGAGCCGCTGGTCCGGTTGAACGCGGCCCTGGCCCTGTCCAAGCTGGACGCGGACGCCCGCCCGGCCGTCCCCGAGCTCATCACGGCGATGCAGAGCCCGGAAAACACGACGAACGCCGGGGCCTTTCATGTCACCATTCAGGAAATGGCGGCGCTCGCACTCGCCCGGGCAACCGCCGGCACGGCGGATGCCGTCCCGCTCCTCACTGCGGCGCTGGAAGGGGCCAAGACCGGAGACGCGCGCATCAGCTACTTGCGGGCCCTGGCCTACGTCGGCCCCGAAGCCCGGACTGCCGCGCCACAGATCCGCGCGGCCAAGAAGGCCGGCAGCAAGGCCGTCAAGGAAGAGGCGGACATCGCGCTACAGAAGATCGGCTTGCCCATCGAAGAATAGGGAACAACAATCGTAGTCGATGCCTCAAATCCCTCGCCAACCCTTTCCCGCTTGACGATCGCAGCGGCCGATTGAGCCCGTGTCCCTTTGGCCGCCGCTGCGCGACGACCATATAACTGGCATGGCTCTCCGGCCCCGCGAGAATCACCTTCGATGAAGATCCACGAATACCAGGCCAAGGCCCTTCTCGAAGTCGCTGGGGCGGCTGTACCGAAAGGGATCGTGGCCACGTCGCCCGACGAGACCATGGCTGCGTTCGACAAGCTCGGCGGCGGGCCGGTGGTCCTCAAGGCCCAGGTCCACGCCGGCGGACGAGGCAAGGGGCAATTCAAGGGGCACTCCGACCCGAAGCTCGGGGGGGTCAAGTTCGTCACGACGCGGGACAAGGTCAAGGAAGTCGCCCAGGCAATGTTCAGATTCCCGCTCGTCACCAAGCAAACGGGCGCCGAGGGACAGAAGGTCTCGAAGGTGCTGGTCCAGTTGGCGGCGGACATCGAGCGGGAGATCTACGTCGGCATGGTCCTCGACCGTACGATCGGCATGCCGATCCTGATGGCCTCCGCTGAGGGGGGCATGGACATTGAGGAAGTCGCCGCGAAGCATCCCGAGAAGATCCTGAAGGTTGTGGTCTCCCCCGACGCCGGGTTACAGGACTTCCAGGCCCGTCGCCTGGCGTTCGAACTCGGCTTCACGGGCGACCAGGTCGAGGAGGCGATCGCAATCTTGAAGGCCTTGGCGAAGGTGTATCTGGATAAGGACGCCACGCTGGCCGAGATCAACCCGCTCATCGTCGCCAAGGACGGGCACGTCGTCGCCCTCGACGCCAAGATCGACTTCGACGACAACGCCCTCTTCCGTCACCCGGAGATCGAGGCCCTCCGCGACCTCGGCGAGGAGAACCCGGTCGAGGTTCGTGCGTCGAAGGCGAACCTGAACTTCATCCAACTCGACGGCAACATCGGCTGCCTGGTGAACGGAGCCGGGCTGGCGATGGGGACGATGGACATCATCAAGTATCACGGCGGGGAGCCGGCTAACTTTCTGGACGTGGGAGGCGGGGTGACGCCCGAGGCGGCGATCGAGGCGTTCCGGATCATCCTGTCTGACCCGAAGGTGAAAGGGATCCTGGTCAACATCTTCGGCGGGATCGCCAAGTGCGACCTGATCGCCGAGGCCCTGGTGAAGGCCGGCCGCGAGGTCGGGTTCAAGGTCCCGGTGGTGGTGCGACTCGAAGGAACGAACGTCGAGAAGGCCCGCGAGATCCTGAATGCCGTACGGGGCGAGCTGCCGATGATCCGGTCGGCCAGCGGGCTGACCGAGGCGGCGAAGATGGTGGTCGCGGCGGCCAAGGCGTAACTTCTTACGCCTCCGTCTTGCAACACGAGGTACTTCATGCGGCTTTCGACGGAACGGCCGGGGCCGGCCGCGAGGCTTGCGGTCGTGCTGGCGATATTGATCGCCTTGGCCGGTTGCAATAACAAGCCGAAGGGAAGTGGGACGAGCGATCCGACCACGGGTGTCTCCGCCGGGCAAACTCCGATGGAGGCGACGGACACATTCTTGAAAGCACTCGACGAGGGTAAGGTCAAGCCGGCGCAGTTGACCGTCAACTTCAAGAAGCAAATCGCCCCGCCCGCGACCGACGCGGACAAGTCGATCGGGTATTCCGACGCCCGCGCTCAGGAATGGTTGGATGGGTTCCGGGGAACGAAGTTCGTGGTCAGTGACATTGCGCAATTCGGCGGCGCGGTCGCGGTTCGCGGGCGGGCTGAGGCAGCCAATCGTCGCGATGCGTTCGCCCTGCGACTGGTCGGAGCATCCCCCACCTCCAAGGACACCGCGACGTACGTAATGGACTGGCTGCACCGTTCGGAGCGGATGGGGACCGAGATCAAAGTCACGACCGACCCCGACCTGGCCGCCGCCCAGGATGCGATGCGCAATTTCCTCGACGTCCTCCTCGGCGGCGACCTGCGACAGGCCCACGCCCTGATGACCCCCGCCTGGAAAAAGTCCATCGCCCCGCCGACGCCGGCGGACGCCCGCGACGGACTGGACTACAGCCCGGGTTTCCTGACGCAGACAACCCGCGCCTGGAAGCGCGACTTTGCAGGCTACACGTTGCCGAAGACGGACTTTACGCCGGAGCGAGGTCGAAGCGGCGCGACGTTCACGGCGGAGTTTCAGGCCGGCGGCGAAAAGGTGCCGTACACCGTCCGGGCGGTCAAGGACAAGGCCACTGACTGGTGGCTCGTCGAAGCGTTCGAGAAGCAGTAACCACCACTACTAGCCACCTGCCATGAGCATCCTCGTTGATCGCAATACCCGCGTCATCTGTCAGGGGTTGGGCAAGGCCGGGACCTTTCACGCCATCCAGTGTCGCGAGTACGGCACCCAGATGGTCGGAGGAATTTCGCCAGGCAAGGGGGGGGCGGTCAAGGAAGGGTTCCCGCTCTTTAACACGGTGGCCGAGGCGGTCGCGAGGACGGGCGCGGACGCGAGCATGGTGTTCGTACCGCCGTCCGCTGCGGCCGACGCGATCATGGAAGCTGCCGACGCCGGGATCAAGGTCATTGTCGCCATCACCGAGGGCATCCCGGTGCTCGACATGGCCCGCGTCAAGCGCTTCCTGGCCGAAAAATCCGGGGTGCGCCTGATCGGCCCCAACTGCCCGGGGATCATCACGCCGGGTCAGTGCAAGATCGGCATCATGCCCGGTTACATCCACCAGCCCGGCCCGGTCGGCGTCATCAGCCGGTCGGGGACGCTCACCTACGAGGCGGTCTTCCAGCTCACCGCCCTCGGGCTCGGACAATCTACGTGCGTGGGCATCGGCGGCGACCCGATCATCGGCTCCAACCAGATCGACCTGTTGAAGCTGTTCCAGGACGACCCGGCGACGAAGGCGATCCTTCTGATCGGCGAAATCGGCGGGACGGCCGAGGAGCGGGCGGCGGAGTACATCGCGAAACACGTCACCAAGCCGGTCGCGGCCTTCATCGCCGGGCAGACCGCCCCGCCCGGCCGCCGGATGGGCCACGCCGGGGCGATCATCTCCGGCGGGAGTGGGTCGGCGAAAGACAAAATCGCTGCTCTGCAGAAGGCGGGGATTGAAGTCGCGCCCACCCCCGCTGATCTGGGCACGGCGATCCAGAAGGCGATGGCCCGCAAGCCGTGAGGGGGTCAAAATGAATGTGCACCCTGAAGTCCGCTCCAGGTATCAGGGCAGGTCGGGCACATCGCGGCGTCTGGCAGTTGCGTTGCAATCCCGCCCACCCTAAGGACGCCAAGGACGCCAAGGGTGCCAACTTTTTTCACACCTCCCCCCCTCACTTTCTGCCCGAATTCCGCGCGGATTGTCGGTGCTGACCTTGACAGGTACTCGAAGCGGAAGGCCCGCGCTGGCGCGTCGGGCTAACCCGCTACGAGATCTTGAAGCCCGCTCTAAATGCAATCGCCCAGACGCCCAAGGGGGGCACTCTGATCGGCCAGTACACACTGAACTTCGGGAATGAGGAGGGCGGGTTGTACTTCTGCCAGTCGCTCCGGGCGGCGAAGAAGTGATGTGCTATTTGAGCTTCGAATAGTCCGTCGGGTTCAGGTAGACGCTCTCAAACTTCCGCACCAACGGGCCGTCCTTCTCCGACTCCTCCTTGGCCTTCTTCCAGTCCGGATCGTCGCGGAACGCCTTCCACGCCTTGTCCGCGGCGTCCTTGCTCGGGTAGGCCAGAATGTACACCATCACCTCTTCCGACTTCTCCTTGTCGATCGGGCTCCAGAACCCAATCAGCGTCATCCCGTGCTTTTCGAAGAGTTTGCAGGTGTGGTCTCGGAACCGGGCGTGCAGGGCCTTCATCTTGCCCGGGTGGGCATAGTAGGTCCGCATCTCGAAGACGCGCGTGTCACCGGCCGGTTTGGCCGGCTCCTCGGCGGCGGCCGGGATAGTGGTCATGAGTGCAATCGCGGCGGAGAGGACAAGGCGCTTCACGGCGGGGCCTCCGGACGGGCGAAGTTGTCGGAGACATGATAGCGACGGGGCTGCCATCCCCACGAAACTCACGACATGCCCAGGTCCCGCTTCAAGGACGCGTACCAGTCGCTGAACCAGCCGGTCTTCACCTTGTTCATCCCGGTGTCTTCCATCACGACGACCACCATCTTCCTCAGATCGCGGTCGTTCTTCTTGCCCTCGGCCGCCTTTTTCACCGTCTGGAAGACAACCTCGAACTCCTTCTGGTCCAGTTTCCCGTCGTTCCCGGCGGCGATCTGAATCTGGTCTTTGATGAGCTTGAACAGGGCGCTCTCAAGGACGTAACCCTCGTTCTCGCACACCTGGGCCAGGGCGGCGCGGGCCGAGTCGATGCCGATCCCCTGCTGGATGGCGATCTGGAGGATCTCCCGCTCCTCGTTCTTGTCGATGTACTTGTCGTCGTAAGCCCGCAGCTTGATCTCGTCCACGAACCGCTTCTTGATGACGTCCATCGACATGACCCAACTCCCGGGCGAACCAGACAATGCCGGGTACTTCGGCCGGTGCGATCCCAGATTTGTGACCGTCCGCGACCGGGTGGGGAGTATACCCCCCGGGCTGGGGGCATTCAACGGGCCGGAAATCAGTCGTCCGGTAGGTCGTGCGGGGAGATGCCGATCGCGACGATGCTGCAAGCGGTGATCACCTGCAGTCCGAGCTCGCGGGCGCGAGCCACGACCGCCGGGTCGTCCGCCCCGGGGTTCAGCCACACCTCGCCGACCTTGCGACGGGCGATTTCCTCCAGCACCTTCACGCCGGCCGCGGCGGGGAGGTAGACGCTGACGCGATCGATCGGTTCGGCCGGCACGTCCAATACGCTCCGGAATGCGGAGCGCCCCTCAACCTGCTCGTCGCGCGGGTGGACAGGGTAAACGTCCCACCCCCGGGCCAGGTAGGCACGCACACATTTGTTGCCGAATTTGCGGCGGTCTCCGCCGGCGCCAATGGCGACAATGCTCGGCATGAGAAAGGGAAATAGGCCGGGCGCACCTGGGATGGGGTGGTACGGCGGGCTAGGACCGGCGACCGGATTACGGCCGGGTCGTCTGGTCCTGGTTCACGATCAGAGCGGAGGGGGCGCCGTCCGGCCGGTGGCCATGGATCGCCTCGTACACCTCCTGCCGGTGGACCGGGACGTCCTTTGGCGCGACGATGCCGAGCCGCACCTTGTCACCCCGGATCTCCACGACCGTGATGATGATGTCGTTGTTGATTACGATGCTCTCGTTTTTTTTCCTGGACAGGACGAGCATGGCTGTGTATCCTTCCCGGGTCTCGAACCGATCAAGGAGAGGACTCGCGGCCACTCAACCCGCAATTTGGGCCGACCTCGTGGGAGATTCTCCCACGCCTCTCTCGTTACTGCTTTTCGAACCAACGCCGCGCCCCAAGAGGGGGCGACAGTCAAATCGCGCGCCAAACCGGTCCCATTTCTCCACGCTAAAGGGTATTTTTGTACCCGTCAAGCGGTTGCAACATTTTTTGTCCATTTTCGGACCGACTGAACCGCTGCGCGAATCGACCCCTCAGCGCATTTCGGCCACGTTTGCCCAGTATTTCGCGGAGAAATGAAGCAAAAATGAAAGCTACCCGTGCCGGAGAAACTCGACTCGCGGGAAGACGTGGTGTTGTCAGGATTTGCCGCAGCTGAGCCACAAACCGAGTGTCTCGCGCACGGCACACGGCCCATGATTCGGACGGATGCGGGAGTCGACCGGGAAGCGAAACGAAAGCAACTTGGCACGTCGCGGCCGCGCACAGCTACCGCGAGGCGACGAGCTTACGGCGGTAATAGTCCGCAATTCGGCGCACCGTGGCGTCGGGGTCCGATTGGCTCATCTGCTCGAGCCTCGACCGCAAGTCCGCGTTCCGCTCCACGGCGAGTCGGGCGGCGCCCGCCCGCACGGCCGGGTCGATGTCTGCCGTCAACCGGTCCAGCCAGACAGTAACGTCCAGGTCCTCCTCGTCCGCCAAATCCAGGAGCAGCTTTTGACGCTCGGCCGGATCGGGGGCGGTGTAGCGCCGGCCGAGGCGGATGTCGCGCGGCGAGCGCCCGCGGCTGCGGAGTCCCATCTCGCACAGCCGCCGGACTTCCGCGTCATCGTCGTGAAGGCAGCGCAGCAGTTCATCGTCATTGACGTTCGACCGCGCCCCGTCGCGGACCGGGCCAACAGCGAGCACAGCCGCCCGACGAACCTCGGGGGCCGCGTCGGTCAGCAGCGGGAGGATCGCCTCGAGGCAATCAACCTCCGGCCGCAGGGCAGTCACGATGGCCTGGATGCGGACATCGACGGATTCGCTTTTCGCGGCCGTGGCGACCATTCCCCGGGCCTGCTCCGCGAGCTCGGGTGGTGCGGCGCTGAGGACGACCGGCAACAGGTCGAGCGCGGCCGCCCGGCCGGGGGTGCTGAACCGCGGTTC
>Ga0066905_100000475_pt1 | contig 11198 bp, 5 predicted proteins | sample PanSoiMetaPlot36_FD_67483 | JGI IMG/M metagenome (GOLD analysis project Ga0066905, IMG submission 67483) | Tropical forest soil microbial communities from Panama analyzed to predict greenhouse gas emissions - Panama Soil Plot 36 (version 2) | ecosystem: Environmental > Terrestrial > Soil >... | reverse complement strand
GCCACGCGCGTCACCTCGGCGGCGAACGACCGCAGCTGGTCCACCATCGTGTTGATCGCCTCCTTGAGCTGGAGGATTTCACCACGCACGTCGACCGTGATTTTCTTGGAGAGGTCGCCGCTCGCTACGGCGATTGTGACGTCGGCGATGTTGCGGACCTGGGCGGTGAGGTTGCCGGCCATCTGGTTCACCGATTCCGTGAGGTCCTTCCAGACGCCCGATACCCCCCGCACTTTGGCCTGCCCGCCCAGCTTGCCTTCCGTGCCCACCTCGCGCGCGACGCGTGTAACTTCGGCGGTGAATACGGAGAGCTGGTCGATCATCTTGTTCACGATCTTGGCTGATCGCAGGAACTCGCCTTCGAGCGGCCGGCCATCCACCTCGAGGCTCATCGATTGGCCGAGGTCACCCTTGGCAACGGCGCCGATGGCGCGCGTGACTTCGATCGTCGGCCACAGGAGATCGTCGATCAGCGTATTGATCGCGGCCGTTTCCTGGGCACGCGTCCCCACCATGCCGGTGAGACTGAGCCGCTCCTTGACCTTGCCCTCCTTGCCCACCATGCGGCTCACGCGCGCAACGTCCGCCGCGCGCCGGTCGCTCGTTGCCGCGATGTCGTTGAAGGCATCGGCGATCTTGCCGTCCAGCCCGCTAAGTCCCGAGGGGAGACGCACTGCGAAGTTGCCGTCACGGAACTCGAGCAACGCGCGGAGCAGTTGACGCTCGAAAGCGTCAGGCTCAAAGCGAACTGGGTCCGGATCGGGAGAAACTCGTGTGCTCGACCGCTCAGTGTAGGTCATCACGACTCCTGGAATTCACACGAACCGAACGAAGAGCGAACTTGCGGAGGTTGGCCGGGCATTCTGAAACTCACCTTTTCGAAGGGATCGACAATCAACCTTCGGCGGTACGGCCGTAGAACGGAAGGATTAGCTCTTTGGAGGGGCCAATTCTTTGGAATTGTGTCGGGTTGCAGACCTATCGCGGGTTTGCCGCGCGCGGAGCATAATAGGCGCTACCCCGCTAATCAACGGAGTCATCATGACAAAGCCCACTTGGTCCCGTCGTGAATTCATCGAGCTCAGTGCTGCCGCGGCGGGAGCCTCATTCGCTGCCCAACCATTTCGCTTCCGCCGCGTCGCTCCGAGCGACACGGTGCGCTTCGGCATGGTCGGGGTCGGCATGCAGGGGAATGGCCTGCTCGGCACATCGATCCAGCTGCCCGGGGTGACCTGTGCGGGCGCAGCCGATCTCTATGACGGCCGTCATACGCTCGCCAAGGAGATCGCGGGCGCGAATCTCCCGACGACCCGCGAGTACCGCAGACTGCTCGATGACAAGAACATTGATTGCATCGTCGCGGCCGTGCCTGATCATTGGCACAAACGCATGGTGGTCGAGGCGGTGAGCGCGGGGAAGGACATCTACATCGAGAAGCCGATGTCGCACAGCCCGGCCGACGGCGTCGCCATGGTGGATGCCGTCAAGAAGAGCAACCGGATCCTGCAGGTGGGATCGCAGCGAGTGAGTTCGCAAATCTGCGCCAAGGCGAAAGAGCTGCTCGCGCAAGGAGCGATCGGCGACCTTATGATGGTGGAAGCGCGGCTCGGCCGGAACGATCCCACCGGTGCGTGGGAATACCCCCCGCCGCCCGATCTCTCGCCGAAGACGCTCGACTGGGATACGTGGCAGAACGACGTCCCCAAGCGCGCTTTCGATGCCAACATCTTCGCGCGCTGGCGGTGCTGGAAGGAGTACGGCACCGGCGTCGCGGGGGACCTGCTCGTGCACCTCATCAGCGGCATGATGTTCATCCTCGGCGTCAACGAGCCACCGAAGCAGGCGACGTCAGTGGGAGGGATTCGGCGCTGGAAGGACGGGCGCAACTTGCCTGATGTGCATCTCGTGCAGTACTACTACGGCGACCTGCCGGTCTCGATGCGGCTGAACTTGGGCACTGAGATCCAGGAGGGCTACTGGTTCCACGGCTCGAAAGGTGTGCTCGAGATGACCGGCTCGCGGATCATTGTGACGCCGCAAAGCGGCAAGGATCAGTGGCCGAGCTACTATACGGGGAGCTATCCGGGCGCGATGCGGCAGGCGTACGAACAACAGTGGCACAAGGACAACGATCCGAAGCTCGGCCAGAGCGCCGTCTTTTCAGAGACCACGACCTACACGGCTCCGGACTACGACGATACGCGCGTGCACCTCTGGAATTACTTCGAGGCAGTCCGCTCGCGGAAACCGGTGGTAGAGGACGTGGTGTTCGGCCACAACGCGGCGCTCGCGTGTCACATGGCCAATGAGGCCTGGGCGCGGCGGGCCGCGGTCACCTGGGACGAGGCGACCAAAACAGTCAGGGCTTAGACCAGAACGCGCTGACCCACACCCGGAGAGCAGACACTTCCTCAATGCGCCGATCGCCGGCGTTTTCGGGGAAGTCGTAGCGCTCCAGGACGTACCGGGTGCCGACGCCAATCCGGGGTCCCCGCCATTCGACGCCGGCGCTCGCAGCGAGGGCGACGTCGGGGCGGGGCAGACCGCTGACGCTCACGAGTGGCATCCAGTATCCGCGCAGGACTCCACGCACGCCCTCGAGTCCCAGGGGCACGTACGCTTCACCACCAACTCGCAGCGCGGTCCACTGCTGCCGGGCGACATCGTTCGAGACGTTGCGGAACACGGGTCCTGCCTGGACGGTCAGCCAGGGACGCACCTTCATTCCCCCAAGCAGCAAGACGTGGGCGATGCTGTGATCGTCGATGCTGGCCGCGTTGTCCGCCGCAAATCTCCCGCCGAGCGCTTCCGCGGAGACCGTGAACTGGCGACCCAGGTCTGCGCCGACGGCGGCGCCGAACACCGTTCCCGTGGCCGGCATGAGGCCGCCGGCGTCGCGGATGCGGTGCTCGGCGCGTCCGACGTGCATGCTGACCTGCCAGGACACTTGCGCCGTCAGAAGCCGCGGAATTGCGAGCCCCAGGATGATCAGGGATCTCATGGCCCAACTCCAGCCGCGGGGGCAATGATGAGGTGAGCCTCGTCCAAGCGCTCCCGATTGCGCTGCAAGATTGCTGCATTGGCGCCGGCGCGGTCCGTGTGCCGCTGCGCGTTGGCAGTGACATTGGCCGGGATCTCGCGGTGATGACGCCCGTGGACGAACGCGACGACACCGGCGACCGAAGCGGTTACCGCGACACCGGCGGCGAGTTTCCCTCCTCCCCCCTCGAGCTCACTGTTGGCCAGCACCTGTGAGATGACCAGCGCGGCTGCACCGACACCCAAACCCTTGAACAACTGTGCTCGCGCGGCCGACGGTGGGAGCTGCTCGGGGAGCAAATCGCGCGGGCCGAGCGCGGGCAGGGTATCCTCGAGCGGCCGGTGGTTCTGCTGAATGCTGAAGTAGAGCCGGGTGGAGTCGGCTCGCTGCGTGAGCCGGCTGATGCCAACCACGAACAGTTCATAGCGTCCCGATCCTGCAAGTCGTCCATTGGGCATCACACCATCCCACTGCAGCTCCCGCAGCCCGTCGTTCTCCCCGCGGAACAGCATCACGCCGTCGGAGGCGCCGGCGGCGCGCACTTCAACGAGCAGCGCCGCGGAGTGAGTCGACATCACAGTGAAATGGACTCGCTCGGTGCGCGGATCGATGGTGTCGAACGGAATGGGACGGGTGCCCAGCCCGAACATGAGACGTTTCGCTTGCGCGAATGCGGCCAGCTCCGCCGGCGTGAATTTCTGCGGCTCGAGGTCGACGAACGGGTCGCGCTCGAGTGCGGCGCGCAGATACACAATTCCCGAGTCGGTCTGGCCGAGCACGACGAGCGCGGCACCCAGGTACTTATACGCCTGGACGCGCTGGTCCTGCGTGACCACGAACGGCGAGCTCGGTGAAATGACCTGGCGGAGCAACACGAGCTCGCGTTCGACGTCCAAATCGGCGTGATACTTTGCCGCGCGATCCAGGAGATCCGCCGTGTTGTCCTGGCCGCTGAGCGCCCCCGGCACGAGAGCGAGAATGGCGAATAACGGGGCACGGATCATGGCGAATTACGCAACGCGATGAGCCCAAGCCGCGTCGTGTTTCCCGCGGTTACTTCGAACGTCGTATCGAAGGTGACGGAGCCGGGCGCGCGGATTCGCAGCCGCCGTACACCGGTGGGCACTTCGATGTCGAAAACAGTGCCAATCCCCACCTGCCGACCGTCGATGAGAATCACGGCATCGGGAGGTTCCGTACGCAGCCGCACGCGTCCCATAGATCTCGCCTGCACCGGCCGGGTCGGCGTCGGCGATGCCGGAAGCGGACGCGCGGGTCGCGCGGTGTCTGTAATGATTGGTGGGCTGGCGATGACCGTCGCCGGACTGGGGAGCGCCGGTGAACGGGTCCGCGCGGTCCGCACAGCGATCCATCCTCCCGAAATCAGCATGACGACAGCCAAGCCAATCGCGAGCAGCACCCGTGGCTGCAGTCGGCTTGCCCACCGGACGGCCGTAGCAGTGTGCCGCGCATCCGGCAGGGGCGGCAAGACCCCCGTCTGAACAATCGGCACGCGATAGCCACGCGCCAGGCGCCGCAGGATATCCTTGGCGGTCCGCTGTTCCTCAGACTGGAAGGGCAGCGTTTCGAGCGCCGTCACGAGGTCCGAAGTGTTGATGAAGCGACGCGCTGGATTCTTTTCCACGCACCGACGAATGATGCTGGCCAACGCTTCAGGAACGTCATCCCGGATCTTGTTGAGGTCGGGTGGCGGCGTGAAGTAATGATGCTGAACGACCGCGAGGACGGAGCTCGCCTCGAAGGGGGCGGTACCGGCCAACATGTGAAAGCCGACGATGCCGAGGGAATACTGGTCACCTTGCGGACCGACCGGCGCGCCGGAGCATTGCTCCGGGCTCATGAACGATGGCGTGCCCACCACGGCGCCGCTGGGCGTGACCTTCGAGTCTTCAGCCGCGCGTGCGAGACCGAAGTCCGAGACGTAGACGCGCCCTTCCTGGTCGATCAGGATGTTGGAGCTCTTGATGTCCCGGTGGATCGTCCCGCTTTCGTGCGCGTACGCGAGCGCGCTCGCCGTCGCTCGCAAGACCGCGACCACCACGGCGATCGGCAAGGCTCCCTGACCTTCGATGATGGCATCGAGGGGACGTCCCTCGATGAACTTCATCACGATGTAATGGATTCCGCCCGCTTCACCGACCTTGTAGATCGGCACGATGTTGGGGTGATCGAGAGCCGCGGCTCGGCGCGCTTCGCGACGCAGGCGCTCCGCAACGGCGCCGCCCACCGCTGCGCCCGGGAGCATGGCTTTGAGTGCAACGGGCCGTCGCAGCGAGACATCCATCGCCTTGAAAACCGCGGCCATGCCCCCGCGGCCGCATTCGCGTTCGATCTCGTATTCGCCGCCGAGGACGAGACGCATTTGGGCCAGTAGTGGATCGTCGTTGTAGGTGACGAACGCGACGGTGTCGGAGGTGGGATCGGCTACTTCAGTCCCGCAGAGGCCGCAAAAGCGCAAGCCGGTCGCGACGCTGGCATTGCAGCGTTTGCAGACGCTCATGTGCCCGTCGCCGTGAACGTGATCGTCGGCAGACCTGGCACGGTCGCCGTGACCGTGTTGGGACCGGGATTGGGCCCGAGCGTCAGCGTGACCTCGGCGAGCCCGCTCGCGTTGGTATCCACTCGTACCTCGGACGTGCCGATGCTCCCGCCACCCACCCCCACTCTGAACGTGACCTGGACCCCGGCGACTGGCCGGCCCGCGGCATCGACCACGCGCACCGTGAAGGCTTTGGGTAATACCGTGCCGCGAGGCGCCGTCTGTCCGTCCCCGCGGACAATCCGCGACGCGGTTGCCGGTGATCCGCTCGCCAGCGGCGTCGTGCTCCAGCCATTCCCGTTCACGTTGCCGATCAGGCTGTCGCCCGTTGCGGCCGGATCGCCGGTGCCGCGCGGTCCGCGTCCGTCCCCCCACCATGTCTGCGGCAGGCTCTCGTTCTGATTGTCTTCCTTGAGCACGCCTGCCGTAGCGTTGTCGAAGATGTCGTTGTCGCTCGCGTTGAAGGTCCCCACGGAGGCCAGTCGCACGCCGATCGCGTTCGTGGAGATGAAGTTCGAGTCCAGCCGCGCGTTGGACTGACCCGCTCCTTGCAGACGAACACCGGCGTTGAACGCATGTCCCGCTACGGAGTTCTGCACGATCGTGATAGTCGGCGCCACCGCTTCGACTGCCGCTTGCGCCACCAGGGTATCGCCCGGCAGCGGACTAAAACCGGCTCCGGAGATACTGTTGCCGACGGCCGTCACGCTGGAGCCGGAGGCAGCGATCGCCGCGCGGTTATCAACAAAGGTGGACTGCTGGACCCGGAAGGAGCCGCCGGTGCTGGTGACGGCGTGCGGTGCCCGCGCGGTACAGCGCTGGAACCAGCTCGCCGTCAGCGTCACCGAGGTGGCGTTCGTCGCGCGGACGCACGCGTCCTGCAACGTCGTGATGATCGTGTCGTTGAGCAGCGTCCACGTGTCGCTGCCCGTTCCGATCACGCCGACAACCGTGCTGTCGAACCGCGATGCCTGAATCGACAGGTTGGACGCTTGGGAGCGAACCCCGGCGCGCGTGCCGACAACGGCATTGTTCAGCACCTGGGCGCCCGGCTGCGAGGGGAACGACGGATTTCGGACGGCCACGAAGCGCATGGCGTTGAAGGGCTCTTGATCCGTACGCGCGACATCGCGGAACGTGTTGCTGGCGACGATCGCCTGCCACGACGAGCTCAATTCGAGCGCTGCCCATTCGAGCAGGGTGCCGCCGGAGTACACCTCGCCATTGAGCCCCAGCGGCCGGGAATCGAAGAGATTGAACTGAATCGTGGCCCCTGTGGTCGACCGCACCAGCACGAGGCGTTGACGGCCGGCGAGATTGTTGGACGCCACGATCACCCCAGAGGTCGTGTCCACGAGAATCGCCGGTCCCTGGGTTCCACGAATCTGGGCGTGACGCACGGTGTTGCCGCCGCCTCGCAGAATGCGGATGCCAGCTCCCACATCGACACCGGGCAGTGAGTCGACCAGTTCGATGTACACGCTGTCGATCGCTACGCCCTGACCATCGCGCACGCGGATGCCGTAGCCGCGCACCGAGCGGATGTCGATGCCGGTCATGGTCGCCGATACCGAGGTGGCGCTGTCGAGCGCGATGCCGCGTCCGATGCGACCGGTCACGGTGCCGGGCGGATTGACGTAAAACCCGGCGATGCGAAGATCCGCCCGGCGGGCTTCGATGGCAGGACCGGCCGTGGTATGGCGGAGCGCCAGATTCTTGATCACGACCGTCGACGCGGTGTACGCCGTGATTCCGGCAACTCCGGTATCGTGCGAGATGAGCGGCAGCAGCAGCGGATTCAGCGGCACACTGGCGGCGAACGCCGAGTCGTCGCCCAGCAACGTGACGCGCCGTGTGAGCGCGACCGTCTCCGAGTAGGACGTAGCTCCTTTTCGCACGAAAACCGTGTCATCGATGTCGGCGGCGTTGACACCGTCCTGGATCCGCGCGTAGGGGCGTTTCCGTGTTCCGAACCGCGGGGACACAGCCGTCGCGTTGTCGACAATCAGCCTTGTCGGATTGACGACGACATCGACCACCGTATCGGCAAAGCCACCGGCCTGACCGATGACGAACGCCGAGCCATATCCGGCCGCGGTTGCGACGCCCGCCGTCGATACGCTCACCGCCGTGGGGTTCGTAGACGACCAGTTGACGGGGTAGCCGGCGATTTCGTTGCCGCGTGCATTGCGTACGAGACCGGCATACGTGAGCGCCTGCCCGATCGCCGTCATCGTATCACGGCTCTCCGAGAGCGCGATCGACGCGGGGAGGTTGAAGACGCGGATCGCGATCGAATCGCGCACCGTGTCGCCCGGCGCGATCCCGTACTTGGCGCGCACCATGGTTTGCCCGGTGTCCCGCGCGATGACCAGACCCATGGTCGTGACGCTCCCGATCAGCGGCGCATCGCTCGTCCAGGTGACAGCGGTGCGGGGCAGCGTATCACCGCGCGCGTTTAGAATCACCACGGGGAGCGGGAGCGAATCCCAGATGCTCGTGAGGGTGTCTGCCTGGCTGGTGAGATCGATGAACACAGGCGCGTTGGTGATGGTGACGAGCGCGGTGTCCGCCACGCTGCCCGCCGTCGCGATGACCCGCGCGGCGCCGACCCCCACCGCTACAGCCAGAGGGCCTGGCACGGTATCGACGCGGGCAATGGCGGGATCGGATGAGCGCCAGATGATCGCGGGGTTCTGAATGACGTTGCCGCGGCTATTCCGCACGGTGGCGGAGAGCACCAGGGTGTCATTCACACTCGTGAGTGCGGCGCCGCTCGGCTGGATCACGACCGACGCCGGGAGGTCACCAACCACCACGGTCACGGTGTCCCGCGCCGCGTCCATCACCGCGACGATGCGCGCGATCCCCACGCCCACTCCGGTGACGACGCCATTCCGGTCGACCGCCGCGACGGTGGGATCGAGCGTCGCCCATCCCGGCGTCTTGTTTGGCACCGTGACCAGGAAACCGAGCTCGTCGGTGGCACTGGCCGCGATGGAGACCTGATCCCCGAGCGCGACGATCGCGGGAACGGGATCCGGCACGATCACGACACGCTCCGCCAGCTGCTCGACGAGCAGGGAGAGGGTGTCCTGGAGGCCGCCACTCTGCGCTCGCAGGCGAGTCGTGCCGTTGTCGAGCGCGCGCACGCGGCCGTCACTCGTGACCGTCGCGATGCTGGGGGCGTCGCTGGTCCAGCTCACCGGCACGCCGGACAGCACATGCCCGCGGGCATCGACCGCGTTGGCCACCACGGTGGTTTCGGCGGTGAGGGCCGTCAACTGCAGTGCGGCGGGCAACACCTGCAGACGATCGAGACGCTGCGCGACGACAATGCTCGCGGTCGCCGTCTCGTTGTCTACCGCGGCCTGCACCGAGACCTGACCATTGGCACGCGCCACCAGCCGTCCCGGCGCGACGAACGCGGCGACCCCGGTATCGGACGACGTCCAAAGGGCGGTGGCCCCGGGGACGACGCCGCCGTGGAGATCGTACGCTGGAGCCGCGAGGATCAGTGTGTCATCGAGGCTCGTCAGCGTATCGACCACCGGAGTAACGGCAACGGACGCAACCACCACATCGAGCGGGATGCTCAGCGAGGGAGGAGTGGGCAGCAGGTTATTCGAGAAGACCGCCGTGAGGTTCGTGCGGCCGCGTCGGCGGGCGATGAGGGAATCGCGGGCCGCGGTCCAGGAGACGACAGTGGAATCGTCGATCGTATAACTGAGGCGTGGGTTGGCGACGGGGGAGCCGCCGATCTCAACGGTGAAACTGAAGGCGGCGGTGTCACCAACGACGAGGAGTGTATCGCCCGTGAAGCGGAGCTCGACGCGGGCGACTTCCGGACCGGTGAAGGCATCGGATACAACGCAGGCATACGCGGCTGCTGATAGGAGCAGCGCGACGACCACCAATCGCCACGACGTTGCGCGCCGCGTGGCGTCGACGGTTTGGCCTGGGTGCATGCCAGCCCCATGCGGGACGCAGGCAGCATCGACGTCGCGGGGGGCGCGTCCCGCGGCGTAGGGCGCCGGTCGTCACTAGTGACAAAAAAATGGGCGGATCCGCCGACGTGGCGGATCCGCCGAGCTATTGTAACATCAAGTGGGACAATAACCTGTGATTACAGTCACAGGCCAGCAAAGCCAGCGAGTTGACGCTAAGTGCGCTACGGTCTTGGGGTTCTGGGCTACGCCTCCGGTACGAGTGTGACCTTGTGGCCCTTTGCCTTGAGACTGGCCAGGATGCCCGCTTTCTCGGTCGAGCGCCTGTACGCCTCGTCAGGATCGATCTGCCGCTTTTCGACAAGCTCGAGCAGGGCGTCATTCATTGTGACCATCCCGATTTTCCGGCTGGTCTGGATCAGCGACGGGATCTGAAATGTCTTTCCCTCGCGAATCAGGTTCGAGATCGCGGGCGTGGTCAGCAGGATCTCACGGGCGGCCACTCGCCCCCCGCTCGATTTCTTGCAGAGTGTTTGGGAGATCACGCCCTTCAGCGATTCCGACAACATCACGCGGATCTGCGCCTGGCGGTCGGCGGGGAACTGGTCGATGATGCGGTCTACAGTCGAGGCTGCATTGGTCGTATGCAGCGTCCCGAACACCAGGTGACCGGTCTCCGCCGTTTCAATGGCGATCGCGATCGTCTCCAGATCGCGTAGCTCGCCGACCAGCAGAATGTCGGGGTCCTCCCGCAACGCTGCGCGTAGCGCCGTCTTGAAGCTGTCCGTATGCACGTGCACCTGGCGCTGCGTGATCAGGCACTTCTTGTTCTCGTGCACAAACTCGATCGGGTCTTCGATCGTGATGATGTGATCGGTCCGCGTCCGGTTGATCAGATCGATCAGCGCGCACAGGGTGGTGGATTTTCCCGATCCGGTCGGACCGGTCACGAGCACGAGTCCTTTCGTGAGGTAGCAGAGCCGCTGCACCTCTTCACTGATTCCCATCTCGTCGACCGTGACCACTTTCGCAGGGATCACGCGGAACACTGCCACGGGCCCTTTGCGGTCGCGGGCGCCGTTCACGCGAAAGCGCGCTAATCCTGGAATTTCGTAGGCGAAATCGGTATCACCCGCCTGCTTCCATTCCGCGCGATTGCGCTCCGGCATGATCGAGGGCACGAGCAGCTCCAGATCATCGACGCTCATGGCATCGCCCGACTGGCGCTTGATTTCGCCCTGGGTGCGGAACAGCGCCGGCTCGCCGACACGCAGGTGCAGGTCTGAGCTGCCCGATTGCACCAACGCTTTCAGCAGCTTGACGAGCTTCTGCTCGGCCGCCTGGTACTGCGAGGTCGTGTACTCGCCCCGCAACGCACTCGGTACGGCGGGCGCCTCGTGAGACCGAGGCTCGACGACTGGCACCGCCGCTCGCGGGGCAGTGGGGGCAGTGACTGGTGAGGACGCGCGGGGAGTCTTGACCGGGGCTGGGGTCGGGGTCGGGGGCGCGGGCGGGGGAGCGCCGTTCGATGCAGCCTTCTCGCCGACGGGAGTGTGGCGAATCGTCGAGATGACGGCGGTGAGTCGTCCCATCTCGGGGACGATGCGCACCCGCACGAGCCCCAGACTGACTGCATACTCGAATTCGGTTT
>Ga0066905_100000474_pt1 | contig 11201 bp, 7 predicted proteins | sample PanSoiMetaPlot36_FD_67483 | JGI IMG/M metagenome (GOLD analysis project Ga0066905, IMG submission 67483) | Tropical forest soil microbial communities from Panama analyzed to predict greenhouse gas emissions - Panama Soil Plot 36 (version 2) | ecosystem: Environmental > Terrestrial > Soil >... | reverse complement strand
GACATCCCCGCCGCGAAGCCCGGGAAGGATCACCTGCCGATGGGGTGACCGGGCCTCGCCGCAATCGGTACAACAGCGGTACCCGCCAGAGTTCCCGCCCCGTCCGCGCCCGTCGCCGTCGTATGATTGCCGGACGGGTCGGTCCCATCCAACCTCTCCCAGCCTCGGGAGTCTTCCGTATGTCGAACGCTCGGCTCCTCGCGGCGATTGCTGTCGCCGGGTGCCTTGCGCTCGTGCGAAGCCCGTGTCGCGCCGAGCCCGCGGACGGGCCCGAGTTCTTCGAGAAAAAGGTCCGCCCAGTTCTGGTTGAGCACTGCTTCAAGTGCCACGCGGACCAGGAAGTGAAGGCGCCAAAGGGCGGTCTGAGGCTCGATAGTAGGGCGGGACTGTTGCGGGGGGGCGACAACGGACCGGCGGTCGTGCCCGGGGAGCCGGACAAGAGCCGGCTCATCGAGGCCATTCGCTATCAGAACGCCGACCTGCAGATGCCGCCCAAGGGCAAGCTGCCGGACGCGACGATCGCGGACCTGGCCGCGTGGGTCAAATCAGGGGCCATCTGGCCGGACGACGGTGGGTCGGCCGCTACCCGGGCCGGCACATTTGATGTGGCGAAGCGGAAGCGCGAGCACTGGGCCTGGCACCCGGTGCGCAAGTATGACCCCCCGCCAGTCAAGGATTCCGCGTGGGGGTCGGGCGCCGTTGATCGGTTCATCCTGGCGAAGCTCGAGGCGAAGGGGATCAAGCCGGCTCGCCCGGCAGAGCGGCGGGTTTGGCTCCGGCGGGTCACGTTTGACTTGATCGGACTGCCGCCCGCCCCTGCGGAAGTCGAGGCGTACCTGGCGGACACTTCGCCGAATGCCGAGCGAACAGTGGTCGATCGATTGCTCGCATCGCCGCACTTCGGCGAGCGCTGGGGACGGCACTGGCTCGACCTCGTGCGCTACGCGGAGACGCGCGGGCATGAGTTCGACGCGCCGATTCCGAACGCGTTCCAGTATCGCGACTACGTCATCCGGGCCCTGAACGCGGACGTGCCGTACGACCGCTTCGTCCGCGAGCACGTGGCCGGGGACCTCCTTGCCGATCCCCGCCGGCACCCGACCGAGCGATTTGACGAGTCGATCCTCGGGACCGGGTTCTGGTTCCTGAATGAAGAGGTTCATTCGCCGGTGGACATCCGGCAGGACCAGGCGGACCGGTTCGACAACCGCATCGACGTCTTGACCAAGGCGTTCCTTGGGCTGACGGTGTCGTGCGCACGTTGTCACGACCACAAGTTCGACGCCATCGGCACGCGGGACTACTACGCCCTGTTCGGATTCGTCGAGAGCTCCGGCTACCGCCAGGTGCGCTTCGACTCGTGCGACCAGAACCGCGACATCGCCGCGGCGCTCGCGGAGCTGAATCGCCGCAGCTCGGCGGCCGTGGCCGCGGCCCTGTCGCGCGTCGCGAAGCCCGCAACGGAGCAACTGGCGGACTACCTCCTGGCGGCACGCGACGCGATCCGGACCGGCCCGGAGTTCGGGCCCGACGGGCCGACCGAGGGCTTCCGGTCACGCATCGCGGACATCGCCCGCGAGCGCAAGCTCGAAGCGGGTCGGCTGACCGGCTGGATTGAGAATGTGGCCCGCGCCGGGCGCAACCCGGCGGACCCATTTCACATCTGGGCCAAGCTCGCGAGCGTTGATTCGAAGCTGGTGAGGGAGATCCTCGACAAGGCGACCGCGGCGAATTCACTCCCCTCCGGTACTGAGATCGTCGTCGACTTCGCCCGGAGCGAGCCGAATGACTGGCTCCCCGACGACGCGAGCTTTGGGCCCGGCCCGGTGCGGCCGGGGCGATTGCGGTGCGACTCCGACGGCCGGGTCACGTTCGTCGATTACGCGGCCGCCGAGTACGACCGGGCGTGGGATCTGCTGACCGTGCCGGCCGGGACCGAAAACGACCCCGGGGCCATCGGCAAGCGCCTGCGCGCCGGCCGCACCATTCGCACGCCGACGTTCAAGGTCACCGCGGGCAAGCTCCACTACTTCGTCCGCGGCGGGGGGATGGCGTACGCCGCGGTGGATGCTCATTCGTTCATCCAGGGCCCGCTGCACGGGCAGCTCGTCAAGGAGTTCCCGGTGGCCGGGGGCTTCCGCTGGGTGACGCAGGACCTGACACCGTACAAGGGGCACCACGTCCACGTCGAGTTCACACCGGCCAAGGACGCGGACTTCGCGGTGGCGATGGTCGTTCAGTCGGAATCGGTCCCCCCCGCGCCTTCCGCGGCGCCCTTAATCGCGACGGACAAGGTGAAGGGATTGCGCGACCTCGCGGAGGCGTACGAGCGTGAAGTCAGCGAGCGCGTTTCCCGGCTGAAGGACGGACCGCCCGCGACGGCGGAAGATGCCCGCCTCGCCAACGCGCTGTTGATTCAGTTTTCACGCGCCACCGAGCTCGAAGCAGCGACTTCGGACTTCATGTCCGACCGCGAACGAATGGTGGCCCGCGTCTGGGCGGGTTCGCGGCTCGCCCCGGCGATCTGGGACGCGAACGGCGTGGACGAACACGTGTTCATCCGCGGGTCGCCGAAGGGGCTCGGAGAGCTCGTGCCGCGGCGCTTCCTCGAGGCCCTGACCGGGACCGCGCCGATCGACGCCGGTCGCGGGAGCGGGCGGCTCGAGCTCGCCCGGCAAATGACCGACCCGCGCAAGAACCCGTTCATCGCCCGGGTCATGGTTAATCGCGTCTGGCACCACCTGTTCGGCCGCGGGCTGGTCGCGTCGGTGGACAACTTCGGCGTCCTTGGCGAGCCGCCGACCCATCCCGAGCTGCTCGACTTCCTCGCCGACAGGTTCGTCCGCGAAGGCTGGTCGGTGAAGACACTCGTCCGCGACCTTGTGCTGTCGAGCACTTATCGAATGGCGACTCAGGGCGACACGGAGGCGGCGAAGGCCGATCCGCAAAACCTGCTCGTCCACAAGTCGCGACTGAAGCGCCTGGAGGGCGAAGCGATCCGCGACGCGATGCTCGCCGTCTCCGGCCGGCTCGACCGGGCTCCGTTCGGCGCGCCAGTCCCGATCTACCTGACCCCGTTCCTCGACGGCCGCGGCCGGCCGGCGAGCGGTCCGCTCGACGGCAACGGCCGCCGGTCGGTTTACCTCGCCGTCCGGCGGAATTTCCTGTCGCCGATGCTGCTCGCGTTCGACACCCCGATCCCGTTCTCGACGATCGGCCGTCGGCAGGTGTCCAACGTCCCGGCCCAGGCCCTGATCCTTCTCAACGACCCGTTCGTCCACCAACAGGCCGCGACGTGGGCGAAGTCGGTTCTCGCGGCACCCGGCACGGCCAGTGAGAGGGTGGACGGCATGTATCGCAGTGCGTTCGGCCGCGCGGCGAAGGCCGACGAGTTATCCGCGTGCCTGGAATTCCTCAAGGACCAGGCCGCCCGGTACGGGACCAGCGCCGATGACGCGAAGCCCTGGGCCGACCTCGCCCACACGCTGTTCAATACGAAAGAGTTCATCTACTTGGATTGACGGAATGCATCGGGGTTTCGCCATGTTCGGACGGCCGTCACGCCGTGAGCTGCTCGCCCGGGCGGCCAACGGCTTCGGAGCCGTCGCCCTGGCCGCGCTGCTCGCCGACGATGGGCGCGCGACCGACACGCGCGTCTCGGGCAAGCCGGTCCGACACCACCCGGCCAAGGCGAAGTCGGTGATCTTCCTGTACATGGACGGCGGGCCGTCGCAGATCGACACCTTCGACTACAAGCCGCTCCTGGAGAAGCACGACGGCAAGGACCCACACAAGGTATTCAAGGTCGAGCCGACGCAGTTCAACGACGTCGGCAAGGTGATGGCGTCGCCGTGGAAGTTCAAGCGCCACGGCGACACCGGGCGGTGGGTGAGCGAGCTGTTCCCGCACGTCGCGAAGTGCATCGACGACCTGGCCATCATCCGGTCGGTGGTGTCGAAGTTCCCGGAGCACACCAGTGCCAACTACTTCCTGCACACCGGCAGCGGCGTGCAGGGGCGGCCGAGCATGGGCGCGTGGGCGGGATATGGGCTCGGCACCGACTCGAAGGACTTGCCCGGGTTCATCGTCTTGAACGGCGGCTTGATCCCCCCCGGGGGGCTCGACAACTTCAACAGCGGGTTCCTCCCCGCCGCGTACCAGGGCTCGGTATTCCGGGCCGGCGACCCGCCCGTCGCCAACGTCGTTCCGCTGGAGACCAAGTCCGAGTTGCAGCGTGGCAAGCTCGACCTGCTCCGCAAGCTCGACGCCGGGGCGCGAGCGAGATTCGGCGGGGCGGACGAAGTCGAGTCCGCGATCCAGAACTACGAAACTGCGTTCCGGATGCAGGCCGCGGTTCCCGAGCTCATGGACCTGAAGGGCGAGTCGGAGACGACGAAAAAGCTCTACGGCCTGGACGCCGCGTTCCCGCAAACGCAGACCTTCGCCCGGCAGTGCCTGCTCGCGCGGCGGCTGGTCGAGCGGGGCGTTCGGTTCATCGAGCTCACGTGCCCAGTGACGAGTGGCGACCGCTGGGACCAGCACCAGAACTTGAAGGAAGGGCACGAGAGCAACGCCCGGGCCGTGGACCTGCCGATCGCCGGGTTGCTAACCGATCTCAAGGCCCGCGGGCTCTTGAAAGACACGCTGGTCGTGTGGGCCGGGGAATTCGGGCGGACGCCGTTCGCCCAGGGCGCCAACGGCCGCGACCACAACCAGTACGGGTTCACGGTCTGGCTGGCCGGCGGCGGGGCCAGGGCCGGCGCCGACCACGGCGAGACCGACGAGTGGGGGTACAAGGTGGTCAAGGACCGGGTCGAGATGCACGACTTGCACGCCACCATGCTCCATTTGCTCGGCGTCGATCACAAGCGGCTGACGTTCCGGTTCGGCGGCCGCGACATGCGACTGACGGACGTACACGGTGAGCTGGTCCAGAACGTGCTGGCCTGACCGACTCGCAATGGCACGATCCTTCCCTCATCGAGGCGACTCATGAATCCCGATGCTCCGCTTACCCGGCGGTCGGCCCTCGGCGCGATCGCGGCCGCGCTGTCCGCACCGTTCGTCTTCCGCCACTACACAACCGCGGCACCGAACGAGACGCTAAATCACGCCAGCTTCGGCGCCAACGGCATGGCCTGGGGCGACATCGGAGCGCTGGCGAAGAGCAAGTACCTCAAGCTCGTCGCCGTGGCAGAAGTGGACCTGGCCCGGGCGGCGAAGGTGAAGAAGGATTTCCCGGACGTCAAGGTGTACCAGGACTGGCGCGAGCTATTGGACAAGGAGAAGGGGCTGAACTCGGTCAACGTGTCCACCCCCGACCACATGCACGCGCCGATCACGATGCGGGCCATCCAGCAGGGGCTCCACGTCTACACGCAAAAGCCGCTGACGCAGACGATCTACGAGGCCCGGCAGCTCGCGAAGGCGGCCCGCGACAAGAAGGTCGTCAGTCAGATGGGCATTCAGGTTCACTCGGCGGCCGAACACCGGACGATCGTGGCCATCATCCAGTCCGGGGCGATCGGCAAGGTCAAGGAAGTGCACTCCTGGAGCGGCAAGCAGTGGGGCGACCGGAAGCCGCGCCCGGACCGGATGGACCCGGTGCCGGAAGGGCTCAACTGGGACCTGTGGCTCGGCGTAGCGGCCGAGCGGCCGTTCATCGCGGGCTACTACCACCCCAGTGAATGGCGGAAGCGACTCGACTTCGGGACCGGGACGTTCGGGGACATGGGCTGCCACATCCTCGACCCCGTGTTCACCGCGCTCACTCTGGCGGCCCCGAAGTCGGTGCGGTCGGAGGGGGACGCTCCGAACGCGGATAGCTGGGGGCTTGACGTCCACGTCCAGTACCGCTTCCCCGGCACGAAGTACACGGCCGATGAGCTGGTCCTCACGTGGTACAACGGCAAGCTCCGGCCGCCGGCGGAAGTGGCGGAAAAGGTGGCCGGCAAGCTGAGCGGGCAGGGGTCGATCTACATCGGGACCGAGGGCGTGATGTACTCGCCGTACGTCGAGTATCCGACGCTCCTCCCGGTTGAGAAGTTCAAGGACGCAAACCTGCCCAAGGTGGGAGCGGAGGGTCACTACCTGCAATTCGTCGAGGCGTGCCGGGGCAATGGCGAGACGTCGACACCGTTCAGTTATTCCGGTCCGCTGACCGAGTCGGTGCTCCTCGGCTGCCTGGCGACGCGATTCCCGAACGCGACGTTGAACTGGGACGCGGAGAAGCTCCAGGTCACCAACGAGAAGAAGGCCAACCAGTTCGTTCGCCGCGAGTACCGGAAAGGGTGGGAAGTCGAAGGGCTTTGATCGCGGGCGGTATGAGCAAGGCGTACGCGGGCCGGGCGGGTACCCGGCCCGCTTTCATTTGCCTCGTAGACTGTCTACCCTCAAGGGGTGGGTTGCTGGTAGGTCAAGGTTTCCAACCTGACCGTGCTTGTCCGGTCAGGTTGGAAACCTGACCTACCAGCAACCCACCGGCGCTGAACTCAACTTGTCGGCACGCCGATTGCCTCTTCCATCACCGTTGCCGGTCGGGTTTTCCCGGCGGCCGGTCGTTCCGAAAGTCCAGTTTCGGGTCGGTGAAGGGCGACCCGGCGCGCCGCGAGTGTGCCGAATCGACCAGTCATGGGCCACAAGAAGAAGAAACACGCGACCGCCAAGGTGCCGCCGGGCAATCGTCCGCAAGTTGGTCCCGGGGTGCCGGAAACGGACCCCGATGCCGCCACCGCCGGCGACGGCGGGGCCGCGTTCTCCGAGCAGGATGAGAAGCGCCGGCTCGGCGGATACGAGACCGCCGGCGAGCACGCGATCCAGCAACCGCGTGGCAAGAACGACGCCCAGCGCGGCTCGGGTGGAAGGTAAGAGCAGGGACGGTCGACGCGGTGAGCTGCCGGCGACTGCGATGTCTGCATGGCGGCCCGAGCCAGTCAGTCTAGTGCCCTTTGCTTAGCGAACGAACTCTCAGGCTAGTTCCCAAACTCTGTTTGGGAACGCGAGCGCCGAAACTCTGTTTCGATGACTCTACCAGACCTGCGAAACGGAGTTTCGCCCCCGTGCGTTCCCAAACGGAGTTTGGGAACGAGGCCGAAGCCGCCGGGAAAAGCCTGAGCGCACCGGTGTGCTTGCGCCTTTACCCAGCGGCTCACGCCTCCCGTCCGCGAAGGTAGGCGCATCAACCAGCCCGATCGCAATTAGACGAGTGTTCGATAAGCATGAATCAGCCCGGCCCGGAGCGGGACGCCGGACTCGGCCAGCTCTCGTTGTCGCGAAACATATTCCTCCCGACCCGCCGGGGTCTCCACGCGAATCGGTTCGAGGCCGTGGGCGGTCAAGTCGTACGGGCTCGCCCGCATGTCGAGCTGTCGGGCCTGCCACGCGAGTAGAAAGGCGTCGGCCAGGAGCTCGCCATTGACCCACGGGGCGATCTTGTACGCGTAGCGATAGAGGTCCATCGTCACGTGGATACAGGCGCGCTGGTCGAAGCGGAGGGTCGCGTCGCGGCTGAGTCGGTGTCGGTTCCGCGGAGCAGCCGCCGGTGTGAAGAAACGAAACGCGTCGAAGTGCGTGCAGCAGAGTTCCTCGGCCTCGACCGCGGCGGCAATGGCGTCGGGCGCCAGTCGAAGCGGTGTCCGCGAATGCCGGACCTCCGGCGACCGGTAGACCATCGCCCATTCGTGCAAGCCGAAGCACCCATATTGCGGCGGGCGGGCGGCAATCCCTTCGAGATACTCGAGGGCCCAGCGGGCGAACGAGCGCCGGCGCTCCGGGAATGAGTCGGCCGGCAGGACCAGTCCGCCGTCCCGGGGTATGAAGTACTTACCCCAGCCGACGTCCGACGTCCGTGCATTCTCGAGAACGACATCGACACCGGGCGACCACCGGAGCAAGTACGCCGGGCGGAACGAGTAATACTCGAATAGGAAGTCGCGGACCGGGTGCTTCTCGCCCCGGGCCGCCCGCGTGATGCGATCGTCCGCGAACGGCTTCAGCCGCTCGACATATTGGGACTGGCGCTCGCGCCAGACGGGTTCGGGGAGGCGGATCGGCTCCCCCTTCTCCGCTTCGGAGAGGGTGGCTGGGGGGGAGAGGTCTGCGCCCGGCGCGCCCCGAAGACTTCTCCCCCCTGACCCCCCTCCCCGAAACGGGGAGGGGGGAACCGAACAAGTGCTGTCAAATGTGTCCATGATGAGCGAGGTACCGCTCGGCGTCCAGCGCTGCCATGCACCCGGTCCCGGCGGCCGTCACCGCCTGCCGATAGTAATCGTCCGCCACGTCCCCGGCCGCGAACACGCCTTCCACGCTCGTGTACGTCCGGTTCGTCGTCGTCCAGACGATGTAGCCCTTCTCGTTTGTCTTCACCTGGCCTTCGAGGAAATTCGTGTTGGGCGTGTGCCCGATCGCGAGGAATACGCCGGACACGGGCAGCTCGCGAACGTGGCCGGTCCGGTTGTTCTTTACCAGGGCCCCGGTGACCCCAGACTCCGACGTGCCGACGACTTCCTGGAGCTCGGTGTGCCAGTGAATGTCGATCTTGGGGTTGTCCAGTGCCCGCTGCTGCATGATCTTGCTCGCCCGCAGGGCGTCGCGGCGGACGAGCAAGTCGACCTTGCTCCCAAACTTGGTCAGATAGGTCGCCTCCTCGACCGCGGAGTCGCCGCCGCCGACGACGGCGATCCCCCGATTTCGGAACCGGGGTAGGGCCCCGTCGCAGACGGCGCACGCGGACACGCCGTGGTTCTTGTACCGGTCCTCGCTGGGGAGCCCGAGGTAGTTGGCCCGCGCGCCGGTGGCAATGATCACGGTCAGCGCCCGAACCTGCCCCCCATCATGATTCGTCAGGGTGAAGGGCCGCTTCGACAGATCGACCTTCACGACGTCCTTGGACTCGACGCGCGTGCCGAAGTTCCTGGCCTGCTGCCGCATCAGCTCCATCAGCTCCGGCCCGTTGATGCCGTGGTTCGGCTGCGGCTTGTTGGCACTCACCCAGTAAGGTTGATTCTCCGGCAGTAGGGCCGAGTGCAGGTACTCGCGCGTGTGGCCGGCGGGCCAGCCGGGGTAGTTCTCGACCTCGGTGGTGAGCGACAGCTGCCCGAGCGGAATAGTCCCTTGCTGGCGATTCTTCTCGCTCGTGGGGTCCCCTTCGATGACCAGCGGGTTGAGGTTGGCCCGGGAGGCGTAGATGGCGGCGGCCCACCCGGCGGGGCCGCTTCCGATTATGACGACATTTTCGACGGTACTGGCCATGACTCCCTCGAGCGTCCGTTGTCGTTCGTCCCTGAATCGTTGTAAGAATCAGTAGGTACAGGATCACCCGGCGGAGGAGCCCGAGTCCCGGCGATGCGACGCCTCACCGACCTGCGCGAGATCCTCCGTTACATCCCCCAGTTCCGGGACCGGACGTTCGTCATCGCCCTCGACGGCGCGGTCGTGGCGGACGATAACTTCTCCAACCTGCTCCTCGACATCACCCTGCTCCGGTCGCTGCGCATCGGCGTCGCCCTCGTCCACGGGGCCGGGCTCCAGGTCCGCCAGCTCGCCGCGAAGGAGGGCGTGCGCCTGTCCAACAGCGACGGGACCGGCATTACCGACGCCAAGGCGATGCAGATCAGCATCACCGCGGCCAACCTGGTAAGCCACCAGATCCTGCAGGGCCTCTCCGACAACGACCTTCGCGGAGCCACCGGCAACGTCCTGGTCGCCCACCCGGCCGGCATCCTCGGCGGCGTCGATCACCAGTGGACCGGCAAGGTCGAACGCGTGGACACCACCTTGCTCAAGTCCCTGCTCGACCACGAGGTCGTCCCGGTCGTCCCCCCTCTCGGGTTTGACGGCGAGGGGCGTACTTATCGCCTGAACTCCGACGCCGTGGCGGTCGAGGTCGCGAAGGCCATCGAGGCGGTCAAGCTCATCTACCTGTCCGCCCACAAGCCCCCCCGGCTCAGTGGCCGCACGCTGCGCCAGCTCACGACCGACGAGGCGACCAACATCCTCAAGAAGAACCGGGCCGACCTGCAGCCGACTGAGTCGGTCTCCAAGCTGGAGAACGCGGTCAAGGGGTCGATGGCCGGCGTGGTCCGGGTCCACATCATCGACGGGACCATGCCGGAGGGGCTCCTCACCGAGGTCTTTTCCAACGAGGGGGTCGGCACGCTCGTTCACGCGAACGAGTACCAGTCGATCCGCAAGGCCCAGAAGAAAGACCTGCGGGCGATCCACGCCCTCATTCAGCGCGGCGCTGAGGCCGACGAGCTGCTGAAGCGGACACGGGCCGACGTCGAGCGAATGATCGACGACTACTTCGTCTTCGAGGTGGACAAGAACCCGGTCGCGTGCGGCGCCTTGCATTTGTACCCGAACCTGAAGAAGGCCGAGATCGCCAGCGTCTACGTCGACCCGAACCACGAGAACCGGGGGATCGGCGCCAAGCTGATCAAGTACGCCGAGGACCAGGCCCGCGGGCTGGGCTTCGAGACCGTCTACTGCCTCTCTACCCAGGCGGTGAATTTCTTCGTTCAGAAGGGTGGGTTTCAGCTCGGCACTCCGGACGACCTCCCGCCCGTCCGGCGCGACCTGTACGACCGGAGCGGCCGGAAGTCTCAGGTCCTCGTAAAGCGGTTATGAGTCTCGCATGCGGCCGCGGACGTCCGGTTGCGCCGGACATGCGCGTCGCGCCGCGTTCCACTCCGATCCCTTTCGCCGCCGACTATTCCGCGTTCTCCGTTCCTTCTCCCGCGCTCCGATACTTGGCTCATCTCCGCAATCTTCTCGTCCGGTACCCGATTGGAGTGGGCCCGGACGGAATCGGATTCAAGGACGAGTAGTGCCGCAGTTTCGTGGGGCGGACATTCCTGTCTGCCGTGGGCCTTTGGCAGACAGGAATGTCCGCCCCACGAAACTGAGACATTTCCCAAGGACGAGGGCCCGCGCGATGGCCGACTTCTACCTCCTCCCCCCGCGACCCGCCGTGGGCGAAGAGCTGGCCCGACTGGTTCGCCCGTACCTGCCGGGCGTGAGTGTCAGCGCCGACGAGTGTGCTCGCTTCCTGGCGCAGCTCGTCGAGGCCGCCGGCGGCGGGGCGGTGCTCGTTCACCGCGAGGACGTGCCGGACGGCGTGGACCCGGCCGAGGCGCTGCGAGACGGGTTCGGCGCCGAGGATGGCGACCGGCTGATTCACGTCTCACTTGGCGCGCGACCGA
>Ga0066905_100000473_pt1 | contig 11201 bp, 8 predicted proteins | sample PanSoiMetaPlot36_FD_67483 | JGI IMG/M metagenome (GOLD analysis project Ga0066905, IMG submission 67483) | Tropical forest soil microbial communities from Panama analyzed to predict greenhouse gas emissions - Panama Soil Plot 36 (version 2) | ecosystem: Environmental > Terrestrial > Soil >... | reverse complement strand
CCGGCGGCCGACCGCTGCGGCACGCCGCCCGCCAATGCATCCGCCAAAGCCCCGGTCTTATCGAACCCCGTCGCAATGACCGTGATCCGGACTTCGCCATGCATGGCCGGATCGTTCACGGCGCCGAAGATGATCTCCGCCTCGTCGCCGGCGGCATCGTGAATGGCTTCGCTGATCTGGGTCACTTCGCCGAGCGTCAGATCTTCGCCGCCGGTGATGTTGATCAACACGCCGGTGGCGCCGGCGATCGAGATGTTGTCGAGCAGCGGACTCGAGATCGCCTGCTGCGCCGCTTCCATCGCGCGGTTTTCGCCGCGGCCCGTGCCCGTTCCCATCAACGCCGCGCCGCCGTTCTGCATGACGGTGCGCACGTCCGCAAAATCTACATTTACCAGTCCCGTCACACAGATGAGCGCCGAAATGCCTTGCGTCGCGTGGAGCAGCACTTCGTCCGCTTTTTTCAATGCATCCTGGAACGGGATGCCTTTGCCGACCACGGCAAGCAGCCGCTCGTTCGGCACGACGATCATCGTGTCCACGTGCTTGCGCATCTCGGCGATGCCCATTTCCGCCTGACGCATGCGCTTGCGCCCTTCGAACAGGAACGGCTTGGTGCAGATCCCGATCGTGAGGGCGCCGAGATCGCGGGCGATCTGCGAAATGATCGGCGCCGCGCCCGTTCCGGTTCCGCCGCCCATGCCGCACGTGACGAACACGAGGTCTGCGCCCTGCAGTGCGTGCAGGACCTCGTCGCGGTTTTCTTCGATCGCCTGACGGCCGATCTCCGGCCGCGCGCCGGCGCCGAGCCCGCGCGTCAGCTTCTTGCCGATCTGCACCTTCACGTCGGCCTTGTTGTTGAGCAGCGCCTGCGCATCGGTGTTCACCGAGATGAACTCGACCCCGCTCACGTGCTCGTCGATCATCCGGTTGAGAGCGTTGCCGCCCCCTCCCCCGACGCCGACTACCTTCATCCGCGCGTTCTGCGTAACGGTTTCTTCGAGTTCGAAGATCATGGTTCTCCCCTAGGGCTCAGAAGAAGTCTTGCAACCATCTCTTGAGAGGTCCAAAAAGCTTCTCGGGAGCGCCGCCGAACAGCACACCGGGGGCGGAGCCTTGCGCGCTCTTGCGCGCCGCGTACAGCACCAACCCGACCGGCACCGCGTAGCGCGGCGCCTGCACACTGTCGACGAGACCCGAAATGCCGAGCTCGGGATGTCCCGCGCGCACCGGAACCGCGAACACCTCGCGCGCCAGCTCGACCATTCCCGGAAGGTGCGCCGTGCCGCCGCTCAACACGACGCCGGCGGGCAACCGACCGGCTCCGTATTCTGCCCGCTCGAACTCCCGCGTCACGAGCTGGAAGATCTCATCGACGCGCTGATGAATGATGTGCGCCAACAGCTCACGGGACGTGGTGCGCGCGCCCTGGCCCGGGGTGGAGGGGAGGTTCACCATTTCGGCGGCGTCCACCAGCGGCGAATACGCGGCGCCATGCCGCTCTTTCAAGCGCTCGGCGTCGGACTGCGTCACGCCCAACCCCTGCACCAGATCGCTCGTGACGTGCGAGCCGGCGTACTTGAGCGACGCGAGATGGCGAATCTTTCCCTCGTGAAAGATCGACACCCCCGTGGAGCTCCCACCGACTTCCACCAGCGCAACGCCCAGCTCTTTTTCGTCGTCCGTGAGAATCGCATACGAGGCGGCAAGCGGCTCGAGCACGAGATCGGCGACGCGGTAGCCGGCCCGCTGCACGCTCTTGCGCAGATTCTGGGCGGCCGTCGATTGCGCCGTCACGAGATACATCTCCACTTCGAGGCGCGTCCCGGTCATCCCGATGGGATCGGAGATGCCGTGCTGCTGATCGACGATGTATTCCTGCGGGATGTCATGCAGCAGCTCGTGATCGCGGCCGAGCGAGACCGCGCGGGCCACCTCGTTGACGCGCGCCACATCCTGCGGCGTGATCTCGTCGCCGCTGACCGCGACGACGCCCGCCGAGCCGCGGGCGGAGACATGCTCGCCGGCGATCCCACAGGTGACGTCGGGCACCCGCGCGCCCGCCATGCGCTCGGCGTCTTTCAGCGCGGCGGCAACGGACCGTGTCGTCTCGTCGATGTCCCGCACCATGCCGCGGCGCACGCCGCTGTTCTTGGCGACCCCGACACCGAGAATCTTGGCGAGCGGCGCGCGCGGCAGGTCGCCGGCCAGCTCCGCGATCACCGCGCAGGTCTTCGTGCTGCCGAGATCGAGTCCGGCGACGAGGAGGCGGCGATCGGTCATGAGGCCGGCATCCCCGTTGTCATCGGGCGGCGGCGCACGACGACTTGTCCCGCAAAGCGGGCGTCGAGCTCGGCATAGGGGCGCGCTTTCGCCGCCAGGTCTTGTGCTACCAACACCACCGCCTGAATCACCTCCGGCCCCACGTCACGCGCCAACAAGACGCGACGGGTGCCTAGCTCGAGGACAACGTCGTGCTGCGCGTCGATGCGCCGCGCGGCAACGATCGTTTGAAACAGCGCAGGATCGAATACCTGGACCCGCGCGAGGACGCCGACGACGACGCTGTCGGCGGCCTGCACCACTGGAAGATCGAGACTGACGAGCTTAAATGGCAGTGCGCGTCCGCCGGCATCGACCACGCTGAGCGCCCCTCGCTCGTTCGCGACGAGCGCGACCGGCTCGACCTCCCGGACAATCACCTGCAACGAACCAGGGGGACGGCGCGTCACGACTGCGTCGGCGATGCCGTCGAGCCCGCGCAAACGGTCCACGAGCACGTTCAGGTCGTCGAACACGCTCGCGTGCGCCGCCAACCCTAACGTTCCGAGCACCCGGTCCGCGTCGAGATATCGAATCCCGATCAGCTCGACCTGGCGCACCCGGAAGAACTCGAGCCGCCGGAGCACGAGCGGTGCCGCGGTCCACGCGACCATCACGAGGATCGCGGCGCAGGCCCAGATCAGCACGCTCCAAGACAATCGTGCCAGTCGCGCAGCACGAAACTTCCACTTCCACTTCATGCGACTGCTCCCTGCTCCCCGCTTCCGGCTCGAAGAATTGTCAGCAGCTCAGGCCCGACGCGCGTCACGTCCCCCGCACCGAGCGTGAACACGACGTCACCTTCGCGCACGGCGCGCGCGACGTGATTCGTCAACCCGCTGCGATCTCGCACAGCGACCGTCGCGGCACCGGCCCGGGTCGCGCCACGCACCACGAGATGATGCGTGATGCCGTCGAGCGGCTGTTCGCGCGCGCCATAGATCGGTGCGACGATCACCACGTCGGCCGCGGCGAGCGCCTTGCCAAGCGCCTCGCCGTGCAGCGCGGTGCGCGAGTAGAGATGCGGCTGAAACACCGCGACGACGCGCCGCCCCGGATACGCCTGCCGCGCCGACGACAGCGTCGCCGCGACTTCCGTCGGGTGATGCGCGTAATCGTCGACGACCGTCACGCCGCGCTCATCACCCAGCCGCTCGAAGCGCCGGCCCACACCGCGGAACTCGGACAACGCCAGCGCGCCCGCTTGGACGTCCGCGCCGAGCGCGTGCAGTGCCGCCAGCGTCACCGCCGCGTTACGCACGTTGTGCATTCCCAAAACCGCGAGCTGCAACTCGACGATGTCGCCCCCCGGTAGCGTGACCGTCGCGCGCGAGCCACCCGGCTCGAGCCTCACCGCGCGAATGCGCACGTCAGCCGTCGGTCCGAGACCGACGCGCCACACAGGCGCCTGCAGCTGCAACGCGACTCGATCGGCACCCACATCGTCAGCACCCACAATCACCCGCTCTGCCCGGTCACCAAACTCCACGAACGCCGCCTCAAGTGCTTCTACGCTCCCATAGCACTCGAGGTGATCCGCTTCGACGTTGTTCACGACCGCAACTGTCGGGCGGAGCGAGAGGAAGGCCTTGTCGTACTCGTCGGCCTCGACGACGTACAAGCCGTCCCCGCCGATGCGCGCGTTGCCACCCCATGTAGCGACTCGGCCGCCTGCGAGTCCTGTGGGGTTTCGCCCGGCGGCCGAGAGTGCCTCCGTCACCATGACGGTAGTGGTGGTCTTGCCGTGTGTCCCGGCGACCGCCACCAGGCTCGCTCCGCCGCCCCCCCCCGAAACCAGCTCCCCCAGGGCGTCGGCGCGCCGCACGACCGGTATGTTCAGGGCCCTCGCCCGTTGCAGCTCGGGATGGTTCGGCGGCACCGCCGCAGTCACGATAACCGCCCGTGCCCCATCCACATGGCTGGGGTTGTGGCCCTGCGAAATGGCAACTCCCAAGGCAGTCAGATCATCGATCCCGGCCCCAGAAGTGTCAGTATCACAACCAGTTATGGCGACTCCCCGGTGCCTGGCAATCAGAGCCAGGGCGCTCATCCCCGCCCCGGCTATGCCCATGAGATGGATGGGTCGGGGATCCCCGGTTCGAAACAAGGTCATCTGTGGGCAGCTAATATAGCGAATTTACTAAACTTGCAAAAGCTCTACGACCTTGGCGAAGATGGTTCGGGCGGCGTTCGGGTGACCCCTTTTTCTGGCCGTTTGACCGAGGTCGGCCAGGCGCTCCTCGTCGTGCGCCAGGGCGCTCACGGTCTTGGCAAACGAATCGGGCGCCAACTCGCTCTCGAGTAAGAGCACACTCGCCCCGGCCGACGCGAGGGCTCGCGCGTTGAATGTCTGGTGATCCGCCGCTGCCGTCGGGAGCGGCACGAGGATGCTCGGCTTCCCCCACGCGCAGAGCTCGGACACGGTCATCGCGCCCGCCCTCGCGACCACGAGGTCGGCGGCGGCATATGCGGTCGCGATCGGATCGAAAAAGCCTCGCACGACAATGCGACCGGGCACGGCTAGCGACGCGTAGCGCTCCTCGTGCGCGGTGCCGGTCCCCCACAACAGGCTCACGTCACCGAGCAGGCCCCGTCCGATCGCGCGCGCGACCGTCTCATTCAACGCGCGCGCGCCCTGGCTCCCGCCGAAGATCAAGACGGTCCGCCCGTGCGCCGCCGTCAGGCCGAGCTCGGCGCGCGCGGCGTGCGTATCGACGCGGCCCGGCGGAGTGATCGGATTTCCGAAAACGAAAACCTGGGTCGCCGATCCCACGGACAGCCGGTCGCGCGCTTCGGGAAACCCAAGATGGATTTGCCGGGCGCGACGAGCCAACCAACGCGTCGTCATGCCGGGAAACGCATTTTGCTCCTGAAGCACGGTCGGGATACCGAGCCGCTGCGCGCGCCACACGATCGGGCCGGCGGCATAGCCCCCCGTGCCGATGACGATCTGCGGCTGCTCGTCCCGGAGCACGCGCTGAGAGGACCGCATCGCACGCAGCCACATCAGCGGAAGCAACGCGTTGCGCCACCACTGCCGCCGGTACAACGGCTCGATCGGCAAGAGATGGAACCGAAAAGGATGATGCGGCAGAATCCGCGCCTCGATGCCGCGCTGTGCACCGACGAGTACGACGTCGTGTCCCTGATCTGCAGCGACGCGTGCCAATGCGAGCGCCGGCATGAGATGACCACCGGTACCGCCGCCGGCGATGAGGAGTTTCACAATAATTGCGGATTGGCGATTGCGGATTGCGGACTCGAAACGTCAGGCGTCCAATCCGCAATCGACAATCCGCAATCCGCAATCACGCAGCTCGCCTGGCGCGTCCCACACTCGCCAGCACGCCGGTCGCCGCAAGCGCTACAATGAGCGACGAGCGCCCATATGACATGAAAGGCAAAGTGACACCCGTGGCAGGGATGACCGCGAGGCTGACGCCGATGTGCAGTACCACGCTCAAGCCGATCATCACGGTGATCCCCGTCGCCAGCAGTTGGCCGAAGGGATCGGACGCGTTCCGCGCGATGCGGAAGCCGAGCCAGACGAACGTCCCGAACAGCAGCGCGATCGCGAGGACCCCGACAAAGCCCCACTCCTCACCGATCGTCGAGAAGATGAAATCAGAATACGCGTACGGCAGATACCCCAGCTTTTGCTGCCCTTGACCGAATCCCACACCGAGCACCTGTCCCGCTCCGATGCCGGTGAGCGATTGCTGCACTTGCCAGGACGCTTCCCCGGGTGTGGCGCCGGGATTCAGGAAGGTGAGAACCCGCGCCATGCGGTACTGCGCCGATGCGATGGCGCCGAACAGGAGCGGCCCCGCGGCCGCACCCAGCGCGAGGAAGTGGCCGATGCGTGCCCCCGCGGTAAACAGCACGCTCCCGGCCAGGATCGCGACCAGGAGCGCCATCGAGAGATGCGGCTCCAGGAAGATCAGGCCGATCACCGGAACGAGGATCACGACGAACGGAAGCACGCCCCGCTTGAAGTTACGCAGCTCCTCGCCTTTTTTGGCCGCGAGCATCGCGCACCACACGACGACGGCGAACTTCGCGAGCTCGGAGGGCTGCAGCGTCAGCACACCGAGGTTCACCCAGCGGCGCGCACCATTGATCGTAGGGGTGATGACGTGCGTGAACGGCAGCAACGGGATAATGAGCAGGAAAAGCGTGACGCCAAGCAGCGGCCAGGCCCAGCGCCGCCAGCGATGGTAATCGAGGCGCGCACACACGATCGCGAGCAGTCCGCCGACGACTGCGCCGACTGCCTGGCGCAAGGCGAAGCTCGCGCCGACCTGCCCTCCCGCGACGTTGACGAGACTCGAGGCGCCGTACACCGCCGCGAGACCAAAGACGACCAGCACGGCGGTCACGACCGCGAGCAGTCGTCCCTCCCAGGTCACTACTCCCTTTGCGCGAGCCGCCGGAATGTGGCCCCCCGCTCTTCATAGTTCTTGAACATGTCGTAGCTGGAGCACGCTGGAGATAGCAGCACGGCGTCTCCCGGCCGTGCGGACCGCCGCGCGCGCGCGATGACGTCCTCGAACGTCGTACCCCGCTCGAGTGGCACCTTCCCTTTCAAATCCTCTTCGACGAGCGGCCCCGCCTCCCCGTACGCGATCACAAGCCGGCAACGCTCGGCAAGGAGCGGCGCGAGGCTCGTGTACGGCTCGCCCTTGTGACGCCCGCCCAATAGCAGCACGTACGGCCGCTCCATGGCGACTAGGGCGACGGTCGTCGCGGCGATGTTCGTCGCCTTGGAGTCGTTGATCCATAGTACACCCTGACGCTCACCAACGGGCTCGAGTCGATGTGGGAGCGGCCGGAACGAGCGCAGGCCTTCCGCGATACGCTCCGCCGGCACACCGGCTTCGTGCACCGCGAGGGAGCCGGCCAATGCATTGGCGATGTTGTGATCGCCGAGCAGATGGAGCTCGTCACGTTTCAGCAGGGTTTCCCCACCAAGGCGGAGCGTCCGTGTTGGGCGGTCGTACGAGGCGTCGGCGCCCGTTACGAGCGAAAACAGCACCGGGCGCCCGGCAAAGCCCTGGGCGTGCTTCAGCACCAACGGATCGTCGGCGTTGAGGACCCAGACGTTCTCGGGCCGAGCGTTCCGAAAGAGCAGCCGCTTATCCGCGTAGTACGCTTCGGCGGACGGGTATCGATCGAGATGGTCGGGAGCGAGATTCGTCAGCACGCCGATCTCCGGCGCGAAGTTGGGGCTGTCGTGCAGCTGGAACGAGGAGACTTCGACGCTCAGCCAGTCGAACCGCTCGTCCGCGAGCACGAGGTCGGTCATTGGCCGGCCGATGTTGCCTGCCGTCGTCGCTCGGAGACCCCCCGTGGTCAAAAGATGCGCGATCAGCGCCGTCGTGGTGGTCTTACCGTTCGTGCCGGTGATGGCGATACAGCGCGTCTCTGCCCCGGCAGCCGCCAGACCGCGGAACCCCACGTCCAGCTCCGACACAATCTCCACGCCCGCGTGGCGGGCTGCGGCGATCGGCGGCGCATCGGGAGGCACCCCAGGCGAGACCACCACGCCGGCCGCCTGGCGAATCTTCGCAAGGTCGTGACGGCCCACGTCGACTTCCACCCCCGACAATTGCCGGAGCGCGGTCACTGCCTCGCCCGCGTAGGGGTGGTCCGAGGCGTCGCTGGCGTACACACGGACTCCGTGGCGCGCCAGCAGCTGCGTGGCCGCAACACCGCTTTTCCCCAGACCAATGACCGCCACGACGCCGCCCCGGCGCCAGGAATCGGGGATCAGAGGGGGGGGCTCGATCATCGCACCTTGAGCGTCGCCAGCGCGATCATCGCGCACATGACCCCCAGTATGTAGAACCGCATGACCACCTGCGGCTCGGCCCACCCCAGTTTTTCAAAGTGATGGTGGAGCGGTGCCATCCGAAAAACTCTATGGGCGTCGGCGTACTCCTTCCCATACTTTTTCTTGCGGTACTTGTAGGTCGTCGTCTGGATCATCACCGACACGGTCTCCGCCGCAAACACGGCGCCCGCGATGAGCAGCAAGAACTCGGTTTTGAGCAGAATCGCCACGGTGCCCAGCGCGCCACCGATCGCGAGCGCGCCGGTATCGCCCATGAAGACCTGCGCGGGGTGCGCGTTGAACCACAGAAATCCGAGCGAGGCGCCCATGAGCGCTCCACAGAAAATCGTCAGCTCTCCCCCGCCCGGGAGGTGCAGCACACCGAGATAGCGGGCCGCGTCGACGCGTCCGAAGAGATAGCAGAAGATCGCGAACGCGCCGGCGGCGATCACCGTAAGACCGGTGGCAAGGCCATCCAGTCCATCGGTCAGATTGACCGAGTTCGAGCTGGCAGTCGTCACGAAGGTTACGAACGCGAGATAGAGCGGCCACGGCAGCGCCAGCACGATGTACTTGAAGAACGGCAACTGGGTCGCTGACGGCGGTGCGCTGGTGGTCAGCGGAAAGAGCAACAGATACGCCCCGAGGCCAACGCCGAACGAGATCTGCCCCACGAGCTTCCAGCGCGCGACGAGTCCCTGCGAGTGGCCGCGCACGATTTTCAGATAATCGTCGAGAAATCCGATGAGACCCATCCACAGCGTCGCGACCACCGCCACCGTCACGTAGCGACTGTCCAGGCGCGCCCACAGCAAGGTCGGCACCACCGTCGCGAGGATGATGATGAGACCGCCCATGGTGGGCGTGCCGCGCTTGCCGTGGTGGCTGGTCGGACCTTCCGCACGCACGATCTGCCCGATGCGGTGCTCACGCAACTTCCGGATGATCCAGGGACCGACCACGAAGGCCAGCAATAGCGCGGTGACGGTCGCACCCGCCGCGCGAAAGGTGATATAGTTGAAAAGATTAAAGACGATGTGCTGGCGAGCCAGCGGCGCGAGTAAATGATAGAGCATTTAGATGTGCCGCAGCACCTGTTCGAGTGCCACGCCCCGGGAAGCCTTGAGCAACACGAGTTCGTTGCCGCGCAGCGCCGATTTGAGTTTCGGGCCGAGGGCGTTGGCATCAGCTGCGGTAATCAGGCGTCCTCCCAACTCTTCGCGCAGGGGTTCAAACGCGCGCGCGAACGTCCCGACGGCGGCGACGAGTGCCGGCTTGCGCCCGGCAATTTCGCGCGCGGCTTCGGCGTGCAATCTTGCACTTTCCGGCCCTAACTCCAACATCGTGCCCACCACCACCACGAACGGCCGCCGTTGGCGCGCCGCCAGCCAGGCGGCCGTCTGGACCGCCCGCCGCATGGAGGCCGGGTTGGCGTTGTAGCTGTCGTCGATAACAAGCAGGCTGCCGATTTCCCGCACGTCCCCCCGCCCTTCTGGCAGCTGCAGTCCCGCGAGCGCATGCACGGCGGCATCGTGATCCACCCCGGCTCGTTGCGCCACCGCGAGCGCGATCTGGGCGTTCTCAAACTGGTGAATCCCGAGCACCGGTAACGTGATTTGCTCGCCCGAGGCGAGCGCCAGGCGTGGATGTCCGTCCTTGTCGAGGTAGCGGTCCAACAGGCTATCGTCGGCACTCTTGCCCGGGAGGGCGGCGGGGATGACCTGGGTGCGCCGGCGCGCCTCCGGCCACATGGCGTCGGGGCCCGACCCGAGAATTGCAACGGGCGCGCGGTCGAGCAGCGACAGCTTTTCGGCCATGACTCCTTCCAGCGAGCCGAAACCCTCGACGTGGGCGTAGCCGATATTGGTGATGACCGCGATCGTCGGCTCGATGATGTCCCGTAGCTTCGCGATCTCCCCCGGCACGCTGGCGCCGGCTTCCACGACGAGCGCCTCGGTATCATCGGGCGCGCTGAGAATGGTCAGCGGTACGCCAACGCGATTGTTGAGATTCCTGGATGTCGCATGGACGCGGTAGTGAGCACCGAGGGCGGCACGGATCATCTCCTTGGTGCTGGTCTTGCCGCTCGAGCCCGTGATTGCCACGACCGGTGTGCCGTCGGGAAAGAGCCGCCGCCGCGCGCGTGCCAGCAACCCGAGGGCCTCGAGCGTGTCGTCCACCTCGAAGAACGCCAGACCGGCGACGGGGGGGGTACCGCGGCGTACGATCGCCGCCGTTGCTCCCTGCTCCTTTGCCTTCTCGAGGAAGTTGTGCGCGTCGAAATTCTCCCCTTTCAACGCTACAAAGAGCGAGCCACGTGTCAGGTGTCTGGTGTCGGTGGAGATGCCACCAAACGTGAGCTTCCCAGGCGATGACACGCCGAGCGCCGCGGCGACCTCATCGCTCGTCCAAGACCGCCCAGGCCCCAGGCCCGAGGCCCCTGGCCCCATTAGTTCGCCCCCAGCGCGCGAACCACTTCCCGCTCGTCGAACGGTTGCTTGGTCGTCCCGATGATCTGATAAGTCTCGTGGCCTTTGCCCGCGAGGAGGATGGTGTCGCCCTGACGCGCGAGATCCAGCGCTTGGCCGATCGCAGCCCGGCGGTCGACGATGCGGTAATGAGGTTTCCCGGTCATGCCCGCTTCGATATCGTCGAGAATGCGCTCTGGGTCTTCGGTCCGGGGATTGTCGGAGGTCGCGACGGCGACATCGGCGAGACGTCCCGCGATCTCACCCATCGGCGCGCGTTTGCCCCGATCCCGATCCCCGCCGGCGCCGAACACGAGGATCACGCGGCCGCCGGCCGGCGTGACTTCCCGGATGGTCTCGAGCGCCCGCTCCAGCGCGTCGGGGGTGTGCGCGTAGTCGCGCAGCACCACGCACGGATCGACGGCGATCCGCTCCATCCGGCCGGGGACCTGCGGCGCAGTGGACAGTCGCTCGGCGACAATCGACGTCGGCACCTCGAGGCCGACGGCGCACGCAGCCACGCCGAGCGCGTTGGCCACATTGAAGCGGCCCAACAACGGCAGCGCGACCGGATGTGTGCC
>Ga0066905_100000472_pt1 | contig 11204 bp, 10 predicted proteins | sample PanSoiMetaPlot36_FD_67483 | JGI IMG/M metagenome (GOLD analysis project Ga0066905, IMG submission 67483) | Tropical forest soil microbial communities from Panama analyzed to predict greenhouse gas emissions - Panama Soil Plot 36 (version 2) | ecosystem: Environmental > Terrestrial > Soil >... | reverse complement strand
CCACAGCGATGCGCAGCACCCGGGTCCTTCACGCGGTCGACTCGCACACCGAGGGCATGCCCACCCGAGTGATCACCGGCGGGGTCGGCGTGATCCCGGGCGCCACGATGGCCGAGCGGCGGTCCCACTTCATCGCGCACCTCGACCACCTGCGCACCCTGCTCATGTACGAGCCCCGCGGGCACGCGGCGATGAGCGGGGCAATCCTGCAGCCGCCGACCCGGCCGGACGCCGACATCGGGGTGCTGTTCATCGAGGTGTCCGGCTGCCTGCCGATGTGTGGGCACGGCACGATCGGCGTCGCCACCGTTCTGGTCGAAACCGGGATCGTCCCGGTGACCGAGCCGACGACGGTGATCCGGCTCGACACCCCGGCGGGGCTGGTCGAGGCTTCGGTCGAGGTCGCCGGCGGCGGCGCGCGCTCGGTGACGATCCGCAACGTGCCCTCGTTCGTCTGGGGGCTGGACTGCGAGACCTCGGTCCCCGGACTCGGCGAGCTGCGCTACGACATGGCCTACGGCGGAAACTTCTATGCGATCCTGCCGCTGGACGCGGTCGGACTTCCCTTCGACCGGGCGGCCAAGCAGCAGATCCTCGACGCCGGGCTGGCCATCATGGACGCCGTCAACGGCGCCGCGCGGACCCGCCCTGAGCATCCGCTCGACCCGGCCATCGGCGGGTGTCGTCACGTGCAGTTCGTGGCATCCGGCTCGGACGCCAAGGTGTCCCGGCACGCGATGGCGATCCATCCCGGCTGGTTCGACCGGTCTCCGTGCGGCACCGGCACGTCGGCCCGGCTGGCCCAGTTGCACGCCCGGGGTGAGCTCGCGGTCGGCGACGAGTTCGTCAACGAGTCCTTCATCGGCACCCGTTTCATCGGCCGGATCGTCGAGGAGACGACGGTGGGCGGACGGACCGCGATCGTCCCGACGATCACCGGCCGGGCCTGGCTGACCGGCACCGCGCAGTACCTCCTCGACCCCGACGATCCCTTCCAGGCCGGCTTCCTGCTGTAACGGCTCCGCCCCGGCCCGGCCGCGACTCAGCACGCGTGGTGTCGAACCGACCGGGTATACGCGTCGGAACCCAGGAAGGGGTTGATCATGGGTACCGATGACAAGATGCGCAACCAGGGTCAGGTCTGGAAGGGCCGGGCCAAGGAAACCGCAGGAAAGCTGACCGATAACGAGCGACTGGAGCGCCAGGGCCGCACCGATCAGGCCAAGGGACAGGCCAAGGGCGCGATGGAGAAGCTCAAGGACGCAGTCGGCTCGATGTTCGGGCGCCGTCTCGGCTCCGGTCGAGGCCGCTCCGACTACGACGATCGGTACGGCGGATCGCTCTGACCCGTGGGGTCAGCGCTCTGACCAGGTGTCCGGCCGCTACGGCGGCCGGACACCTCCGTTTCCTACGGATCCTCGCTATCCTTCCGCCGGCCGCCGGCATCCCTGGCCGACCGTCGGTGGGCCGTTCGCGTCCGGGAGCGGCCGCCCCAACCCCCCGCCCACCGGCCGATCGGGGTCAAGATGGGCGAGTGCGCTGGTGGCCATGGCTTCGTTCGCCTCGGCTGTGGGCGTTTCTCACCGGTTGGCTGCCGACGCTGTCGCTGCCCCGGTCGTCACTGTGGTGGCTCGCCTACGTCGCGCTGATCCCGCTGCTGCTCCTGGCCCGATCCGCGCCGACGCCCCAGGAGGCGGCAATGCGCGGCTGGCTCTGGGGCGGCGGGTTCGTCCTCGGGATGTACTACTGGCTGCTACCGAACCTGACCGTGTTCCTGGTCGCGGTGGCCGCCGTGCTCGGCGTGCTATGGCTGGCCTGGGCGGTGCTGGCGTGGTGGGTGCTGCGTGAGCCATGGACCGGACCGCGGCTGGTGCTGGCCATCACCGCACTGCCGGCCGCCGCCGTGCTGGTCGAATGGGCCACGTCCTGGGACAAGCTGGGTGGACCGTGGGCGCTGCTGGGCACCAGCCAGTGGAGCGTTCCCCCGGTGCGCGCGCTGGCCGCGCTCGGCGGGCCGTGGCTGATCGGGGCGTTCATCGTCCTGATCAATGTGGTGATCCTGTTGGCGGCCACGACCGCGCCGCGGTGGCGCTGGTATCCGATCAGCGCCGGAGTGCTGGCAGTCGTGCTGATGGGCGGCTGGGCGGTCGCCGTCCCGGAGCCGACCGGACCGGGAACGCTGCGGGTCGCGCTGGTGCAGCCGGGGGTGGTGCACGATCCGGTGACCAGGTTCGACGCCGGTGCGGCGCTGACCCGCAGCCTGGTGGCAGCCGGCCCGGTCGAGCCGCCGCTCGACCTGGTGGTGTGGGGAGAAAGCAGTGTCGGCTTCGACCTGAACGCGCGCCCGGACCTGATGGCGCGGCTGACCGAGCTGTCCGGTCTGACCGGCGCCCCGCTACTGGTCAACGTGGACGCGCGGCGACCGGGTGCGGGCGGTATCTACAAGACCTCGATCCTGCTGGACCAGACCGGACAGCTTTCCCATTACGACAAGCGGCGCCTGGTGCCGTTCGGGGAGTACATCCCGATGCGCCGGCTGTTCGGCTGGATCGGAGCACTGACCGAGGCGGCGGGCGAGGACCGGCGGCGCGGTCATGCGGCTGTACTGATGCCGATCGAGACTGCCGGCGATCGCCGGATCGAGATCGGCCCACTGATCAGCTTCGAGTCGGCGTTCCCGGACCTGAGCAGGGATCTCGCCCGGCGCGGCGCCGATGTGCTGGTGTTCCAGATCGCCACGTCCACTTTCCAGGACAGCTGGGGACCGTGGCGGAACGCGGCCACCTCGGCCCTGCGGGCAGCCGAGACCGGACGGCCGGTCGTGCACTCCACGCTGACCGGAGTGACCACCGCGTACGACGCCACCGGACGGCGACTCGGCGCCGTCATGGGCACCAGCGAGCGCGGCGTCGAGATCATCAACGTGCCGCTGGCGTCGCGAGATACGCCATATGTCCGGTACGGGGACTGGCTTCCCGCGGTGGCGGCCGGCTACCTACTCGGGCTGGCCATGGCGGTGACGCTCTGGCGCACAAGACCGGACCGGGCGCTCTCGAGGGCCACGAGAACACCCGGTCCGCCTTTGAGTGCTAGCCACACTCCCGAGTCGTCAGCCCAGCAAGAACGCAACGACCTCGATCCCAGCCGCACCCAGTACCCCGAACGCCGCAGTGATCGCGAGCGCTAGCACGACGATCCCGCCACCTGCCCCCTCGAGGTGCACGTCCTGGCTGTCCGCCGCCCTGTCTGGCGCGCTTTCGCCATGGTCATCGTCCACGTGCGCCATCGCGACCCCTCCCCCTGGCCGAGCGAACTCGACCGCCGGCGCCTTGGCCGAGTAAACCCCCCAGCCGTATCTAGTAGACCACGTTCGGCAGAAAGCGCGAATCCGTTGTAAGGACATGGCCGCTTCCACCCTCTGGGCGGTACCAATCAGCCAAAGGGAGGAGGGTCATGCTAGGGTTCGAACACCTGTTCGAGCGAGGTGCTGCCGTGCGATGGGACAACCTGCGGCTCATCGATCCGCCCACAGAGGCAGACGGCGAGCCGATGCCGCTTGCCCTGTTCGACCGCGGGGCGGTCACCCGCCGGTTCGACACACCCGAGTTTCGCGGCATCACGTTCTACGAGGTGCATGCGCGCTCGATCATCAACCGGGTGCCGGCCGCATCCCGGATGCCGTTTCGCTGGACAATCAATCCGTATCGGGGATGTACGCATTCGTGCACATATTGCTTTGCCCGGAACACCCATACCTATCTGGACTTTGACGCCGGCCGGGACTTCGACACGAGGATCGTGGTGAAGGTCAACGCGGCCGACCGGCTGCGCACTGAGCTGGCGAGACCGAGCTGGGCCGGCGAGAGCATCGCGATGGGCACCAACGTCGACTGCTATCAGCGAGCCGAGGGCCGGTACCGGCTGATGCGCGGGATCCTCAGCGCGCTTCGCGACGCCGCTAACCCGTTCTCGATCCTTACCAAGGGCTCGCTGATCCTGCGCGACCTCGACCTGCTTACCGAGGCGGCGGCGGTCACCAACGTCGGGCTGGCCGTGTCGGTCGGGTTCGTCGACGAGGAGCTCTGGCGCTCGGCGGAGTCGGGCACGCCGAGCCCACGCAAACGGCTCGAGGTGTGCGCCGCGCTCACCGAGGCCGGGTTGGGATGCAGCGTGCTGATGGCGCCGATACTGCCGTACCTGACCGATTCACCGGCGCAGCTGGATCGCTGCGTTCGCGCCATCGCCGAAGCCGGCGCCGACCGGGTGATCCCGATCGTGCTGCACCTGCGGCCGGGCGCCCGGGAGTGGTATCTGGGCTGGCTGAGTAAACATCACCAGGCCCTCGTGCCGGCCTACCAGGAGCTGTATGCCCGGGGCAGCTACGCACCCCGCGCCTACCAGGATCGGGTTACCGGGCTGGTGCGCGAGCTCGCACAGCGGCACGGCTTGGCGGTTTAGCCAGGTCATATCCGAGACATATGTGCTTGGTGTGTACGCAAGTGACGTGTTCGCGGCCGCCCCCGAGGCGGCGATCAGCAAACCGGCGGGGATGTTCGGCCGCGACCGCGAGTGGTCCGAACTGGTCGCGTTCGCAACGGATCAGAGTGCGCACCCCACCCTCGCGGTAGTCACCGGACTGCGCCGGCAGGGCAAGACCTACCTGCTGCACGCGCTCACCGAGGCGCTCGGTGGGCTGTACTTCGACGCCGCGCCGGCGACCGAGCGCGAGTCGCTGCGCATGCTCGGCGCGGCGATCGGCCGGCGGGTGGGAGCCGGCGTCCAGCTGGACTTCGGCACCTGGACGGAGGCCCTGGACTACCTGCTTTCGCTCGCGCCGCACCGGCCCGGCCTGGTTGTCCTCGACGAGTTCCCGCTGCTGGCGAAGAACAGCCGTGAGCTGCCGGCGCAGCTGTGCAGGGCGCTGGCCAGGCCGGGCGCCGCTGCCGACACCCGCCGCAGCCGGACCCGGGTGGTCGTCTGCGGCCCCGCCACTCCCGCCATGCGAGCCATCGTCCAGGTGGAAGGACCGCTGTTCAGGAAGGCCGATGTCGAGCTGGTGGTCCGCCCGCTTGACTACCGTGACGCGGCCCGGTTCTGGAACATCGCGGATCCGCGGCTGGCCGTCCTTGTCCATTCCGTGGTCGGCGGAACGCCCGCCTACCGGCGCCAGTTCATTCGCGACGACATACCGATCGACCTGGACGACTTCGACGGCTGGGTGATCCGCACCGTGCTCAACCCGGCGACCCCGCTGATGCGGGAGTCCCGCTTCCGGTTAGCCGACGAGCTGGACCTGCGAGACCTCACGCTCTACAACTCGGTGGTGGCAGCGGTCGCCGCCGGTCGCGTCACGTGGAGCGGCGTCGCGGAGTTCGTTGGGCACAAGGCGGCCGAGCTGGCTCGGCCGCTGAGCGTGCTGGAGACCTGCGGCCTGCTCGCCCGCGAACCCGATCCGTTCCGCAACGGGCGGGTGCGGTATCGAATCACCGAGCCGCTGATCGCCTTCTACGCGGCCATCATGCGCGGCAGCTGGTCCCGGCTCGAGCAGGGCCACGGCGCTCGGGTCTGGTACGAGTCATCGCAGCGGTTCTCCACCCTGGTGGTCGAACCGCACTTCGCCACCCTGTGCCGCCGGTTCGCCGGCTCGGCACCGCGCAAGCTGTTCGGCGACCCCCCGCAGGGGCCGATCCAGGTGTCCGCCGGCTCGGTTGCCGACCCGGGCCGGCGCACCCACATCCCGATCGACGTGGCGGTCCTCGCCCCCACCCGGCCCGGGGAACCGCGCCGGGTGATCTCACTCGGTCTGGCCAGGTGGGACGCGGTCATGGGGATGGCTCACCTCGAGCAGCTGCGCCGGGCTCGCCGGCTGCTCGCGAACCGCGGCTACGACACCGAGCGCACGGTGCTGGCCTGTTACAGCGCGGCCGGCTTCGACGCGGAACTGCGCGCCACTGCCGACCCGAGCGACGTCCTGCTGGTCGGCCTGGACGAGCTGTACACCTGAGGTGCGCCTAGGCTGGCCGACGTGGGACCTGCGGTCGGGCTGCGCACCATCGACTGGGACGCCGGGGCGATCGTCACGATCGACCAGTGCGCGCTGCCACGCATCCATGAGCAGTTGCGCATTACCACGGTCGAGGAGCTGATCGACGCCATAGCCCGGCTCGCGATCCGGGGCGCACCGGCGCTCGGCGCGGCCGGCGCACTCGGGGTGGCGTTGTCAGCGCACCGGTACCCGAATGATCCGGAGAAGGTCCGCGCGGAGGCCGCCCGGCTGGCCGCCGCCAGGCCGACCGCGGCAAACCTGGCCTGGGGGGTCCAGCGGGCGCTGGCCCGGCTGCCGGACGGCGCGGGCGCCGTGCTGGCCGAGGCCCAGGCGGTCCTCGCCGAGGACGAGCAAGTCAACCGGAAAGCGTCCCGGCACGCGGCCGACCTGGTGCTACGGCTGTGCGGTCGCCGGCCATTGCGCATCCTCACCCACTGCAACGCGGGCCGGCTGGCCACGGTGGCGTGGGGCACCGCGCTCGGGACCGTTCGCCATCTCGCCGCGGCCGGTCAGGTGGAGTCGGTGCTGGCCGACGAGACCAGGCCGTTGCTGCAGGGGGCTCGGCTCACCGCGTACGAGCTGGCCGAGGCCGGCATCCCATACCGGATCTGCCCGGACTCGGCCGCCGCCACCGCGATGGCCCAGGGACTGGTCGACTGTGTGCTGGTAGGCGCCGACCGGATCGCGGCCAATGGGGATGTCGCCAACAAGGTCGGCACGTTCCCGCTCGCGTTGGCCGCGGTCCGGCACGACATTCCGTTCATCGTCGTGGCGCCGCGCTCGACACTGGATCCGACGTTGCCGGATGGCAGCGGCATCGTCATCGAGCATCGCGACGGCACCGAGGTCACTCATCTCGGCGGCCAGTCGGTCGCCCCGGACGGCGCGTCCGCGTTCAATCCGGCCTTCGACGTCACGCCGGCCGAGCTGGTCACCGCCATCGTGACCGAGACCGGGGTCTACCGGCCGTAGCCGGCCAGCCTCGTGCCGACCCGCCCGATCTCATCCGGTGGGAGCAGCCTGGGTGCTCCGCGGGCGCTGGCCCGCAGCCACACATCGCACAGCCATTCCAGGTACTCCGCGCGCCGATACGCCTGGCCGAGCGTGTCGCCGATGGCGACGGCTCCGTGGTTGGCCAGCAGGCATCCGGTCCGCTCGGCTAGCGCCGCGATCACCTGGCCGGCCAGCTCGTCGGTGCCATAGGTGGCGTAGCGTGCCACCCGGACGCCGCCCCCGAAGATCGCAATCAGGTAGTGGACGGGTGGCAGTTCATCGACCAGCGTGGACACCGCGGTAGCCGCGGTCGAGTGGGTGTGCACGATCGCCCCGGCGCCGGTCTGCCGGTAGATCGCCAGGTGCATCGGCAGCTCCGTGGTCGGGTCGCGGGCGGCCTCGACCGCAGCTCCGCCGTCCACCCGATGCACGCCCACCAGATCCGGGGTGAGCTGGTCGTAGTCCAGCCCACTCGGACTCACCGCGACCAGATCGCCCGACCTCGCCGAGATGTTTCCCGAGGTGCCGACGACCAGCCGGTCGGCGCGCATCCGCCGGCAGTAGTCGGCGACCTGGTCACGCTCGGTCGCGAGCAGGATGGTCGGGCCGGGGGCGGTCATCCGGGGCCTGCGGTAGTCATGAGCGTTCGGCGGCGACCTGTGCTCGCGCCGCCGGCACGACATCCTGCGCGAACCTGCTCAGCTGGTCCGGCCCGTCCGCCCACAGGATGAACGTGTCGAAGCCCTGGCCGACCGCGAGGTCGGTAAGTTCGTCCACCCACTGGCCGACCGGACCGCGCAGCGTTCCCTCCGAGGCGCCGTCGGTGATCGCGCCGCCGAGGTTCAACACCCGCCGGATCTGGCCCGGATCACGACCGACGTCGGCGGCGGCCCGGTCAAGCAGGGAGGTCATCTCGACGAGCTGGGCCATCTCGCCGCGGAACGACGGCACCCATCCGTCGGCGACCTGCGCGGTCAGCCGCAGGGCGCGTGGTCCGTGCACGCCGAGCCAGATCCCGATCGGATGCGCCGGCACCGGACCCGAGTGCGCCCCGGCCAGCCGGTAGTACTGCCCCTCGAACCGCAGGTTGCGCTCGCCGCTCCACACCTTGCGGATCACCTCGATCGCCTCGGCGAGCGCTGCTCGCGCCTCGCCCGGGCTGCGCCGCGGCCCGCCGTACGCTTCGACCGCATCCGGGAAGCCGCCGGCGCCGAGACCGAGCTCGACCCGCCCGCCACTGAGCACGTCGAGGCTGGCCGCGGACTTGGCCAGCACGGCGGGCGGACGCAGCGTCAGGTTCACGACATCAGGGAACAGCCCAACCCGGGTGGTGGCTCCGGCGATCACGCTGAGCAGCGTCCACGTCTCGACGAAGCGCCGCTGGTAGGGATGGTCCTGGATACCGATGTAGTCCAGCCCGAGCCGCTCGACCTGCCGCGCGGTGGCGATCAGCGGGTCGGCCGCGTTCGGGATCAGAAAGTAACCGAACTTCGGTTCGCGCCCGTAGTCAGGCATGTGGCAAGCGTAGGGCTCGGACCGTGTCGAGTGCTGCCGGGCGGCGGCAGGGAGGGCCACGCCCGCGCCGCCCGGCAGGCACTCAGCCGAAGTAGACCTTGGCGTCCTCGAACCGGAACTTCCACGCGGCGAGCACGGTGAACAGCACGCCGAAGCCGATCATGACCAGGGTGGCCGTCGCGACGTCGGTGATCCCACCGTCCTCCAAGATCACCGACTGGAAGCCCTTCATCGCCCAGTAGGTCGGGATCGCCGGCGCGATCGCCGCCGCCCAGCCCGGCATGGCGGTGATCGGCACCCAGGCACCGCCGAGCATCGCCATGGTCATGCCACCCACACTGCCGATCGCGTTGAGCTGGTTCATGGTCCGGGACAGCGCGGTGACCAGCATGCCGAACGCGCTCAGCGAGAGCGCCAGCACCACGATCAGCACGATCAGCGCCAGGATGGAGCCCGACACCTCCAACCCGAACAGCGGCTTGCCGAGCAGAAACAACAGGGCCAGCTGCACGACGGTCAGGGTGACGGTGGGCAGCACCTTGCCGATCATCAGGTCGACCGAGGACGCGGGGGTGGCGCGCAGCCGGTCCCAGGTCCCCCAGCCGTGGTCGCGAAAGAAGGTGAACCCGGCGTAGCCGACGCTGAACGACGCGAACGCCACGGCCATTCCGGGCACCGCGAACTCCGACCCGTTCGCGCTGGCGAAGCCGTCCTCGGACAGCTGGTTGGCGAACAGGTTCTTGGTCAGCGCCACGAGCACCAGCGGGACGATCACCACGAAGATCGCCGTAGACGGGTCGGACAGCATGACCCGGAACTCGTGCCGGAGCACGGCGAGGCTAGCGCGCGGATACATCGGCGACCTCCCGCTTCTCCTCTCGGTCGGCTTCGTCATAGCGGCGCCCGGCCAGAGCCAGGTAGACCGCCTCCAGGCTCGGCCGGACGATCTCCACCGACTGCAGGGCGTCGGCGCGCACCCGCGGCAGCACATCGACCAGCGTCGCCGCGGGATCGTCGGTCATCAGCCGGAGCACCGGCCCGTCGACGGTGGCTTCGCCGTTCAGGCCGACATCGGGCACCGCGCCTTCGAAGGTCAGCTCCACCACCGGCTTGGCGTGTGCGGCGATCAGCTCCTCGACGCCGCCGCGCACGATGACCTGCCCACGGTCGAGCAACACGACGTCGGAGCCGAGCGTCTCGACCTCGGCCAGGTAGTGGGTGGAGTAGAGCACGGCGGATCCGTCGGCGGCCAGCTGGCGGACCACCTCCAGCAGGCGGGTGCGGGTCTCCACGTCGGCACCGGTGGTGGCCTCGTCGAGTAGCAGGAGGCGCGGACTGTGCAGCAGCGCGAGCGCGGTGTGCACCCGCCGTTTCTGCCCGCCGGAGAGCTGCCCGGCCTGCCGGTCGAGCAGTTCGGTGAGGTCGAGTGCCTCGGCCACCTGCTCGACTCGCGGCCGCAGCGCCGCGCGGCTCATCCCGGCGAGCTCGCCGAACAGCATGAAGTTCTGCCGGACCGTGACCACCGGGTAGAGCCCGGTGTCCTGCGGGGCCAGCCCGATCCGCCGGCGCACCTCGGACGACCGGCTCAGCGCATCCAACCCATCCACCCGGACGATTCCGGAGCCGGCCCGGCGCAGCCCGGCCACGATCGACACCAGCGTGGTCTTGCCCGCTCCGTTCGGGCCGAGCAGCGCAACGATCTCTCCCGCCTGGACATCGAGGTCGACTCCGCCGAGCGCGAGAACGTCCCCGTACGACTTGTGTAGCCCTTCGATATGCAGCACTCAGCCATCGTCCCTCGCGGTTCCGACGGATTTCATCCTGCTGCGGGCTGACCGACGACCCATCCCAAGGAATGACCGGCGACGCCGCGAGTCGTATCCGAGGCCGCTGTTCCCTCGAATTTGGCCCGCTACTCAGGTGCGTAGGCGAGCGCCTTCCGGGTAATCATCGAGCGGTCCGGCGTGACAGCCACCCGGATCGGGTATCAGTCAACCCATGGGCGAGGGCCGGCACCTCGGGGTGCCGGCCCTCATCTGTCCGCCGATTGCTAACTGCAGCCGCTGGTCGAACCGCATCCCTCGCAGACATAGCAGCTGCCGGCCGGGCGCATCTTGGTGCCGCAGGACAGGCAGAGCGGGGCGTCCGCGGTGCGACCCTGCTGGGCCTCGATGAGCTCGGTGGTGGAGGATCCCGTGCTCGTCGGTTTGGCCCCGCCCGGAGCCGAACGCGCCGCGGACGAGCCGGCCTCGGCGCGCTCTGCCGGACCGGTGCGCTCCGCCAGACCGGTCCGCTCTGCCGGACCAGTGCGCTCCGCTAGACCGGTGCGCTCCGCCGGTGGCGATTCGGCGGAAGCCCGCACAGTCCGCGGTGCCGACTGCGCCAGGCCCTCGACGTCCACGTCGTCGTCGCCGGCCGGAAGGTAGGACCCGGTCTCCAGATGCCTGGTCCGCTCGCTCGCGGTGTGGATGCCCATCGCCGACCGGGTGTCGAACGGCAGGAAGTCCAGCGCGAGCCGGCGGAAGATGTAGTCGAGAATGGACGAGGCCAACCGGATGTCCGGGTCGTCGGTCATGCCAGACGGCTCGAACCGCATGTTCGTGAACTTCGAAACGTAGGTCTCCAGCGGCACGCCGTACTGCATGCCCAC
>Ga0066905_100000471_pt1 | contig 11207 bp, 11 predicted proteins | sample PanSoiMetaPlot36_FD_67483 | JGI IMG/M metagenome (GOLD analysis project Ga0066905, IMG submission 67483) | Tropical forest soil microbial communities from Panama analyzed to predict greenhouse gas emissions - Panama Soil Plot 36 (version 2) | ecosystem: Environmental > Terrestrial > Soil >... | reverse complement strand
GCCGTTCGCCTCTTCCAGGACGCTGGCGAACCAGGCGAAGCCGGTCAGGACCATGACCGGCCCGAGCCGGTTGTCCGGCTGTGCCCGCCAGGACAGCAGCCCGCTGCCGATAAAGGACCAGCCGACCAGGACGACGAGCGGCGCGCTCGGGATCTCGGACCGGTGATAGACGGCGGTCCTGGCGACCCAGAACGCGCCGGCTCCGGCCAGCAGCCCCAGCACGCCAAGCGCGACCAGTCTCGCGTTTATGTCACGCCGCATGGCAACCTCGCCCGGAGGCCGGTGGGAGTCGGCAAACGCCGTCAGCTCGTCTCCTCGTAGCCGTCGTACCACTTCGCGGCGCGCCGGGAAAGCCGCTGGGGAGTAACGCCGCGCCTTCCCGCCCGTCAATGGGACGAGGCGTAGTGCGCTGCGAGGACGTCGAGGCCGAAGTCGGCCTCCGGGTCGCGCCAGGCGCGGGCCCGGGTCGCCATGGCCTCCGCCGTCGTGGTCGCGCGGTGCTGCGTGTCGGTCATGGGCCCGTTCTTCCGTGCTGAGCCGGCGCCCCGGGGCCGGGGGGAGTCCCGGGAGCGCCGGCCGGGTGTACGGCTCCACCGCACCGCGGGAGGCGGTACTGGCCTTTCACACCGTCGAGCATGCCCGCTGCGCGCGGCCCGCGACAGCCGGGCAGCCGGGTATCTCGGGTACGGCCAGCCGGTAGCCCGTGGTGGGCTGCACATCGCGGTCATCGTGATCGTCTGGCCCAAAGGCGGAGGTGGCAGGAACGGCCCGGTAGGGCCAGCAGTACCGCGAAGACTCCCGCTGCCCGGCTGGGCTGCGCCGCCGGTGCTTGATTCGGTTGTTCGTGAACGTTCGGCAACCGCGCCGTCCCGGGAGGCCCTCCGCGGACCGGCACTCGGTACTGGCCGGACGTGAGCCGCTGTGAGACGGAGCCCACGATGACCGCAGAACCCATGGGCCGCGTCGCCGCGGGCGGGCGCGGCAACGTACGGGCCTCGGACGCCGACCGGGAGCGGGCCATCGACGTTCTCAACGACGCCTTCGCCGAGGGACGCCTCTCCAGGGAGGAACTCGACGCGCGGGCCGAGCGCACCTACGGCGCGGAGACCCATGCGGACCTCGCGGCCGTGTCAGCGGACCTGCCGGCCGGGCCGCCGCCGGCCCCACCGCCGGCCGGGCCCAGCGGTCCCGCGGCCCACCCTGGGGCGGCGGACCGGACAAACCGGCTGGCGATAGCGGCCCTGGTCTGCGGTCTGATCCCGGGCATCCCTCAGCTTGCCGCCATCGTCCTGGGCGTCGAGGCACTCCGCCAGATCCGCCGGACGGGCGAGCGCGGCGCGGTGCTCGCCGGTGCCGGGCTGGTGCTCGCCACGCTCGGCCTGGTGGTGGCGCTCCTGGTACTGCTGTGATCCGCCGGGTGCTCAGGCGAACGCGGCGGCCACTGGGGCGAGGCGCAGCACGTCGTGGGGGCCGGCCAGGTCGGGGAGCGAGACGAACACGGTCTGCACGCCCCGCTCGGCCAGCAGGCGGTAGCGGCCGATCACGTCGTCGGCGGTGCCGGCGTGGTGGCGCCGGGCGAACGCCGCGGCGGCGGCGCTGCCGCGCAGCTTCTCCACGATCGAGGCGGCGTGCTCACGGTCGCGGCCGATGACCGGGATGTCGAGCACGGTCACCTCGACCTGCGCGGGATCACGCCCGGCCTCCCGGCAGTGCTCGCGCAGGATGGCGAGCTTGCGGTCCAGCGTGCCGGTGTCGGAGGGAAGGTTGCATCCGTCGCCGAGCCGGGCAGCGATCCGCAGCGTGCGCTTCTCGCCGCCGCCGCCGACGATGACCGGGATGCGCGACACCGGGCGCGGATAGCAGGTGGTTTCCGGCAGGTGGACCCTCTCGCCCCGGTACTCCCTGGTGCCGGGCCGCCACAGGGCGCGCAGCGTCTCGATGGCGGACTCGACCTCATCGAGCCTGGCCCGCGCCGGCGGGAACGGCAGGCCGAAGCCCGCGTGCTCGCGTGCCCACCAGCCTGCCCCGATGCCGCAGAACGATCGCCCGCCGCTGAGCGCGTCCAGCGTGGCCACGGTCTTGGCCAAGATCCCCGGCGCGCGGAACGTGACGGGCGTCACCAGCGTGCCCAGGCGCAGCCCCGGCTCCAGGCCAGCGAGCATCCCGAGCGCCACCCACGGCTCCGGTATCGGCTCCCAGGCGCGGCCAACCTGGGGAATCTGGATCAGGTGGTCCATCAGCGCGATCCCCTGCAGGCCGGCCTCGGCGGCGGCGTGCGCCACCGAGGCGAGCCAGTGCGCCGGGCCCGCCGGGTCTTCCCCCCAGGGGAATCGCGACAGCTGCAGCACCAGGCCCAGCCGGACCGGCCGCTGCCGCTGCTCGCTGGCGGCGCTCCGCGCGCCGGGGGTGTGCGAGGGCTCGGGCCGGGCCGTCTCGGCGCTGACCACCAGATCCCATCCCTCACCGGCGACCTCCGCGACGGCCGACCGCATCCGCCGCACCTGGGCGTCGAGCACGGGCGCCGGCACCGCCCGGTCGCGTGCCCGGTTGCGGCGGCGGCACTCCGCCGGGTCGGTGTCGACGAGCACGGCGACCGCGGGCAGGCCGCTGCCCCTGGCGAGCTCCAGGTAGCCGCGCCGCCGCGCCGGGTCGAGGCCCAGCGTGTCCACCACGGCGGTCAGCCCGCGGCGGAGCCGGGCCGCGACTATGTGGTCGAGCAGGGCGAAGGCGTCGTCCGACGCGTCCAGGTCGTGCTCGCCGCTGCCCACCAGCGAGCGCAGCCGGTCCGACGACACCACCTCGTGCGGGCGGTACCGCCCCGCCGCCCAGGCCGACTTGCCCGACCCGGACGGCCCGACCAGCACCACCAGGGCGGGATCGGGAAGCGCCGCGCCCGCCCCGGGTTCCGCCGGATCCACCCCCCAAGCTTCGCAGACACCGGCCGTGCCCACGGACCGCGTCACGGCCGCCTCACGCGGGCGGCTGGCGGACCTCCTTGGACGCCGGGCTGCCGCCGGGGTGGAAGACGCCGATGACCCGGAGCGTGCCGCGACCGGTGTTCTCCAGGCAGTGCGGCTGTCCCGGCGGCAGGTGCACGCAGCTGCCCGGGCTCAGCGGGTGGTCGGCCGGGCCGGCGTGCAGCACGCCCTCGCCCGCCAGCACGAGCACCACCTCGTCGTAGGTGTGGGTGTGATCCGGCGCCCGGCCCGGCGGGATCTCGCCCACGAACTGGGTGGCCGCGCCGCATCCGTTGCCGGGCCCGTGCAGGACGCGGAACCGGCGGTCCCCCGTCACCTCCACCGCGCATTCACGCAGCTCGGACAGCCGCGGCCGCGTGGCATCCCCGTCCCGGCCCGCGGCTCCGCCGGGCAGCGAGACCGTGTCGAGCCTGAGCGGGCCGCCGGCCGACAGGCGGTAGCGTGCGCCTGGCGGCAGCCACACCCCGGTGTCACGCCGGACGGGCATGGGCGGCCCGGCCCCGGGTTCCAGCGCCCCGGTCCCGGCGATCACGAACCAGAGCTCGCCGCCCGGCCCGGCCGCCCCCTCGAACCGCGACCCGGCATCCAGTTCCACGAGCCGCCGGACCAGCCCTTCCCGCCCCGCGCCGGTGTCCAGGACGGTCCGCACAACGGCCCCGCCGGTCATATCGTTGTCCGCCTCCTCATCGCCCCAGGTAGGCGCGCTTGAGATCCTCGCTGCGCAACAGGTCGGACGCCGGGCCCTCGAGCACGATGACCCCGGTGGACAGGACGTACCCGCGGTCGGCGATCGACAGCGCCATCGTCGCGTTCTGCTCGACCATCAGCACCGCGACGCCGGTGGAGTGGATCTCGGAGATGATCTGGAAGTTCTGCTGCACCAGCGCGGGTGACAAGCCCATCGACGGCTCGTCCATCAGCAGCAGCCGCGGGCGCGACATCAGCGCGCGGCCCATCGCGACCATCTGCTGCTCGCCGCCGGAGAGGGTGCCCGCGAGCTGGTTGCGGCGCTCGTAGAGGCGCGGGAACAGCGCGTGCACCCGGTCGAAGTCGTCGTCGAGCTTCTCCCCGTGACGCAGCACCGCGCCGAGCTCGAGGTTCTCCCTGACCGTCATCTGCCCGAACAGGCGGCGGTTCTCCGGCACGATCGCGATCCCGCCGCTGGCGATCCGCTGCGGCACCGGCCACCGTGTGACATCCTCGCCGCCGAGCAGCACCTTGCCCGCGCGCGGCCGCACGATCCCCAGGATCGTCTTCAGAGTCGTCGACTTGCCGGAGGCGTTGCCGCCGAGCAGGCACACCAGTTCGCCGTCGCCGACCTGCAGCGAGATTCCCTCGAGGATCCGCATTTGCCCGTAGTAGGTGGTGACGTTGTCCAGGCTCAGCAGCACGCCGCTCACCCCGCGTCCGACAGGGCCCCGGGGTCGCGCCCCATGTACGCCTCGACGACCGCCGGATGCCCCGCGACCTCGTCGAAGCCACCTTCGGCGATCTTGACGCCGTGGTCGAGCGCGATCACGCGGTCGGAGCACCCCGAGACCACGTGCATGTCGTGCTCGATCACGAGGATCGCGACGCCGCGCTCGTCGCGCAGCCGCGCGATCAGCTCGGTGATCTCGTGCGTCTCGGCGGGGTTCATCCCGGCCGCTGGCTCGTCGAGCAGCAGCAGCCTCGGCCGGGTGGCGAGCGCACGGGCGATCTCCAGCCGCCTGCGGTTCGCGTACGACAGCGAGTAGGCGGGCTGATCCCAGCGGTACCCAGCCAGCCGCTGGCCGAAGAACGACAGGATGTCCTCGGCCAGCGCCCGCACGTCACGCTCCTCGCGCCTTGCCCGGGGCAGGCGGAGGATCGACTCCCACGGCATCGCCCTGGTGTTGCCGTAGGTGGCGGCCATCACGTTCTCGATCACCGACATGTTCAGGAACAGCCGCAGGCTCTGGAAGGTCCGCGCGATCCCCATCCGGGCGATGCGGTGCGGCGGCTGCCCGGCGAGCGGCCGCCCGGCGAAACGCACGTCTCCGGAGCTCGGCCGGTACACGCCCGTGATCACGTTGAAGACCGTCGTCTTGCCCGCGCCGTTGGGCCCGATCATGCTGACGATCTCCTCGTCGCCGACGTGCAGGTCAAGCTCCGAAAGCGCGCGGAGCCCCCCGAACGACAGCGAGAGACGATCGAGATGCAGAACGGATGGCGCCGCCGGACCGCCGCCGCCATGCCCGGGCTCCGCGCTCACGTTATGGCCTCGACGCGGCGCGACCCGAGCAGCCCCTGCGGCCGGGCGTTCATCATGACAATCAGGATCGCTCCGATCATGAGCTGCCTGGTGATCGCCGGCTCGACTGCCAGCCGGGTCTCCCAGACGAACGACGCCAAACAGATCGTAGGCGGCAGGAGGATCGTCCGCCAGCGGCTGCTGACCTGCACGAGCGCGATCAGCAGGCACACCAGCAGCACGTACCCCCAGTTCCCGAGGACCTTGGCATCGGCCGGGACGATCACCCAGTCGCGCAGCGCGGCGGCGAGCCAGCCGGTCGACTGCGGCCCGCCGGCCACCGCCCGTGCCGAGATGGCCCCGGCGATCGCGTGGGTGGCGAAGCCCAGCGCGACGGTCGCCGCCAGGACCACCGCCAGCCGGCGCCACGGGCGCAGCTTGACCACGAGGGTCAGCAGGATCAGGCCGTAGAACAGGTAGCCGGAATCGGTCGGGCTGCGCAGCAGCCCGTCGTAGATGACCATGACCACCAGGGCGCCGGCTGCCGCGCCGGCGATGCTGCCGGCGCCGCCGAGGATGAGCCCGGCGTAGACGAGGATCAGGATGGGCGTGTCGAAGTCGGTCGGGAACACGCTGATCTGCTGCGCGGCGAAGATGGTGCCGGTCAGCGCGGCCACCACGGCGCCGAACGCGAACGCCATCAGCTTCACCCGGTTGACCGGGATCGTCATCGACGCCGCCGCCAGCGGGTCCTCGCGCACGGCCCGCCACGCCCGGCCGGTGCGCGAGGTGTCCAGCAGCCGCAGCACCCCCATCGTCAGCACCAGCACGGCCACGAGCAGGTAGTAGTAGCCACCGTTGGTGGTGATCTGACGCCCGAAGATGCTGATCGGGTCGATGCCGACGATCCCGTTGGGGCCGCCAAGCACGCTGGGCGCCACGTTGTTGGTGAACTCGACGAATGCCTCGCCGAAGAACAGGGTGACGATCGCCAGGTAGTCGCCGATCAGCCGCCGGGACGGCCAGCCGACCAGCAGCCCGAGGATCGCGGCGCCGACCATCACGATCGGCACGGACAGGTAGGTCGGCAGGTGGATGCCGTTCGGGCCGATCTGGCTCGAGGACAGCAGCGCGAAACCGTAGGCACCGAAGCCGAAGAACGCGACGTAGCCGAGGTCGAGCAGCCCAGCCCAGCCCACGACGATGTTCAGCCCGACCGCGAGCATCGCGATCACCAGCGCGTCGATCGCGACCTGCAGCTGGAATCCGCCGAGGCCGAGCAGCGGCAGCGCGGCCGCGGCCAGGCCCACGACGAGAAGCCTGGGCCACCAGCCGACGCGCTCGAGCCAGCGCTGCCCGGTCCCCAGCCAGGACGGCAGGTACTCGCGCCGCTGCGCCTGCCTGGCGACCCACTCGTCGGCACCGACCTGCGGTCCGGCTGCCGGGGGCTGCGAATCGAGGCTCACGGGCTACACCTTCTGCAGCTGGGTCCGGCCGAGCAGCCCGCTGGGCCGCACCAGCATCACGGCGATCAGCAGCGCGAACACGAGCAGGTTGGTGTACGTCGAGGAGATGTAGCCGGTGATGAACGACTCCGCGACGCCGATCAGCAGGCCGCCGAGCACCGCGCCGGGAATGGACCCGATCCCGCCGACGACGGCCGCGGTGAACGCCTTGAGGCCGGCGATGAAGCCGATCGTGGCCGTCACCTGGTTGAACAGCAGCCCGCCCATTACCCCGGCCACGCCGGCGAGCGCCGAGCCGATGAAGAACGTCGCCGCGATCGTGAAGTTGACGTTGATCCCCAGCATCTCGGCGGCCTCGCGGTCGGCGGCGACCGCGCGCATCTGCTTGCCGAGCTTCGTCCGGTTGACCAGCAGCCGCAGGCCGACCGTCAGCACCAGCCCCAGCACGAGGACCAGGATCTGCACGGCGTCGATGCTGACCGAGCCGATCTGGATCCCGGTGGAGAACGAGATGAACTGGGGCGTGTTGTAGACCCGCGGCTGCGCGCCGAACAGCAGCAGGGCCGAGTTCTCCAGGAAGAACGAGATGCCGATCGCGGTGATCAGCGGCGCGATCCGGGGCGCGTCGCGCAGCGGCCGGTAGGCGAACCGCTCGATCGCGACGCCCAGGCCGCCGACCAGGCCGGCCGCCAGCACGAACATGATCACCAGCAGCAGCGGCACCGGGATCGTCAGCGCGTTCGGGCCGCCGAACCACTGGATCACGAAGAACCCGATGTAGGCGCCGACCATGTACAGGTCGCCGTGGGCGAAGTTGAGCAGCTTCAGGATCCCGTAGACCATCGTGAAGCCCAGCGCCACCAGCGCGTACAGCGCGCCGGTCGTGATGCCGTTCACCAGCTCCTGGAAGAAGAAGGCCATCCGCGAGGTCCTGCCGCCGTCCTGCTGTCCGGCGGTGCGCCCGCTCGTGGCCGGCGCGCCGCCGGACAGCTCGTTAGGTCGAGCCGATCAGCCGCTGGGGATCAGCTGGTACTTGCCTGCCGAGTTGACCTTGAAGAGGAAGAACTTGCCGTTGACCAGGTCCCCGTTGGAGTCGAACTTGATCGGCTGCCCGAGGATCGTGGTCGGCTGGTTCGTCTTCTTGATCTGTGCCATCACGTTGGCACGGCTCGGCGTCTGCCCGGACTTGCACACCGCCGCTATCGCCTGGTCGATCACGTGCGTCGCGGCGAAGGTGGGAGGCCCGAACGTGCCAAAGGAGCCGTACTTGGCCTTCGCGGCCGCCGCGATCGGCGCGTCGGCGGGAATCGCGGTGATGTCCGGGCCGAACGAGGACACGTACGAGCCGGAGATCGTAAAGCTCTTCGGGTCATACAGGCCGTCGGTTCCGAAGATCAGCGCCTTCTTGTGCTGCTGGGCGAGGTTGTGCCCGAACTGCTGGGCGTTGGCCGCGATCTGCCAGGGCAGGACGACCACGCTCGTGGAGGGCGTGACCTTGGCCACCAGCGAGGAGAAGTCGGTGACCTTCTGCGAGACCGACTCGTGGTCGACCTTGATCCCGGCCGACTTGAAGATCGGCACCATCACGGACACCAGGCCGGTCGAGTAGGCCTCCTGGTCATCGACGATCATCAGGGCCTTCGGGTGCAGGTTGTTCACGATGTAGTTGGCGTCCTGCGGTCCCTGCACGCTGTCCTTCGACACGGTCCGGAAGAACGTCGGGTACTTGCCGGTGGTCAGCGCCGCAGCGGTCGCCGACCCGGAGATGAACGCCAGCTGCGCCCGGGCCATCAGCGGGCCGACGGCCTCGACCTCCTGGCTGCCGGCCGGGCCGACCACCGCCACGATCTTCGAGTTGTTGGTGAACTGCTGGGTGACGGTCGTCGCCTGCGCGGGGTTCAGCTGGGTGTCGCCCTGGACGAGCGAGATCTTCGTCTTGTTGGCCAGGTTGTCCCTCGCCACGGCCAGCTGCGCGAAGTGCAGCTGCTCCTGGCCGAGGAACGCCACCGGGCCGGTGAGCGGTCCCTCCATGCCGATCGTGGCGACACACGATTTGGTGGCGGTGCCGCCCGCGTTGTTGCTGGTGCCACTGCTGCCGCAGCCGGCCGCGACGAGCGCGCCGAGCGCCGTCGCGGCGATGATCGCTCTTCGTTTCATTGGGTACGCCCCTCCATATTTCTGTTCTCGGGATATCGCTATGCGTCGTCCGGGCAGGCCTCATCCCGGGCAGGCCCGGTCAACCACCTGCAATGCTCGCCTCGAGCGTGATCTCGGTGCCGGCCAGAGCGCGCGAGACGGTGCAGTCCTTCGCCCGCTCTGCCAGATCGGTGAAACCGGCCTGGTCGACACCTGGAACGTCGCCCACCGTGCGCAGCTCGATGCGGGTGATGTTGAAACCGGTGCCGACCTGGGCGAGCGTCACCCGTGCGGTCGTGCGCAGGTCCCGCGCGGGATGACCCGCCTCGCTCAGCAGGTTCGCGAGCGACATCGTGAAGCAGGCGGCTTCGGCGGCGCCGATCAGCTCCTCGGGATTGGTCGCCCGCCCGGCCTCCTCGACCCGGGCCCGCAGCGAGTACGGCCCATCAAAGGCGCCACTGCCGAGCGTAATCCGGCCACCACCGTCCGCCACAGTCCCCTGCCAGCCCGCCTGGGCACTGCGGACGACGCGGAAGCTCAAGGCGCCCTCCCCAGCGGTCGGATAGATGGCTGATCAAACCATGCGCTCCGGGCCGGGGCAAGGGAAGCGCCTTTGAGGATCGGCTGGCGGTTGTGATTCGATCGCAATCTGGGCGTTCGCCGGCGCCCGGCCTGAGAGGAAGCTGCCGATGACCGACATACTCCGCACGAGCATCGACGTCGCCGCCGTCCGGAACCGCTTCTCGTCCCTGCAGGGCTTCGCGTTCCTCGACGCCCCGGGCGGCTCGCAGGTGCCCGACGAGGTCGGCGAGGCGATCGCGCGGGCGATGCGGGAGGCGAGCGCCAACCTCGGCGCGGGCTACGCGACCAGCCTGCGCGTCGCGGAGATCCTCGAGGAGGCCGAGCACAAGGCGGCGCGGTTCCTCGGCTGCGAGCCCCATGAGGTGATCTTCGGGCCGAACATGACCTCGCTGAACTTCATGCTGTCGCGGACCGCCGGCCGCGGCTTCCGCCCGGGCGATGAGATCCTCGTCTCCTCGCTGGACCACGACGGTGGCGTCGCCCCGTGGCTGGAGCTCGCGCACGACGCCGGCCTGGTCGTCCGGCATGTCGAGCTGCACGACGACACGACGCTCGACTTCGATGACCTGGCGCGACAGCTCGGGCCACGGACGAGGGTCGTCGCGTTCGCGTGGGCGTCCAACGCGATCGGCACGATCGTGGACGCCCGGCGCGTGTGCGAGCTCGCGCACGACGCGGGCGCGCTCGCGTGGATCGACGCCGTCCATTACGCGGCGCACGAACCGATCGACGTGCGCGAGATCGGCGCCGACGTGCTCATCTGCTCGCCGTACAAGTTCTGCGGCCCGCATCTCGGCCTCGCCTACGGGCGGGCCGAGGTGATCGAGCGCTGGCGGCCGTACAAGGCGCGCCCGGCGCCGACGACCCCGCTCGGCCGGAGGTTCGAGACCGGCACGCAGCCGTACGAGCTGCTCGCGGGGTTCAGCGCGACGATCGGCTACCTGGAGTCGATCGGGGGCTTCGCGGCGATCGTGCCCTACGAGCGCTCGCTGGGCCAGCGGTTCCTCGACGGCATCTCCGACGCGATCACGGTGTACGGGTTGCCGGGGATGGACGGCCGCGTGCCCACGTTCCTCGTCAACGTCGACGGTGTGGCGGCCGAGGATGTGGCGCGGCGCCTCGCCGCCGCCGAGATCGGGGTGTGGGCGCACGACTCGTGGTACTCGCTGGGCCTGTACAAGCGCCTCGGCTATGACGACAAGTCGGTGCGGATCGGCTTCATCCACTACAACACCGGCGAGGAGGTCGACCGCCTCGTCGAGGCCCTGGAGGCGCTCCGCAGGACCTGACTCCCGCCGGGAGCGGGCCAGCCGCCCAAAGCCCGTGGCTCGCGGCGGCCGCTACCCGGCAGCGCCGTTAAGGATCTGCGACAGTTTGGCCAGGTTGATGTTGCCGCCCGAGACGACGCAGACGACCTTCCCGGTGCCCGCCCGGCCGGCCAGCGCGGCGGCCGGGGCGAGCGCGCCCGCGCCCTCGGCGATCACCCGGGCGCGCTCGGCCAGCGTGCGCACGGCGGCGGCGGCCTCGCCGACCGGGATCACCAGGGCGCGGTCGACGAGGGGCACGACGAGCGGCCACATGCTGTCCAGCACGCGCCGGCTGCCGGCGCCGTCGACAAACGAGGCGCGGTAGTCGACGTCGGCGGGGCTCCCGGCGGCGAGCGCGGCGGCGAGCGCGGCGCCCGTTTCGGGCTCGGCGGTGAAGATCTTCGTAGCGGGCCGCAGCGCCCTGATGGCGCTGGCGATGCCGGCGGTCAGCCCGCCGCCGCCGTACGGGATCACCACGGCGTCCGGGTCGGGCAGGTCCTCGAGGATCTCGAGCCCGATCGTCCCG
>Ga0066905_100000470_pt1 | contig 11216 bp, 12 predicted proteins | sample PanSoiMetaPlot36_FD_67483 | JGI IMG/M metagenome (GOLD analysis project Ga0066905, IMG submission 67483) | Tropical forest soil microbial communities from Panama analyzed to predict greenhouse gas emissions - Panama Soil Plot 36 (version 2) | ecosystem: Environmental > Terrestrial > Soil >... | reverse complement strand
TTCATTGAAAACCCAAGGTTGTAATTATGGCAAAACGCGGAAAACTAGGAAGCGGCGCACGTTTCAAGGCGCTGTCGAACAAGCTGGGCAAGGAAGGCGCAAGCAATCCGGACGCGCTGGCGGCGTACATCGGCAGGAAGAAGTACGGGCCGGCAAAGATGGCAAAACTGTCGGCGGCAGGACGTAAGAAAAAATAATGGCAACTTGTGTGGTAAAATCGGGACTGCGAAAGAAACGGCTGGCAACAGACGAACGGGCAAGTCCGGTTTTAAAGGCGTCTACTGGAACAAGCGCATCGGTAAATGGCACGCGCAGATTCACAGCGGCAAAAAGCAACACCTTGGATTCTACGCCACAGCGGAAGACGCGGCGAAGGCTTATGACAGAGCCGACAAGCAGCACTTTGGGGAGTTTGCGTATTTAAACTTCCCCGGGGAGGTGTGACATCGCAACGCCTAATTCGGAAGCGACCGCAATTTTGCAATCTATGGAGAAAGCCACGGATGACGCGGGCTTTGTCGCAAGGGTGGAAAAGCGCATCAACGACGCGCTTGACGAGATTGCCGTCGCCACGAATTACAACATGTTCCGCACCCGTTCCCAGTTCTCTACCGTCGCCGGAACCGCCGTGTATCAGCTTCCCGTTGGCGGGCGCGAGATTGAACAACTGCGTTACACCGATACCGGAGAACCTATCTGGCTCTGGGGAACGCAGGAAGCAGCGCGGTATATGGCGAAGCTGGAAGATTCGGGACGGGCGCGAGTCTGGATTGAGGATGGCAATATAGTAAGTGGGGCAAATGTCCTCTATCAGTTCCGGCTCGCGCCTGTTCCCAATTCCGTTCTGACAATAGAACGCACGTTCTTCTATCACCCCTCAGAGATAGCGACATCGGCGGTGATACCCATTCAAGACCAGTATTTGCCGCTCATTCGCTCCTACGTGAAGGCTGACTTGTACGAACTGGACGGGATGCTTGACCGGGCGCGAGAACAGCGCGGCATTTATACCGGACTGCTTGACAGATTGGTGAAGCAGGAAAAGCGCAAAGTAGCGGCGACCAGTCAGCAGAGGTGGAACGATTTACCCAGTGGCGGCGGCAGGGCGCAGGCGATATTCGACCCGTCCCACTTTAAGAACCCGTTTGTATGATTTATGGCGGCGTCCTCAAACCTCGACAACATCGGAATCCAATCGCTGCGCATCTCGGATTGGCGGCTAGGGATAAACACGGCCACACCACCCACTGAGATAGATGACTCAGAGGTTCAAGACTTACTCAATTTCGAGTTCGACAACAACGGCAACATCAGTACACGCAGAGGCGTCACCGAATTACTCTCAACCACATTCGGACGCCTAACCAGTTTTCATTATTTCACGGTAGACACCGGAGAAGTCGCTGTTTTATTCACCGAAGGGACGAAACTTCGCAAAGTCCTGACGAATGGAACAAGCCAGGCCGACATAAGCGGCGCGCTTACTTTTCCAAATGACACATTTTGGAGCTGGGTAACGTTCAACGGTATCGCCATCGGCTGCAACCGGGCAACGACCGGAGACAACCCCGTTAAAGTCACGTCCGGGCTGGTGGCGTCCGCCCTGCCGGGAACCCCGCCAAAGGCCAAATACGCCGCCGTCTGGGAAAACAGGGTGTGGTTGGTGTCGGCGTCTTCGCCTAACCAGATACAGGGCAGCAAGCTAGGCGACCCGGAGAACTGGACGGCTACGGGCGCGGCGGGCGCTGTGACGCTGGAAATTGACACGAACGATGGCGACTTAATTACCGGGATATACGCCACGCGGGACGCGCTGTATATATTCAAGCGGCGTTCAATTCATAGACTCATACCGATAGCGCAGCCCATTACCGACCCGAATAACTTGAAGAGAGAAGTAGTGACGCGGAATATCGGTTGCGTGTCGCATTACAGCATTCAACAGGTGGTTGACGATGTGCTGTTCCTGTCCGACCAGGGCATTGCGTCGCTAACGCTTGTGGCGACGGCTGAAAACTTCAAGACCGCATTCTATAGCCGGAATGTCAGCCAGCTCGAACGGTTCTCGAAAATCACGGAAGAGATACCATCCATCTTACTCGATACGGCGGCGCAGTATTTAATTTCACTGCCGACGGCGGTATCACCGACGGGGAAGCCTAACGCCTACGTGATGGACTACCTGCGTCTTAATGATGGCTTTGTGAGATGGACGCGGTTTGACGGGCTTGCGGCGGGCACGGCTTACACCTCATTCAATGACGCGTCGGGCAAGTTGTATCTGATAGGGGCCGACAGCACCGGGGCGGGCGTCTACAAGATATATAAATACCGCCCGCGCGACACGACGGGCACATTTAGCGATAACGGCGCGGCCTATACAAAAGCCATAGCCATGAAGTCGTACAACGGCAACGCGCAGTTATTGAGGAAAGCATGGGTTCAGTGGGCAATAGGGCTGAATTTGTTAAGCGCAACTGCCGGAATAAGCGTCGCCTACTACTTCGACCAGAACATAAATCGAACCGACTCTTATAGCTTCGGACTGACAGGAATACAAACCGGGGCGCTATGGGCTGCGGGCTTATGGGGCGCGGGGCTGTGGGGAACGACGTTCGCCGGACAAAACGACATCGTAAGGCCGCTAAAGTCGAACAGCATAGGCAGGGAGTCGCAGGATATTACATTCAACATCTCAAACGCCCAGGTGGGCGAAGGCTTCACGATTCAAGACTTCCAGATTGACTACATGATTATGAATGACCGCCGCGTTACGGACGCATGAGGAATTATGGCCAGTTTACCATCACGATTTGTCGGAACCGGCTTCGCGGCTATCGCGCCGGTTCCGAATCTTACAGGACTTGACGGCGAGTGCAATCAACTTGTCGGCGGGACAGGCATGCTTAACGGTGGGACGACGGCGTTTAAACTGCTGACAAAGACCAGCGACGCCACCGACCCCCCTTACGACCTGGACCAGATAGGCGCGGGACTGTTGGCCCGATGGAAACAGAATAACGTCACGAAGGTTTCGATAAGTAATGCCGGACTGTTCACGATGGTCAACACTGCGGTGAATCCCGGCTTCAACGCCGACCAGGTGGACGGCATCGAGGGCGCGAATATCGCCAAGATAGATACGCAAGTGTCGGCGTTTTCCGTCGGCTGGTTCTACGCGCTTCCACCCGCCGCCACTGAGTCCATTGAAAGCGTGCCAGTGTTTATTACGCCCATTGGAACGGCGATAACCATAACAAACCTGCGCGTCATTTTCAGAACGGGGACGCATACGGCCGGGACGGTTCTGACCTGGACTATAAAGCGGCTGAACGCGTCGGGCGGCGGCTTGGCCGACGTGGGAACTATCACGATAGACAACACAGCGCCCCCGCTACAGAACATTCGCAACAGCGACATAACCGACGTGCCGCTGGCGAACGGCGACTATATTTTCCCACTTCTTACCACCAGGACGGGGACGCCGACGGAACAGTTGATAACGATTCACGCGGTTGGGACACAGAAATTGACTTGATATGCCGCTATACGCCATACAAGCCACGTCGAACACGACGCCGGACGCGGGACAGGGCGGACTTGCCGTCACATCCCCATCGAATACGGGACACGCCAGTTCCACCGCGGCGGCGTCGGGGATACTGGACTCGCAACAACGAACGTGTATATGGTCGGGGTTTGGGAGTGTGCCGGGACAGATAACCGCCATAACGTTGAAAATTGACCATACCAGCAGCGGAGGCAAGACGGGCGTGGGCGCTACCAACGCTTTCACTCTGGACTACAGCGTTAATAATGGAAGTAATTGGACGAACGCGGTGACCAGAAACAATATGACGACTTCACAAGGGCCGACGACTTTTTCCGTAGCGCTGTCTACAACTCAAAATTTAACGCAAGTCAAGGTAAGAGACTCTATGTCCGCCGCCACTACTTCGGGCGGTGAGTCCGCCGACGCGACGGTGACGATAGCCAATATCAAAATTGAAGTCACGCTTGCGGACGCGACGCTAGTGGTAATGATGTAAACATGAGGACGCTGTTCTTAATAGCTTTGCTTTTTATCCCAGTGACGGCGCAAGCGCCGCTAAAGCCGGTGAGCTTTGCGCTGTCGGTTGAACCCGCAGAAGGGAAGTTTAACGATACGCTGTGGCATGAACTGCGGCTAAACCGCAACTTGATAGTCGCGTCGCGGAAGCCGGAATTTGATATTTACGTGGTGATGACGCCGCTCGTGGACGAGGGCAGACAATTCGGCTATGCGGCTGCCGTCCTGGTTGTGACAAATGATAAGTATCACTTATCAATTCACACCGGGCGCGGCCCGGAACCTCTTGCCCGGCATGTGGCGGCGGTATTGGAGAAGGACTTCTTTAAACCTAAACGCTGAAACTGAACTTCCCCTTAGAGGGTGAAATGAGGATAAACGAAGCAATGGAGCGAAACGCAGACAATGCAGGATGGGCGATATTTGCGACGATGCTGGGCATGTTGACTGCGCCGCACTGGTTGACACAATTTTCCATTTCCATTTTCACGCTGGTAGTCGGCCTCGTCGTGACGCACTTCGTCAAACGGGAGCTTAACCGGCGCTGGCCGCATAAGAAAAGGGAGAACGGCGAGTGAGTCTCGTTCGGACGACAAACCCGATGGCGACGGCCCTTATTCGCGCAATTGGCGATGGGGCGGGAGCTTTGACACGCGACGTAGAGGCGGAACTGAACAACATCATCGCATGGGCGAAGGACGCGCGCCGATGCATCAAGCGCGACAACTCTTCAGTCGGGAATGTGAACGCCGGGCCGGACGTTCTACACACGTTTTCTCTTCCCGCCGACACCCTGCACACGAACGGCGACTATTTATGGGTCTGCTATTCCGGCACATTCGCCGCGAACGCGAACAACAAGGTCATACTTATCAAATTCGGCGGGCAGACGGTTAGCAATCTGGCGCAAGTGCAGAACGGCGGGCAGTGGTTATATGACATCGTTTACGCCAGAGAGTCAGATACCACGGTTCGCTGCGCCAGCGGGATATTCTGGGGCCGTTTGCGCCGTCCGTCGGGCGGGGCGCTGACGGATGACGGGCTATTCACCGGAGAAAATACGCAAATAACGGTGTCTTCTCTCACCTCTAACGCAATGACGATGGAAGTGCAGGCGGGTGACGGCGCGTCGGTGACTGACGATACGAAGCAAAACCTGTCGGTTATCGAGCTGTGCCAGCAGTAAGGAGGATATATGGCGGTTAATAACTTGAGTCCATACCAGCTCGCCATTCAAGGCGTCGTCGGTAAGCGCAAAGGCGCTTACGCGTCAGCCGAACAGCTCGGCCAAATAGCCGACCAGGTATTCGGCGGCGCGCCTATCACGCCCGGAAGCCGAATTATCGCCCAGAACGCTACAAGCGTTCGCTGGATAGACCCTGAAGGCTACGAACACGTTGCGACGCGCTCGCTCGACGGACGTGACCCGAACGCCGGACGGTGGCAGATGACGACGAACCGCCCGAACGTGTTGCAGGGCGTCAACCAGCAGGGCATTTTGCAGGCGTTACAGGGGCGTGTGCAGCAGGGCTTGACGGAAACGCCGACGCTTGCGCAGTTAGACCCCGAAACGGCAAAGGCCCTACTCGCCATATCACAAGCTGAACAGGCGTCAAACCAGCAGGCGCTAGCCGACAGGCAGGGACAGCTCGTGGCGCAGTTGTACGGGAATAGAGTGAACCAAAGCAGTATAGCCAACGATGCGGCGGCAAGGTTCGCCCAGTACGCGGGACTCGTCGGGCAGCAGCAACAATCGGACGCCGCGAACCGGGAGCTTGCAATACGCAACCTCTTGACGACCCTGCGCCAACAGCAAACCGAAACGGGCGCGGGCCTGTACTCTTCCCTATCGGGACAGGACTTGCAGCGGGCGCTTGGTGAAGCCGGGTTCAATCTCGACTATGCGAGACTGGCAGAACAGGCGCGGCAGGCGAACCAGGGCTTTGAACTGGGACAGCAACAGGCGGATACGGAGTTGCAACAGTCGAGAAGCGCGCTCGATAAGATATTGAAGATTTCGCAGATTGCGAACAACTTCGCGCGGGCCGCAGGCGGCGGAATTAGCGCGTACGGCGCGCTAACAAAAGGGGGTAAATAATGCCGTCGTTTTTAGAAACATTACTGGCTTTGAACGGCGGGAACCTGCCGCCATTGCCGAACCCTGCGCCATCAATGCCGCTGCTTCCAGCGCCGCAAGCGCCTATCAGCGCAGGCCCGGCCTATGGCGCGCCGCCCGGACTGATGGCAAGCGATGTTGCGCCGACAGCGCCGATGGGACGGGTAGACCAGGGCTTTATCAACAACTACGCCGGGCCTGCGCCGACGCCGCCAGTCGTTCAGCAACCATCAACACTTGAGAAGATAGGGGCCATCCTGTCGGGCATCGGCATCGGGCCGGAATACGGAATGGCGCTCAGAGAAGAACGGCAACGGCCACAGCGCGAGTACCAGGCCAAGCTCGAACGCTATCAGGGGGCGCGTCGGGAAGGCATCCAGTTAGAGGAACGACGACGGGAACGGCAGCAAGAGATGGAAACGCGGCAGGCTCAGGAACAGTCACGCAGGGACTTTGAGATAGCGGCGCACAAAACCAATATCACCGACCAAACGGCGCAGATGTATCTCGCCCATGCGCTTCAGCTTGACCGGGACGCAAAACAACAGGCGGCACAGGCACAGGCTGCACAGGAAGTCGAGCAAAAGCAGTTAAGACTGAAGGCTGCGGACTTGGCAAAGGCGTATAGGCTGGCCGGGGCAATAGACCCGGCGGGAAAAGCTGACTGGGCGAAAGAACTCGCGGAAACAGACTTGCATTTACGGGATAAAGCCTCGCCAGGCGCTCTTAGGTGGCTGTCGGCCCACGTCAGGCTCGAACAGGCGCGGGCTAACAAGGCTGCTGCCCCGGCTGGAACGCCTGCGGATAAGAATATAGTTGACATCGTGGACGAGAAAGGGAATGTGATAACCACCATGCCCTATTCAAAAGTCAAGTTTGCGGACTCCGGCGCAACGATACAAGGCTATCCGGGGGCTAAAATACGCCCGCAACAGAAGCAAGCGAAAGGCAAACCGTCCAACAACGACCCGTTAGGAGTGCTGCAATAATGCCAGACGTAGCCGAACTCGGCAGATTGGTAAAAAAGAAGTATCCGCAGTACGCCAACATTGACGACGCGGAGCTAGGGCGTAAGGTTCGCGCCAAGTATCCCGCGTATTCCAACTTCACGGACGTTGCGCCCGCGCCGCAGCAGCAACCGGAAGGCGCATTCAGCAGCTTCCAGACAGGTGTGGCCGGGGCACTACTCAGAAATGTGCTTAATACCGCTGCCGACATCTACAACCGACCGGGCGAGACGTTGGAACGGGCAGGCAGGGCCGGGCTTGAGTTCTTAGCCGCGTTTGACCCCGCTGGGAATGCGTACGAAGCAGAAAAAGCCATCCAAGAACCTAAACTTGCCGAACTTCGCGCACGTGCGGAGGCAGACCGTCCCGAAGTTCTTAAATCAATGGAACTCGGAATGCGACAAGAGGAAGCCAAGCCCAGAACGCGCGCCGGGCGTGTAGCTGGCGGGATTGGTTCGGTACTTGGCGAAGTCGCATTCCCAACCGCGCCGGAAAGCGCGGTGGCGAATATCGCCATGGCCCCATTCGCGGGGGCGGCGCTGCAAACTGCGGGCAAGTTCGTCGCCCCTGTCCTGCGCCGCATCCGTGGGGCGAAAGTTCCAGTCGCAGCAGTGGAAGAAGCCGCCATTCAGACGCCGACGGGGGCCATTCGTATCGAGGGCAAAGGCGCGCCGATAGTGGCTGAAGAAATGGCGGCGGCTACAGGCAACCCAAACCCGACAGTTCAGCGGGCTACGCAGCAGTTCCAACAGGCCGTACAGGAGATAAACGCCGCGAACCTTAGCCCGACTGAGAAAGCGGCGGCAATGGATGCGGCGATACAGCGAATCGGGAACGAGGCGGCTATGTCCGGCAATGGCGAAATAAGCGCCGTCTCTTTGGGCGCGCGCCGTGGCTACCCGGAAGCCATTCAGCAATTCCCTGCCAATCCGAACCCGATACAGATGCAGGCGGGTAGGCTGCCAGGCGAAGCGGAAGCCGCGATGCAAGGCCCGCCACCGCTGGAAGCCGACATGGAACTGCCGTCATTCGGCGTCAGGGCTGGACGTGAGGGCGGATACACCGAAACCGTAGGGCCGCGCATAGGTGAAACTGCCGCGTTTGAAGTCAAGGACCCGTCGCTTGTCACTCCGGAAGAGAGAACCGGTATCCTGCAAACCGTAACGGCCTTCAGGAAAGCCGGGCTAATGCGCGCGACTACCCACCTAAAGAACGTCGGCGGCAACGTCGGCTTTCAGTTGTCCGAGGAACTAAGTCGGATACCGGGTTCTATAGCCGACATTGTAACGTCGGCGTTTACCGGCAGGCGTACATTTACCGGGTTCAACCCTATGGCGGCAGCTAGAAGCGCCAAGGAAGCGGCGACAAGGGGCGTTCGTGAGGCATGGGACATCGTCAAGACGGGCAGGACGCCCAACGACATCGAAGGCTTGCAGGAAATAGCCTCCAAGTCGGAAATTCTGAACAAGTACATCAATTACACTTTCCGCACGCTGAAGGCTGAAGACCACGTTTTCAGAACTTATGCCCTGCGGCGTTCACTAGAAGATAGGGCGCGCAGCATGGCGCTGTCTGAGATACGCGCCGGGACGACCCGCTACAGCCAGCTAGGACAGCGGACAAGAGAACTTATCAATAACCCGCCCGCTGAACTGGCTTCCAACGCCGTCCTGGACGCGGAAATAGCCACATTCAACAACCCGAACGCGATGGCCGACGCCGCGAACGCTGGGCTTGCTCGACTACCGGAGGGCGCGAAGTTCGCCGCTGAAACCGTGGTTCCCTTCCGTCGAACGCCCGCGAATGTCATCGGGCAGGTACTGGAATATTCCGGCGTGACAGGTGTCCCGAAGACTGGATACCGTCTAGGCAAAGCCATCATCAAGCGTTCAATGTCGGAAGCCGAACAGCGGGCATTTTCCCAAACTATCGGGCGGGTAGGCGTCGGCGCAGGGCTTATAACGCTCGGATATGTCGGCTACCGGGACGGCTGGCTTACCGGAATGCAGGAAGACGAAGGAAGCAAGCGCGCAAGAGATACAGCCGCCGGACGGATACCGGGCGCTATCAAAGTTAATGGAACCTGGAACCAAATATCGGGACTCTCACCGTGGGGCAATCTCCTAGCCATCGGCGCAACCATCGCCAGAGAGACGGAACAGGCGCAGCAGGCCGGTAAGGGTTTGGCGGGAAAAGCTACAGCCGTAGGAAAAACCATAGGCCAAACCGTTCTCGAGCAGCCGATGCTTGCCGGAACCAAGCAAATTATCGAAGGACTGGAACAACCGGGCAGTTTTGCGGGCAAAGTGGTAGGCGGCACAGCCGGTTCATTCATCCCCGGGCACGTCTCCGACATCGGGCAGGCCATAGACTACGGCACGGCGCGGGAAGCCAAAACCCTTGGCGCACGCATACAGGAACGCATTCCCGGCGTCCGGCAGGGGCTACCCGTTCGCACCGACGCGCTAGGCCAGCCCATCCCTGCCCCGTTCCCTATGAACCCGGCTAAGACTACGGCGGCGCAGCAACTCACCAGTCCGCTAATGGCCGAACTCGTTCGTCTAGACATCGGCATATCCGCCGTCGAACAGAAAAAGAACGAACCCGACGACAAGTACCGGCAGCGCGTCAAAGACTTCGGACAACTCTACACCCGGTATGGCTCCCTCCTGGTGAACAGCCCGCAATACCAGAAAGCGGACAAGGAAATACAGGCTGACGCTATAGGTACACTCAACGAACGCGCCAAGCACCTGGTGGACACCGGACGGCAAAGCATAGCCGCTGGGCCGCTATCGCCAGCGGCGCTAATTGGAGCCGCTACAGGCCAACAGATACGCAAGAAAGCGAAAAACCCGGCCAGCAGATAACCGGGCCACTGCCAGTTGGGGAGTCTGCACTTCTTGACTTCCCAACTGGTTAGTTTAGAATGCGCCCCATGAAACAAGCGCATGACTTTACCTGTCGCCTATTCTTCTACGTTCTGGCCTATATGTTCTTAAATACCGCCTTCGGTTCCTGGCCTGACTTCCCTACCGCCACCCCCTACTTCGTCCACTACGGCCCCAGTTTCCTATTGTGGATAGCCTTATTCGAGTCTGCCTTCCAGATAGTCAGACGCCTTAGACGTGGTAAAATTGCCCCATGAATAGACGTAGCTTCATTGGAACCATTACCGCACTCGCAGGACTCGCGCTTGCTAAGATAAAAGCGCCTGCCAAGTCCGCTAAGCTAATGCGACCTGGCGTCACTCGACTTGTCACCCAGGAACCCCTGACGGCTGTCCACAAGTTTGGCGACGACCTCTTGATATTCACCAGGAATAGAGCCTATAGGTACACCCCGAAAGAAGGCGGATGGGTCGAGGTTAAGCGAGTTCATTTTGGCATCCATAAATCCGTGTAGCCTATTGACTTATCTCTATCCCATTAGTAACATGATACTCATCCATTGGTGTCACCGGGCTACTTGCTGAGACTCAATTGGCAATTCCCCTATTCCCAACACTTAACGTTTACCAGCACAAAACCCTAGAGAAATTTTCTGGGCGTGTATGAACGCCATGGCCCCCACCTCCTCCACCCCTGGGGCGAACGTCAGGCCCTTCGATGTCCCAGGTAGCGTCAGTGTCGCTGTCTCACGCATAGCACAGCGTGTCAGGTGTAGCGCATAGCACAGTGTGCCACGTGTAACACGCGTTAATAACGTTGGCAGTCTAGGGGTTAACAGTTAAGTGTGGCGTTTTTGCACATAGGTGGGGTTAGTGTGGCAGAAATGCAACAGAGAGAAGGGCGTGCATCATTAATTGGGGTTTCTGTAAAGCGTCTAGCGCCATCATTTGGCCGGTTTATGAGCGGTTATCTTAGGACGGGGTTTGCCATAGTTGATACCGCCAACCTGGGCGCAGGGGCAGGTTACGCGCTGGAAACCGTGGCACTCACGACAGCCGTGGGTAGAGCCGCCTTGTTCGAAATACATATCACCTTTAGGGGTTCCATTGATGCAGCGCTGGCAGGCTATCCAG
>Ga0066905_100000469_pt1 | contig 11218 bp, 11 predicted proteins | sample PanSoiMetaPlot36_FD_67483 | JGI IMG/M metagenome (GOLD analysis project Ga0066905, IMG submission 67483) | Tropical forest soil microbial communities from Panama analyzed to predict greenhouse gas emissions - Panama Soil Plot 36 (version 2) | ecosystem: Environmental > Terrestrial > Soil >... | reverse complement strand
TGCTGTGCGCGTCCTGGCTGAACAAACGCGCCCCACGTGGCCGGATGGCATGGATCACGCTCGATCCCGAAGATCGAGAACCCGCGCGATTCTGGGCCCGGGTCGGCACCGCATTGTTCGGCTCGAGTCTGCAGGCTGCCTCGGCCGACGCCGGGCACGCCCACCGTGACCTGCTGAAACACCGACTGGATGAGCTCGGCCGTGGACCCGAACAGCTCACCCTGGTTCTCGACGACGTTCATGAGCTCGCAGACTCACCGGCGGTCGACGACCTCGACTTCCTGCTCCGCCACGCCCCGTCGAACAGTCGCGTGATCTTGCTCTGCCGCCGGGTGCCGGGTCTTCAGCTGGCCCGGCTACGCCTCGCCGGTCAGCTGGCCACCATCGATCCGGCCGATCTGGCCTGTACGCCGATCGAGGTCCAGCAGTTCCTGGAGATGCACGGGATCATCGCCGACTCCCCCGGGCTGGCGCAGATGGTGGAGTACACGCAGGGGTGGATCGCCGGGCTCAGGTTGCTGGCCCTCAGCGGCAATGGTGCACCGAACGGCGGGAAGCTCGGCCGGCCCGGTGTGGAAGAGCGCGAGTTGGTCACCGACTACGTGCGGGACGAGTTTCTGGCCGGGCAGGACGACGAGCGGCGCACCTTCCTGTTGCGGACATCGCTGGCCGAGACCCTGACCGTGGAGTTGGCGGACATCCTCTCCGGGACGGATAACAGCGCTCGCATCATCGACCAGCTACGCCGGGAGCACGGGTTCGTCGAGGGCGTCGACGGCCTGGCCGGCAGCTACCGGTATCACCCGATGATCCGCAGCGTCCTGCGCGCCGAGCTCGAGCGGGATCTTCCCCGCGAGATCCCGGTGCTCCAGCACCGGATCGGTCGGTGGCACCACAAGTACGGCCGTCCGGTGGAGGCTTTGCGATGCGCGCTCGCGGCCGGGGACAAGGAGTCGGTGTACCGCCTGCTGGCCGATGACGACGTCGTGCTCTACGCGTCCAACCCGGAGCCCGACGTGGAGCGGCTGCTCGATGACCTCGCCGCTGATCTCGCGACCGAGGATCCCGCGGTGACGACGGCACTTGCCGCTACCCGCCTGCGCTGCCGCGACGTCGAAGGAGCCCGTGCACTCCTGGACGAAGCGGAGGCCGCGGCCGCCGTCGCGCCGACCGAATCCGCTCGGCTCTACGCGCTCAAGCACGCCGCGCTTCGGTTGGCGATCGCCGTTCAGGACGGCCCACTGGATCCGCATCTTCAGGTAGCGGGCTGGCGCGCGGCCGAGTCCGCACGCGGACGGCTAACCGGAATCGCCGAGCACCGCGCTCGCGGCTGGCTCGTGGCCATCCTCGGGATCACGCATCTTGCCCAAGGGGAGCTGCCCCCCGCCCGGCACGCACTGCACATGGCGGAGCGGGACCTCAGCACGGTCGGCCCTCGCGCCTGGCACGAGCGCGTCAGCGGCTGGCTCGCGTTGGCCGAGGCGACCGACGGGCGTCTCACCAGAGCGAAGCGTCTGCTGGACCAGGCGACGCCGGAGTCGCCCATCGCCGGGCTGTTCGACGCGACCCAGGCACTGGTGCATATCGAGCAGGCCGAGCCCGTGCAAGCGCAACGGCTCGCCGGGTGGGTGGATCCCTGGCCGGTCGAGTGCCTCCTGGGCGAACCCGACCCGGGGGCGGTCCTGGGCGCCGTTCGGTACCGGCTGCACCGCGCGCAGGCCGATCTTGGTCGGGCATTCCTGGCGCTCGGGCAGATGCGTGATGCCGCCGGGACATACGCGACCGCGCTGGCACCACTGGTTGCGGTGGCCGAGGCGGATCTGGCGCCGGCGCATCCTGGTGCCGACCTGGACGCGCGACTGAATGCGATCGACTGGCCCGACGACGACTCGCAGCGGGCAGTCTGGCCGGTGAGCCGGGACCTGCTGCGGGCCTGGTACCTGGTGGACGGCGATCCGGCGACCGCCATCGAGATCGCGACCGGCATCATCGAACGCCGGGCAAGCGTGGCCCGGCTGCTGGATCGGATCTCCGCGATGCTCGTTCGGGCGGTCGGCTATCGCCGGCTCGGGCGCAAGGATGTCGCCGCCGCGCACCTCGACGAGGCGCTGGCGCTGGCTGCGCCGGAGCACGCTCGCCAGGTGTTCCTCGACTGCGGTAAGCCGGTACGTGCCCTGCTCACGGTGCTCCTTCCGGCCGAGAGCCGGTTTGCCGGGTTCGCGGCCGGGATCCTCCAGCGCTTCGAGAGCCCGGTCGGTCCCCGAGCGGTCGACCACGGCGGCAAGGGCGAGCTGACCGAGAGCGAGCGCGAGATCATGCGCTATCTATCGTCGCATCTCACCAACGAGGAGATCGCCGCCGACTTGTGCCTGTCGGTGAACACCGTCAAGACCCACCTGCGGGCCATTTACCGCAAGCTTGGCGTCAGCAGCCGACGCGCGGCGCTCGCGGCGGCCGGTGCTCAGGGTCTGCTGTAGCCGCGGCGGTTCGGGGCTGTGTTGTGGCGGCGGCGGTTCGGGGTCTGGAGTGACAGCGGCGGCGAGCCGGGCCGCACATCACCCATTGCGGGTGATGCCGGTCCAGCCCGACAGACGATCTTGAAGGTATGGCCGGGATTGGTCTTAGCAGCGCTGATTATCTCTGCGGACGGGCCAACCGGTGAGAGGATCACGGTATGGAAGTTCTCGCCGACGCGACGACGCGGACCGGGGTCGACCAGGTGCCGCCGCAGGCCTCAGCCGACCCGCCGCCGGAAGGCACGGCCTCCGGCCCGGTCCCGCCAACCGTCCTGATTCGGATACCGCTGGGGCTGGCGATCCTGGTCGCCGAACGCATCCGCGCCGATCTCAACACCGAGATGCGCGCGGCCGGCACCGGAACCGCGTTCCTGGTCGGGCTCGGCGATGCCGCCGTGACGACCGCGAGCCGGATTGCGCGGGCGATCTTCCAGGCAGGTGAGCGGCCGGCACGAATGGCGGCCGGGCTGGCCGAGAGCGGCCTGAGTACGCCCCCGCTGCGCTTCGCCCGGGAGCCGGCGCTTCGGCTGCAGGCCGCCGCCGCCGATCGGTTCCAAGCGACAGTTGTTCGCGGTCGCGCGATCACCACGATGGCGCGGGCCGAGGCGATCGCCTTTCTCAATGCGGAGTCGGCCAACGGCATCGCCTGGGTCCAACAGCAGGTCACGCCGGTGCTCATCGATGACCTCACCACAGATCCGAAAGTTCGCGAGCTCGCGATGGGACAGGCACAGGGAGCGCTGGCCGACGCCGCCCGCGAGCTCCGGCAGCGCAGTGCGAGCGCGGACGGATGGGTCGAGTCCGGGGTTCGCCGGCTGTTCGGCCGGTCCCGGCCACGGCCGGCTGCGGTCGGTCCCCAGCCGGCCGACGGCTGAGATGCGGCCTGCTGAGATGCGGCCTGCTGAGATGCCGCCGCTGCCGAGACGCGGATTTCTGAGATGCGGACCCCGGAGATGCGGCGCGGAGCACCCGCATCGATGAACCGACAAGCCGAGACCCCGGGCACGCCGGCTGCCGATCCCGCCGAGCCGCCGCCGCGCGACGGGTACGCGGGCATCGTGTCCCGGGTGGCCGCACTCATCCTCGACGTCGTGGTCGTCACGCTCGTCGCGGCGGTCGTGACCGGACTGGCACTTGCCGCCGCCGAGGTGATGCTCGGCCGGGTGCCGGCCTGGGTCCAGGTGCCGACCGCGATCGCCGTGAGCCTGCTGCCGGTGACCTACTTCACGATCGCCTGGTGGCTCGTCGGCCAGACTCTCGGCGCGGTGGCCATGGGGATCGAGGTGCGCGACACCGCCGGCCGGCCGCTGCGATTCCCGCGCGCACTGGTTCGAGCCGCGGCCGGCCTGCTCCTGGCCCCGGTGTGGATACTTGGAATGATCTTGATCCTGTTCGATGACCGGCGGCGTGGATTGCTGGACATCGTGGTCGGAACGACCGTGATCTACCGACCGGAATCGCCACTGGGATAGGGCACGCGATTGCGCAGATCACCCCGCCGGGGTGACGCGGTCGGAGCGATCGTCCGGCCACGATCGGTGCCATCACCTGACCGGGATGGGTTCGAGAGGCTGGCACCGAGTGATGGATCAGCCGAAACCGGAAGATACGCAGGCATCAGAAACGCCGCCCGAGCAGCCGGAGCGGTCCGCCGAGCCGGGGTCCGCGCAGCCGGAGAAACCGGCGAGCAGTGGTGCGCTGGACGCGGACGAACGCGCCGAGCTGTCCAGGCTGCGCGCGAAGGAAGCCGCCCCGGCGGGGGAGCGGCGATCCAAGTGGCGCTTCATCGCCGCGGTCATCTGCGTGGTATTGGCGGCGCTGCTAACCACGCCTGCGGCGATCGCGTATTGGGGACAACGCACACTGAACGACACGCAGCGCTACGTGGACACAGTCGGACCCCTGGTGAACGCGCCGGAGGTGCAGGATGCCGTAGCCACGAAGGTCATCGATGCGATCGAGCAGCGGGTCGACATCGAGGCAGTCCTCAACCAGGTATTCGCAGGTGTCATCAGTGACCGACCTCGGCTGCAGCAATTGGTCGGGCCATTGGCTGCCGCGATCGACGGTTTGATCGAGCGCGAGGTGCGCGAGTTCGTTGCGTCGGATGAGTTCGCCGACCTTTGGGTAACTGTGAGCACCCGGGTCCAGCAGACCCTGGTGCGACTTCTGCAGGGTGAAGAAGAGTCCGGCGTTATATCGCTCCAGGGCGAGCAGGTCGTGCTGGACGTATCGGAGGTCATCGACCGGGTCAAACAGCGTTTGGTCGCGCGCGGGCTCACGATCGTGGAAAGCGTGCCTGTGCCCGAAACTGACCGGCAGATCGTGTTGCTCGAGGCGCCACGGCTAAAGCAGCTCCGCACGATCTACGCGTTCGGGAACCCGATGGCCCGGTGGCTGATCTTCGTGGTGGCGGGACTCTACCTGGCCGCGCTGCTGCTCGTGCGCCGCCGGCCACCCATGGTCGTGACGATCGGGGCACTGCTGGTGGCCAACGCGCTGCTGCTGGCCCTTGCACTGTCGATCGGGCGGCAGCTGTTCATCGACCAGCTGGCAGGCACGACGTTCGGTCCGGCGAGCCGAGTCTTCTACGACACGCTGCTTGCCTACCTTCAACGCGGTCAGCGGGTGTTCTTCTGGCTGGGTCTGGTCGTGATGGTGGCTGGCTGGTTCATCGGGTCGAACAGATCCGGCATGGCGGTGCGCACGACCGTGACCGGCGGCCTGGAAGGTATCGGTGCTGCGCTTGCCGACGGCCCGGTCGGCGGCGCCGGCCGATGGGTTGCGGAAAACGCACGATGGCTGCGGCTTGCGGCGGGCCTGCTGGGTGTCGTCGTCCTCCTTTGGGGCAACGACGTTTCGCCGTCGCGACTGGCCTGGTCGCTCGTATTGATGCTCGTGGTATTGGCCGGAGTACAGATCCTGGTCGGAGCCGGCCGGGGGAAGGGAGCCGCTCGACCCGTGCCACCAACCGAAGCCGCAGGCGGCGCACCGGCCTGACCCAACGGACGGCCGACCGGCGGCGGACTGGGGTCGAACGGCGGCCAGCCGTCAAACACCGGTGGCGATGGTGATGATCTCGGGCTCCTGGTCGGTGAACGGGCGCCGATCCCACCGTCCATAGCGCTCGAAGACCGCGAACCCCGCGGCCGACAGCATCGCGTCCAGCTCCGCAACCTCGACGAACCGCAAGCGGCTCGGGCACAGCACCGCACGCTGCCAACTCGGGCTGGAGAACATGCCGACTACCTCGACGATTCCATGGTCCACCAGTCGCGGGTCGGTGTTCGCAGCGGTGACCGCCGTTCCATCGTCGGCGACGATCTCCGCCGAGTTCGTCCACCGCTCCCATGGGCGCAGCCGCGGGTTGAGCGTCTCGAACACAAACCGCCCTCCGTCGGCCAACGCGGTCCGGACCGCCGTCAGCGCCGCCGCGATCTGCTCGTCAGTCAGGAACACCTGGAAGACGTGACCGGTCATGATGACCAGATCGAACTCGGGCTCGAACGAGACTGTCCCGAGGTCGCCCAGGATCCAATCGACGTCGGTGCGGGTGGTCGCTTGGTTCAGCATCGCCGCCGCGGGGTCCAGGCCAACCAGCCGCCCGATGTGGCCGGCCGCGCGAGCCCGCCGGAGCACGATGCCCGTACCACAACCGACGTCCAGCACCGATCCGGCCGACATGACGAGATCGAGGTAGAAGTCCCGCTCCGGCCCCCATGGGTTGAGCCGGTCATAGAAGACCGCGAGCCGCGGCTCGGTGTAGTCGTCGCTGTACTCGGGCTGGAGCATGCCGGCAGTGTCGCAGGGCGATCATCGGAGGTCGCCCCGATTTCGGCTGTCGGCAGCTGACAACCCGCCCTAGGCCGCGCGGTCCGGGCTACCGCGCGGCCTGTTCGGTGGTTCGGTGCTGTTCGGTCGGCTACACAGCGTCGGGCGAGCTATACCTCGCCAGTCCCCAGATGACCGCGACGGCCAGTCCAATGGTGATGACGGACCAGACCGGGTAGTACGGCAGCCACATGAAGTTCGCGATTGCGCTGAGCACCGCCAGAATGATGCCGATCACGCGGGCCCACAACGCTCCGCTGAGCACGAAGAACCCGGCGATGGCGATCAGGGCGCCGAGAATGAGGTGGATCCAGCCCCAGCTGGTCACATCGAGCTTGAAGGTGTAGTCGGCCAGCCGGACGTAGAACTCGTCGTTGAACAGGGCGACCAGGCCTTGGAGAGCCTGGAAGATCCCCAACATGATCATCAGGGTGGCTGCGAACACCGCGAACCCGACCGCCCACGGGGAGACTTCGCGCGCTGCCCGCCGTCCGGTATCGGACATCAGTTATCCCTTCCACGGTGGCCGGTCAGGTGGGCCGGCCACTGCCGCATCTGCTGACGTGATCATCCAGCCAGCACACTCGGTCGCGGATCACCCGCAGCAGGTGATCCCATCCGGCGCGAGGTTTCACCCCCGGCGGGTGACGAACCGTTGGGCGTGTCGATGCCTACTTGACCCGAAACGTTCGCCCGGGCCGGCCCGGTGCGTCACATCCAGAGGCCACGTGCGTCGCGGGCGGGTACGGGCAGGTGACAGGCGGGAGGCGGGGTGGCCGACGGACCCAGGCTGACTGTACGAGCAGCCTGGTACGAGGGCGCAGCCCGGGCCGCGGCCCGGTTCCTGCTGATCATGGCGGCGCTGGTGGTGCTGGGCTTCGGCATCGTCGCGCTGCGCGTCGCCCTGCTCCCGATCACCTTCGCGATCGTGATCGCCTCGGTGCTGAGCGGACCGATGCAGTGGCTGCTGGACCGGCGGGTGCGCCCAGCCGTGGCCAGCCTGATCGTCATCGCCTTGCTCGCAGCCGTGCTTATTGCCGCCGCATGGCTGGCCATCCGATCGGTAGCCGCGGAATGGAACGGGATATCGGGAACGGTCTCGGCCGGGCTGGACACCGCCGAACAGCAGTCCCAGCAGCATCTGGGCCTGGACCCGGAGCAGACCGCCGCCACCCGCGATTGGGCGGCCTCGATCGCCGACACGCTGGCCACCGTCGCGGTAGCCGGAGTGATCAAGCTGATCCCGGCCGGGTTGGAGCTGGTCTCCGCCGCGTTCCTGACCGCTATCGTGCTGTTCTTCGTCCTCAAGGACGGTCCTCGGCTCTGGCAGTGGGCCAGCGGTCAGTTCCCCCGCCAGCAGTCGCTGCTCGACCAGCTGGGTACCCGGGTCTGGCGCGTACTGGCTCAGTTCATGCGTGGTACCACGATCATCGCCACCATCGACGCGGTCGGCATCGGGCTCGGGATGTGGCTGCTCGGCGTGCCTTATGCCGGGGCCATTGCCATCCTCACCTTCCTGCTCGCCTACATCCCGATGATCGGCGCCACCATCTCCGGCGCCTTCGGTGTCGTCCTGGCCCTCGCCGAGGGCGGAATACCCCTGGCGATCGCCGCCCTCCTGGTGGTCCTCGCGGTCCAGCAGATCGAGGGCAACCTCCTCCAGCCCGTCATCATGGGCCGCGCCGTGCGTCTCCACCCGCTAGCGGTGGCCCTCGCTCTCGTCCTCGGTTTCACCTACGCGGGCATCCTCGGCATGTTCCTCGCGGTGCCCCTCACCGCCGCCACCGCCGCCGTCATCAATGAGCTCCGCAACGCGGGCGTGTTCGCCGACCGGATCGAGTTCACCCGCTAGCGAACCGGCCGGCCGTTCGCCTCGCGTCAACCGGCTGCTTCAAGCCGGCTCCGGTATTGGCGGCTCCGACTGCGGCTGTTCGCCGACACGTTTCGCACCGCCGAGCTCGGCGCCGATCACCGCGGCGGCCACCAGCATGATTCCCAGGACCGTCAGCCAGGACAGCAGCGCGAAGGTGACCCCGATAACCCCGTACCGGTCCGCGTTGCGCTCGATCAGGTTAGGCATCCAGACGGCCGAGAACAGGCTCAGTGCCTGCTGGCCGGCGGCCGCCGCGATTGCTCCGGGCACGAGGAGCCGCCATTGGACCCGGCCACCAAGCAGGAGATGCTGCAGCAGCAGCCACAACCCGACCGCCAGCCCGACCCGAATGACGAACGTGATGACCGAGCCGGCCGGGATGCCGCGCAGCATGCTGGCGAGCAGCGACAGGAGCAGCAACTGAGTGAGCAGGAGGCTGAGTGCCGCGGCGCCGTTGAGCGTGCCACGCAGTCCGGGCGGCAGTTGCCAGGCTGCCTCGTAGGCTCGCTGCAGCGACCGGGCCAGGCTGAGGCTGGAAAAGATCAGGAGGACGATGCCCCCGAGGGCCAGAGCACCACCCGAGTCCGGCGGCCGGGCGAACAACGTACGTACCGCTTCGGCCGCGCTACCCGACAGGCGAAACCGCTGTATCACGCCATCGCCTATGTCGGCGGCGTCGCTGCCCGGCAGGACCGAGGCGACCACGATCAGCAGCGGGATGAAAGCACTGAAGGCGTGACCGGAGATCATCAGCCCAAGAACGGTGCCCTTGATCGCGAGGTAACGCTGCACGCACCGCCCTGGCAGCGTCTGCTCGGCCAAGGTGCGGAGTCTCGTGACGGTGGCTGGCAGCCGCATCGATGATCCCCTAACCCAGCGGAGCGCTCACCTCATTCATTTAGGCGGGTACGTCGGCATGGGCACGTCACCCTGGATGGGTGATTGTGACGGCCGGGAGCGCCCGGACCGCCGGGCCGTCGGACTCACCCCGGGAGGATGACGTCCTCGGCCTCCGCTCGTCCCTAGCATCCCGGACGAGGAGGCGAGGTCGATGACCAGCAACCCGGTTCAGGTATTCGTCGCCGCATTCGAGAGCGAGGGCGAGGCGGGCGACGCCCTGCGGGACATCCGGGCGATGGACCGCGAGGGATCGATCCAGCTGATCGACGCCGCGGTCGTGGTGCGCGGCGCAGACGGCAAGGTGCGGTTCGAGGAGACCGCGGACCCAAGCGGCAGGAAGTGGGCGAAGCGCGGCGCGATCGCCGGTGGGCTGGTAGGTCTGATCTTCCCGCCTAGCATCATCGCTTCGGCCGCGATCGGAGCGGCCGGCGGCGGAGTGTGGGGCAAGATCAGGGACAAGGGCTTCCAGGACTCGGATCTTCAAAGCCTCGGCGAAAGCTTGGCACCCGGCACGTCCGCGATCATTGCGGTCGCCGAGGACCACATGATCGAACGGCTGCAACGCGGTATCGAGGGCTACCAGAAGATCGCTCGACACCCGGTCAGCGCGGAAGCCGCCGCGGTGATCGTGGCGGAGGCCGGCCAGGAGCCAACCGGCTGATCCGGAGGGCGAGCTCGCCGAGCGAGCCGCTCAGTCGTCGCGATACAGGCAGAACGGATGCCCGGCCGGGTCGAGCATCACCCGGACATTGTCCTGTGGCTGGTAGTCCGCCTGCCGGGCTCCCATCCGCAGCGCATCGGCGACGGCCGCGTCCAGATCACTGACCTCGAAGTCGAGGTGCATCATCATCTGCTGCGAGCCCTCCGCGGCCGGCCAGACCGGTGGCACGTACTCCGGCGAGGTCTGGAACGCGAGGTACGCCACCCCATCGGGTGGTCCCATCGTTGCGAAGTCAGGCTGCTCGGACGCGATCTTCCAGCCTAGAAGTGCCGCGTAGAACCGCGCCAAGGCCGGAGCGTCCGCTGCCTCGAGGACCATGCCCCAGTAGTCGTGCCGGGCATCGCGAGGGGTCGAGCCGTCGTCTTGCGATCGTCCGCGCATCCGTCCATCGTGCCGGATCCGCGGGCCGGGTCCGACCCGCGGTTGTGATCGACGGTCCCGCCGCTAGGTGCTCGCGGCGGGTGGGCGCGGCCGCGTGACCGCGTGTTCGGCCAGCCAGACCGTGGCCCGGCCGAGATGGCCGCGGATGGCCGCTTCCGCGGCGACCGGATCACCGTTTTCGATCGCGGCGAGCAGGTCGCGGTGCTCCTTGGCCAGTTCACGCACGCTGGCGTAGCGGTTCACCAGCTGCGCCAACAGCAGCCTGATCTCGGCCCGCAAGCTCTCGTGTACGCGCGCGAGCCGGTCGTTTCCGGCGCCTTCCACGATCGCGGAGTGGAACGCGAGATCCGCCTCGACGAAGTCGCGCTGCGCCGACTGCGCGTCGAGGGTCAGCAGCAGCGCGGCCGCCCTGGCCGCGTCCGGCGGCACCCGGCGCCGCTCGGCCAGGGTCCGGAAGGCCTCCACCTCGAGGGCGATCCGAAGCTGGTAGATCTCGGTGAGATCATCCCGGTCGAGCACCCGCACGAACACCCCGCGGTTGCGTTCCCGCTGCACCAGACCGCGTCCGACGAGACCGTCGAAGGCGGCGCGCAGCGTATGCCGGCCCACCTGGTACTCCTCGGCGAGCTCTACCTCACGGAGATGTTCACCCGGAGTCAGCTCACCGTTGAGCACGCGCCGCTCGATATCGTCGGTAAGCGCATCGACGACCGAGACGGTTTCGAGGCTTCGCATCGGTCCATTATGGCCTTTGTGCTACCTGGATCGTTGTGACACAATTTGACAGGACTCACTAAAGCCACCAGCCGGGAGATCAATCAGGCATGTCAGCCACCATCTACAAGCTCGTCCGCGCACTGTCCGGTGCGGAGACCGGTCGCACCTGCCGCCGGTGCACCGAGTCGATCCGGAGGGCGGACTACTTCGGCATGAGCGAGGGAGTCTGCGGCCCCTGCCGGGTCTCATTCGGCGGGTGACGCCGCGGCGAGGTCAGCT
>Ga0066905_100000468_pt1 | contig 11223 bp, 12 predicted proteins | sample PanSoiMetaPlot36_FD_67483 | JGI IMG/M metagenome (GOLD analysis project Ga0066905, IMG submission 67483) | Tropical forest soil microbial communities from Panama analyzed to predict greenhouse gas emissions - Panama Soil Plot 36 (version 2) | ecosystem: Environmental > Terrestrial > Soil >... | reverse complement strand
GCGGCCGTCCCCGGCATCACGGCGGCGGAGTTCGCCGCCGCGGCCGAGGACGCTAAGAAGAACTGCCCGGTCAGCAAGGCCCTGACCGGCACCACTATCGAGCTGGACGCGACCCTGGACACCTAGCCCGGCTCAGCCGCCCAGCAGCTTCGCCTTGGCCGCGGCGAACTCGTCGTCGCTGAGCACGCCCTGCTGGTGCAGCGCCGCGATCTGCTGCAGCTGATCGGCCATCGACGGCCCGGCGTCCGGTGGCGGGGCCTGCGGCGGCGGGGCGTATTGCTGCTGGTCCTGATACTGCGGCTGCTGCTGATACTGCTGCTGCTCGAGCTGGCTGATGCGGTCGTCCTGGTAGGCCTCGTCCGCAGCCTGCTGATTAGCCTTGTTGGCCATGTGCCTGCCTGCCGCGTAGGCGCCTCCGCCGACCACGGCGGCGCGCAGGAGCGGGCGGCGTCGCATGAACATTCTGTCTCCTAGTGCTCGATGGGGTACGGCCCGTTACTCGAAGTCTCCGCCTTCGGGCAGCGAAAGGCCAAGCGCGACCATGATTTCCGGCGCGGCGGCGACCACCCTGGGCCCACCGACCTGGGGCGCGATCGCGCGCATCACGCCGAGGATCTCGTTCGGAGTCGCGCCCGCGTCGAGCGCGTTGGACACCTGCCACAGGTAGGAGGCGGGCGGGGCGTCGACCGCTATCAGCGCCGCGATCTTGACCAGGGAGAAGGCGCGGGCATCCAGGCCGCTGCGCTCCTGCCATGCGTCCCGGAGCGCCAGCGCCGATTCCAGCACCTGGGCGTCGCCCAGGGCAAGACCGGTCAGGGCATCTTTCGTAGTGTCGTCAACGTCGGCCTTTGCGGGCATGCCCATGGCCTGATTCCTTTCGGTGGTGCGCCCGCGGGGGCGGCTGCGTTGCCCCGCGCAGGCAACAGCGAATGCTGTCATCGCCGCAGCCACCGACCAGGCTTGCCGTACCCTGCGTCCCACGCATCACCCGGCGTGGGTGACATGACCGGGGAGGCCGGCCAGCCGGCCAGACAGGCCGCGTCTGCCCCACGCCGGGGCTAGCCTGTGACCCAGCGCGGCGCAGGCGGCCGCACGACGGAGGGGCCTGGGAGATGTCATTCAGCGGGTGGCCAGACGAAGCCCTGGAGTTCTACGAAGGGCTGGCGGCCGACAATTCGAAGACCTACTGGACCAAGCACAAGCAGACCTATGACACGAAGGTCCTGCAGCCGATGGCCGAACTGCTGGAGGAACTGGCGCCCGAGTTCGGCGAGACGAAGATCTTCCGGCCGTACCGCGACATCAGGTTCAGCAAGGACAAGACCCCCTACAAGGCGCACATCGGCGCGACGGTCGGCAGTGGGTACATCCAGTTCTCCGCCCAGGGCCTGGCGGCCGGTGACGGCATGTACGGCATGGCTCCCGACCAGCTTGACCGGTACCGCCGGGCGGTGGCCAGCGACAGGACTGGCCGCGAGCTCGAGGACGCAATCGCCGCGGTCGAGTCCCATGAGATCGGCGTCACCGGCCGTGACGTGCTGAAGGCCGCGCCGCGCGGCTACCCCGCGGACCACCCGCGGATCGGCCTGCTCCGCTACAAGGCCATCGTCGCCTGGAAGGAATGGCCGGTGGAGAGCTGGCTGGAGACAGCGGCCGCCCGTGACCGGGTGACCGGCTTCCTGCGGGCCACCCGGCCGCTCAGCGCGTGGCTGGCGGAAAACGTGGGTCCCTCGGCGAGCGCGGGCACGGGCCGGTAATTCCGGGGCGCCTGCGGCCGCATCGGGCCACGGGCTCCACCCCCCCAGCGGCGGCCCGCGCGGCGCCGGTGATGCTGGCCTCCCCTCTGACCTGGTACTGGCCCTCGGCCCGGCGGCGGGCTCGCACCCTTCTGCTCGCACGCGGCCGGCCAAATAATCAGTGGTAAGAGGTGAAGAAATGACGCCGGACTCCACGGCAGAGGCACGGTCCGCCGGCCGCGGCATCATCCCGCCGCGGGCCGCATTCTGGTGCGCGCTGTGCGTCTGGGTGCTGACCCTGGCGGCAACCGCCGCCGCCCTGATCTACAACCAGGTCCATCCGCTGCCCGCCGGCGTGAGGGACCTGCACTGGAACGCCGCGGCCGGTGTGGCCGCGGCGGCGGTCACCGTGGGTTTTGCCACCGTCGGTGCGCTGCTGGCGTGGAAGCGCCCGGCCAACCCCATCGGCTGGCCCCTGTGCGCGACCGGCCTGTCCTATGCGGCGGCGGGCTCCGGGCTGGTGCTGCTGCACATCCCGGCCGCCCGGGCCTGGGGCCACTGGCTGGGCTGGCTGTTCTTCTTCGGCTTCGGGTTCGTGGTGTTCGTCGTGCTTCTCTTCCCGACGGGCTCGCTGCCCTCGCGCCGCTGGCGGCCGGTGGGCTGGGCCGCCGGCACCGGAATGGTGGCATGGGTTCTCGGTAACGGCTTTACTCCGGTGTCATTCGCCAGCGGCTCCCCCAGCCCCGTCGGCGTGAGCGGGCCGGCCGGGCAGCTCTTCCACTTCCTGGCGGTCGGTGGCCTGGCACTGACCGCGGCGGCGGGACTGGCGGCGATCATGTCCCTGGTGTTCCGCTACCGGCGGGCCCGGACCGTGGAGCGTGAGCAGCTGAAGTGGCTGGTCTACGCGGGCGGGCTCATCGTGGCTGCGGTGCTCGCCGGGATAGCGGTCGAACGGATCCTTGGTCCCACCGCCGCCGCCGTCAACTTTCAGGTCGCGACCGGCAGCGGGGCGGTTGCCCTGGTGCCGGTCGCCATCGGCGTCGCCATCTTCCGGTACCACCTCTACGACATCGATCTGGTCATCAACAAGACCCTCGTCTACGGGTCGCTGGCGGTCTTCATCACCGCCGTGTACGTGGCGATCGTCGTCGGCGTCGGCTCGCTGGCGCAGCGCGGCGCGCGGCCGAGCCTGGCCCTGTCGGTCGCCGCGACCGCGGTGGTGGCGATCGCCTTCCAGCCCGTGCGGGCATGGGTCCAGCGGCTGGCCAACCGGCTGGTCTATGGTCGGCGGGCCACCCCGTACCAGGTCCTCGCGGACTTCGCGGGTCGCATGACCGGGGCCCACGCCGCCGAGGAGCTGCTGGCCCGGCTGGAGGAGATCAGGGCCTCGCGGCTGCGCCTGGTGGCCGCGCAGGACGCGGAACGGCGCCGGATCGAGCGCAACATCCACGACGGCGCGCAGCAGCAACTCGTGGCGCTGGCCATCAAGCTCAGCATCACCGAATCGATGATCGGCACCGACACCGAAGGCGAGCGGGAAATGCTGGCCGAGCTCCGCCGGGACGCGGCCGGCGCCGTGCGGGACCTGCGTGACCTCGCCCGCGGCATCTACCCGCCGCTGCTGGCCAGCAAGGGCCTGGTCGCCGCGCTGGAGGCGCAGGCCGCGAAGGCACCCGTGCCGATCTCGGTGGCCGCGGACGGCGTCGGCCGGTACCCGCAGGACCTGGAGGCCGCGGTCTACTTCTGCGTCCTTGAGGCACTCCAGAACGCCGCCAAGTACGCGGGCGCCACCCGGGCCGACGTCCGGCTGGCTGGCTCCGGGCACGAGCTGACGTTCGAGGTGGCCGACGACGGCGCGGGCTTCGACCCGGGCTCCCGCGGTTACGGGACGGGCCTGCAGGGCATGGCGGACCGGCTGCACGCACACGGCGGCTCGCTCGACGTGCGGTCGGCGCCCGGCGCGGGAACCACGATCGTCGGGTGGCTGCCCAGCCCGGTGCTCGAGGCGGCTGGGTGACGACCGGCACCTGGCGGCGCTCGGTGGTTCCTGCCAGGTTGACTCCCGTCCCGGCCGGGCACGCGGTCACCGGCCAGATCGGGTTCGCCGACGCGGTGCCGCTCGCGCGCCGCATGGGGTAGAAAGCTGGTCATACCGGCCGGCCCATGACCGCCTCCTGGGCATGTGCGGACGGGAGGAGAGCAGCGATGGCCGCGCACACCGCCGCGCTGGTGCGGATGAACCGGTGGGTGATCCTGGCCGGCTACGCGCTGCTGACCGCGTGTACCCAGCTGCTGTGGCTCGCCTACGCGCCGATCACCACCCAGACCCACCGGGTCATGGGAGTGTCGTCGGGAGCGGTAGGTGATCTCGCCATCATCTTCCCGCTGGTGTACGTCATCCTGGCGCTGCCCGCGGGCCGCTGGCTCGACGCCCGGTTCGGCCAGGCCCTCGGCCTCGGCGCGGTCCTCACCGCCGGGGGCGGCCTGCTGCGGCTGGCCGGGCCGTCGTCCTTCGGGTGGGCGGTGGCCGGCCAGCTGGTGATCGCGGCCGGCCAGCCGTTCGTGTTCAACGCGATCCCCAAGGTCGCCGCGCGCTACTTCCCGGCCAGCGAGCGGACGACAGCGATCTCGGTCGGCAGCGTCGCCGTGTTCGCCGGCATCCTCGCCGCCGGGCTCTCGGGCGCGCCGTTGTTCGATGCCGGGGGCCTGACGCTGCTGCTGTGGGTGCAGGCCGGGGTGACGGTGCTCGCCGCGCTGTGGGTGCTGGCCGCGGTGCGCACCCCGGCGGCCTTCCCCGGGGACCCGTCGGTCGCGGTCTCGCTGGGCTGGCTGCGGCGGGACCGGTTCATGTGGGTCCTGGCCGGCCTGCTGTTCGTCGGGATAGGCGTGTTCAACGCCGTCGCGACGTGGCTCGACAGCATCCTCACCCACTTCGGGCACGGCAGCGCCAGCGGCCCCCTGATCGCGATCATGACGGTGGGCGGCATCGTGGGCGGTGCCCTGCTGCCGGGCATCGTCGCCCGGCGTGACCAGCGGCGGGGCATGCTGCAGATCGCGCTGGTGGTGACGGCGGCGGCGTTCGCCGTGCTCGCGGTCGTGCACACCCCCGCCGCCGGCGGCGCCGTCCTGTTCGTGGCGGGCTTCTTCCTGCTGGCCGGCCTGCCGGTGGTGCTGGACTGGTCGGAACTGCACGCCGGGGAGGAGCGGGCGGGCGCGGCAGCGGGGTTCCTGCTGCTGGCGGGGAACCTCGGCGGCGTGGTGCTGGCGCTGATCGTCCAGGCCACGATCGGGAACCCGTACCTCTCGCTCGGCGTCCTGGTGCTGGCCGGCCTCGCCGGCCTGGCGCTGGCAACGAGGCTGCCCGCCCGGGCCGCGGGCGTCACCCACGAAGGAGAATCCCGGTGAGCGACCAGGCCGACCCGATGGCCGAGCTGGCACACCAGCTCAAGCCCTACCGGGATCAGTTCCCCTCCTTTTCCGAACTGCCTGCCCGCGGCCTGTCCAGGACGGACGTGACCGCCCTGGTCGAGCGGCTCGCCGGGACCGAGGAGCGCCGCTGGCGGGACGGCTACGCGTCAGGGGCCGTCTACCAGGGCGACCCGGAACACGTGGCGTTCCTCGGCCGTGTCTACACGGTGCAGTCGCAGAGCAACCCGCTCCATCCTGACCTGTGGCCGAGCGCCACCAAGTTCGAGGCGGAGATCGTCGCGATGACGGCGGCCCTGCTCGGATCCGGCCACGCCGCCGCCGACGCGCCGGTGGTCGGCACGGTTAACTCGGGCGGGACCGAGAGCGTCCTGCTGGCGATGAAGGCCTACAGGGACTTCGCCCGCGAGCGGCGTGGCATCGCCGCGCCGGAGATCGTCGCGCCGGTCACCGCGCACGCCGCGTTCGACAAGGCCGCCCGGTTCTTCGACATGCCGCTGGTCCGGGTGCCGGTCGATGACACGTTCCGCGCCAACGTGGACGCGCTGGCCGCCGCGGTGACCGAGCGGACCGCCGTCGTGGTGGGATCGGCGCCCGGTTTCCCGCACGGGGTGATCGACCCGATTCCCGAGATCGCGGCGCTGGCGGCCGAGCGCGGCGTGGGCTGTCACGTGGACGCCTGCCTCGGCGGGTTCATCCTGCCTTGGGCGGAGCGGCTCGGCTACCCGGTGCCGCCCTTCGACTTCCGGCTGCCCGGCGTGACCTCGATGTCGGCCGACACGCACAAGTACGGCTACGCGGCCAAGGGCTCGTCGGTCGTGCTGTACCGCGGCACGGAGCTGCGCCACTTCCAGTACTACACGGTGACCAACTGGCCGGGCGGGCTGTACCTGTCGCCCACGTTCGCCGGCAGCCGGCCCGGCGCGCTGTCCGCCGCCTGCTGGGCGGCCATGGTCTCGATCGGGGAAGACGGGTACATGGACGCGGCCCGGCGGATCCTGGAGACGGGGGCGAGGATCCGGGACGGGATCGCAGGCATACCCGGCCTCCACGTGCTCGGCGATCCGCTGTGGGTTACCGCGTTCGGCGCCGACGACGGCCTCGACGTCTACCAGGTCATGGAGAACATGGGCCACCGGGGATGGAGCCTGAACGGGCTGCAGCTGCCCGCCGCCGTCCACATCGCGGTCACGCTCCGGCACACCCTGCCCGGGGTTGCCAACCGCTTCCTCGCCGACCTGGCGGCATCGGTCGAGGAGGTCCGCGCCCATCCAGGCGTCAGCACCGGGATGGCCCCCGTCTACGGCATGGCCGGCACCCTGCCCGCCGACGTCGTGCGCCGGCTGCTCGCCGGTTACCTCGACCTGCTCTTCGAGGTGTGACCGTGGCCCGCCACATCCTCGCGGTCGACCTGGGCACCTCGGCGCTGAAGGTGGCGCTGGTGTCCACGGCCGGCGAGGTCGTTGCGTCGGAGCAGGAAACGTGCCAGGTGACGCTGCTCCCCGCCGGCGGCGCCGAGCAGGACCCGCGGCGCTGGTGGGATCTGATCACCAAGGCGTCGTCGCGGCTGATGGCCGGTGCCGCCGTGCCGGCGGAGTCGGTCGTGGCCGTCGCCTGTACCGCCCAGTGGTCGGGCACCGTGCCGGTCGATGAGCGCTGCCAGCCTCTGCGCGACGCGATCATCTGGATGGACTCCCGCGGCGCGCCCTACGTCCGGCGCCTCATCCGCGGCCCGGTCAACGTGCAGGGGTACGGGGTGGACAAGCTGGCGCGCTGGCTGCGCGCCACGGGCGGGATCCCCGCGCGCAGCGGCAAGGACTCCATCGCCCACATCCTGTGGCTCAAGAACGAGGAGCCGGAGACCTACCGCCGCACGCACCTGTTCCTGGAGCCCAAGGACTGGCTGAACGCCTGCCTCACCGGGCGGCCCGCCGCATCGTTCGACTCGATCGCGCTGCACTGGGTGACCGACAACCGGAACCCGGACCGGATCCGGTACGACCGCGGGCTGCTGCGGCTGGCCGGGATCGAGCGGTCGCGTCTGCCGGAGCTGCTGGCCGCCACGGACATCCTCGGCCCGCTGGCGCCCGGGCCGGCCGGTGAGCTCGGAGTCCCGGCTGGCATCCCGGTCGTGGTCGGCTCCGCCGACATCCACTCGGCGGCGATCGGCGCCGGCGCCACCCGGGACTTCCAGGCGCACCTGTACGTCGGCACCTCCGCCTGGCTGACCTGCCACGTCCCGTTCAAGAAGACTGACCTGCTCCACAACATGGCCTCGCTGCCCTCGCCGATACCAGGCCGGTACTTCGTCGCCAACGAGCAGGAGACCGCCGGTGCCGCCCTGACGTTCCTGCGCGACCGGGTGCTGTTCGCCGGCGGCGCGCCGGCCTCGGCCTACGCCGACTTCGACCGGATGGCCGCGCAGGCCCCGCCGGGAAGCAACGGCGTGATCTTCACCCCGTGGCTGTACGGCGAACGCACCCCGGTGGAGGACCGGTTCGTGCGCGGTGGGTTCCACAACCTGTCGCTGTCGGCCAGTTGTGACGACCTGGTGCGGGCCGTCTTCGAGGGGGTGGCGCTCAACGCGCGCTGGCTGCTGCGGACGGTGGAGCGCTTCACCCGCCACCGGCTGGACCCGATCCGCTTCATCGGCGGCGGCGCGCGCAGCGACGTGTGGTGCCAGATCTTCGCCGACGTGCTCGGCCGCGGCGTTGAGCAGGTGGCCGACCCGGTGAACGCGAACGCGAGGGGAGCCGGCCTGCTGGCGGCCGTCGCGCTCGGCGACCTAACGTTCGGCCAGGTGCCGGAGCGGGTCAATGTGGCGGCCACCTTCCGGCCGCGGCCGGGCACCGGGCAGCTCTACGGCGAGCTGTTCACCGAGTTCGTCGGGTTCTACCGGCGCAACCGCAGGGCGCACGCCCGCCTGAACCGCCCGGGTGCCGGCGGATAGCCAGTTGGGCCGCGCCAGCCTTCGTTCTGCCTGCTACTGTGCCTTTCCGAGAGGCAAATCCCCTTCGAGCGGCGAGTGAATCCCCGTGCGGGGGTAGAAAGCCACCATGAGGACCGCACCCGGACTGGCGCTGATAGCCATCGGCGCGATCTTCGCCTTCGCGGTCACGGGCAGCCCTTCATGGATCAACCTCCAGATCGCCGGCTGGGTGCTCATACTGACGGGTGTCGCGGCCATACTCATCCCCCGCCGCGGCTACGGCTGGCTGAGGCGGCGGGTAGTGGTGCGCCGGCCGCGCGGCTCGGCCGGTGAGACCGACGGGGAGCGCCGCGCGCTTGGCACCGGCCGGAGGTTCCGCCGGCCTTCCGGCCCCGTGCGCACCGAGGAAGAACTGCCGACGCCGGATGCCTCCCGCGGTCGGACCATTTCCGGCACGGCCGAGCCGACCGAGGAGACGGTCGAGGAGTACTTCGAGGAATGAGCCGCGGCTGGCGGGCCGGCGAGAATCGCCCGGAAATGGTGCCCGCCTTGGCGCAATTGGCGTGCAAAGAGTTGTAGTAACCACGCGCGTGCTGTCCCGCGAGCCCCGGCGTGGGCACGGCTCCCCCGCTTGCTGATCTACGGCCCCACGGGTTCAGATCGGCCCGGCGCGAGTACTCCGCCGCGACGTGGGCAGTCGAATCGAGCCGTAACGGCTGCGCCGTCCGTTTCAGCGATCCGACCAGGAGGTAAGCCATGACCGCCGCCTCGCACGAGGTCGTCTCGCACAAGGCCGAGTGGTGGTCGCGTGCCGCCTGCCGGTCGGCCGACCCCGAGCTTTTCTTCCCGGTCTCCGAGGCCGGCCCTGCGCTGGCGGAGATCGGCAGGGCCAAGGCGGTGTGCGCGGCGTGCGATGTCCGCCATGAGTGCCTGGCATTCGCGCTTGCGACCCGGCAGCCACACGGGGTATGGGGAGGAACCCGTCCGCACGAGCGTCAGGTGCTGCGGAAGAACAAAGGGGGCAGGCGGTTTGGGTGGCGCCGCAATGGTGAGTTACGGGTCGTCCACACCCCGGAAAGGAAACGACGATGGCAATCATCCTTGCTGTCCTCTTGCTTGCCCTCATCCTCGGCGGCCTGGGCTTCGCCGTGCACGTGCTGTGGTGGATTGCCCTGATCGTGCTCGTCCTTTGGCTACTGGGCTTCTTCTTCAGCGGAGCCGGCACCGGCGGCACCAGGCGCCGGTGGTACCGCTGGTAGCCCTCCTGGACACCCACGTGCTGGCCCCCTCTTGACGGGCAGGGGCCGGGAAAACGTGCGGCGGGAACAGGCGTCCGCACCAGAGCGGAACGCCACCCGCCGCACGGTCATCATCGCAGGCGCCGCGAACCTCTTCGTCGGCGTCATCAAGCTGGTGGCCGGGTTGCTGTCCGGCTCGAGCGCGATGATGGCGGAGGCCGCGCATTCGGCCGCCGACACCCTTAACCAGGCGTTCCTGCTGACGTCGGTGCGCCGGGGCCAACGGCCAGCCGATTCCAGCCACCCGTTCGGCTACGGCCAGGAGCGCTACTTCTGGTCGCTGCTCGCGGCGTTCGGCATCTTCGTCGCGGGCGCCGGGTTCTCTGTGTTCGAGGGGATAGTCGCTCTCGGGCGGCACGAGAGCGGCGACCCCCTCATCGCCTACATCGTGCTCGCCGCCGCCGGCGCCGCCGAAGGCGTGTCGTTCATCCGCGCGTACCGGCAGATGCGCGGCGAGGCCCGGCGGCGCCGCACCGGGCTCGTCGAGCACGTGCAGCAGAGCCCCGACACCACGGTGAAGGCCGCCCTGTTCGAGGACACCGCCGCGGTCATCGGGCTGATGCTCGCCGCCGTGGGCCTCGCCCTGCGCCAGCTGACCGGATCGGGAGTCTGGGACGCCGCCGCCTCCATGGCGATCGGCGCGCTGCTCATCGTGGTCGCGGTCAGGCTCGGCCTCGACAGCCGCGACCTGCTGATCGGCCGTGCCGCCAACACGGCGGAACAACAGGCCATCCGCGCGGAGATCGAGCAGACGCCGGGGGTTGACGCACTGATCGAGCTGCTCACCATGCACCTGGGCCCCGACGATCTGCTCGTCGCTGCCCGGGTCGACTTCAGCGGCAACATCAACGGCGACGAGGCGGAGGACCTGGCAAGCAAGATCGACCGTCGGCTGACCGAGCGGCTGAGCGTGACCCCGCACGTCTTCATCGACCCGACCCGCAAGGGAGGCCAGGAAGATGCCCGGCCCGCCCCCGAGGCCAGCAGGACCGGTTAGCCCTGCGCGCCGGTGGCCGGTCCGTAGAGTGGCCCTGTACCTGACTGGGCTGGTTGGGCTGATTGGAAGGAGCGGCATGCGCTCTCGACCGCTCGGCACGGGTGTGAGCGCGCTCGCGGTGCTCGCCGCGCTCCTGCTCGGCGCCTGTGGCGGCTCGACCGGGTCCGGGCAGGCCGGCAGCACCCCGGCGGGCCAGGCGGCGCCCGCCGTCACGTCGCCCGCCCCCGGGGCCATCACCGTGCGCAGCCCCGCGTTCACCGCGGGCGCGGCGATCCCGGCCAGGTTCTCCTGCCGTGGCAGCAACACACCGGTGCCGCTGACCTGGACCGGGATTCCGGCCGGTGCCACGAGCGTCGCCCTGATCATGGACGACCCGGATGCGCCCAGCGGCACCTTCACGCACTGGGTGGTGTTCAACCTGCCGGCCACCAGCCGCGGCATCGTCAACGGCCGTCTTCCGGCGGGCGCGGCGCAGGCACAGAACGGACGTGGCCAGGCCGCTTACACCGGCCCGTGTCCGCCAAGCGGGACCCACCACTACCGGTTCACGATCTACGCGGAGCCGGAGAAACTGGCTCTGCCCGCCGGGGCCGCACTGCCGGAAGCGCTCGCAGCGATCAAGGCGAACCCCCTCGGCTCCGGCCGCCTCACCGGGCTGTTCAGCAGCGGATAGAGGTTTCGGCCCGGCCACCGGCGGTAGTATGAGGGCGGCAATCACACGGGAGCTCGGGCCAACCGGGCTGAGAGGGTGGCTGCTCACCGACGCGCCACCGACCGTTTGAACCTGACCGGGTAATGCCGGCGTAGGGAGGAAGTCGTGGCCGTCACACCAGCACC
>Ga0066905_100000466_pt1 | contig 11225 bp, 11 predicted proteins | sample PanSoiMetaPlot36_FD_67483 | JGI IMG/M metagenome (GOLD analysis project Ga0066905, IMG submission 67483) | Tropical forest soil microbial communities from Panama analyzed to predict greenhouse gas emissions - Panama Soil Plot 36 (version 2) | ecosystem: Environmental > Terrestrial > Soil >... | reverse complement strand
TCAGTGGGACGGTCGCGGCGGCGACCCTGGCGGTCGCATACCTGGTGATGGCGGCAGTCCCCGCATGGGCGACCGCGGCATCGATTCGCCAGGCCCGGATGGCGAGCCGGCACTACCCGGAGCTGGCGCGGAAGATCGAGGTTGCCCGGCCCGGGGCGGAGCGGGCGAACGCCATTACGGCCGCGCGGAACTACCTCGTCGCCGACATCGTGAATCCGCTCGTTGACGCCGCTAATCGAGACCCGACGAACGCCACCTTGCTCCTGGAGGTGGCCCGCTGGCGCCGACCGTTCTGGGAGCACGAGCTGGTCCTGAACCCGGAGAACGCGGCCCGCGTCGCGGACGAGACGCGCAAGCTGGCCGAGAAGGCCGGCGATCTGGACCCGCGCAACCTGGCCGCGAAGCGTAACCTGTTCGAGGCGTTGTTGCTCTACCGGCGCGGCTCGACGGCGAAACAGCCCGAGCGGATCGCGGCCCTGAACAAACTGATCGGCCAGATCGCCGAGCGGGAGCCCGCGGCGGAAGTCCCGCTCCGGCTCCGGGTGGTGCGCATGCTCCTCGACCGAGGGGACCCGGAGGGAGTCGAGGCGGAGGTTACAACACTCTTGCGGCTGAATCGCGTGGAGGGCTCGCCGCACGGCCGGTTGACGGACGGGCAGAAGGCGGACGTGGTCCAGCGGGCGATCCGCGTCGTCCGCAAGGCGCCCGCGGACGTGGTTGAGGAATGGATGAAGTGACCGCGTTCCCGACCGGCTGGCGGTGACCCCGCGCCTGGGGTATACTTCCGGTATCCCGCCCCAGGATCCTCTCCGTGCTGCTGATCGGCCGACAGACTGCCCGCACGTGTCAGACGCTCTCCCGTCGTGCCTTCCTCCAGGTCGGGGCGTCCAGCGTTCTCGGGCTGTCACTGGCGAACTTGCTGAAGCAACGGGCGCAAGGCGGTGACCTCGGGTCGGCCAAGTCGGTCGTCCTCTTGTGGCTCTGGGGCGGGCCGAGCCAGCTCGACACGTTTGACCCGAAGCCGAACGCCCCGATCGAGTACCGCGGGCCGTTCGGGACGATCCCGACCAGGACGCCCGGCTTGCGGATCTGCGAGCTGTTCCCCAAGATCGCCGGACTTTCCGACAAGCTCGCGGTCATCCGGTCGATGAACACCTCGTCGAACGATCACGGCATCGCCGGCACGATCGGGTTAACGGGCAGTGCGGCCGGCGGGGTGGACCTGGGCGGCAAGCCGCTGCCCGGGTTGGCGCGACCGGCGACGGGCTCGGTCGTCGCCCGGGCGGTCGTCGGCGGGCGGAAGGCACCGGACACCGGCAAGCTGCCCCCGTTCCTGGTGATCGGCGGGAAGCTGCACCAGGGGAAGAAGCCGATCATCGGCGAGGGGGGCGGACCGCTCGGGGCTGTCTATGACCCGTTCCGCCTCGAATACGACCCGGTCTCCGGGACCAAGGTTCCGGCCCTCCAGCTCTCCCCCGACCTGACGCCCGAGCGGCTCGGCGACCGGGCCACGCTGATGACCGCACTCGACGCGGCCGAACGCCGAGCCGATCAGGTGCGAGGGGCCGGCGGGCTGGACGATTACCGGTCGCAGGCCTTCGCCATGCTCACCTCGGCCACGGCCCGCACCATGTTCAATCTCGATCGGGAGCCGGCGGGCTTGCGTGACGGGTATGGCCGCACGCGGTTCGGCCAGTCGTGCCTGTTGGCCCGGCGGCTGGTCGAGCACGGAGTGCCGTTCGTGCAGGTGAACTGGAGCGACCACGTCGAGGCGGAGGAGGACGCCGGCGACGGCGGGTGGGACCACCACTACCGCAACTTCCAGATCATGCAGGACCGGCACGCCATGTGGCTCGACCAGGCGGTGTCCGCGTTCCTGACCGATCTGGAGAAGCGCGGGCTCCTCAAGACGACGCTGGTGCTCGCGTTCGGGGAATTCGGGCGGTCGCCGAAGATCAACGACAAGGCCGGCCGGGAGCATCACCCCGGCGTCTACTGCGCCCTGGCGTTCGGCGGCGGGGTGGCCGGCGGCCGCGTTATCGGTGAAAGTGACGCCAAGGCCGACAAGCCGAAGGAGAACCCGGTCACGCCGGCCGACGTCTGCGCCACCGTCCATCACGCGGTCGGGATCACGAGCGAACTGTCCGCGAGCCTGAACGTCGGGACCGGCGGGCGGGTTCTCAACGAACTCTTCTGAGGCGCGCCCGTGACTGCGGTCGGGAAGCGCCGGCTTCGGCGCGTCGTCGTTTTGGCAGGCGCTCTTCTCGTCACATTCGTCGCCGTTCTGCTCGCCTCGTACCCCCTCCACCGGGCCAGCCAGGATCGGGCCGACGACCGTTTCCGGCAAATGAGCATCGAAGTCACCCGGGACTTCACTCGGTTCTGGCCCGCCGGGGCCGAGACGGTGAACCGACCTGTGGTCTCGGCAACCTGCTCGCACGCGTTCAGCGACGTCAAGGCCCAGGAGCTGACGACCTGCCCGAACCTGGCGGAGCTCGACCTGTCGCAATGTGACTTCGTGGACCCGCGGGCGCTGGCACGGTTGTCCGCCCTGCGCGTCCGGACGCTGTCGCTGGCGGGTACGCCGGTGGACGACGGCGTGCTGCCGGTCCTGGCGACGTGGCCGGCCCTGCGGGATTTGAATCTGGACCGAACCGGGGTTACGGCCGGCGGGGTTCGGGCCTTCCTTGGTCAGCGGCAGATGAAGCGGTTGTCCGTATCCGGGGCAAAGCTGTCGCCGGCCGAGGCGAAGGAGTTACGGGACGCGTTCCCGGATGTGAAGATTCAGTTCTAGGCCGTCCATTCGAGCTGGTCGGCATCGAACACCGGGCCGTCCACGCAGACGCGCTTGTAGTCCCAGCCGGTCGGGGTCTTCACCCTGGTCACGCAGCTAAAGCAGGCACCGAACCCGCAGGCCATCGGCGTTTCGAGCGACACGTAACACGTCGCGCCCCAGGCGGCGGCCAGGTTGGCGAGCGCGTGGAGCATCGGCTCGGGACCGCAGCCGACGAACGGGCCGGCGGGGCGATCATTGGCCAACAACTGCGTCACAAACCCCTTGTGCCCGACCGACCCGTCGTCACTTGCGAGCTTCACCTCGCAGCCGGCGGCACGGAAGTCGTCCACTCCCGCGGCCAGGGCCGCCGTCCGCACGCCGTAGTACAGGCTTACACGGTTCGCGCGGCGTTGCGGGGTGTCCCCGCCGTAGCCGCGGGTGCCGAGGGCTTCGCGAGCGTAGGCCAAGAACGGTGTCTGGCCGATCCCGCCCGCTACGCAGACCACGTGCTCGGCTCCGGACAGGTCCGGGAACCCGTTCCCGAGCGGGCCCCACACCTCGACCGGCTCGCCGGCTTGCACCTGCGTCAGGAGACCGGTCATCTTCCCGACCACTAGGTAGACGATGTCTAGCCCCATCGGCCGGCCGCTCGAGTCGAGGACCGTGTCGTACAGGGCGAACGGGCGGCCGAGGAGTGGGTCGTTGGTGCCCGGCAGCCGGAGCATGACGAACTGGCCCGGCCGGATGGCCGCCGCGACCGCCGGGCAGTCGAGGCGGATGCGAAATGTGCGCTCGGCGAGGCGGACGTTCTCGACGATGCGGGCGGTGCGCTGGTAGGTCATGCGGGTGCGGGGCCCGTGGGGACGGACCTCCGGTCTGTCCGGACTTCCGCGGTCGGTGACTTGGGCGCAGGGTCCGGCGCTCGCGTGGGCCCGGATTGGACAGACCGGAGGTCCGTCCCCACGGGCCTCTTTGCCCGGGCCGCGACCTTCCGCAGCGCCTCGACCTCGGGCAGTGCCAACTTGCGCGCCTTCCCCTTCGGCAGCCGATCGAGCCGCACCGGGCCGATGGCCACACGGCGAATGCGCATCACCTTGTGGTTCAGCTTGGCGAGCATCCGGCGGATCTCGCGATTCTTCCCCTCGGCCAGGACGACCTTGAGCCAGGTGCTGTCCCCCTGCCGCTTGAACCGCCTGACGTACTTGGCCTTCACGCGGCCCTCGGCCAGCCAGACGCCGGTAGTGAGTTGCCGCAGGTCGGCCGGGGACGGCGACCCGGCCACTTGCACCTCGTAAGTCTTCTCGACCCCATACCGCGGGTGCATGAGCTGCTGGGCCAGATCGCCATCGTTCGTCAGGAGCAACAGGCCCTCGCTGTCCTCGTCCAGCCGGCCGACGGTGTAGACGCGCTGGTCCACATGCGGGACCAGGTCGAGGGCGAGCGGCCGGCCGGCCGGGTCGTGGTTGGTGCAGAGGTACCCGCGGGGCTTGTTCACCGCCCAGTAGACGTGACGCTCGGCCCGGACCGGGTGATCATCGACCGCGACCTTGTCGGCGTCCGGGCTGATGCGCGTGCCCAGGTCGCGGACGACCTCGCCGTTGACCTTGACGCGGCCGGCGGCGATCAGGTCGTCGGAGTGTCGGCGGGACCCGACCCCGGCGTGGGCGAGGAACTTGTTCAGACGGAGCATGGTGAAGGCATTGTACCACCGACGGCCGGAGCGACGCTTTTCAGAGCCGCGCACGGAGCGGAGCGGAGTAAGCGGCCACGTTGGGCCCTGGGTAAGCGGGCCGCCGTTCTCGGCCCAACGCTGGCCGCTTACTGCGCTCCGCTCCGTGCGCGGCTCCGACTGCGCATCGTCACGTTTACGGCCGCAGGGGCGTCACCAGCTCGAACTCGATCTGATAGCCGGCCAGGTCCGGCACGCGGGCGAGGCGGTCGCGGGCGGCCATCGCGGCGTTTCGGCTCGCGGCGAGGCGCAGGACGACCCGCTTCGGGCCGACGGGAGACACCTCCATCACGCGCACGTCCGGCCCGCAGGCCTGGCGAATCAGGTCCGCGGCGTCCGCGTCCGGGGCCTGCGCGCGGACCTTGAGCGGGCGGTCGACGCGGGACATGCCGCCGGAAAGCGGCGGGACAACGATTCCGGTGGCCGGCTCGACGGGGAGGTCGGGGGATTCGGCCTTCGGGCTCGACCCCGTGGGCGGGACCGGAGCCCCGAGCACCGGGGCCGTGGCCGGCTCCTCGTCCGCCCGGATCGGGGCCTTGAGCTTCGCGGGGGGGGCGGTCGGATCCGCCGCGGAGGTTACCGGGCCCGCGTTCGGCGGCCGGAGCGTGGCCGAGGGCGCCGGGGCCCAGTCCACTTCCGCGAACTTTTCGGCGGGCGAGTTGACCGGCGGCAACGTCAGGCCGTCCCCGACGGCAAAGGCGGTCGGCCCGCCGTAGATCACTTGCGGCACGGGGACGGGGTCCGGCACGAGGCCCGGCAGCGTTGCCCCGGCGGGGCCGTGCGGGACAGCCCCCGGGGTCGCTCCGCTCGCGGAGTACCAGGTACCGGGCACGCCGGCGTATGCACCGGCCGGGGCGAGTGGGTTGCCGCCTGGAGTCGGGGTCCCATACCCGTACCACTTCCAGGCCGGATTCGACGCCGACCCGGGCGGCTGGTCCACCATCTGGTTCGGGACCGGTTTGCTGCCGGCAGTCGGCGCGGCGAGGGTGACGGCGGACGCGGGGACGACCGACTTCTTGTCCGAGCCGGTGAAGAGGTGGAACGGGTCGTACCACGGGCCCTTGCGGCTACTGTAGGTGGGCGGGTAGTTGCGCGATTGCGGTGGGTCACCAGCCACGACCGGGCCGCCCGCGGCGCAAGCGACCACCAGGGCCCAGAGGGCCCGGCGGCAGAGGCGCGGCAGTGTGCGGCACAAGGTCACGGTCCCGTCCTTGGGTCGAATCGCGAAGCCGCAAGCGGCTATCGGCGGCGTCCTTGCTGTTGGGCGTTGCGGGCGAACACCTGGCCCGAGGTCGGGCCGAAGTAGTTCAGCGTGTTGTTGAACCCGACCGGGTGGCCAGTCGGGGCCACCCGCATCGCCGCCTGCGGGTCGTCGGTCAGGTCGGCCAGCGTGTCCACCGCCGGGAAGAACGTCTGCCGCGGGCCGATGGCGGACTGGTTGAACATCCCGGTGAACGCGGACGGCTGCGTGCCGGGCCGGACGCCGTAGAAGTAGTTGACCGCGGTATTGCCGCCGCGGAGCAGGTTCAGGTACGGGCTGAGCGGCTGGGCCTGCCGGTTGTACATGTTCGGGGCGAAGGCGTTCGGGTTGAACTGACCCGGGGCCTGGGCCCGGGCCGCGGCCGGGACGAGGGCCAGGGCGAGGGCAGCAAGGGCAGTGCGATTCATGGTGTTGGTCCTCCGTCGCGAAGCCGCAAGCGGCCGCGGTTAGAACCCGGTCCCCTGCGTCCGCTTGTTCTGGATCTCGTGGACGGTCGAGCTGCCGAGCAGGGTGACGCCCATCAGCCGCTCGATCGGGGTCAGGATCTTCTGCAGCCACCCGTCGATCCGGAACTCCTTGTCCGCCCGGACGTACACCCGGTCGCCGGGCAGGATCTGGTAGTTGGTCACCGTGATCCCGTGCTGGGTCAGGCCGATGTAATCGACCGGGAGGATCTGGTCCGGGTGTTCGGGGTGCGGGGTCCGACGGGCCACCCAAATATACCGCTTCGATCCCACTTCCGGCAAACCGTTGATGTTGGACAGGGCGTCGAGCACCGTCTCGTGCCCCTGGTACGGGAATCGGTAGACGCGCTCCCCGAAGCCGGCCCCGTCGGTGATCACGTAGTAGCCCTTGCTGTTGTACCCCGCCACGTCCACGGCCACGTAGAGTTTAGCCGGGTCGTCCGGGGGCGGCGTGGTCCGCCCGCCGGAAGAAGCGTTCATGATCCGGAGCTGTTCGTACACGTGCCGGCGGATGGCCTCGCGGGCCTGGTCGGTCGTCAGTCCGGCGACGCTGACCGACCCGTAGACGCCCAGATTGACCGTCCCGTCCGCCCGGACCAGATGCTGCCCGGAAATCGGTTGTGGCGAGAGCACGGTGGCCGGGCCAAGGGCCTCGCGGGGCAGGGTGTACACGTCAATGACCAGGATGTCCGGGCTCCCGATCGCGTAGGGCGGGAGCGTGATCATGTTCAATTCGGTCGGCACGTTGGCCGGGGCCCCAAGGCCGGCGGCCGGGGATTCCGGGGCGGTGAAGAACTGGTCGTGGCCGAGACAGCCGGTCCCGGCCAAGCTGGCCGCCGCCAGGCAAACCGGGGCGAAGCGTCGGCAGCCACGTGGGAAGCGCATCCGGGAACCTCCGCGGCGCGGGTCGGCCCGCTTGGGACCCTGTATCGGCACCGGCGGACCAGCCTCTGCACCTTTCTGGACCGGACCGCCCGGAAAAGGCTGACTATTCGTTAATGCCCGCAGGGGCTGTGCGAACCCAGCCCGGATTCCACAAGTTGGGCAAGATTCTCTCAAGTGGCGCGAATCCAACCCGGACGGGGCCGAGTTTTTCCCGCCGGTCAACGTTTTCACGGCCGGGCGAACCAGTAAGCTATGCCACGTCGTTCCCATACAGCCTCAGCACCCGTTCCCAAGAGGAGACTCGGCATGCCCGCCTCCTGGAAGGGTTTCTTTGACCGCGTTCGCCCGAAGAAGTACGGCCGCAAGCACTCGCTAATCCTCCTCAACGGTCTGGCCGAACAGGCCGAGTCGTGGTACCGCAATGCCCGGTTCTGGGGCCGGTACTTCGACGTGCACATGCCGAACCTGATGGCCTACGAGGGGGAGGCGCTCCACCGGCGCATCAAGGACGGGCTGCCGATCACCGTCGATTACCTGGTCGATCAGCTGTTCACCTACGTGGAACAGTACGTCCAGACGCCGCCCTACCACATCGTCTCGAGCAGCCTGGGCGGAAAGGTGGCGGTCGAGTTCGCGGTCAAGTACCCGCATCGGGTCAGCCGGATGGTGCTGTTGTGTCCGTCGGGGATGGGGGACACGGAGCGGCTGCCGATCCTGGAGGGCGGGCGGATCAACGACTACGAGAACATCGTCCGGTCGGTGTTCTACAAGCCGCGGAAGGCCGACCGCGGGATGCTCAACTATTACCGGCGCTGCTTCCAGAGCCGGAAGTGGAAGCTCGGCCTCATCCGCATGGTGAAAGGGACGAACGACCACCTGGTCCGGCCGAAGATGAAGGACATCAAGGCGACAACCCTGGTCATCGGGGGCAAAGAAGACCGGATCGTCGATCACCTGGAGGGGGAACGGGCGGCGGTGGAAATCCCGGACGGGCACTGGCTGAGCCTGCCGCGGTGCGGGCACGCCCCGCAGATCGAGATGCCGCGGCTCATCAACCGGTTGGTGGGGCACTTCCTGACGTCCCCGAAGCCGAGCGCCTCGCCGACGTTCGTCAAGCTCCTGCTCAACAAACCGAGCCGAGTCCTCACATGACCCTCCCGACCGCCGGCCGGCGCCGGAAGCTGTCCCCGCGGCCTACCGGGCCCGACTGGTGGCTGATGCTCAAAAAGTTCGTCTCGCACGGGACGAGCATCGCCGCGTTCTCCCCGAGCTCGCGATTCCTGGCCCGGTCCATGGTCCGGGGAATCGACTGGGCCAAGGCGCGGTGCGTGGTGGAGCTGGGGGCCGGAACCGGGCCGATCACCCGCGAGCTGGTCAGGGCCGCCCCGCCACACGCCAAGCTGGTCATTGTCGAACGGGACCCGGACTTCTGCCGTGTGTTGCGAGCCAAGTTCCCGGGCCAGGACGTGGTCGAGGGGGACGCCTGCCGGCTGGACGAGATCCTCACACACCGCCGGATCGCCAAGGCGGATCACGTCATTTCCGGGCTGCCGCTGCCGTCCTTCCCGCCGGCGCTGCGCGACTCGATCATCCGCATGTCGGCCCGCGTGCTCGGTCCGGACGGGGAGTTCCGGCAGATCACCAACATGCCGTGGGTGTACCTGAAGCTGTACCGGACGTACTTCCAAGACGTGTCGTTCCGGCTGGTGCCGCTCAACCTGCCGCCGGGCGGGGTGTACTTCTGCCGGGGATACCAGCCGGCGGCGTGACTATTGGATAGGGCCAATGGGGCCAATAGGACACATAACTCCTATTGGCCCCATTCCATTTGTCGGAGTCCTCAGGATGAGCGAGATCAAGGCGACCCAGATCACCTGGCACGAGGGGACAGTCACCCGCGAGGAGCGGGCCCGGCTCCTGAAGCAGAAGGGGTGTACCCTCTGGTTCACCGGCCTGTCGGGGTCCGGGAAGAGCACTCTGGCGGTCGCGCTCGAACAGGTGCTCATCCAGCGCGGCCACGCGGCGTACGTGCTCGACGGGGACAACGTCCGGTTCGGGCTGAACGCGGGTCCCAAGATCCTGATGGAGACTCGGGGCTGCGCGGAGTCATCTGCCAGGCGGTTCGGGCTCGGCTTCTCGGCGGAGGACCGCGAGGAGAACATCCGCCGGATCGGCGAAGTCGCGAAGCTGTTCGCGGACGCCGGGCTGATCACACTGACCAGCTTCATCAGCCCGTACCGCAAGGACCGCGACGCGGCCCGGGCAATTCACGAGAAGAATAAGGGCGGGGCGATCCCGTTTATCGAGGTACACGTCAACACAGCGATCGCGGTGTGCGAAGAGCGCGACCCGAAGGGCCTCTACAAGCAGGCCCGCGCCGCCGTGGCTCAGGGCAAGGGGATGGGTTTCACCGGAGTGGACGACCCGTACGAGGCCCCGACGAACCCCGAGTTAACCATCGACACGGGCAGGACCTCAACGCAAGAGGCGGTGGCCGCGTTGCTGAACTTTCTGCGCGAGCGTGAGATTCTGGCCTGATCGGAGGTCCGGTCGGGACGGTTGTAGCGGTCGTCCGGCGAACAATTCGACCCGGACGACCGTTCAAACCGCCCAGCCGGAACTCTTTCGCCAAGTTCCGGGAAAACCGGTTTTCTTTGCATCTGGCCCGATCCGCATAGGCGGATGAAAATCAACTGGAAGCAGTCAATTTCCCTCAAGTTCGCGAGTGGGTCGCGTTGACACCGTTTTTCGCCGAACGTAGACTTCGGCCGACTGAGCCGCCGGCCCGGTCGGAAGTCACGGCCCGGAGCCGAGTTGGCGTCCGTCTCGAGCGTCGTGATCGGCACCATTGTTGTGACGCGTACTGACCGGTCGAGCGGCCGGCGGGGCGTCCCCAGATAGGCGGTCCCAATGCCCCGCAGCGTGCTATCGACCCTGATGCTCCCGTCCGAGGGAGTCTACGCGTCGAACCTGCCGCACCTCAACTCCCTGCCGGTGCGGACCTTCCTGCCGACCGGGTACGAACACAACTACGCCTACCCGCTGATCGTCTTCTTCCACCCCCACGGCGGGAGCGACGAGCAGATCCTGCGGATGGCCCCGCGCATTAGCCGGCGGAACAGCCTGTATCTGAGCCTCCGCGGGCCGGTTCCCCTCAACAGTCGGGACGACGACGGGCTGCCCGCCTACGGCTGGGGCGAGCCCGCCGAGCACGACGGCCAGCTGGGCGAGTACCTGCTGAAGGCCGTCGAGCAGACGCGCCGCGAGTTCCACATCCACTCCGAGCGGGTCTACCTGGCGGGCGTGGCCGAGGGGGCCGCGACGGCCTACCGGATGGCCCTGCGGCTGCCGCAAAAGTTCGCCGGGGTGATCTCGATCAACGGCACACTCCCGCGGCCGGCCGAGGGGCCGCTGTTCCGGGACGATGAGGTGAAGGATCTGCGCGTGCTGATCGCCCACGGGGCGGCCAACGAGGTGGTCCCGCTGGAGCTGGCCCGGCGCGATTTCCTGGCCCTGTATGGGGCCGGGGCGGACGTGGCGCTGAGCACCTACCCGTGCACGCACACGGTCCACCCGAACATGCTGCGGGACATCAACCGGTGGGTGATCCGCAACGTCGAGCATGACACTCCGTGGGACGCCGAGGAAGAAGAGGATTAACCACTGAGGACACAAAGGGCACAAAGAAGACAGAGAGAATACGAGTCAAAAAGGCAGGGTAGGTCACCGGTTGGCTTGGATGCCCGGGTGACCCACCCTGCCTTGTGCTTTGTGCTCTCTGTGTCCTTTGTGGTCAATCTGCTTTTTTCAATCGCCCCAGCGCCTCCTTGGCCATGCGTGTGGGCGGGGCGTCGCCGCCGGCGGCCAGTTCCTTCAGGTGGGCCACGGCCTCGGGCGAGCCGATCCGCTCCAGGGCTTCGACGGCCCGCAGCGGGCGGATCCATTCGGGCCCGGTGTCCGGCTTGTTCACCCAGTCCGCGACCTTCTCCAGCCGCGCCCGGACCTCGGGCGTGATGCCGGGCTTCTTCAGGGCCACCTGGACTGGTTCGCGGGCGAAGGCCCCGAGACGCGCCAGGTCACGCATGGCCGCCTCGCGGACCGCGTATCGCG
>Ga0066905_100000465_pt1 | contig 11227 bp, 14 predicted proteins | sample PanSoiMetaPlot36_FD_67483 | JGI IMG/M metagenome (GOLD analysis project Ga0066905, IMG submission 67483) | Tropical forest soil microbial communities from Panama analyzed to predict greenhouse gas emissions - Panama Soil Plot 36 (version 2) | ecosystem: Environmental > Terrestrial > Soil >... | reverse complement strand
CGCACTATTGACAGAAAGAAAAAGGCGTTTTCGTTTCTGGCGACCAGGCTAAGAGCTCGAGCTCACCTGGTCGACGAGCTCCTCGAGCGCGTGACATGTCACAATGAAATTTTCGCTTGTCAAGAGGGCGCGCCAGGGAAACGAGGCGCGAACTTGCAAGGTTATCCGCTCGAATCCTCGCTAACAAGAGCGCGTAACTAGCCCGGCGCCCCTGGAAATTCCAGGGGCGCGAGTGTTTCAACAATGTTAAATTTGAGAAACGGTAGAAGCGGGGTAGCAGCCGCTTCCACCTGGAACCGGATCAGATAAAAGCGCTATCTGCCGGCGCCGGCACAGTCTAGCAAACACTGGCGGCGTAGGGCAGGGGAGAAATGTCAAGGCCTTGTCCTACGAGCTCGTTAACGCCGTCCTACGCGGTGCCATACCCTCGATCAATCCTCTAGCTCGCCTGGTCCTGGCGACCCTCGCAAGCTACGCCGACCGCGACACGCTCGCCTGTTTTCCCTCGATCACGACACTAGCGGCAAATACAGGGTTAGCGCGTCGCACCGTCTTTAATTCGCTCGACGAGCTCGAGGCCGCCGGCTGCATCGCTCGCCTTGTCACACCTGGCCGGCCGACTCAATACACAATCATCCTAACTAGTGCACCTAGTGCACCAGTGCACACCGTGCACCAGTGCAAACCAGGCCGCGAACTAGTGCACGCCGTGCACCCCACTAGTGCACCTGGTGCACCCGATCCAATCATAGAACCAATCAGAGAACCTAAAACCCAAGACTCCACCCCGATTGCTTCGCAATCTGCCCCTCGCGACGAGGGGCGCTCGCAACGCGAGCCAAAGAACGGGAAAGTCCAACACCGAATCGACTCGCGACTCTCGAGCGGCGCTCAACGTGCGGCGCTTGCCGGCCGCGCGCTCGCAATTGGCGCGGCTCCACCTGGCCGGCGCGAAAACCTCGAGGCCGCCGAGGCGCGGATTGTCGCGCTCGAGCGAGCACCGCCGACGCCGGAAATGCGGGCGAGGGTCGACGAGCTCCGCGACAAATTCACCGGATGGAATCCCGCCAAGAGGCGCGCATGATCTACCTGATCCACTTTCGCCGGCCGTTCAAACACGCGCGCCATTACCTCGGCCACTGCGAAGACGGCGCGCTCGAGCAACGCCTCGAGCGACACCTCGCCGGACGCGGTTCGCGACTGATGCGCGCCGTAGGCCTGGCCGGTATCACGGTGAAAGTTTCGCGCACCTGGACGCCTGGCGGTCGCGACCAGGAGCGCCAATTGAAAAACCGCCACAACATGCGCGGCCTTTGCCCGCTGTGCGCCCAGGCCTGGCGCCGGCACCGTAACGCGCTCGCGCGCAAGCGCCACCGCGCAAGGAGGAACCATGTCAGCGAAACCGTTTGACCCTCGATGCTTCGAGCTCGCGAAAGTGTTCGCGGCCGGCGAGGGACTCAACGCCGACGAGATAGTCGACCTCGCGTGTTCGATTCAGGCCTCTATCGAGGTTTGGTTCGCAGCGCGCGGCGTCTTTCCAGGTGAACGCAACCAGGAGGCGAAGCATGTTGATCCTAACCAGGCGACCAGGTGAGCGCGTCGTGATTGGGCCGGACATCATCACGGTGACGGTGCTCGGCGTCTTTCGCGGTCAGGTGCGGCTCGGCATTGATGCGCCGCCGGATGTGTCGGTGCATCGGGAGGAGGTTTACCGGCGCATTGAGGCGGAGGGCCGAAACGGGGCGCCAGGAGAACCAGGAACCGCTAGGCGCCGCGATGAGCTCGAGCGCGCCTCCTAGCATCGCCGACCAGGCCGGCCGCCTGGCGGCCGTCCTGGGCTCACCTGAATGATTTGTAACTATTGCGTGAACGTGTAGGACGCAGTTAGATTCGGACGCCGCCCGTTGTCTGTCAGAGGGGCGGCAATGCCGGCCAGAAAATCAACACGCTCGACCGCCCATCCGTGGCGCGCGTGGAAAGGGCCGGCCGACGAGCTCGACCCGTCCCGCCATCCCGAAACAACGCTCAAGCAAATTCCCGGCAACGGTAGCAAGTCGGAAAGTAGTCCGCCGTGGAATTTCACGCCGCGACCCTATCAACGCGGCGTCTTTGATGCTCAGGCGCGCGGTGTCCTGCGACAGTTTCACGTATGGCACCGCCGCGCCGGCAAGGACCGTTGCGGCCTCGCGCTCGCGAGTGTGGCGGCCTGTAACCAGGTTGCAAACTACTGGCACCTTTTCCCGAAACAAACGCAAGCGCGCCGCGCGATCTGGAACGGTATCAGTCGCGACGGCCGGCGCTTCATCGACGACGCCTTTCCAGCCGAGCACCGCGCGAAAACGCGCGACGGCGAAATGATGCTCGAGCTCAAGAACGGTAGCACCTGGCAGATGGCCGGCTCCGACAATTACGACTCGCTCGTCGGCTCGAATGTTCGCGGGATTGTGTTCTCCGAATTCGCACTGTGCGACCCGGCGGCCTGGCCGTACTTTCAACCGATCCTCCGCGAAAATGGCGGGTGGGCGATTTTCATAACCACCTTTCGCGGGAAAAATCACGCCTGGCGCATGTTCAACGAAGTGCGCGAGCTCGAGGATTGGCACACTTCAATTTTGACCGTCGACGACACAAGCGACGGTAACGGCCGGCGGATCATCACCGCCGACGACATCAACAAAGATCGCCGCGAGGGAATGAGCGAGGCGACGATTCGCGAAGAATACTTTTGCGAGCCGCAAGAGTTTGCACATGGAAGCTACTACGCGCGCGTGATGAATTGGCTCGCGGCGGAGGGCCGGTTGAGCGCCGTCGGATACGAGCCAGGCCTTCCGCTCTACGCCGCCTGGCACGTGTCCGAGGGCGCGGTCGCCGTGATCCTGGTCCAGGTGCGCGGCACCGAGGCGCGGATCATCGCCTCGCGGTCATGGCGGAACATCGCAATTGCCGACGCGCTCGAGGAGCTCCGCGAAACGGTTCCCTTCGCGCGCCACATTCGCAAGTGCATCACCAAATCAAACGTGACCGCATTCGAGCTCGCCGGCTACCTGGTCGACTCGAGTCCAAAACATAAATTGCCGGATGCGGTCGAGCTCGTGCGCCAATTCTTGCCGACGGTGCGAATTGACACCGACCCGCGACCCTTCGCACCTGGCGGCAATAACCGCGAGCTCTTGGACTCGCTGCAAAGCTACGGCCAGGCACGGCGCGCAAACGAGCTCGAGGCGATGCCGAATTGGGAGGAGTTTCTCGCCGACGCTATTCACACCTGGGCGGCGTATCGCGAAGACGCCGCCGACAGTTGGGGCGCGGCGCCGAATTACCGCGCGGCCGATAGGGCGGTCATATGAGCACACTCACTGACGAAATGGGCGAGCTCGAGGAAACGGCCAACACCGCGTTGACCAACACTGACGAGCTCAACTTGCGGATGGCTCAACTCGAGGCGCGCGTGACCGCGCTCGAGCAAGGCGAGCCGACGCCAGCGCCGGACGCGAAGAAGTTTTGCGGCGGTCACTTTCACAAAATTCAATACGCCATCGGCGAGAGTGATTGGAAAACCAAACTTCGCAACCAGGCCAACAAGTCGACCGAAATTCCTCAAATGCTCGGCTCGTTGTTTCCCATCGGTTGGGGAATCTGCGAGACCTCGCGCGGCGTGTTCAATTGGACAACGCTCGATGAATGTCTCGGCTACTTCAACGCCGACCGCAAGATCATTCTGGACTTGCCATACAAGGCCTTTAACACCTCGACGCCGACCAACCTCGCGCCGCCCGATATTCTCAATTCGGCCGACTGCATCGACAACGGCAAAGGATTCATCATTGCGGTTTGGCGGCCGGCCGTGATGGATCGCTATATCGCCTGGCTCGAGGCGCTCGCGAAAAAATACGACGCCGACGAGCGGCTCGTGTTGGCGATTACTTCCGAATGCACCGCCTCGCTTGATCCGAACATCGCACCGCCCGACTTTTCAAAAGAGGCGCTCGCCGCGCAGTTGAAGCGGCTCTATTCGGCGATGGGAGTCGCGTTTAATAAAACCTGGTTCCTCGCGAACCTCAACTATTTGTCCGATGAAATTGGCGGCCTGATGGAGGCGAGCTACAAGTCAGGGTGCGGTTTCGCCGGACCGGATGCCAAGGAGACCGACGGCGAGCTCGTGTTTCGCGGCGAAGATGACGAGAACAGCGGCCCGAGCTCGCGCGACTACCGGCAGTTGATGGCACACCACCAAATCGCCTCGACGCCGGTACTCGGCGGCAAAGATGACAACGGACCCGCCACAAATATCATCGCCTGGGCGCAAGGCCAGGCGGTGACGCACTTGTCCTGGGTATCGAGCTCGAGCGCACCTGGTTGCACCTGGGCGGACATCAAAAGAGCGATTGCCGCGAATCCTGACCTCGCCGAGCTCGACTGATGACGCAAGACGAGCTCCTCACCGCTGTTAAAAATCAACTCCGCCTGTGCGACGGATACGAGGGCGATGCAATCGCGAGCGACCGGAAAAAGGCGCTCGACTACTACTTTCAACGGCCGCGCGGCGATGAGATTCCCGGCCGCTCGCAAGTGATTTCGGGCGATGTGTCGGCGATGGTAGAGGCCTCGCTCGCACAGATGCTCGACGCATTCTCGAGCGAGCACATCGCCGAATTCGAGCCGCTCGGACCAGAAGACGAAGACCAGGCGCAACTAGAAAGCGACGCGGTTCAATACTTCGTCATGTCGCGCGCGAATGGTTTCCTCGAGCTCGCCCAGGCCATCAAGGATGCGCTGTTATTGCGGAATGGAATCGTGAAAGTGTGGGTCGAGGAGCGCCGCGACTCCACAACTCGCACGCTCAAAGGCGTGACGGAAGACGCGCTGCCGTCGCTCCTCACGATTCCGAGCACCGAGGTTAAGGTTTTAAAGTTTGATCCTGATACCGGCGAGCTCCGCATGCGGTTGACTGCGGTCAAGAAGAAGTTTCGATGCGAGGCCTTGCCGCCTGAAAATTTCCTCTACATGTCGAATTGGGACTCGCTCGAGCTCCAAGCGATACCGTTTTGCGCCGAGCGACACCTCGACATGCGCTCCGATCTGGTCGAGCTCGGATTTCCTCGAGCCAAAGTCGATCGACTCGACAAGTTCGCGAGCTCGAAGACTGACGCGGTTGCACGCAATCCGCGCCAAACCGTGAGCGTGCCAAGCGCGACCAGCGACCCGAGCCAGGACTCAATCGAATGGTATGAGTGTTTCGTATTGATCGACGCCGACGGCGACGGCATCGCCGAGCGGCACCGCGTTTGCTTGTCGGGCGGCGAGCTCCTCCTCGATGACACCTCGAGCAAGACAGTTCCCTACGCCGCCGGCGCCGCGCTCCTTGCCTCGCACCGTTTCACTGGCATTTCGCTTTTCGACAAGTTGAAGCAAACCCAGGACACGACGACAGGCCTGCAACGCGCGCTGATGGATAACGTCAACACGACCACAAAGAACCGCCTCGCGTACCTGGACGGAAAAGTTAACGTCGATGATGTGAGCGACGGCCGGCCCAATGGCGGCATCAGAGTTAAGGCGAACGTCGCCGACATCCGCGCGGCCGTGATGCCTTTCGCGGTGCCGGACACAAGCGCGAACATTCTCGCGAATATCGAATATCAAAAGTCGGTGCGCTCCGAAATGGGCGGAGCCGCGCTCGACCTCCAAACCGCCTCGATGCAGATTGGCGGCGACCGCATGGGAAGCCAAGGCCTCGACCGCGCTTATTCAGTCGTCGAGCAACTGTGCGCCATGCAAACGCGGATCATCGCCGCGACCCTCATCCGCTCGACGTTCCTCATTGCACATCAGATGCTCCGCGACTGGTACACCGAGGCGGTGCCGATCAAGCGAAACGGGAAATGGTTCGCGCCAGTGCCGGCACAGTGGCCGGCGCGCGAATGTGTAACCGTGCGCGTCGGGATGAGCGCCGGCGAGCGAGCTCGCCAGGCCGGCGCGCTGATGACCATGCTTCAACAGCAAGTGCAACTCGCGCAGTTTGGCATGGAAGGCGTGTTAGTGAACTTGCCCGGTTTCTATCGCACCTTGACCGATTGGGCGCGCGTCGCCGACATCCGAAACCCGGAACAGTATCTAGTCGACCCGGAATCGCCGGAGGCGCAAAAGGCGATGAACGCGAAGAACGCGCAAGCGGCCCAGGCGAAGAACGCGCAGCAGCAACTCATGAACCAGGCGCTAGGCCTCGAGCAACTTCGCACCGCGTTTGAAAAATACAAGACTGACTCGCAACTCCAATTCGACTATTGGAATGCGGTGCTCGGCGCCGAGGTTGAGGAGGCGAAGATCGCCGGCACTGCGACGACTGAGCTCCTCAAGGCGAAAGCGGCCGGCAAGGCAAAGGTAAACGGCGCCAATGGATCAGATGAAGCAACACGCGAAGCAACTCGCGACGAATCCGCTCCTCGAGAAAATTTGCAATGAGCGCGAGGCGGACATCATTGAACGCTGGCGCTCAACCTCGAGCATGCTCGAGCGCGAGTCCGCCTGGTATGAGCTCAAAGCGATAGAGGGTTTTCGTGAGTACCTCGCCACAACAATCAGCAACATCTTCGCCGGAGACGGCGACACAAGCGGCGGCACCGCCGGCAGTGGAGACACCGCCGGCGACGCCGCCAAAGAATGAGCTCCAACAATTCGCGGAGCTCTTTGAGAAACCGGCCGAGCCGAAAGGCGCGACCGGCGACGCGACCGCGCCGGAGACGGCGCAACCAGGTTCGCCCGCTGAGAAGCAAAAAACCGGCAAACCTAAAACACTGGCCGAGCTCGCCGAGAGGCTCCAGCTAAAGCCAGAAGACCTCTACGCGGTTGAAGTGCCGATGAGTGATGGCAAAGCGGTCAAGCTAGGCGCGCTCAAAGACACCGCCGCGAAACAGGATGCGTTTACGGTGCGCGAGCTCGAATTCGAGGAGTCGCGCGTCAGACGGGAATCGGATTACGTGCGCTCGCTAGGTGAGCTCCGCGAGCTCGTCGCATCACTACCGCCAAGCGCGGTCAAGCCCGAGGTTCTCGAGGCGGTGCGGCGCAAGCATGACGCGAATGTGCGAATGGAGCGAGCGCGCACGCTCGAGATAATTCCAGAATGGGCGGATGAGGCGAAGCGAACCGAGGAGCTCGCCGGCATGGTTGAACACCTGGCCGGTTATGGGTTTCCCTCGAATTTCCTCGAGTCGCTCGTCGATCACCGCGCCATCCGCTACGTGCGCGAAAACTACTTGCGCGAGAAACGCCTAAAGCGTGCGCTCGAGCAAGTCTCGCACGTGCGCTCGAGCACTGCGGCGCCCTCCAAGTCAAACGGCCAGGCGCCAGCGAAACCGAGAACCGAACCGACGCGACGAGGCTTCGTCGACGGCCGCGCTGAGTTTGCGAAAATTTTCCAACCTTAGCGGGTGACTCATGAGTGCCACGATTTTGACGGCCGCCGAACTGCGGGACGCGGACGCGGGCGGTTTCATACACGAGGATGTGCTCGACCAAATTTTCAACCTCGACATGCAGATTCCGACGCCGTTCCTCGATGCCATCGGGACGGGATCATTCTCGAATCCCTATAGCGAATGGACAATGGATGATCTCGCGGCGCCGGACCTCACCAACGCCGTGATTGATGGCTCGGACGCATCCGGCCAACAGGCGGCCGTCGGGACGCGCGTCGGCAATCACGCGCAGATTTCGGACAAGGTTGTTAGTGTTTCCGAGCGGAGCGAAGACGTTGCTTCGATTGGCTCCGCCGGCGGCCTGGCCTATCAGACCGGCCGGCGACTGCAAGAGCTCCGCCGCGACGTCGAGGCGATTGCACTCTCGCACCAGGCCTCGCTTGCGGATGATGGAAGCGCGGTCGCCGGCAAAACCGGCGCCTTTCCGTCCTGGCTCACCACCAATACAAGTTTTGGTGCGACACCTGGCGCCGATGGCGGATTCAACACCTCGACGAAAGTAGTAGACGCGCCGGTTGATGGCGACTCGCGCGGCCTGACTGCAACGCTCCTCGGCGATGTAATCGAGCTCGTCTATACCGCCGGCGGCAATCCCACCATTGCAATGTCGACGCCGAAAATGATTAAGGCGCTCGCCAAGTATTTGTTCACGACGCCTAACGCGGCGGTGCCTACGGCGAACATCAGCGGTCAAGGTGGGCGCGTTAACCAGACCTCGCAAGGCTACATCAACGTAATGGTGACGGACTTCGGGACGACTCTCGAGCTCATCCCTAACCGCCTGATGCAAGTTTATCCATCCGGCGACACGGTGCCGGTAGCAGGTTGCACCGATCTGCTTTTGATCGACCCTCAATACGTGCAAATCGCCTACCTGGGCGGCTACAAGGTGCAACCACTGGCGAAACTCGGCCTTTCGGTGCGCCGTCAACTGTCGGTCGATTGGATGGTGAAAGTTACGCGCGAAGACGCACACGGCGCCTTGCGTGACTTGAATCCGGCAACTGCGGTAGTTGCCTAACCTGGCGGGGGGCGCGCACGTGAACCGCGCGGCAAAACTCGAGCACGTGCGACAGATACGGGACGGGGTTCTCCCGTCCCGCGATCTGCCTTTCGGTCGCGTCGTGTTGCGAATTCCCGTTGAAGATATGCCGATCTTGCGGCGCCTCTATCCTGATTTGGTTTCACGCGACCCGCTCGAGAGAACGCGAGCCTGGCAACGGTTCGCGCGCTCGCACGCCTCCTTTCCCTACCGCACCGCGCGCAAGGTAATCCGATGAACTTTGGCGAACTGAAAACGGCCATACTCGCCGACGCACACCGCCCGGACCTCACCGCCCAGGTTGCGCGCTTCGTGCGCGAGGCGGAGGGAATGATCCGGCGAGACCTCCGCGCGTTTGTTGTGTCCGGTACGCTCACCGAATCCGACCGCGTAGCGGGCGGCGTCTACACCTTGCCGCCTTACCTCCTCGAGCTCCGCTCGATTCATTCCGCCGACGAAGACGGCGACGCGCTCGAGCAAGTGAGCCTCCTCACCGTGCGCCGCTATACCGGCGTGACGCCGCTCAAGTACGCAATGCGCGGCGACACTATCGAAATTCGCGGGACGCCGGCGACCGATTCCGAATTTGACCTCGAGTACCTCGGCCATCCGGCGCCGCTCACCGATGACACGGACACTAACGATCTGCTCACCGATCACGAAGCGCTCTATACCCAGGGCGCGCTTTATTACCTCTACTTGCATACGCAAGACCTCGAGCTCGCCGCGACCGCGCTCGAGGTTTTCGGCGATGCACTGAACAAACTCAACGAGCACATCGGCCGCAAGTTGGGCGGCGCTTCGGTGAGTCCCGCTTACAACTTCGGCACAGGTGGGAGTTATTAGTCATGGGAATTTTTTCGCTCATCTTGTTGGTTGCCGCGTTTGTCTGTTTTGTGCTCGCGGCCTTCAACCTGGTAGTCGGCAAGATCAACCTGGTTGCGACCGGCCTCGCGCTGTTAACTGCGGTGCAATTGATCGCCGCTGCGACGTGAGGGCGCCGCAATGGGACTCGAAAGCGCAACCTACATTAGCGGCCTCAACGCCTCGAATCCTGTCGGTGCGACCGACCCAAAGAGCCAAGGCGATGATCACATCCGCCTGATTAAATCGACCCTCCTCAACACCTGGCCGAACGTCACCGGCGAAGTGAGCGCGTCGCATGTCGAATTGTCACTCCTCGCCGGCACCGTCGGCACAACCGGAACCGGCGCACTTGTGCGCGCGGCATCGCCGACGTTTTCCGGCACACTCACAGCGGCTGCAATTGTGGCGACATCCCTCGCCGCGACCACACTTAGCGGCGCCGGCTCCGCGATCACCGCGCTTAATGCTTCCAACCTGGCGAGCGGGACGGTACCTGATGCGCGCTTTCCTTCAACATTGCCGGCGCTCAATGGCAGCGCTCTTACTGCTCTTAACGCAAGCAACCTCGCGAGCGGGACAATTCCTGATGCGCGATTCCCGTCGACGTTGCCAGCCGTCAGCGGCGCAAGTCTCACGGGCATCACAGAAACGCAGATTGCGGATGGATCGCTCCTCGCGCGAAACGCCGGCACCGAAACGATAAGCGGCGCCTGGACCTATTCGACCAGGCCTAAGAGCTCGAGCGCCGGCGGATTCCTGTCGCACGCGAGCTCGAGCAACACCGGCGGCTCAATCATCATCACTAATGTTGTGCCGTCAGATACAACCGGCATGAACGCCGGCGACATCAAGTTGGTGTACTGAACGTGAGCGAGTTCAATTTCGAGGTTGGCGAGTATGTTTGGCTGTTGCGCGGCGGCGTCGAAATGTCGGCGCGCGTAGTGGCGCGCATGGTGTACCGCCTCGGCCACTGGCACCGCTACCAGGTGTCATGGATTGATGAGGCCGGCCATCGGCAACCGAACTTGTTCGCGAGTCCCTCCGACTTGCGAGAGAAAGAACAACCGCCGGCACCAATCGCGGAGCTCGAGTAGATGGGAGTCTACGTCAACGATAACGGCACGCTTCGCACGATCACGCGCGCTTTCGTGAATGACAATGGCACGCTCCGCGAGCTCGACGAATTCGCGGTGCGCGATAACGCGACCCTCCGCCATGTCTACATGATTCAAGTGCAATTGCCGGCGTCGATTCTCGCGCAGCGAGCCGCGTCTTCGCCGGCCGGAATGCAATTCAAGAATGACGGCACCATGCAAGAGGGCTCCAGCACGCCGAGCGCGGAGTTACCGCTCACCTGGTTGGTGTCAGGTGCGGTCGCGGACTATGAATACAACATGAGCGCGCCAGGCGGCGACGGATTCTCCACCGGCGCAACCGATACTTGGATCAGCGGCGGAACCTCAACCACCTGGACGCGAAACGCAGGACTCGGCCAAACCAGGACCGCGACCGGCACACTCAAAATCCGCCGCGCGAGCGATCACGTCGAGCTCGACTCGTGCGCGGTCACGCTCGAATGCGATAACTCATGAGCTACCCGAAAAAAATACTTCGCTTGAGGCCTACGCGCGGCATCGTGTCCGATGTGCCGGCGAACGAAGTCGCGGCGGAGTTTTACACGACCGGCCGCAATGTGCTGATGCGTCGCGGGTTCGCCTCGAGGGTGCTCGGCTCGCGCCAGGTGTACGCGACCCTTCCCTCGGATGTGTTGCACCTCCGTTATGCGCTCGCGCATTGGTTGAGTTTCGGCGCCGATGACATCACCGCGCTCGAGACCACAAAC
>Ga0066905_100000464_pt1 | contig 11231 bp, 6 predicted proteins | sample PanSoiMetaPlot36_FD_67483 | JGI IMG/M metagenome (GOLD analysis project Ga0066905, IMG submission 67483) | Tropical forest soil microbial communities from Panama analyzed to predict greenhouse gas emissions - Panama Soil Plot 36 (version 2) | ecosystem: Environmental > Terrestrial > Soil >... | reverse complement strand
ATGGTCTGGGTCTTCTACGCCTACGGCGGGTGGAACGAGGCGGCGTTCATCGCCGCCGAGGTGAAGAACCCGAAGCGGAACATCCGCCGGGCACTCGTCATCGGGACCTTGCTCGTCACATGCATCTACCTGGCCGTGAACCTGGCGTACCTTGGGGCGCTCGGCTATCGCGGCGTGTGTACGTCGGAGACGATCGCGGCGGACATGTTCGCCCTGCCGTTCGGGGACGCGGGCAGGAAGGTGATCAGCGCCCTGGTGATGGTGTCATCGTTGGGGTCGATCCACGGCCTGTTGTTCACCGGCATGCGGCTTTACGGGACGTTCGGCCGCGATCACCCGGTGTTCGCCTGGCTGGCCGGCAAGCACGATAAGACGCATTCGCTCGGAGCCTTGTTCGCCCAGGCCGCGTTTAGCATTCTGCTCATCGCCGTCGTGGAGCTGGCCTACCATTGGCGGCAGGCGCTCGGCGAGGTCGCCGCGCTGTGCGGGATCGCCTTCGACCCCGAGCTAAACACCCAGGGGGACATCAACCGGCTGGTCGCCTGCACCGCCCCGGTGTTCTGGCTGTTCTTCCTCCTGACCGGCTGCTCCCTCTTTGTCCTGCGCTGGAAAGATCGGCGGATCGAGCGGCCTTACCGCGTGCCCCTCTATCCGGTTCTGCCGCTCGTGTTCGTCCTGTCCTGCGCGTTCATGCTCTGGAAGTCAGCTGCGTACGCCCGGGACCAGCAGCCGGCCGAGGCCCTGATCGTCGCCGGCTTGATGCTGCTCGGCATCCCGCTCGGCATCTGGTCTGGCCGGGCGAAGCTAAGATACCAGCAATCCGATACCCGCTACTGAGGGCGTGGGGACGGACCTCCGGTCTGTCCGGGCTCAGGACCGACCGGAGGTCCGTCTCCACGACGTAATGCTCCATGCCGCGCGACCACTACGAAATCCTGGGCGTCCCGCGGACGGCCTCACCCGAGGAGATTAACAAGGCCTACCGCAAGCTCGCCCGCCAGCACCACCCGGACCGCAACCCGGGCGACAAACAGGCCGAGGCCCGCTTCAAGGAGATTCAGAACGCCTACGACACGCTCAGCGACCCGAAGAAGAAGCAGGTCTATGACCAATTCGGGACCGACATCCCGCCCGGTGCCGGCGGCGGCGGCGGCGGGTTCCCCGGCGGGTTTCAGTTCGGTAGCGGGGGCGGTCAGCAGATCGACCCGGAGATGGCCCAGGAGGTGTTCCGCCGCATGTTCGGCGGTGGCGGTGGCGGGGGCGGGGGATTCGAGGATCTCTTCGGCTCGTACGCCGGCCGGGGCCGGGGCCGCGGCCGCGGCCGGCCACAACCGCCGGCTGAGGCGATCGAGGTCGAGGCCCACGTCCCGTTCCTGACCGCGGCCCTCGGCGGGACCATCGGCCTCCGCGTCGGGGAGCGCGACATCGACGTCCGCGTCCCGCCGGGGTTCGAGGATGGCAAGAAGCTCCGGGTGGCGGGGCAGGGCGAATACGGCGAGGACATCATGGTCAAGGTGCGGGTCGAACCGCACCCGTACTTCCGCCGCGAAGGCCGCGACGTCCTAATCGACGTCCCCATCAGCATCCCGGAAGCGGTCCTGGGCGGAAAGGTTGAGGTCCCGACCGTGGGGGGCAAGCGGGTCACGGTGAAAATCCCGCCGGGCACATCCAGCGGGTCCCGCATCCGACTCCCGGGAATGGGGGCTGGAGGTGGTGATCAATACCTGGTGATGAAGGTCGTCGTACCGAAGGGAAAGCCGGACGATCGGACAAGGGAATTAATTGAAGAATATGCGAAGCTCCATCCGGACGACGTCCGGATCGACGTCCCGTGGCGGTGATGCGGGAAGCCCGCCATTCAAGGCCGCCAGTTTCACCACCCGGTGGCGGCCTTGAAATGCAATCTCAAGTACTTATCCACTAAGGACTAATTTCAAGCCCGCCACGCAAGCCCGCCAAATCCGTGTCCGGCCGGGGCGAAAAGAGATCCGATCTGCTTCTTCCAGACTACTCTCTGACGAGCGGTAGAATGACCCGGTCCACGTCCGCCTCGGTCTTGACCGTCGGCACGTCGGTGAACAGTTCCCAGGTCTCCTCCAACTCCGCACTCTGGCCGGGGATGAGGGTGGTGAGCATCCCCACCGTTTCCATCTCCAACATGTCCTCATTCGAGAACGTCTGGTAGCTCGTGCCCAGGTCCGGGTACCTGGCCCACTCGACGTGCCGGAACCGCTTCACGAACAGCGTCCCCTGGTTCAGGTACGCGACCCACGGGACCGGGTGGCCGAGGCCGATCTTCGTCGGACCCTTCTTCGGGTCCTGCCGCAACAACATGTACCGCGACCCGAATGTCCAGCGGTTGTCGGTGAAGTCGAAATACGGCCAGAGGACGAGCGACTGGTTCGGCGCAAAATCGCCCGGGTGTTTGGCGTTTTTCACGTCGCCCGGGTGGTTGGCGTGCGGCGGAATGGGGATGATCTCCGTCCCGCCGGGGGCCATAACGGTCGGGGCCCACGGGGCGAGGGTCGTCGCCGTCTGGCCGACGTTCGTTACCTTGAGGCGGACGTGCACACGAGTGCCGGACTCTTCCAGCCGCAGCTCCATGACCTTCTGGACGCCGTACGGCTCCTCCGGCGGCGGGGTGAACCGGGCGGCGAAGTCGCCGAGTTGTGTGTGAGCCACCGGCCGGTTGTCCGGGAAGTAGGTGCGGGTCAGGTCTTCCGGGGCGAGCCAGAAGCGCAGCCCGCCGCGAATCTGCCAGGCCTTCTCGCCGGTGCCGCCCATCATCTCGTCGTAGTTCTTCAGGACGTTGAACCCGCCCGGCTTGCGGTAGGCGATGACCCGCGGGCCGACGTCGAGGGTGACGATCAGCTCGGCGGAGGCGTTGGCGATCCGCAGGTTGTTCTTCCAGCCGCGGTATTCGACCTTTTCGATCATGGGCTCTCCAGTGTCAAGGCAGATGGGATTCAGCCCTTCGCGCTGCACTCGCGCCCATGCGCTAATCGTCGAGCGGCACGCTATCGCGCTCAAGGTCTGTGAACGGATAAACGCCATGGCGCTTCAAGAGTCCCAGCAACCTTTCCGCCCCGTGCTGCAGCTTGAACTCCAGCTCCGGTTTCGTGATTCCAAGGCAAAGCCGAAGTTCGTTCTCTTGCCCAAAGAGAGTGAAGCGCGCGTAGGTATTGAATAGAAGGGCTTTGATCCGCGATCCCGCCGGCGTTGCAGAGTCGATATCCATTGACTCCCCCGCACCGATGTAGGCCTGCTGCGTGTACGGGGCAAGGCGGCTTATCAGGTCGGGTCCCCAATCCTGGGGCGACCGGTGGCAGACCATTAGCTCGTAGTCGGCATAAGAGGCTTCCGGCTTTCCGGTGAGTTCGGCGGTCACATACACGATACCGTCCAGATGGTGAAAAAAGGCTATCACATCCGCTTGACCACCGAGGGCGAATGGGTGGCGCGCATGGTAGACCTGATCGTGACCCGGGCCGAGCACTGCCGCAAGCGCGTCAGCACGAGCGTCCCAGACCGCCTCCCAGTCGTCTTCACCGGTCGCGCCCATGGTTACTCGGCGCCTGCAAGGTGTTAAGAAACTCCGGCTGGCAGCTGAGCCCGGTTGAGCCCAATCGCCGGAATCCGTTTGTGCTACTTCATGCGTTCGGACGGGCCCTTCTCGGCGGGCTACTTGTCCCTCGCCCCTGGCTTCTTCAATTCCCCGAGCACCACCGTCCCATCCGCCAGCGGGACGAGACAGCGGTTCGCGCCAATGGGCACCGCGGCCGAGGCGAACGCGTGGCTGCCGGTCAGCCGGAATTCCTCGCCGGTTGCTTCGCCGGTGCTCGCGTCGAGCACGCGTACCACGCCGGTCCGGTCGGTGAGCAGGATACGGTCGCCCTCGATCACCGCCCGGCCCTCGATCGCCTTCAGCGCCTCCGGGCCGACCCACTTCGGGGCCTCGGCCTCCGGAGACAGCCAGATGAGCCGGCCGCCGACCGTGTAAACGATCCGCGGCGTCCCGTCCGCGTCCTTCTCCAGCCGCAGCCCGTCGTGGACTGCCCCGGCCGCGAGCGTGTACCTGCCCGTCCCCGGCCGCCACGCCCGCAGCGGCGGCGGCTTGAGCTGGTCCGCGTCCCACATGGTCAGGTTGCCCTTCGAGTCGGCCACGATCAGTCGTGGTGGCGAGCCGGGGAGAAAGACCGGGGTGGCCGCGGGCCGCTCGGTCAGCGTCAGCCGGCCGTGCATCTCGAACAGCTTGGTGCTGGCTGCCCACCGCCAGCGGACGACCGACTTGGCCCCGTCGGTCGCGAACAGCTCGTCCTGGCTGATCGGGATGAGGTAGCAGACGGCCGACGCTGGCAGCCGGTCGGCCCGCCAGGACGGGCCGTCCTCCAGCACCGTGCCACCGTCGATTAGGAAGCGGTACAGCGTCCCGTTCGCCAGCGGCAAGAGCAGGAACTGGCCGGACACAGTTGGCCGCCCGGCCAGCGCCGCCGGAAGCGGCAGGACCCGCTCCTGGACCGCGTCGCTGGTGAACCGGCGGACCAGCAGCTTGCCCGCGTTTTCCCCTTCGCCGGTCAAGACCGCGAGGGCCGAGTTATTCGGCCCGGGGATGAGCCCGGTCTGGGTGATGAACCCGCGGGCCGGCTGGGCGACCAACCAGCGCTCGTCGATCAGCCACGCGGCGCCCCCGCGCTCGGCGAGCGGCGGCAAGTCCACGCGGTAGAACCCACCCGCCTGGTCGAGCAGAACGACCGCGTCGCCGATCCGGAGCGGGTCCCCCTTGGCGACCAGGCCCAGTTCGCGCCGCCACCGGACCTCGCCCGTGTTCGCGTCCACGGCCGTCGCCCGGCAGGTCATCCCCTCTTGCGTGACCACGACGAGCGTGTCGCCGCTCGCGTTTTCTTGCGGGTCGTGCAGCGGCTCGCCGACGGGGATCGGATCGCCGTACGGGACCATGCGCACCCCTGCGGCCGGACTGATCCCGAACCGCAGGCGCTGGAGCTGCCCACCGGCGAGGATCCAGAACGCCCCTTCCTCGGCCCGGACCACCTGACCCCGGGATAGACGCGGGTTGCGGCCGGGCGCCGGCCGGGCCGGGAAGGCGAACAGGTCCTGGTCGTCGTTGCCGGCCAGCTTGAGTCCGTACAGACCGAACTCGCCCTTGTCGGTCACCACCGCCAGCTTCTCGCCGTCGCAGTGCGGCGGGAACGAGGCCCAGCCGGGCAGGGCGATCTCGCGCGTCGCCGGGGCGTTGTCCGGGGGTGCGTCCGGCGCATCCGGCAGGCGGAACGCCCGCAGCTTCATCGTCTCCAGCCCCGCCGCCTCGCCGAGTACGAGGAACTTCGGGCCCGGGTCGTTCGGGTCGGGCGTGGAGAACACGGGGACGCCACGCAGGCTGCCGGGGCTGTGCGCGGTGGTCATCACGCCAACCCGGACCGGGTCGAGACGCTTGCCGTCCTGGTCGGTCCGGTTCACGTCGAACACGTACACGGCCCGGGCGTCGGCCGGGACGTAAAGCAGTCCGGTCCCCGGCCGGGCGGCCATGTGCGGCCCGAGCGGCCGGCCGATGACGATTCGGCCGGTGATCTCCCCGGTCGTCAGGGCGATCTCGGCGATCGTTCCTTCCTTGTCGCCGAGGGAAACGTAGGCGTGCGGGCCGACCGGGACGGGCGGGCCCTGGCACGGGGCGGCCAGCGCCTGGTGCCAGAGCGGCTGACCGTTGCGGGCGATGCGGGCGGTGATCCCGAACCGGGTACCGGTGTTGGACGCGATCAGGACCAGCTCCGGGTGCTGGTCGGAGGCGGGGACGCGGACCGGCATGACGTCCGAGTCGAGCCCGGTGCGGGCGGCCCAGAGTACTCGGCCGTCCGGCTCGTCCAGGGCGTAAAGGACGCCGCGGGCCAGACAGAAGAACACGGTTCCCGGCCCGGCGAGCGGCCGCCGCTCGCCGCGGTCGAACCGCGGGGCGAACAACAAGCTCGTGAGCCCGTCGTCCGGCACCTCGGTCGGGGCGACGGGCCTTGCTTCCTTGAAGTAGGTCGCCTTCGCCTGGACGGCCCGCTCGCGCTTGTCGAACCGCTCGCGGAACCCCGGGTCGTTCGCCAGGCCCAGTTCCAGGGCGAGTTGCCGGGCCCTTTGGATCCGCTCTTCGTCGGTCCCCTCACCCATGACCGCGTCGATGCGGTTGAGAGCCGCGAGCCGGTCGCGGGCCGCGCCGATCTGTCCGCGGAGCGTGGCCACATCGCGGCTCACGCTCTCGACCCGCGGCACGTCGTCCGGCCGGAACGGCTCGACCGCGTCCTGCATCGCCGCCGCCTGTTTGAGCCAGTTCTCCGACTCGTCCGGCGAATCCTGGTTGAAGACCTCCTTCGCCTTGGCAACGACCGATTCGACCAGCCGGGCCCCGGCCTCGTAGACGTCGAAGTTGTAGCGCCCCTTCTGGGCGTATTGGCCAACGGCCGGGTCCTTGATCGCCTCCATGAGCTCGGCCCACTGCGTCAGGCCCGGCTGCGGGTCGCTCCGGCTTGTCACCGACCCGGCGGCGAGGCGCAGGGCGGACATCCTGCCGAAGAAGTGGGCCTCCGGGGCCTGGGCGTGATTCGGGTGATCGCGCAGGAACTCCTCGTACTTGTCGAGGGCCGGCTTGTAGTTCCGGGCCTCGTAGTCGGCCCGGGCCGCCGCGTTCAGCCGCTCGGGGGCCAAATTGATGTACCGGACGAGGAAGAACCCGCCGACGCCGAGCCCGGCCAGGACGAACGCGATCAGACCGGCGAGCACGACCCGGTTCCGCCGCTTCTTGTGCGGACGGACCGACTCGGTCCGCGGTAACGGCTCGTCGTAGCCCGTCTTTTCATACGGCTCCAGCTCCGGCATCGGCGGATCGGCCGCCGGACCCGGTAGCGGGAGGTCCGGGGACCACGTCAGTTCCTTCGGCCCGGTCTTCGTCCGCGGGCCGTGGTCCCACGGGAACTCGGGGGCGGTCGGCGGCTTCACCTTGTCCGACCAGCTCGACTCGCGCGGTTTGGCCGGCGGCGCGACCGGCGGCGGGGACGCCGGTCGCGCTGCCGAAACGTCCGTCAGGACGGGCACGAAGTCCGAGACGTTCCCACTGCGGGATACGACGGGCGGGGCATCCGTCCGGGGCCGAGCGGGAGAGTCCATCGTCGGCGGTTTTTCCGCGCCGGGCGCCGGTGGCAGGCCGCCGGCCGGGGCCGGCTGGACGACGAACACTTCCTGGCAGACCGGGCAGCGCATCGACTTGCCGACCATCGCGTCCTGGAGGCGGAAGTGGTTCTGGCACTCGGGGCAGACGGCGGTGATCGGCACGGCACGGTCCGACGAGGGAAGGGACCGGGGGATTTTACCCATCGGACGGGGGATTGGACCAGTTGAATTGGTGAGTGGTGCGTAGTCTGCACCACGCACCACTCACCATTCACCTGTTTGCCCCGCGCGCGCCGCCGGGATAATATGCCAACGTCATCCGACCCGTCTTTGAGGATTCATCATGCTCCCCCAGGAGTGGCTTCAGAAGAACCACGAGTCGGTCGTCCGCGACCTGGCCGACCTGGTGGCGATCCAGAGCATCAGCACGGACGGCGAGCACGGCCCGGAGATCGAACGCACCGCGGCCTTGACCTGCCAGCAGATGCGGCAGGCGGGTTTGCAGAAAGTGGACGTGCTCCGCGTCGGCGGGTCGCTCCCGTATGCCTACGGCGAATGGTGCGACGCCCCGGGCAAGCCGACCGTCTTCCTGTACGCCCACCACGACGTTCAGCCGATCAACTACCGCGAGCAGTGGAGGAGCGACCCGTGGCACCTGACGCGCCGCGACGGCCGGCTGTTCGGCCGCGGGTCGGCCGACGACAAGGGGGCCATCGTCGCCCAGCTCGCGGCCATCTCCGCGTACCTCAAGACCGAGGGCGCGCTCCCGGTCAACGTCAAGATGCTGGTCGAGGGCGAGGAGGAGGTCGGGTCGAAAAACCTGATGCAGTTCTTCGAGCGGCACCGCGAGCGGATCAAGTCGGACCTGATCGTCGTTTGCGACACGGAGAACATCGAGGTCGGGCTGCCGTGCATCACCTACTCGCTCCGCGGGATCGTCGCGGCCAATGTCGAGGTCCGGTCGGCCGAGATCCCGGTCCATAGCGGCATGGCCGGCGGCAGCCTGCCTGACGCGGCCATTGCGCTGAACATCATCCTCAGCCGGCTGTTTTGGGACAACGGCCCGCTGCCGATCCCGGGCTACTACGGCAAGGTCCGCCCGCTCACCGACAAGGAGCGGGCCGCGTTCCGCCGGCTGCCCGGCGGCGAGGACAAGTGGCGCCGGGACACCAAGGTTTTGCCGAACGTGAGTCTAACGATGGAGAAGGGGCTCACGCCCTACGAACAGACATGGCGGCGGCCGGCGGTCACTGTCATCGCCCAGGAGGCCAGCTCGATCAAGGGGGCGTCCAACCAGGTGCTGCCGAGCGCGCAGGCCGTGGTGAGCTGCCGGATCGTCCCGGACCAGGACCCGGCCGAGGTGTTCCAGCAGCTCAAGGCATTCCTGACCACCGACCCGCCGTGGGGCGTGGAGGTGCACGTCAAGGAGATGGCCGGGCCGGTCAAGTGGTGGATGACCGACCCGAACGGCCCGGCCTTCGAGGCCGCGATGGGCGCCCTGCGCAAGGGGTTTGACAAGGATCCGCTGGCCATCGGTTGCGGCGGGACGATCGGCTTCGTCGGCCCGCTGGCGGAGCTGTTCGGCGGCGCTCCGGCGCTGTTGCTCGGGATCGAGGACCCGGCGTCGAACGCTCACGCCCCGAACGAGAGCCTGCACGAGGGTGACTGGAAGAAGCTGATGGCCTCGCTGGTCTACCTGTTCGAAGGCCTCGGCAAGGTGCGCAACGGCAAGGTGAAGTGATCCCCTTGACCGTTTCCGTTTCGCGCGGGCCGCACCCCGCGCGAAACGGAAACGTTAGTCGCCGACGATCGGCCGCTTGTCGGGAATCGCCTTGGCCATCGCCCAGTCGGGTAGCCAGCCGGCGATTCGCATCAGGACCCGCATCCGCCGCGGGAAGCAGTAGACCTTCCGCCGCCGGGCGATCGCCCGGACCATCTTCCGGGCCGCGACCTCCGCTTCCAGCACCCAGAGCATCTTCGGGTTCTTGGCCGTCATCTCCGTCTTCACGAACCCCGGACAGATGGTCGTCACCGCGATCCGCTTGCGGCGGAGCGAGATTCGGATGCTCTCCAGGTAAGCGTTCAACCCCGCCTTGCTCGCGCTATATGCCGCCGCCGTCGGCAGCCCCTTGAACGCGGCGACGCTCGATATGCCGACCAGGTGCCCGCCCCCCCGCTGGAGCATGTCCGGCAGCACGGCTTCGAAGGCATACATTGGCCCGAGCAGGTTGGTCCGAGTCACCTGCTCGGCGGCCGGGACGTTCAGGTCCGTCGCCGTGTTTGACGCCCCGACGCCGGCGTTGGCCACCAGGATGTCGCACGGCCCGAGCCGGCTGGCGAGTGTCTTGAGGGCCGCGTGGACGGCCGGCCGGTCGGCCGCGTCGGCGACCGCGTACTCGCCCGTCCCGCCGGCGGCGCGCACTTCCTCGCACAACTGGCGCAACCGCTCCTCCCGGCGCGCGATCGCCCCGACCTTTGCCCCCTGGCGGGCGAACTCTCGGGCCATCGCCCGGCCGAGTCCGCTGGACGCACCCGTGATGCACACGACCTTACCCGCGAACGTCATACGACCCGCCCCCGCGCGTGCCCTGTTGCGCCAACCGTGCCGGCCGAGGCCCGCGCGGCCCGGCCGAAATCGCGCCCGCCCCGCTTGGCAAGGTGCGCCGCGTCCGTCATCATGGAGGGTTGTAATCCGGTATGAGACCTTTTCGAGTGCTGCCATGAGGGCTCTCGTCACATTTCTGGTTTTGGTCGCGGCCGTCCCCGCACTGCGGGCCCAGATCAAGGTCCCCAAGCCGCCGGACACGTACGACGCGCAAATCCGCTACCGCATCACCGCGGACCCGAACGAACGCGTCCTCCAGTTCGAGGCGATGACCAGGTTCCTCGCCGGACTGAGGTTCCGGGAGACGGTGACCGACGAGAGCGACCTCGCCCCATTCGACCCGAACGCCGAGCTGATGCGAGGCACGGTCCCGTCGCGGACCGCCCGCGACTTGCTCCGCGACCGCCGCGTCCAGACCATCGTCCTCGCCCCGGCGGGATTCAAGCCGCCTGAAGACCCGAAGGCCCCGGTCCGGATCCTCGTCGAACTCGCGTCCAGCCGCGACCAGCTCGCCCTCTTCAACCAGACGGAGATCGCGCTGCGGGCCCTCGGATTCAAGACTGACCTCGGGTTCGACACCCGCAAGTTCACAGTCCTCCGTGGGACCATCCCCTGGAGTACGGTGCCCAAGCTCCTCAAGGACCTGCGCTTCCAGCCGAGCGGCTGGTTCATCCAGGAGACGCCGGCGGAGCTGTATGCCGTCCTGCGCGACGGGTCGCAGACCCCGGAGCTGGTCAAGCCGTTCGGCGACGCCGTTCCGGTCCGGGTAGTCGAGATCCTCGGCTCGGCCGAGTCGGCCCCGCCGGTGGTCAGGTTGCCCCCGATCCCGGAGGACCAGCCGCACCTGGTCAAGTTCACGGCCGACCTGCGTCGCCGGCTGGCCGAGGAGGGGGCCGCGGACAAACCCCTGCGGCTGGAGGTCGTGCTCGTCGCCTCGCCGCCCGAAGCGGACGTCGAGTGGCGGCAGCCGTTCCGCCAGGCGGGAGCGACGATCGAAGGCCGGGTCGGCCCGGTTGTCACGGTCACCGTGCCCAAGGGGTCGCAGGCCGCGAGCGTCGCGGCCTTGCCGGACGTGGCCTCGGTCCGGCTGCCGCGGATGTCGAGCGCCGCCACCGGCGACCAGCCGGCCGGGAAAAAGGTCGGGGCCCGGGAGGACAAGGAGGTCTCCCGCGCCAGCGCCCAGGATCTGCCCGCCCCGCTGCTGAGTGCGCCGGAGCCGGCCCCGGCCGACGTGCTGAAGGAGACCGGACTCGACCGCCTGCACGCCATGGGCGGCCGTGGGAAGGGGGTGCGCGTCGTCGTCATCGACACCGACTTCGCCGGCTGGCAGGAGCGGCTTGCCGCCGCGGCCAGGGACCCGCGGACCGCGCCGCGGGTCACGTTCCTCGACCTGACCGCCGAGCGGAACAAGGACGCCCGGCCGGAACCGATGCCAGGCGCGCTCGGCCACGGGACGCACGCG
>Ga0066905_100000463_pt1 | contig 11237 bp, 4 predicted proteins | sample PanSoiMetaPlot36_FD_67483 | JGI IMG/M metagenome (GOLD analysis project Ga0066905, IMG submission 67483) | Tropical forest soil microbial communities from Panama analyzed to predict greenhouse gas emissions - Panama Soil Plot 36 (version 2) | ecosystem: Environmental > Terrestrial > Soil >... | reverse complement strand
AACCGCCGCGCGGGGAACCCAATCGAATCGAAGGTTTCCGAAGCGACGACTGTCCAGGTACCCATACCGCCGCCGGTGATGATCGGATCGGGCGCGGCACCGTCCACCTTACGTCCCAGAACCGCCAGGGTCACGAGCGTGTTGGGAGCGGGACTAATCGTTCCCGTGGTGTAGATGCGCTGATTCACGGGGTCGCTCCCCGCTGTCAGCAGGGTATGGCTGATCGTCCCCACGACTGTGCCGGTCGTGACTGTCACCGTGGCCGTTCCGGCGAGTGCGGTCGTCGCCCCGCCCACGGTCACACTCGCCGAAACGACCTTTTGCTCAGCGACCGTCGAGCTCAGCGAACCGGTATAGACACCACTACCGTTCGTCACGCCGGCCGCCGAGAGCGTATTCCCGGTTCCCGTGGCCGACAATGTGACGGTTGCGCCCGGGATGGGCGTGTTGGCGGCGTCGCGCACCGTGACGGTGATCGTGGACGATCCTGTGCCCTGATTGATCGTCGTCGGATTCGCGGCGATGGTCGACTGCGTGGGCGAGACCGGACCAGGAACGGCGACCACCGTGACGCTCGCGGTCTGCGTGATCGCCGTGGTCTGCCCACTCACCGTCGCTTGCGCCGATACGACCTTCTGCTCGGCGACTGTGGAAGTCAGCGAGCCTGTATAAACACCACTTCCGTCCGTCACGCCGGGAGCCGAGAGCGTATTCCCGGTTCCGGTGGCCGACAATGTCACGGTTGCGCCTGGAATCGGAGTGTTACCGGCGTCGCGCACGGTGACGGTGATCGTGGACGTTCCTGACCCCTGATTGATCGTCGTCGGATTCGCAGCGACGGTCGACTGCGTGGCCGATACTGGACCGGGACCGCTCGGGACCACCGTGACGGTCGCGGTTTGCGTGATGCTCGTGGTCTGGCCACCCACCGTTGCTTGCGCCGACACGACCTTCTGCTCGGCGACCGTGGAGGCCAGCGAACCTGTGTAGACCCCACTTGCGTTCGTCGCGCCGGGGGCCGAGAGCGTATTCCCGGTTCCGGTGGCCGACAATGTGACGGTCGCGCCAGGAACGTCATTCGCAAATGCGTCCTTCACCCGAACGGTGATCGTGGAGGTCCCCGTGCCAGCGGTGATACTGAGTGGACTGGCTGTCAGCGTCGACTGACTCGCCGACGGTGGCGCCGGCGCCACCGTGACGTTCGCAGAGCCGCTGATCTGCGTGGTGACACCGCTGAGCTGGGCCGATGCCGTGATCACTTTCGCCTCGGCCTTGGTGGACGAGAGCGCGCCCTGGTACACGCCGCTGCTGTTGGTCATACCGGGCGCGGACAGGGTATTGCCGGTGCCCGTCGCCTGCAGCGTGATGAGAACGTTGGGCAATGGCGTCCCGCTCGAGCTGCGGGCAGTGACGGTGACCGTCGCGCCCGTTCCGCCTGCTGTGATTGTCGCGGGCGCTGCAGCGATCGTGGACTGGTTCGGATCGACTTGAGGACCACCACCACCGCTGGACCCGGCTCGAATCTCCAGGCCGACCGCGCCGCCCCTCAGACTCGTGGCCCAGCTGGCATCGATCGTTGCGTCATTCGTGCTCCACTCTGCCTGGAGGTCGGCGGCGGTGGCCTCGAGGGACGGCTGCTCGGCGAGCTCGGTAAAGCCGGCGCCGGGAGCGATCACCGTCGAAGTGTCCTTCACTCCGAATGCGCCGTACGCCACGTTGTTCACGTTCGCAAACGCGTTCAGCGCCACGTTCAACCCGGTTGCTCCATCTGTATTCGCTGTCCCGACCTGGACGATCGCTCCTGACCCGTTCGTCCCACTGCCATCCACCCCGCCCCACTGCGACACGATCCACTGCGCGTTGCTCTGTTTCGCGCTAAACGTGATGGTCAGCGGCCCACTCCCAGGCGACGCGCTCATGGCTCGATAGACCGTGAGCCGCCTCTGGGGATCGGCCCGCATGTCAAAGGCCGTCGTGCCCACTTCCGTCCATGCCGTCATTCCGCCGCCCGTCACAACCGGGCTGGGCGATGCCACACCGGATACGCGTCCCATCACCGCGATCGTCACCAGCGCGTTCGGCGCAGGCGCAATCGACGCCGTGGTGTAGACCGTCAAGTTTGCCGGCTGACTCCCCGCTGTCAGCAGAGTGTGCGTGATGGTTCCGCCCGACTGCGGCGCCGTAACGGTGATCGCCGGCGTCTGACTCAGCACCGTCGAAGTTGCACCAACGGTTACAGTCGCCGTGACGGTCTTCGTTCCGGCAACGGACGAGCGGAGATCGCCGCTCGCGAACCCGCCTGCGTCCGTGGTGCCGGGCTGTGTGAACGTGACTCCTCCCGCCGGGCTCGCGGTCAACGTCACCGTCGCCCCGTTGATGGGGTTGGCGAACTGGTCTTTCACCACGACGGTAATCGTGGAGGCGCCGGTGTCGGCCGGGATCGTCGTCGGTGTCGCGGTCACGGTCGAACCGGTCGCTGAAACGGCAGCGGGCCTCACTTCCACAGACGGCTGATCCACAAGCTGGGTACTGTTCGCCGTCACCGTGATCACTTTGGTTTCGGCGACGGTCGAGCTCAGCGTCGCGGTCGTAACGCCATTTGGATCAGTCGGCGCCGGCGTGGAGATCGTATTGCCGCTGCCCGTCGCCGCGATCTGGACAACCGCCCCACTGACGGCCGCGCCAACCGCGTTGCGCGCGGTTACGGTGATCGTTGTGGTGGCGGTGCCGGCTACGATTGTCGCCGGAGAGACAGTGACGGACGATTGGCCTGCATTCACGCTAACGTCCCCTGCCCCAACCGCCTGGATTTCCAGGGCCACGGCCCCGGCGGGCAAGTTCGTCGTACCCCAGGTGGCGTCCACCGTGTTGTCGTTCGTCCGCCACTCGGCTTGGAGGTCGCCGTGTGTGGTCTCGTTGGGAGGTTGCTCTGAGATCTCGGTAAAGCCCGCGCCGGGCTCGACCACGGCCGTGAGCGCCTTCACTCCGAACGCGCCGTACGCCACGTTGTTCACGTGCGCAAACGGGTTCAGCGCCACGTTCAAACTGGTAGCCGCATCCGTGTTCGCGCTTCCTACCTGCACGATCGCGCCGGACCCGTTGGTCCCACTCGCATCCACGCCGCTCCACTGCGACACGATCCACTGCGCGTTGCTCTGTGTCGCACTGAACGTGATGGTCAACGGCCCGCTCCCCGGCGACGCGCTCATGGCGCGATAGATCGTCACCCGTCTCGTGGGCGTCGTCCGCGTATCGAAGGCCGTCGTGCCCACGACTGTCCACGCCGACATCCCACCACCCGTGATGACCGGGCTAGGCGCCGCCCCGCCGGACGAGCGTCCCATCACCGCGACCGTCACCAGCGCGTTGGGCGCGGGAGAAATCGACGCGGTCGTGTAGACGCTTTGATTCGCCGGATTGCTTCCCGCCGTCAGCAGCGTATGGGCGAGGGACGAAGTCGAGGATACGGTTACGGTGGCGGACTGTGGCAGGGCTGTCGTCTGTCCACCCAGTGTAACCGTCGCCGTAACGATCTTTTGAGTGGCGTTGTCAGCCCGCAGCGTGCCCTCCGCGACACCGTCAGCCCCCGTGGGAGCGGCCGGCTGCGTGAGCGTGCTGCCCGCCTCAGGCGAGACCGAGAGCTGCACGGTTGCCCCGGGGATCGGCTGGCCACTGGCATCGCGTACGGTGACGGTGATCGTCGACGTGCCGGCAAGGGGAACAAGGCTCGGCGACGCCGTCACGGTGGAATGCGATGGCGAAACACCGGAGCTGACGCCGTGACACGCCACGAGGCCGGTATCGCTCAGCGTTTTTCCAGGAACCGGCACGAACCTCCAGGCGTAGCTGTCGGAATACAGATACATCTTCAGGAGGCCGAAATTTGTGCTGCCGAAACGTATCTCGCTCAGCGGATGGGCATTTGTGGGATTCCCAATCTCCGACCCACCCGTGCCCACGACGAATTGCCGAATGCCATTGGCGGCATCGAGCTGGCCTAGCGGATTCATCGGGCTGAGACGCTCGTAGAAGTGCCGGTGCCCGCTGAGGACGACGTCCGCGCCAGCGTTGTAGAGCGCCTGGAAGAGCGGTCGTACCCAGGCGCTTGAATCCCCGCCCGAACCAATACCTGTACCGGATGAATAGAGCGGCTCGTGCCAGTAACCGAGAATGCAGGGCTTGGTGGTGGCAGCCAGGTCGTTTTGCAACCACGTGAGCTGCTCGGAACCGGCGCCGACTGGGATGTAGTTGTTGAGCGCGACGATGTGCCACTCGCCGAGATCGTAGCTGTAGAATCCCTTGCCCGCTTCGCCAGCAGCGGCGCCGAAGTATTGGTAGTAGCCCGCCAGGCCGGCGGTCAGGGTGTCGTGATTCCCGGGGACGGGATGCGTCCGCGCTTTATGCCGGCCCCAGCTCGGTTCGTAACAGTTCTGGAAGTCGGTCAGTGAACCGGTTTCATAGGCATTGTCGCCGAGTGTGAACACCGTGCCGGCGATACCATCGAGCAGGTTGGCCGTCGCCTCATCGTTGGTAGAGACGCACTCGGCGATGTCCCCCGCGCCGACAAAGACCTCGGGGACATTGCTGGTGACACTGGCTAGTGGGGTGAGATGGGGTCTACTGGGACTCGCCGCATCACGGCAAGTAGCCACAACCACGACCGTGGCGGCGATCGTGATGGCAGCGCAGGCGAGACTGCTCGCGGAGTACCGGCGAATGGGTCGAGTCTCCGAGGCGAGAGTGATACTTCAGAACGCGCTCTGAGGTCGCGATCTCAACTCTTGTGCCGTGGTTCGACGTGCATCACAGTATCCTGGGTCACACGGAAAGCGCTGAAATGACCAATGGTTGCATAACGGACCGTTCTAGCAGGGTTTGGCCCCACCTCGTCAGCCGTCGCAGCACTGTTTCGAGATTGTCAGCGGACTGATACAAGCCGCGGAGTGACGCATCGTGCCGTGGCGCTAATGCGCCATTTCCAAAGCACTTGCCCCAACTACCCGAGTGCACGCGTCCTGCATTTGCCCCGGGTCATGGAGGAGTCAGCAGCTCGCGTCGTCGTCGAGCTCATTGGGGTGGCGGGCGCCGGCAAGAGCAGCATCGCATCCGCCCTCGTGCGGCTCGACGAGCGGATACGGGCCCGTCCGCGCGTCCATAACGGTACGTACGTGGCGACGGTCCCGACGCTCCTTCCCACATTCGTCAGTCTGCACTGGCCGCCACGGCGAGTGCTGACGAAGGAGATGAAGCGCATTCTACGGGTTCACGCACTACACCGCCTGGTGCGCACCGCCAGCGTGCCGGGGGGGGGCCTGATTCTGTTTGACGAAGGTCCCCTCTACATGCTGGCGCGCCTCCTCGTCTTCGGGGGACCAGGCGTGCAAACACGGGCGTTCGCCCGCTGGTGGCACGGGGCGATCGCGCTGTGGGCCCACACGCTATCGGCCGTCGTGTGGGTGGATGCGCCCGATAGCGTACTCGCCGCGCGACTCAATACGCGGGCACAATCGCACCGGCTGCGCGGCGCCTCTGAGCCGGCCATGCGTGCTTTCTTTGCTTCCTACCGTGATGCGTTCCGGCGCGTCCTCGCCGATCTCGAAACAGCCGGCGCTCCTGCTCCGTGGATCGTTTCTACAGACATCACGAGTGTCCAAGACGCGGCGGACGCGATTTTGGCACGAGTGCGGACCCTCTCGCCACGCGCAGTTTCTGCCGTGGGGATTGCCTGATGACGACGACCCAAACACCCGCCATCTCTGGTTCCCCGCTGCGCCCGCCGGCGACGCTGGCCGTGCTGCGAAAACTGTTCGACCGAATTCATCAGGCGGGAATCCGCTACTGTCACTGGAAGAGCAACCAGCACCTCGACGCATCCATGATCGGCGCTACCGATCTCGATTTGCTTGTCGATCGGCGCGACGCCGCCCGTCTTGCGGAGATACTGGCACACGCAGGCGTCAAACCATTTCGGAAAATCGCCGGCGACGAGTATCCCGGCGTTGAAGACTATCTCGCGTTCGATGCCGAGCGCGGTGCGCTGAGCCATCTGCACGTGCATTACCAGCTCACCCTCGGGGAAAAATTTCTGAAGGGTTACCGGCTCCCCTGGGAACGGCAGGCGCTCGCAACCCGTCGCTTCGATCCCGAGCACTCGCTCTACGTGATGGATCCCCACCTCGAGCTGCTCCTGCTCGTCACGCGTGCAGCCCTCAAGCTGCGCGCCCGGGACTGGGTTCTGGCCGCTATCGGAAGGCCCTACGTCAGCGGTGGGTTGCGCGTGGAATTCCGCTGGCTCGTCGAGCGAATCGACGTCACTTCCCTGCGGGAAGTCAGCAGACCGCTCGTTGGTAACGCGGCGACCGAGCGACTGGTTGAGATCGCTTCTACCGCCGTGCCGAGCATGGGCCAGCTCCGTGGATTCCGGGAGGTCGTCGAGCCCCGACTCGACTGGTATCGCATGTACGGGACAGTGGATGGGCTCCGGCGTCGGTTCATCCGCGAGAGCCGGTGGGTTTGGACGGCTGTCATGAATTGGCGGCGTGGGCTGAAGACGCGGTCGACCCGTGTGTCTCCGACCGGGGGCCTGTCGGTATGCATCATCGGCCCACAACCCGACGCGACGAATCTGGCCCGGCAGCTGTGCGCGTGGCTGTCCACCGATATGGCGGTGGTACCGGAGCTTGGCGCGGCATCCAGCACCGACGCGCGGCGCTCACGCGGTCGCGGCAAAATCATCATCGCCGATCGGGTCCACGACACCAATCCACTTCCCGTTGATCTCGCGATCCTTCTCGGCGACGTCCCGTTCCCCAACGGCTCCGAGCACCCGTTCCGTCACCCGGCGCAGCTAGTCAAGCTGAGCCCAACCGACACGCCTGAACGTCTCTTGAACGCCAAATGCGCCCTCTGGGAAAGCATTTGACGGGCGCTGCATCCAGCATATCCGAGCCGGTGCCTTTGCCGGTTCGTTGGGCGTTTTATCTCCTCATTTTCTCGCTGCCATTCGAGATGCCGGATCGGACGATCCCCGTCGAGACAACGACGGCGACCGCCGCCCTGCTCATTGGCGCCGCCATGCTCTGGCCTACACGCTGCCTGCGTAAACCACCCGCGGCGGTGTGGCTGTTTGTGGCGTACGCGTATGCGTACTGGGCCGGGGTTGGAATGGGCGGAGGCTTCTTTGCCACGGATGCGATCAGGGCGACGATCATCCTGCTCCAGCTCGTACTCGTGGTCACGATTGTCACGAACATCATGCAGAACCACCAACTTGCCGATCGCGCGCTCCTGATCTTCGCAATCGCCTGCATAATCCTCGCAGCCATGACGATGCTCGGTATCGGGACGAAAGCCGACGTGGATCCCGACAGCAACATGGTGCGCATGACGGTTTTTGGTCAGAACGCCAATCGCGCCGCACGCGTACTGGGGACCGGCCTGCTTGTTCTCATAGGTCTCGCCTATGGCCGCGCGCGGGCGCTCATCCGGCCGGCATGGCTCGTGTGGCCGTTCATTGCCCTCATTGCCCTCGCAATGATCGACGGTGGATCGCGGGGTGGGCTACTCGCGCTCGCAACGGGTTTGATGACCTACGGCGTGACCGGCACGACACTGAAGCACAAGTTCCGCAACGCGGCCGTCGCCGTGGTTGTGATCGGACTGGTAACGGCATTCGTGATGCGCTCGCCGCTCATGCAGGAACGCGTCGCGCTGGCCAGTGAGGGCAACCTGGCCAAGCGGGAGCAAATCATCCCCAACGCGCTTCGGATGTTTCTCGATCGCCCGATCGTTGGCTGGGGCGCCGAGAATGAATACGAGCTGCAGAAGCGCATGCCGCAGCTGGAGCGCGACAGCCGAGACACGCACAACCTTGTGCTGCACGTGTTGACGACATCGGGGCTGCTGGGCGCGGTGCCATTCTTCCTTGCGCTGTGGCTTGCCGTTCGTGCCGCCTGGCGCGGTCGTAGCGGCCCGTTGGGCTCCCTCCCGCTGGCCGTCCTGATGGCGCTCCTGGCGGGCAACATGTCCGGCAACTACATCGCCTTCAAACTGCAGTGGGTGGTCATTGGCCTCGCATTTGCCAGCTACGAACTGGCCAATCGGGCCGCGCAGGCCGCCGTCGTTGCGCCCGGAGCCATGCGGAGCGCAGTCAGTCGCACCCGCCCGTCAACTCGCACTCCTCCCCTCACGCGATCGATATGACAAAAGTCCTCGTGCTCGATGGAGCGACGACCCAAGCTCTGGCGTGCGTTCGCGCCCTGGGTCGCGCCGGCCACACCGTGCTCGTTGCCGGTGTCGAGCCGTCGCCGCTCGCGGCGTGGTCGCGCTTCTGCACCGAGCGCTACCGCGTGCGGGGGGAGACGTTGGAGGGATTCGCCGCGCTGCGCGATTGGGCCAGACGGGAAGGCGTCGAGGTCGTGCTCCCCCAAACGGAGCGCTCGTGCATTCTCTGTAATCTCGACCGAACCGCATGGGAGAGTGCCGGCATCGTCGTGGGCTGTGCGCCGGAAGACCAGCTCGTCCGCGCCTTTGACAAAGCGCACACATGGCAGTTCGCGGAAGCGTGCGGTGTGCGGCTACCGGAGCATCACATTCCACAAACGATCAGCGATGGACGGGCGGCCGCCGAGCAGATGGGCTTCCCCGTCATCGTGAAGTCGCGGTTCAGTCACTACTGGACGGGCGACGAGTTCATTTCGAGTGGGGGAACGCACTACGCCCGCAATCGCGTAGAGCTCGACGCCGCGATGCAGGCGTGCCGTCAGGGCCCGTTCTGGCCGGTGATTCAGGAGTACGTAACCGGCCGGGGCAAAGGCCTTTTCGCGCTGTACGATCGCGGCACCCCGATCGTGTGGTTTGCGCACGAACGGTTACGCGATGTGCGGCCGACAGGCTCGGGCAGCAGCCTGCGCCGCGCGATCGCGCTCGAGGACAGGCTGCTCGGGCCCGCCGCGCGGTTGCTCAATGTGTTGCGCTGGCATGGGCCGGCGATGGTCGAGTTCCGCGATGACGATCGTGGCGCGCCCTGCCTCATCGAGCTCAATGGCCGCTTTTGGGGATCACTCGAGCTGGCGATCGCCGCAGGAGTGGATTTCCCCACGCTCTGGCTCCAGGTCTTGGAAGGAGCGACGCCGCCCACTCAGGCACCGTATACACCCGGAGTCACTCGACGCTGGTGGTGGGGCGACGCCAAGCGCCTCCTCCATATCGCCAAGGGCGCACCGCGCGGTTATCCGGCCCCGTTCCCGAATCTGTTGACAGGCTTGAAGGAAGTGTTGGGTCCTCAGCCGCCCGGCACGCGCAGCGAAACGTGGAGCGACGACGACCGGGCGCCTGCATGGGGAGAATGGGTGCAGGGCATCCGAAGCCTGCTGCCCCGTTTTCACACCAATGGCAATGGGAAGCACCTGAAAGCAACTCGACCCATTCGTGTCCTGATGGTCACGAGCGGATGGCCCCAGCCCGGACAGCCGCAGACCACACATTTCATCAAACGCCAAGCCGACTTCCTGCGTGCCGCGGGCGTCGACGTCGACGTCTTTCCGTTCCGTGGCGGTCGCAATCCATGGAACTACGTGCGCGCCTGGTTCGGTGTCCGCCGCCGCCTACTCCGCAGTCGATATGATTTGGTACACGCGCAGTTCGGGCAGAGCGGATTGCTCGCACTGCCGACCCGCTTGCCGCTCGTTGTCACCTACCGTGGCAGCGACATTCTGGGAATCGTGGGGCCGGGTGGTCGGTACCGCCGCATCGGCCGGGTGCTCGTGTGGGCCGCGCGGCTCGTGGCACGCTGCGCAACCGCGGTCGTCGTCGTGTCGGAGCACATGAAGAGTCACCTGCCGTCCTCCGTCAAGGCGACCGTTTTGCCATCCGGTCTGGATTTGTCGCTGTTCCAGCCGATTCCTCGCGACGAGGCGCGCCGGCAGCTCGCGTTGCCGCTCAATCGTCGACTCGTGCTGTTTGCGGGCAACCCCGAGCTTCCGCGGAAACGGCACGACCTCGCGCTGGCGACGATGCGTTTGCTGGATCCGTCCTTACGCGCCGATCTCACCGTGGCCTGGGGTGTGCCGCATAAGCAGATGCCGGTCTTGATGAGTGCCTGTGACGCAATGCTGTTCACGTCGATGCAAGAAGGATCGCCCAACGTCGTCAAAGAGGCACTGGCCTGCAATCTCCCGGTTGTCTCGGTGAGCGTGGGTGATGTGGCCGAACGCCTGGCGGGAATTGAAGGCTGCGAAGTCTGCGCCGATGGCAAACCCGAGTCACTCGCCGCTGCACTGCACCGCGTGCTGGAGCGCGGCGGCCGTGTCGCGGGACACGATGCCGTGTCATTGCTGGATGAACACGCGATCACGGCGAAGCTGATCGGGGTTTACGAAGAGGCGCTGCACCGCCCCCACGATATCCGGACTCCCACCGTCCCACCTCTGACGCACCAGGTCCGCAATGTCGTCTGAGCCGCTCTTCGTCACAGTGGTCGTCCCGTGCCGCAACGAGGTCGGGTACATCGCCGCGTGCCTCGATTCGATTCTGAGCTCCGAGTACCCGGCTGATCGTCTCGAGATTCTGGTGATCGACGGCCGCAGCAACGATGGAACACGTGCCATCGTCGAGAACTACGCGACGCGGACTCCCGGTGTGCGCCTCATTGATAACCCGAAAGGGATCACACCGGTGGCGTTGAACCTGGGAATTCGAGCGGCCCGCGGCGAGATCGTGGTGCGCATGGATGTCCACGTGGTTTACCCACCGGCGTACATCCCCCGCCTCGTCGCGGCGCTCCAGACGAGCGGGGCCGACAACGTCGGGGCTGTGCTCGTCACTCGACCGGCCAGCGACAAGCCCATGGCCCGCGCGATCGCCGTCGCACTCTCCCATCCGTTCGGCGTGGGGAACTCGTATTTCCGCATCGGAGTGACATCCCCCCGGTGGGTCGACACCATCGCGTTCTTCTGTTGCCGCCGGTCACTCTTTGATCGGGTCGGCATGTTCGATGAGGAGCTGGTGCGGCATCAGGATGGCGAGTTCAACGCGCGCCTCATCGGCCGCGGAGGCCGGATTCTCTTGATTCCCGACGTCTGCTCGTACTACTACGCGCGCGGATCGCTGCCGCAAGTGCGACGGATGTATTTCCAGTATGGCTACTTCAAGCCACTCGTCGCCCGCAAGCTGGGCCGCATCATGACGCTGCGGCAAATGGTTCCGCCGCTCTTCGTCGCGAGCCTGATCGGCTCGGC
>Ga0066905_100000462_pt1 | contig 11247 bp, 13 predicted proteins | sample PanSoiMetaPlot36_FD_67483 | JGI IMG/M metagenome (GOLD analysis project Ga0066905, IMG submission 67483) | Tropical forest soil microbial communities from Panama analyzed to predict greenhouse gas emissions - Panama Soil Plot 36 (version 2) | ecosystem: Environmental > Terrestrial > Soil >... | reverse complement strand
CGTCATTGCACACCGTGAGCTGCGAGCTGTAACAGGCGGTTGAGTTTCGCTGCGGCGTCGGCCTCGTCGGCCTCGAGCCGAGGTGGGTACACGCGGTTGCCGCGCGTGACCAAGCGCCCGGCGGCGTAGTGCTCGTGCATGGCCGACGCGACCAGTGGCTCGGGCAAGCCCAGCAGCTTCTCGACCATCACGCGCAGTTTGCCCTGGCTCACGTAGCAGTGACCCATGCCCACCTGCTCGGCGAGCACGTGCAGCAGCGCTGCGCCGATGCGCATCGGCGAGTCGAGCGGAATCCCAGCTCGCACGGCGACGTCGTCGGCGCGGCTGAAACCGAACCCGTTGACGTGTTCCATCAGGATGTACGGGTTGGCGCGCACCTCGACGACGATGTCAGCCGCCGTGTTCCAGTGCTTGAGACAGCGCTCGACCTGATTGTCAGTGAGGCCCCAGCCGCGCAGCGTAATCATCGCGTCGCGGTCGGCGCGTTGCTCCTCGTAGGCGATGGCGATCTTGTCAGCGCGCTCGGGCGTGATGCCGTCGATGGTGCAGAGCGCGCGCGGGTTCGCCTCGATGGTTTCCCACAAGCCTGCAATGCCGAACCGCTCGACCAGCGCGAGCGCCCGTCGCTCGCCGACATCGGGCAGCGCCGAGGCCATCCACGCCACCACGCCGGCGACCGACTGCGGCACCGTCGAGGTGGCTTGGCGCACCTTGAACTGCAGCCCGTATTTGGTTTCGAGCCACTGGCCTGCCAACTCGACGGCATCGCCGATGCGCACGCCGATGAGCTTGCCCGTGACCTTGCTGCGTTTGCCGTCGGCGACCACCACGCCCACGCCCCAGCCGTCAGCCGTGTGCGTGCGGAATTCGACCAGCTCGCCGCGCAGTGTGTCGTGCTCGGTCATGGTTGGCGCCTCGGAAAGAAGAAACAGGCTGCCAGCTCGCAACTGGCAGCCTGTACTGCGTTTGGGATTGTTAGGTCAGAACGGGATGTTGTCGTCGTCGGGCGGCTGCACTGCAGCTGCCTGCTGCGCCTTGGTCGGGCGCTTGTTGGGTGCCGCTGCCTTGGTGGTGCCCGTCGGCGCGGCGGGCTGCTTGGGTGTAGCTGCGGGCGGCGCGGCCTTGCCGAGCGCGAGCACCTGCCCGCGCATGCGCTCAGCGAAGGCCTTGGCCTGCTCGGATGACATCTTGGATTTCATCGCGACGCCGCCGCTGCCCAACGGGTTGATGAATCTGATGCGCGCGCGCCACTCACCTTGCAGGTCTTGCTCGTGCGCGATGACCGCGTCGCACTCGTTGGTGTCGATGCCCGTCAGGTCGCTCAGGTCGTCGCCGACCCAACCCAGCGTGCGCAGCGTCTTGATGGTGAACTGCGCGGCCTTTTCCGAAAACTGCCCGTACCATGTGAGGTGTCGACCATCGACGTCCTCGTGCTGGTCGGGCATGAGCATGATGTCGATGCCGACCTGCTCGCCGTCCTGGCTCGTGTAGCCCAGCGCGCCGGTCACGCCCTTGCAGCGCCACGTGCCCTCGGGAACCAAATTCATTGTGCCGCCTCCTCGTCAGTGGGTGTTGTTGCGATCCGTGCCGCGAGCTTGTTGGCGATGCGTGCCAACTCGCCCGCGTTGTCTGCTGCGTTGTCGAGCGCGTTGCGCACGCGCTCGGTCAACTTCTCATCGGCCTCGACCTGCACGAGCAGCTGCTCGATGCGAGCGCGCAGCCGTGCAGGGTCGTCGGGTCGGTGCGCCGCCACGGCCTCGCTGAATGCTTCCCAGTCGAGCGCGAGCGACGCGGGCAGGTCGTATCGGTTTTTGGCGTCCCACGCCGCGTCATGCTCGGTGCGCAGCACGCGCGCGCCGCTCGAGATGCCCTTGGTGCGCTTGCCGTCGGCCTCGTACGTGGTGACGTCGTGCGCGGCAAACAACACCGCGTCGCACCACTCGCGCCACGTGGCCGCAGCGCCCTTGTGCAGTTTGAGTTCGTACCTGTCGAAATCCTCGCCGCTCGGGTTCTTGAATGACTTGATCCACGAGTGCGCGAGCAACACGACATCCATGCGACGCGCCTCACGCAGGCGCTCGAGGGCCGCCATCAGCGCGCGCCACAACCCGCCGGCCTCGACGTAGCCCTTGCCGTAGCCCAGTTCCTCGATTGACCTGAGCGGCGGCTTGCCCGGGCGCGCGCACATCACGCAGACCTGCTGCCACACGAGCGGTTCGAGCCAGTCGAGCGTGTCGATGACGAGCGTGCGGTAGTCGTGCTTAGCCGTCGTCAACTCGGCGACGCCCTCCATCACGTCGGCCCAGCACGTCGGTTGCGGAAACCGCTGCACGTCGAGTTCCGAGGTGCCATCCTCGGCGCCGAGGAAAATGGGCGACGGCGCGCTCGCGGCGAACGTCGACTTGCCCACGCCCTCGAGCCCGTAGATGAGCAGGCGCATCGGCTTGACGAGCCTGCCCGACACTACCTTGGCGAGCGACATGCGACCGCTCGCGCGGCTCGGCAAGGTCGACGTCGGCGGTGCCGCTGATGGCTGCACGACGGTTGCGTGCACCACCTGTCGCGGCTGCTGCACTTGTCGTCGTGGTACTGCTTTGGACATTCGGTAACCCTCTTTCGGTTCGCGACCAACGATGTGCTGGCCGTAGTCCTATGTGCTCGACGCTACTCGGCGGCGTCGACCTCGCCCGCGTAACGCGCCTCGAGCATTGCCGCGAGCTCGGGCAACTCGGGATGCACGTTGTCGACACGCTGGTAGCGCGTCGGATCGTCGAGCGACGCTGCGCGCGTGCAAAACGCAAAGTAGTCGCACAGCCGCCCGAACCGCTCGCACGCGTTCGGGTTGCGTGGGTAGATGCCGGCGGCCTTGTCCTCGCGCATGCGACGCGCGGTCTGCCACGCATCGAACGCGGCCTCGCGTTCCTCCTCGGGCAGCCGCACGATGAAACCGCGGCGATACCACTTGTCGAGGTCGGCCTTGATGACCTCGGCCAAGCGCAGCCCGTACTCGGCCGCAGTTTCGTCGCGGTCACGGTCGGCGGCGTACAACACGCCGGCCTTGGTGTAGCGGCGGTCGGCCTCGGGCGTTGCGAGCTTGGGCTTGTGCTTGGGCTTGCCTATCACGTCGTACAAGCAGCCCGCGGGCTCGTGCCCGAGCGCACGCGTGCCCTCGAAATACGTCGACACCTGCGCGTCGATGCGCAGCTTTTCCCAGTATTGCGACCCAAAGCTGATGTCGTCGCTCGAGGTCTTGTGCTCGACCACGTAAGCGCGCCCATCGGCGCGGCTGCGCACGAGTGCGTCGAGCTTGCCTGCGAGGTCGTAGGTGCGTGATGCCGCGCCCGTGAGCGGGTTGCGCAACGTCGTGATGAATTGCTGCTCGACGTGCAAGATCTCGATGTCCTCGGCTTGCGACCAGCGCGCGTCGTAACCGCGCATCAGCACCTCGGCGCGGATCTGGTCGAATTCGTCGAGCGCCTCGGGTCGCATCGTCTCGATGGCCGCGTCGAGTTGCTCGCCTGGGTGCTCGTACGCCATCCACCACGAGGCCAGGCCCAAGTGAAACAGGCTGCCCCACCGCAGCGACTCAGCAGTCGCGCCGAGCGGTCTGATGCCCAACTCGTAGGCAAGGTGGTGTTCGAGGCTGCAACGCCGATACGCGGCGAATTCGGAATTCGTGACGACCGTCAAGCGGCGGCGTAGGGGCTGGTCTACCACGCCCCGGCATTATCACGCAGTCGCCGACTAGGCAAGTCTGCCTATTTATAGGCAAGTCTTTATTGCTATTTCGGCTTAGTCAAAACTACCGCGGGCGATCCCATTTCCAGGGTCTCGAGCGCTGCGCGTAGGTGCTCGTAGGCACGCCACGACATCGGCCGACCGTGTGCATACCTCATCGCGACCAGGTTGCGGATCGTCGACCACGACATGTCAGCCGATGCTGCGAGGTACGCCACAAGGTCGTGGGGATCCATATGACGGGCGACATACAAGATCGCTGCATACAACTGCAACGCGTGCGCGAAATTCCGGACGAATTCGGTGATCCCATCGGCGGTGTGTACGCACCCGAGATCCGACCCGAGTGGGGCGGGTGTGTGTCGGGCTGGTGGGACCGCGCACGTTTTAGATGACTTGACTAGCCGTCATCGGCTGCAAGCAGACCGGCCACTATGGCGCGGTAAAATGCAACGGTCGGCTGTCGCGGCTTGCACTCGATCGTGATGAGCGTGGGCAGGTAATGGCGCTGCTGCGCAGTGCGGCCCAGCTCGGTCTGCAGAAACTCAAGCAGGGCATCAGGCAGCTGCCGCGGGCCTTGTTTACTCGCGCTGCCGAGCACCAGGTGGTCGAGCGTCTCGCCGACCGCGAGCGCGAGCTTGGCGAGCTGCGGAGCTTGCGGGTAGCCGCGCCCGCGTTCCCAGCGCGAGACCGAGCCCTTGTCAGTCTCGACCTTGGCGGCCAGTTCCTCCTGGCTCAGGTGTACACGCTCGCGTGCGACACGCAGCCGCTCGCCGAACCCCTTGAGGTCGTCTTCGCTCACGACGCCGTCGTGGCGCGTTCTGAGCAAATTTGCAAATGCAAGCGGGCTGTTTCGCCCTTGACGCGATAATGGAAACTTGCCTAAAACTAGGCAAGTCTGCCTATATGCACAACGTCGGGCAATGGCTGCGGGATCACCGCATCGCGAAAAAGTGGACGCAATGCGTCCTGGCCGAGCGCCTGGGCGTGGCGACGTCGACCGTGTCGCGGTGGGAGCGCAACCAGGGCACGCCGACGCTACTCGAATTCCGCGGCTGCTGCCTGCTGTTTCAGGCGAGCGCCGACGAGGCGTTGGGCACTGGGCGATGGGTAATCACGTTCGCCGCCAACGGCGGCAGACCACCAACCGACGACGAGGTGACCGATGGCGAGCAAGAAGAACGGCGCGGCGGCAAGGCCGAGCAGCATCGAGAAGGAGCGCAGGCTGTGCAGCGTCAAGCTGAGCGAGGCCGAGCGAGTGGCGCGCGGCGACGAAATGGCCGACTGCGAGGTCAAGATCGAGGGCCTCAAGGCCGAGCAGTCGGAGCTGGCGCGCCAAGTCAAGACGCACGCAAAACGGCGTAATGAGCTGGGGCATTCGCTCGACACGGGCACCGAGCAGCGCGAGTTGTTGTGCGAGTGGGTGCCTGATTATCCCAAGAACGTGTTCAGGCTGACGCGGCCCGACACCAAAGAGGTCGTCGACACACGGCCGATGTCGGCAACGGATCTCAATCACGAGTTGTTTCCGACCAACGGTGCTGTCGCAGCGCCGCCACCACCACCGCGCTTGCCGCGCAAACGCGGCCGCCCGGCATCCACCACCACCACCACGACGGATCCGACACCTGACGCGGCGGCTTGATGGCGCAGTCGGAAGGCCCTGAGCCACCACTGCCCGCGAGCAACGGGCGGTCGAAGCCGAAGGTCGTACCACTGCCCGTCAAGCGTGAGTTGTCACCGCAACACATCGAGCAACTGCAGGCGAGCGGCCTCGACGCCGAGACGATGTCGCTCGCCGAGTTGTACACCGAGGTCAACCCGAACGCGCTCAAACTGATACTCGAGCGGCCCTACGCGCGCGCGTGGGGCCCGGCGTTGGTGATCCCGTTCTACCTGCCCGGTGCGACCGAGCCGCACCAGTATCGGCTCAAGCCGACGCACCCACGCGTCGAGAAGCGCCGAGGCAAGCCGCGCGAGGTCAAGTACGACCAGTCGTCGCGCGCGGGCAGCCTCGTGTATTTTCCGCCGCGAGCTCGGGCCTCGGGCGGCTACCACGACGCGGGCCAGATGCTCGTGTGGACCGAGGGCGAGAAAAAAACCCTGGCCCTCGACCAGCTGGGCTATGTATGCGTCGGGCTGTGCGGCGTGTGGAATTGGTCGGATCCGCACGAGCGCGATGCGACCGGCGGCGACTGCCTGCACGCCCAGATCCGCGAGCACGTCGTCGTCGCTGGGCGCGAGCACCTCATCTGCTACGACGCCGACTCGCGCCAGAAAAAGGATGTCATGCACGCGGCGGCGCGCCTCGGCGGCTTGCTGCTGTCGCAAGGCGCGAGTCGCGTGCGCTTCGTGTGCCCACCGCTCGGCGGGCCCAAGGGCATCGACGACTACCTCGGCGCGCACGGTGCCGACGCCACACGCGCGCTGCTCGCCACGGCCGAGGTGCTCGAGGCGGTCGATCCCAAGCGGCCTCGGCCGCGCATCAGGGCCAACAAGGCATTTGCCGATTGCCCGATCCACAAGGAGGCCTCGATCCCTGACGGGTTCGACCTGCGCGAGGATGGGTCATTGTGGAAGCTGTCGCAGTCGGAGCGCGCGCCCGACGTGCTGGTGGCACCGACGCCGCTGTTTTTCCAGCGGCAATTCGTCGACCACGAATCCAGCGAGGGCCGCGTGCAAGTCTGCTATCGCGAGGGCGACGGCTGGGTCGAGCGTGAGATCTCACAACTCGCTGTCGGCGACGCGCGCACAATGGTCGCCGAACTAACACCCGTGTGCATACCTGTTGTGTCCAGTAATGCAGCACGTACAGTCGAGTGGCTGCACTTGTACGAGCGCCTCAACGCTGAATTCATACCCAAGGTCATGTCATTTGGGCGTGTGGGTTGGCACCAGCATGACGGGCGCGTGTTTGTGCTCGGTGAGCCCGTGTTGCCCGATGGGCGCCAACTCGAGGCGGTCGTCGACCAGTCGGGCCATCGCAAGGAGATCTTCGGCGCGCTCAAACCGCGCGGCGACGTCGAGGCGCACCTCGACGCGCTGCGCCGTGCGTGGGCAGCGAGCCCGGTCTGTGCTGCGATGATCTGCGGCGCGCTCGCGGCGCCGTTGCTCGAACCGCTGCGCGCGCCGAATTTTGCCGTGCACCTCATCGGCGAGTCGTCGCGCGGCAAGACGACCATGCTCAAGATCGCCGCGAGCGTGTTTGGCGACCCTGAAAATCCGCACTGGGTTGCTGCCTGGAACGCTACCAACGTAGGCGCCGAGCTGCGAGCTGCAACGCTCACCGATCTGCCCCAGTGCTACGACGAGGTCGGCGGCGGCGATGCGCAGGCCCTCGAGCGGCTAACGTATTCGATCATGAACGGCACCGGGCGCACGCGCGGGCAGCGCGACGCGACGATGCGCACGACGGCGCGGTGGCGCACGGTCATGCTGTCGACCGGCGAGAAATCCCTGGTTGACGAAACCGCAGCCACGGGCGCCCAGGTGCGCGTCGTCGAGTTGCACGTCGATGGGTTCGGCTCGCTCGACGCCAAGGCGGTCGACGTGCTCAAGGATGCGTGCGTCGCCAACTCGGGTGCATTTGGGCGTGCCTGGATCGAGACGCTGGTCGATGTGCCCGACTGGTCGATCTGGCGTGCCCAACTCGCCGACCGCGTGCAGGCGCTGCGCAAGCTCGACTCGAACCCGCTGCAGCAGCGCATCGCTGGGTACTACGCCGTGCTCGCCGTGGCCGAGGAGATGGCGGCCACGTTCGGGCTCGGCGAGGGCGGCGCGACGATGACCCAGATCTTCGCCACGCCCGAGCGGCGAACAGCCGTGCTCGGCCTCGCCGAGCGCTCGCGCGAGCTGGTCGACAACTGGGTGCTGAGCGAGCCCGATGCGTTCCCTCAGATGCTCATCACAGCCAGTGGGGACTACGACCTACCCTATTCGAGTAAGCACGGGCTCAAGGTGCGAGGGTTTCGTCGCAACGATGAGGTGCTTTTCATACCCGCCGAGCTCAAAACCTTGCTGAGGGCCAATAGACTCAGCGCCGGCGAGGTGATACGGCAGTGGGCACTACGAGGCTGGACCCGACTCGACAAGGGACGATCTGACACTCGCGTGCGCGTGGGTGGTGGTCGTCAGGTTAGATTCGTCGTCCTGCAACCCGCTGAGCAACTCGAGGCGTCCGAATGACGCGCTCGACGCCGGCGTTGGTCTCACTGGTCTCACCCTGGTCTCAGGCGAGGGCTCAATTTCCCGAGAAAAAGGGGGGTGAGACCAGCAAGACCAATGAGACCAAGTTTTTGAATGGTCCAGAGGCGGGGGAAAAAAATCGTGTCGGTCACGTCGCACATCGAAAAAATTCCCCCCAGCTAAAGAGCAATTGTTGGTCTCAGTGGTCTCATGGTCTCACCCCTATTAATTGGGGAAATTTGGAGGTTACCCGAGACCAACTGAGACCAAGTGAGACCAACTCGTTAGCGGCGGTGTGGCCATGAGCCGTCGGCAACTAGTGCCGCCGCGTCAGTTGGCCGAGACCACGCCCGCGCCTGTCACGTCTGTCCCGTGTGTCACGCCGCCGGTGCCGCTGATGGTCGCCGAGGTGCTTGGGTTTCCGATCCGCTGGTTGCTCGACCTGCCCTTGCCAACCAGCTTGATGTGCTCGTTGCCCCACGAGGGCGGGCTCGTGCTGCTTGCCACTGGCCCCGCTGCCCCAGTGCCGAGCGCAGTGCCTGCCTTCGTGGGGCCCGAGATCTTGGCGCTCGCGCTCGCCGCTGAGCACGATCGAGGTACGCCGGCGACGATGGCCGCGTGGGTGGCCAAGAAGCCGAGTTGGCGGCTCACGACCATCGAGGCCATCGGACGCCTCGGCTACGAGGTCAAGCCGCTCGGCTGGTCGACAGGCCAGGTGCTGCGTGCGCTCGGCCTCACGCTTGACGAGGTTTGGTTATGAGCCAAGCGCGCTCAAGCCCGCGTGTGGCGCGACGACGCGCGGCCGCATCGACCCAGCGGCCCAGGCGAGCGCGGGCAAGGCGCAGGCTGCCGCCGGCCTCGGCGACGCCGCACGCGTGCGTCGTGCTCGCAGTCGACACGGCTGAGATCTCAGGCTGGTGCGGCATCACGGGCAAGGATGAGTTTCTGGCGTTCGGCGAGGCCGACACGCTCGATGGACCCGCGTTGAGGTACATCGTGCGCTGGGCCTTGTCCCATGCCGAGCGACGTGGCCTGTCGCTGATACTCGTGCTCGAGGCGGCGTGGGGCGGGCCCGCCTGGGTGCTGGTTGGGTTGGGTGCAGCTCGCGAGCGTTGGCTCAACGCATGGCGGCTCGAGGGCCAGGCCATGTCGCGCGTCGTGTCGGTGCAGCCGAGCGAGTGGCGTGCGCGCGTGCTCGGGCCCGGGTGGGCCAAGGCCAAGCGCGAGCTCGTGCGGCCGCACGAGCAGGCCATCGCTGCGGCGACAGTGGGGCAGCCCGTTCGAGGTGACGAGGCGCCCGCGATCCTGATTGCGCGGTGGGCGTTGCGCTGCGCCAAGGTGGCGCGCGTGCTGCCCGTCGCAAGGAGGCGGCGATGACGATGATGATTGACGAGTGCATGCCCATCACCGAGGCGCAGCTGCGGGCCGCTCGAGCAAGCCCGCAAATCCACGTGCGCCCGATGATGTTCTCGCACGCGATGGTGCAGCGGATCCTCGATGGATCCAAAACGCAGACCCGACGCATCGCACGGCGCCTGTCGCAGTGTGCAGCAGGCCAAGTCGGCGACAGGCTTTGGGTGCGCGAGACCTGGTGCCAGCCAGATCCGTCGCGGCTCGAGGCGGTGTACGCCGCCGACGCCGACGCGAGTGAGCTGCAGGCATTCCGAGAACTGCGACGCGCGTGCGGCCCAGGCTCGTACGTGCCTTGGCGGCCCTCGATGCACATGCCGCGCTGGGCTGCACGCATCTGGCTCGAGATCCTCGAGGTACGGCTGCACCACCTGGGCGAAACCACGCACGCCGAGGCGCAGGCCGAGGGCTTTGCCAACTCGGCGACGTTCTGCGCCTACTGGGATGAGCAGAACAAGTATCGGCCAGGTTGCAAGGTCGACGACAACCCCTGGGTGTGGGCTATCACCTTCCGTCGGGTGATGCCATGAGCACGCCCTACCTGCCCGGCCTCGAGCACGAGGCGCGCAACCCAGATCTGTCGCAGTGGCACACCGAGCCCAGGCTCGCTCGGCGCGTGTGGCAGTGGGCCAACAAGTACGAGAAGCCGCGCACCGTGCTTGAGCCAGCTTGCGGGCACGGCGCGCTCGTCAAGCCCATCCTCGACGAGCCCTACGACTGCACCAACGTGACGCTCATCGACATCGATCCGCGTTGCACGGCGGCGTGCGCCGAGCTGGTAGCCCGAGCTGCGCGCAGCGGGCGCGAGTGGGAGGTCATGCAGCTGGATTTCCTCGAGCGCAGGTGCGGCGACCACGTTGTCGACCTCGTTGACCTCGTGCTGATGAATCCGCCCTACGAGGACGGTGCGGCCGAGCAATTCATCCTGCACTCGCTCACGCTGTCGAGGCGCGTGGTCGGGATCTTCAAGGCCTCGATTCACCACGGCCTGAGCCGGTTTCGCATGCTCTGGTCGAGCGCGCGGGCGACGCGCGAGGTCAAGCTCGCAACGCGCCCGACGTTCGGCCGAGGCGAGTCGGGCAGCAAGGCCGGCGAGACAGATTTCGTCGTGCTCGAGATCAAGCGGCTCGAGGTGCACGAGGACATGATGGCCGAGCGCTGGACGCTCACGGAGCACTGGGCATGAGTATCAGCATCGTGCAGTTGGTGCTCGTCGTGTTCCTGCTGGCCGCGCTACTGCGCGCGCCGGTCGAGAACAAGGGGCGGCACGTCGCCCTGGGCTACCTCATCGTCATCGGCGTGCTCACCTATGTGCTCGTGACCGGGGCGCTGCGATGACGGTCACCGCGTCAGCGGAAATTCATCCTCGCGCGCGCGGCGATGATGTCGCTGCCGCTGCAGGGTTTTTCGCGTTCCAGCTCAAGGCCGTGCCCGCGCAGCCAACACACTGCCGCGGGCGCGGCTGCGGCGTTTTACTCGAACCGATGCGCCGGTATGCCGGGCTGTGCAAGCTGTGCGTCGGCAAGGTGGCCAAGCGCGCCAAGCGCCGGCGCGGGCCTCGGCTGCGGATTTTGCGGGATTTCATGCGCCACGGCGAGAAGCACATCGAGGTCGAGTGCAGCTGCGGCAACCGTCGCATCATGCGCCTGTCGACCTACAACACGCAGCGGCCGCAGCGCTGCAAGGTCTGTCGACTGCGCGAGGCCTCGACGCTGCGAGCTGCAGCTCGGGCAGCGCACCTCAAGGCAAAGGCCAAGCGTGGACGCTGACGCAATATGCAGGTGGTGCGGCAAGTCGTACGCCAAGCACGTCGACTCGTATGCGCCCCACCAGATTCTCCCGCGCATGCCTTGCGCGGGCTTGAAAATGTACTTTTACGAGAGGATCCCGGCGATGACGAGCGACGATGAGGCG
>Ga0066905_100000461_pt1 | contig 11247 bp, 9 predicted proteins | sample PanSoiMetaPlot36_FD_67483 | JGI IMG/M metagenome (GOLD analysis project Ga0066905, IMG submission 67483) | Tropical forest soil microbial communities from Panama analyzed to predict greenhouse gas emissions - Panama Soil Plot 36 (version 2) | ecosystem: Environmental > Terrestrial > Soil >... | reverse complement strand
CGAAGCACACGTTGTAGGGCGCGATGTCGTTGTGCCCGATCAATGAGGGATCGGGGACCGCGACGTACCGCCACGGCCCGGGGTGGGTGAAGCCCGCCACCGCGTCGTGAAAGGTGCGCGTCCACCTGACAACCGACAAGATCTGCGAGGTGCTGAGCGCTGCGTTGTCGTTGTCGACAACGCGCCCCGGAAGGTAGGACAGGACCTCACGTCCCTGCTCGTCGTGACCGAGGACCCGGGGAACGTTCGGGACCCGCGTGGCGAGGTAGCCGAGGAGCGCGTGCACGGCCGCGGTCCACGGCCCGGTGGGCCGGTGCACGGTGTCGCCGACGCGCACCGCCCCGCCGACGTTGCCGGGCAGGTGGACCTCGTCGTCGTGAGTCACCCACGCCACCTGCCTTTGACCGGGGGCCGCCGTCAACGAGCCACATGATGGCAGCAGAGCTTGACCCGGGCCTGGGTGAGGCCCTCACTTCGCGCTTCGGTACAGCATCGCCGACCGCCGGTGAGCGCTGGGTCAGGGGCTGGCCTGCGGGCTCTGCCGGGCCAGTGCGCGCGGCAGTTCCCTGCGGCCGGAAACGTCGAGCTTGTGGTAGGCACTGCCGAGATGGGTCTCGACCGTCTTACGCGTCACGAACAGGGCCTGCGCGATCTCGGGATTGCTGCGGCCCTCGGCCGCGAGCTCGGCAACGCGGCGCTCTGAGACGGTCAGCCGCAGCACCCCGGTGCGGTCCAGGTTGCTCGCCCGCCCCCCGGCGGCGCGCAGCTCGGTGCGCGCCCTCTTGGCCAGTTCGTCCGCGCCGCACTGCCCGGCGAGCGTAAGCCCTTCCTGCAAGGCGCCACGCGCCTCGGCCCGCCGGTTGGCTCGCCGCAGCGCCGCGCCCAGGTCGGTGAGCGCGCGGCCATGCTCGAGCCGCGCCGGCGACTCCGCGAGGACGGCAACGGCCTCGCGCAGGAGATCGACGCTCGCCGGGCCGCCTGCGACCAGTGCGCCGGCACGCAGTGCCACGCCGATCCCGCTCGCGGCTCCCCACCGCCGCGCCCGGTCGAGATCGTCCAGGGCCATCTGCCGCGCCGCCTCTTTGTCTCCCCTCGCCGCGAGCGCGACCGCGGCGTACGAGCGCCAGCGCGAGGCGAGCGGGTTCGCGCCCCCGTTCAGCTCATCGCGGCGGCCGAACTCGACCAGATCGGCCAAGCCCTCCGCGGTGCTGCCCTGCGCGAGGCGCAGCATGCTGCGTGCCCCCAAGAGCGGGTCACTGGCCATTCCCGCCGGGATCTTCTCGTCGAAGCCGCCGTCGTGCAGCGCCCGTTCGGCGGCATGGAGCTTGCCGCGCTCGATCAGCGCCCCGATCAGCACGCCCAGCGCGAGCTCGGTCCCGAGCCATATGTCGTGACTGGTGAGCAGCTCGAGCGCGGTCCGCGCGTCGGCCTCGCCCTGCGCCACGGCGCCCCGCCGCATCGAGACCCATCCCCGATGGGCGATCACGAACGCCACGGCCGGGATCGAGGCCCGTGCCCGTGCTTCGGCCAGCGCCTGCCGCAGGCACGCGTCGGCGAGCTGGAGCGCGTCCGTGGCGAGCAGCCCGACCATCAGCAGATAGAACGGCCCGGTGACGTCGAGTTCCTGCTCGGCGAGCAGCCGGCCGCCCGCCAGCGCACGTTCGATGATCGCCTCGGCGTCGCCGGCCGACTCGCTGGCCCTGGCTTTCTGGTAGGCGAGGGTCGCCAGCACCAGCCGCTCGCCGCGCGTTGTCCCCGTGAGGTCGCGATGCCGCTCCAGCCGCTGCTCGGCTGGAGCGCGGATCTCGAGGCTGGCCTGCTGCGCGTGGGCGGCCAGGTCCGCCTCCAGCAGCAGCCCCAGCTCCGGATCCTCCGCCTCGACAACCGGGACCGCCGACTCGATCGCTGCGACCGAACGGTCCGCCCGGCCGGACATCGTCAGCGCGTTCGCGACCAGCCGGACCGAGTCCGCGAGCAGCCGCGGTTCCCGGGTCAGCTCGATGGCCGCCATGAGATGGTCGACGGCTTCCGGCCTGGCCAGGCGCAGCTCTGCGCAGCCAAGCTCGCGCAGCACCGCCGCCCTGGACTCGGGCGGCGGGGGCTCGGCGAGCGCACGCCCGAGCCACGCGGCAGCGGCGGCGGGCGCCCCGCGCCGGAGCGCATCCGCGGCCACCCGGCGCAAGAGCTCGACCCGCCCGGGTACGCCGCCCGGCTCCGACCCAGCGATCTGCGCCGCGATCCGTTCCTCGGAGACGCCGGCTTGGGCGAGGATCCCGGCCGCTCGTGCGTGCGCCCGGGCCCGTTCGTGGACGCCGAGGTCCGCGTAGACGGCCTCACGCACGATCGGGTGGGTGAACTCCAGGCCGCCCGCCGGCTTGAGGATCGCCAGCCTGGCCAGCAGGTCGGCGGCCCGGGTCGCCTCCTCCTCCGAAAGCCCGGCCAGTGGCGCCGCCTCGGCAAGGCTCGCGCCGTCGCCGAGCACCGCGATCGCGCGCACCAGGGCCGTTGTCGCCGCTGGTGCCGCCGACAGGCGGAGCAGCACCGCATCGGCGACCGAGGCGGGGCCGATGCGCCGCACCCGGCCCACCGCTCGCGAGTCGGCGGGGAGCCCCTCCTCGGTCACCTCACGCAGCAAGGCCTCAAGGAAGAGGGGATTGCCGCCGGTGGCCTCGTGGCAGGACGCCGCGAACTCGGGTGCCACTTCGCCCAGCGCGCGCCCGCAGAGCGTCGCGGTCGCCTCGGCGCTCAGCGGCCCGGGCCGCAACGTCATGGTCTCGGGCGCGGCCGCCAGCCGGGCCAGGTCGCCGGCGCCGCCCTCCTCCGGACGGGTGGAGGCCAGGACGGCCAGGGGAAGGCCATCCAGGCGGGGCGCCAGGTAGGCGAACAAACGCAGCGATTCCGCATCGGACCAGTGCAGGTCGTCGACGGACAGGAGCACGGGACGCTCCGCGGCCAGGTTGTTGATCAGCCAGTACAGGCCGTGCAGCATCGGGAAGGACGTGTCGGCCAGCGGAAACGCCGAAAGCGCAGCGGTCGGCGCGAACAGCGGCCTCGCGAGGGCCGCGGCCCCCTCGAACAGCCGGTGACGCTCGGGACCCGGAATCCGCGCCACGGCGGGCTCGAGCAGCTGCCGCACGCAGCCGTAGGCGAAGTCACGCTCCAGCTCGCTGGCGCGCGCCCGGCAGCACACAAACCCCATCCCGGCCGCGGATTCGGACGCCACCCCTAGCAGGCTTGTCTTGCCCAATCCGGCGGCCGCCTGGACAAGGACAACCCGGCCGCGGCCGTGTTGCGCCGCTGTCAGCGCCCGGCCGAGCTCAGTCAGCTCGTGCTCGCGCTCCAGAAGTGTCCCAGCAGCTTCGAACGCCACATCAGATCACGGCCCTGCCCACTCCGCCTCGACCGCATGCCCGGCAGGCTCCGGGCGGTCGATTGCCCTCGGTGCGTTTCCACCTGATTGTCTTAATTGTCAACCTTGATCTCCGGGTAATGCCAGCGTCTACAGCACGTAACCGGGCCTTCGGTCCCTGCCGCCTGCCACCAGCCATCTGGCGAACCCGTCTCATACCGGGACGTCGCGTGGCGCCGGTCCGGGCCGATCGTGGTGGAGACTGAGCCGGTCGGCTGCGTCGAGGGTGGATGACGATGAGGTCCGCACTGCCGGAGGGCCCGAACAGCGAGGGAGTCGGCAGCCTGGAGGTGCGGTGGATCTTTCCAGGGGAGCCGGCGGCGGGGATGGTGGGCTGGTTCGGGCGCTTCCCGGCCGAGGTGAGGCTTGTGGAGGATTTGTATCTGCTGGATCCGCACCTGCCCGGACTGTCGGTGAAATTGCGCGGGCAGCGCTCGCTGGAGGTGAAGGCGTACCGGGGGAGTGCGGGGGTGCTGGAGGTGGCGGGGCGGGCGTGCGGCCGGCTGGAGCGGTGGCACAAGTGGTCGTTTCAGCATGGCCCACCCGGCGGCGGGAATGATCAAGCGGGGTGGCGGCCGGTGCGCAAGCGTCGCCAGGTGAGCTGGTTCTCGGGGGCTGACGGGCCGGCTAGGGCCGCTCTGCCGGACCCCGGAGTGCGGGGTGGGTGTGCGGTGGAGCTGACCGAGGTCGAGGCGGCCGGTGCGGCATGGTGGAGCCTCGGTTTCGAGGCGACCGGCCCGCCCGGCGCGCTCCGCGGCGAACTCGACGCCGCCGCCGCGCTGGTGTTCGCCCGGGCCCTGCCGGGCGGGGTGGAACTGGGCATGGACGGCTCGCAGTCCTACGCTCAGTGGCTCCGCCGGCTGCCCGGCCGGCCCGGTGCCACCTGACCGGCCGCCGCGCTCACCTGGTCATGTGGTCGGCGCGGTTGGGTGCCAGCGGAAAGGAGCGATGAAATGGTCGAGCGCCGGCTGCGGGCCCCAGGAGCCGGGCGGGTAGGGGTGGACGGGCGGCGGGTTGTCGAGCAGCGGGGCGGAGATCTCCCAGAGGCGTTCGATCGCGTCGGCGCGGGTGAACAGGGTCTGGTCGCCGTGCATGGCGTCCAGGAGGAGCCGCTCGTAGCCCTCGAGGGAGTGGGCTGTGCAGAACGAGTCGGTGTAGCGGAAGGTCATCTCGGCGGGGCCGAGCGTCATCTGGGCGCCGGGTTCTTTGGCCAGGAAGCTGGTGGTGATCGAGCCGGGGTCGGCGAAGTCGATGACGATTTCGTTGCGCCGCCCGGTGGGGGCGCGGCGGACCGGGAACATCCGCAGCGGCGGCTGGTGGAAGCCGAGCGTCACCACCTGGCTGCTGGTGGCCAGGCACTTGCCGGAGCGCAGGAAGAACGGGACCCCCGCCCAGCGCCAGTTGTCGACCTCGGCGCGGACCGCGGCGAGCGTTTCGGTGTCTGAGCCGGGCGCGACGCCGGGCTCGTCCGGGTAGCCGGCGTACTGGCCGCGCACCACGTGCGCGGGGTCCAGGGGCTTGAGCGCGTCGAAGACCTTCGCCGTCTCGTCGCGCAGGCGCCGGGCGTCCAGCGCGGTAGGCGGCTCCATCGCCACGAACCCCAGCACCTGGAACAGGTGGGTAACGATCATGTCGCGGTAGGCGCCGGTCCGGTCGTAAAAGCCGGTGCGTCCTCCGACCGAGAGCGTCTCGGGCACGTCGATCTGCACGTAGGCGATGTGCTTGCGGTTCCACACCGGCTCGAACAGGCCGTTGGCGAACCGGAACGCCAGGATGTTGTCGACAGATTCCTTGCCGAGGAAATGGTCGATCCGGAACACCTGCGACTCGCCGAAGATGGCGTGCACCATCTGGTTCAGCGCCCGGGCCGACGCCAGGTCGGTCCCGAACGGCTTCTCGATGATGACCCGGGAACCGGGGGCCAGGCCCGCTGCGCCGAGCATCGCCACCGTCGGCTCAAACGCCGCCGGGGGAACGGCCAGATGGAAGAGTCTCCCCGGTGAGCCGCCGATCCGCCGCTCCGCCCGCTCGATCGCCATCGGAAGCGACCCCGCGCCCGCGGCGGGGTCCGCGCCGGCGCCGGGGTCCGTGCTGGTGAAGGAGAGCCTGTCGGCGAAGGCCTGCCAGCCCGTCCCCGCGGGCTTGGTGGCACCGAACTCGGCGACCGCCTGCCGGGCGTGCTCGCGGAACTGCTCATCGGTGAGCCCCCTGCGCGAGGAGCCGATGATGTGGTACTCCTCCGGCATCAGCCCCGCCTCCGCCAGATGGAACAGCCCCGGCAGCAGCTTGCGCGCGGCCAGATCGCCCGCCGCCCCGAACAGGACAATGACGTGGTTGGCCGGGCGGAATGTCGATCCCCGTGCCTTGCTCCCCGGCATGTGTCTCCCCTCGGCATAGATTACTGAACCGCCGCGTGGCCCGTTATGCGGCTTGCGGCGCGAGCGCGTGCTCGCCGGTGAGCCAGATGGTCCAGCCTGCGCGGATAGAGCCGACCGTAGACGGTTCGCGCAGTGCCTGCATAGGTGCGAGTACCGGCGGCTGGCGACGAGAAGGAGGCCGAGATGAGTGACTGGGTGATGATCGGGGTGCCGAGCAGTGCCGGGGCGCATCACGCGGGGCAGGAGCGGGCGCCCGATGCGCTGCGCGCCGCCGGGCTGGTGGAACGGCTGGGCGCGGCGGGGGAGTCCGTCGTGGACACGGGGAACCTGCCCGGCGCGGCGTTCGCCGTCGATCGCGACCATCCGGGAAGCCGGAATCTGCCCGCGGTGGTGCGGGTGGCGCGCCAGGTGGCGGACGCCGTCGCCGGTGCGGAGGATGGGCGGCCCCTGCTTGTCGTCGGCGGCGACTGCACCATCACGCTCGGCGTCATCGGCGGGTTCCGGCGGCGGCACCCGGACGTCGGCCTGGTCTATGTGGACGGCGACGCCGACGTGAGCGTCCCGGATTCCGGGGGTTCGGGGATCTTCGACTCGATGGGCGTATCGCACCTGCTCGGCCGCGGGGCGCCCGAGCTGGCGGGCCTGGCCGGCACCGTGCCGCTGCTTGACCCGGCCCGGCTGGCGATCGTCGGTTCCGACCCCCGCGAGACCGACGACGCGGGCCGGCGTTATCTCGCGGACGCCGGGGTGAGCTTCGAGGAGGCGCCCGTGTTCATCGCCGACCCGGCCGCCGCCGCTGCCCGGGCGCTTTCTGCCATCGCCGCGGCGGGCGGCCCGGTTGTCGTTCATTTCGACGTCGACGTGGTCGATTCGGGCGACCTTCCGCTGGGCAACTTCCCGCACTACGGCTCGGGCGTCCTGCTGGAGCACGCCGTCGCGTGCCTGCGCGTATTGCGCGCCCACCCCTCGTTCGCGGGGCTGGTTCTCACCGAGGTGAACCCCACGCACGACGCCGACGGGAGCGTGATCAGCCGGTATATCGACGCCCTCGTCAGCGCGCTCAGGGCATGAACCGGCGTCCTGGACCGCGCCGGGGGACCGGTTCGTGGATTTGATGCCGGCGGCCGTGCCGGGTTACCCGGCGGCCAGGTGCTCCATGGCGTCGGTGAAGCTCGGCCGCCCATCGGCCGCCGTGATGGACCAGTAGACGAACTTGGTCGGCTCCATCAGCGGCTTCAGCGAGGTCATGATCTCCACGTGAGGTGATGTCCGCATGAACTCCTGGAGCGCGGCCCGGTCCTTCCATACCGAAAGCGTCCAGTAGTCGCGGGCCAATGGCTTGGCCCGCAGGGTGTAGCCGACGAGGCCGTCCGTGTGCTCCAGCTGGCTTCGTACCGCCGACACCGCGCGGAAGAACCGGACGGTGGAAGAGACCTTTCTGAGCGGCAGATGAGAGGCCATGACCACGTATTCGGGGCCTGGTTCCATCTGGGAGCGAGACGTCCACGGCAGATCGGGCATGGCCGGAAATCCTTTCCTTGAGCAGCTTCAGGTCCGTGCTCTTGGCACAGCCTCCCTCACGTGCGCCGTAGGCGGCCGGGCATCATGGCACTTTGGTGCCTGAGGCCGGCGGCGGAAGATTCCACCCGCCCGTGCCCGTTCGGGTGACGCCCGATATCGGCACCTGGCCGTACCGTCCCTCGAAGAACCTGCCCCTCGAGACGATCAGGGCTCACGGGACGGAACCGGAAGGACCACTGTCATGAACGCACCGCTCACCCCTGACCGTGATGCCGAGTCGTTCAAGGCTGCCACAAGCCAGCCGGTCATCCGCCGGGTGCAGGCGCCCGGCGGCAGCCTGCACGTGATCGACCAGCCCGGTGCGGAGCCGGCGTTCGTGCTCCTGCACGGCTTCCCCGACGACTCAAGCATCTACGACCGGCTTCTCCCGCACCTGGCCCCGCACCGGGCCGTCGCCTTCGACTTCCTCGGCTACGGCCACTCCGACCGTGCGGACGGCCGCCCCGACCCCGGTCAGCACGAGGCGGAACTGGTGGCGGTGCTCGTTCAGCTCGGGATCGGCCGGGCGGTGCTGGTGGGTCACGACGCCGGCGGACCCGTCGCCGTCAACGTCACGCTGGATCACCCCGGCCGCGTCAGCCGGCTGGTCCTCGTGAACACCTATTACGGCACCGCCCCGCGGCTCAGGTTCCCCGAGATGATCCGCCTGTTCGCCGACCAGAACTTCGCGCCGCTCGCGGACGCCATGATCGACGACACCGACCAGCGCCTGTGGCTGCTGGCGCACACCGCCCGCCGGTTCGGGCTCGACCCGCTCGACCCCCAGGGAGTCGGGGTGCTCTCGATCTTCCCGCAGTTCTTCGGCGAAGGCGAAACGCCCGACTCGCTGGCCGCGATCCGGGCATGGACGGGGGCGCTGTTCGGCGCGCTGGCCCAACAGGACGCTCGCATCGCCAGCGGCCAGCTCGCCGCGCTCGACGTGCCCGTCCTGCTCGTGTACGGCGCTCGGGACGAATACCTCAACACCGACCTCGCCCGGCATCTCGCCAGCTTGTTCCGCCGCGCCGAGCTGCGTCATGTCGAGGACGCCTCCCACTGGCCACAGGACGATCAGCCGGAGACCGTCGCCCGGATCCTCAAGGCCGCCATGTGACCGCCTTCCAGCGAAGCTGGCACCTTGGTGCCCGAGCCGGCGGCGGAAGATTCCACCTGCGTGCACACTTTCGGGTGACGCCCCCGCCGTCGGGGATTCGTAGCCTCCTGGAAGAGCCGGTCGCACCAACGGCCGGGGCTGTTCGCCAGAAGAGCCCGGACGACGAACCGGCCGAGGAGATGACCGACAGTGAAGCGGATCCGTGTCCAGCGGCCCAGGGCCCGGGGCGAGCGCCCCTGGCGTGAAGTCCTTCCGCCCGACCCGCGGGACCCAGACGTGGTCCGGGTCAAGGCGCTCGCCCGCGCCCGCGACTCCGAAGAGCAAGCGCCTGAGGAGACGTGATGTACACGACCGAAGCACCATCCCGCCCCGTACACCGCAGGTTCCAGGGCGGCCCGCCACTTGCGACTCCGGCCGCCGCCGGCGCGGATTGAAGGAAGCCGCAACATGACTGCCACGCAGATGTTCGCCGACCCTGCGCCGGTGGAAAGCCGCCTGCTTGAGAACAAGGTCGCGATCGTCACCGGGGCGAGCCGTGGCATCGGGGCCGTCGCCGCTCGCGCGTTCGCCGCCGCCGGCGCTGCAGTCCTGCTCGCCGCGCGCAGCACAAGCGACCTTCAGGACGTCGCCGCGGGGATCATGGCCGGGGGCGGCGACGCGCTCGCCGTGCCCACCGACGTCGGCGACGAGGCCGCCGCCGAGCGGCTGGTCCAGCGGGCGCTCGGAACGTTCGGGCGCCTTGACGCCGCGTTCAACAACGCCGGTCAAACCCACACGCCCACACCGCTCGCTGCCCTCGCGATCGCCGACTTCGACGCCGCGCTGCGGGTCAACGCGCGCGGCATCTTCTTGATGATGAGGTACCAGATCCCTGCGATGCTCGCGGGCGGCGGCGGTGCGATCGTCAACATGTCCTCCACCGCCGGGCTGTCCGGCGCGCCCGGAATGGCGGGATACGCGGCCGCCAAGCACGCGATCATCGGCCTGACCGAGACCGCCGCGCTCGACTACGGCGAGCAGGGCATCCGTGTCAACGCGATCGCCCCCGGGCCGATCCTGACGCGGGGCCTCCAGCGAGCCGACGACGCTGTCCGCTGGCGTCTCGGAGGCAGCCTCCCGCTGCACCGCCTCGGCCAGCCCGAAGAAGTCGCCGCCACCGCCGCCTGGCTCTGCTCCGACCAGGCGTCCTTCATCACCGGAGCAACCATCCCGATCGACGGTGGCAAGCTCGCCGGCTTCGCGGCATTGTGACCGATGACAAGATCGGCGTGATGATGACGAGCCGGCTCGGGAGCAGCGCGGTCGAGGTCACGCAGCTTGGCTTCGGCGTCGACCGCATCGACGTGCTGTTCCTGCACGATGCGGAGGACCATATCGAGACCGCCATGCGCGACGGCTACCCAGCGCTCACCGAGTTGCGCGCTGAAGGCCTCCTCGACGTGCGCGCGCCGGTGGATTCATAACCCCTCCTGCCACCGTGGTACCTCGGCGCCTGGGGTCGCCCGCCACGGGAGCAGCCGCGCATACGCCGCCGAGCGTAGGCGGAACCGGGCCGCGTGCCGCGCGCGTGCCAGGCCAGTCCGCGCCGCGGCCGGCTGGCACCGGTTCCCGGTCGGCCGGGCGCGGCAAGGCGTCCTTTGCCTACCGCCGGACGCGTGCGGCCGGCCGCTGGCTTACTGCACGAAGCGCAGGCCAAGTGCCTCCCGCGGGCCGACGACGGCCAGGTCCCCGCCGGGTTGCATGGACGGTGTCCAACGAGGAGCCAGTGCCCGGCCAGACCGGCCGGGCGAGTAAGGAGGGGATCACGATGGCGTTTCGCGGGCAGGTTCTCGTCAACCCGGTCAGCGGGGAGCGCTTCGTTTTCCACACCACCGCGGATGAGTCCCGCGGCGAGCTGCTGGAGTTCGATCTGGTTGTCGAGCCGAACGGGCGCGTGCCTGGCGGGCATGTTCACCCTGGCCAGCAGGAAAGCTTCGAGGTACGCGAAGGGGTCATGAGGTTCCGCAGGGGCCTGCGCACGGTGACCGCCGGGCCGGGTGATCTTGTGGTGGTCGAGCCGGGCACCTACCACCGGTTCGCCAACGTCGGCGACGAGCCGGCCATCGTCCGGGTGCGGGTGACCCCGGCGCTGCGGATGGAGGAGCTGTTCGAGACCGTGGCCGCGCTGGCGGCCGAGGGCCGGACCCTGCCCTCGGGCATGCCCCGCCCGCTGGACCTGGCGCTGTTCATGCGCGAGTTCGAGCAGGAGGTGGCGGCCCCGGTCGCGCCGGCCCTGGCCCGCGCGGTGATGGCGCCGCTGGCGGCGATCGGCGACCGCCGTGGCCTGGCCACCCGCTACCGGCGCTCCCACCCGGTCCCGGCCGGCCTGGCCTCCCGGCGCCCCGCCCCCACCCACCCCGGCGCGGGCCGGGCATCCGCCACTCGCCCGGTTCCCGCCCGCCCGGCGCCGTCCCGGCCCGGGGCAGCCCTCCAGCGGACGGCCGGGCGGCGCGGATGAGAGCCGCGCGACGGCAACGAACTGAGAGCCGCGCGACGGCAACGGACCGTGCAGACAGGAGGAGGTGAGAAGTCATGATCGCGTTGTACGGACACCCCGGCTGGTATGGCTCGGGCCCGGGCTGGGGGGTCTGGGCCGCGGCGATGGTCCTGTTCTGGGGCAGCCTGCTCGCGGCCGCCGTCTACCTGATCCGCCGGCGGCCGACCCCCGCCGCCACCGGCGGCGCTGGCACCGGTCCGGCGGAGATGGCACTGGCCGAGCTGTACGCCCGCGGCGAGATCGACGCCGA
>Ga0066905_100000460_pt1 | contig 11251 bp, 12 predicted proteins | sample PanSoiMetaPlot36_FD_67483 | JGI IMG/M metagenome (GOLD analysis project Ga0066905, IMG submission 67483) | Tropical forest soil microbial communities from Panama analyzed to predict greenhouse gas emissions - Panama Soil Plot 36 (version 2) | ecosystem: Environmental > Terrestrial > Soil >... | reverse complement strand
TGCGTTTGAACGGCCCATTCGATCGCCTCGCGAGCCACGGGAACCTCCTTGCTCCCGTTCGCGATGTAGTGCTTCGTCTCCGCCTCGGCCATTCCATCCTCCTCTCGGTCCAACAAAAAAAGCCCGGGACTGCCGAGAGTCCCGAGGCCCCATTGCCTCGGCGCCCGCCTTCTCCGGCGAGCACCTGCTGCCACTGTAGGCGCGGGTGCGGACGGACGCAAGCCTTGTGTTGCGCCGATGGCGTGGGTACCCTGAGCGCGCGATGTTGCGCCTCGGTTGATTCGGATTTCCGAGCGCACCGGCTGAAGACGCCGCTGGTGCGCTAGTTCCGTGTCCCTTCGAGCCGAGTCTGGAGCAGCATGTGCCCGCAGTAGAAGTTCAAAACTTGCGCAAGGAGTTCCGCCGCAGCGACGGTCGGCGGTCCGGTCTGCGCCGCCGCCGGGAGCGCGTCGAGGCGCTGCGCGGGATCAGCTTCGAGATCGGGCGCGGCGAGTGCGTCGCGATCCTGGGCCAGAACGGCTCGGGAAAGTCGACGCTGGTCCGGCTGCTCTCGACGCTGCTCCTCGAGGACGGCGGGAGCGCGACGATCTTCGGGCACGACATCTCCGACACGAGGGCCGTGCGCCGGCTCGTGAACCGCGTTTCGGTCGAGGCCTCGTTCTTCAAGAAGATGTCGTCGACAGAGAACCTGTCCTACGCGGCCAGGTTCTACGGGCTCACGGCCGGCCAGACCCGTGACGAGATCCCGCGCATCCTCGAGCGCGTGGGCTTCCCGGCCGCCCGCCGCAACGAGGCGATGGAGGACCTCTCGCGCGGGATGCAGCAGAAGGTCGCACTCGCCCGCGCGCTCCTGACGCAGCCGATCCTGCTCCTGCTCGACGAGCCGACGACCGGCCTCGACCCGCGCTCGAAGCTCGAGGTGCAGGACTTCATCCGCGAGATCCGCGCCACCCACGACGCGACGATCCTGCTCTGCACGCACGACCTCGACGAGGCGGAGGCGCTCGCGGACCGCGTCGGCATCCTCGACGACGGCCGGCTGCTCTCCCTCGAGCCGGTCGACGACCTCAAGCGCCGTTTCAAGGCCGAGACGCTCGAGGAGGCGTTCTTCGCCGCGACGGGCCGCTCGTTCGAAGACGAGAAGCCGCAGGAGGACGATTAGTGCCCCTCCCAGCAATACATGCCGGCCTCTGGCCCGCGAGCACGCGGCGCCAGAGTCCACCCTCCTCCTCACCAATGTCTGTGGACATTGGCTCGTCGGAATGCGGCCCCTGGCTTGGTGCTCGCGACCCAGAGACTCGGCGGCATTACTGGAAGGGGCACTGATGCCCGAAGGCGCAGCAGCGACAGTCCGCCACGAGCTGATCGGCCTCGCCGGCGTCGTCGAGCGCAACCTCTATCTCGTCAAGCGCTACATCTGGTGGGACGTCGCCTTCTTCGTCTGGACGGTCGCGAACACGCTCACGATCGTCTTCATCGCCAAGGGCATCGAGGCCGGCGGCGGGAAGATCGACGTCGACGAGGTGACGACGGTCCTCCTCATCGGAGCCGTCGTCTGGGCCTACCTCGGGATCATCTTCGAGATCCTCACGGAGACCGTCGCCTGGGAGCGCTGGGAGGGGACGATCGAGTACACCTTCATGGCGCCGCTCTCGCGCCCGATCCACCTGTTCGGGATGGGCCTGTTCGCGATCGCTTACGGGGTCGTGCGCGCGGTGCTGCTGTTCGGCGTGGTCGCCATGTTCTTCAGCCTCCAGCTCTCGAACGCGAACTTCGCCGCGGCGCTGATCGTGCTCGTGATCGCCTCGATCCCGTTCATCGGGATCGGGATGATGACCGCCGTCCTGCCGCTCATTTCGCCTGAGAAGGGCACGCAGCTCGGCTTCATCGCGCAGGGCATCCTGCTCGTCGTCTCGGGCGTCTACTACCCGGTCAGCGTGCTGCCGGAGTGGATGCAGGCGCTGTCGAAGATCTCGCCGGCGACGTACGCGCTCGACGGGATGCGCGACGCGATCATCAACGGCGCCGGCATCAGCGCGATGTGGTCGGACATCTGGCCGCTGATCATCATCGGAATCGTCTCGGTGCCGCTCGGGCTCGAGGTCTTCCGCCGCGGGGAGCGGTACGCGAAGCGGCACGGCAAGCTCAAGAGGTCGGGATGATCGAGGTCCGGCCAACTGCGACTGACGCGGACATCGAGCACTTCATCCGCATCCGCCGGGAGCTCCTGCCGAACGAGTCCGGCGGGACGACCGAGCTCTACCGCGACCAGATGCAACGGTCTGACGTCAGGCTCGTGGTTGCCGAGCTCGACGGAGACGTCGTCGGAAGCGGCGTCGTGCAGCGGTCCGACATGGGCGACAGGTTCTCGCTCAAGGTTCGAGTCCTTCCCCACGCGCGTCGCCAGGGTGTGGGCACGGAGATCTTGCGCGATCTCATTTCACACGCCTCGAGCTTCGGCGTGGACAAAGTCTCGACGCACATCGAAGAGGAGAGGTCGCGGCCCTTCGCGGAGCGGTTCGGCTTCCGGGAGGTCGACCGCCAGGTAGAGCAGATCAAGCGACTCAACGGGAATGAGTCGATGCCGGAGGTCCCCGAGGGCATCGACGTGCTGTCGATCGCCGACCGGCCGTCGCTCCTCCGCGGTGCATACCCTCTCGCCTGCCAAGGCTACGAGGACCTCGCGACCGAGCGGCCCATCCAGGTCCCCCTCGCCGACTGGCTCCGCGACGAGGCGACCATCCCCGAGGGCTCGTACGTCGCTTTGGCCGACGGCGAGATCGTCGGGTACTCGGGCCTGGTCCGCCACGACAACGACGGCGTCGCGGAAGACGGGCTCACCGTCGTCCGGCGCGATTGGCGCCGACGAGGGCTCGCCCGCTTGCTGAAGGAGCTCGAGCTCGCCTGGGCTGCCGCGAACGGCTACCGCGAGGTCGTCACCTGGACGCAGCGCCGAAACGAGGGCATGCGCAGGCTGAACGAGCAGCTGGGCTACGAGTACCGCGACGTCACGATCACGATGCTGGCGCCGTTGCCTCTCGAGGGCCTCGAATGAGGCGCCTTCCGGCGGCGACCGTCTACTACGGCCTCGAGCTCCTGCTCTCGATGCCGACGTGGGTCGTCATGTCGGTCTACCTCGTCAGCGAGCTCGACCTCTCGCCGCTCCAGCTCGTCCTCATGGGGACGGCGATGGAGACGGCCGTGTTCCTGTTCGAGATCCCGACCGGGGTCGTCGCCGACACGTACAGTCGGCGGCTCTCGCTGATCATCGGCTACCTGGGGATGGGCCTCACCTGGACGCTCGTCGGCGTGTTCTCGGCCCCGTGGCTGATCATCGCGCTCTGGGGCCTCTGGGGTCTGTCCCACACGTTCACGAGCGGCGCCTACGAGGCGTGGATCACAGACGAGGTCGGCGTCGACAGGGTCGGGCGGCTCTTCCTCGTCGGCGCGCGGATCTGGTACGTGGGAGCGGTTCTCGGGCTGATCCTCCAGGTCGCGATCGGGATCTTCTCGCTGCGGTCCGGCGTGATCGTCGGCGGTGCGATCACGATCGCGTGCGGGCTTCTCTGCATCTTCCTGATGCCCGAGACCGGCTTTCGCCGCCGCCCGCGCGCCGAACGAGGCTCGGCGCTGGCCGAGATGCGAACGACAGCAGCCGGCGGGGTGCGCTTCGCCTGGGCGGCGCCGGTGATCATGCTCCTCGTCGGCGTTCAGCTCTTCATGGGGATGTCCGCGGAGGCCTTCGACAGGTTGAAGGAGGCGCACTTCCTTCGCGACGTCGGCCTGCCTGCGGTCGGCGACCTCGACCCGGTGGTCTGGTTCGGCATCTTCTGGCTCGTCGGCATGATCCTCGGCTTCCTCGCGACCGGCTGGCTGATCAAGCGGTTCGAGCGTCACGGCCGGCGGTTCGTAACGAGCGCTCTCGTCGTGCTGACGGCGATCGAGATGGTGACCATGCTCGTCTTCGCGCTGACCGGAGCCGTCTGGCTCGCGATCGCCGCGCTGCTCGGAGTCTTCTTCGCCCGAGACCTCGCCAGTCCCCTCTACACGATCTGGCTGAACTCGCAGATCACGGACTCCAGCGTGCGTGCGACCGTGCTCTCGATCTCGGGGCAGGCGAACGCGATCGGCCAGGCGGGCGGCGGACCGGCGCTCGGCGCGATCGGCAACGTCTGGGGCATTCGGGCGGCCCTGGCGCTCGGCGCCGCCGTCGTCGCACCCGCGCTTGCGCTCTACGGCCGCGCGATCGCGCACGAAGGCCGCGAGCCCGAGCTGGAGGAGCTGCCGGTCGAAGCGTGACCCTGATACCCTCCGATCACATGTAGGGGCAACGGAGCCTCGGGCGATCCGCGCTCGGGGCTTTTTGCGTTTAAGGAGGCGTACGTATGACGCAGGTCGAGTCGAAGAACCGGGCCACCTCCAGCGAGGAGGCCCGCAAGGACGCTCTCAAGCGGATCCAGGACGACGGGGTCGAGTTCCTCCTGCTCTGGTTCACCGACCTCGAGGGGCACCTGAAGTCGTTCGCGGTCACCCCGAGCGAGATCGAGGGCGCCCTCGACGACGGGATGGGCTTCGACGGTTCGTCGATCACCGGCTTCAACGCGATCGAGGAGTCCGACATGGTCGCGATCCCGGATCCCGGCACGTACAGGCTGATGCCGTGGAAGGAAGGCGAGACGAAGGTCGGCCGCATGATCTGCGACGTCGTCACGCCGGACGGGAAGCCGTACGAGGGCGATCCGCGCTACGTCCTGCGGCGCGCGCTCGAGCGCATGCAGTCGATGGGCTTCGACACGTTCAACGTGGGCCCCGAGCTCGAATACTTCCTGTTCAAGGACGACGAGGGTACCGAGACGTTGGACGAGGGCGGCTACTTCGCCATGACCACGATGGACGCCGCGAGCGAGCTGCGCCAGGAGACCGTCCGCGCGCTCGAGCACATGGGCATCCCGGTCGAGTACGTCCACCACGAGGTCGGCCCGTCGCAGCACGAGATCGACATGCGCTATGCGCCCGCGCTCGAGATGGCCGACCACACGCTCACGTACCGCCTGATCGTCAAGGAGATCGCGAAGAAGGCCGGCTACCACGCGACGTTCATGCCGAAGCCGATCTTCGGCGAGAACGGCTCGGGGATGCACACGCACCAGTCGCTCTTCACCGACGGGCGGAACAGCTTCTTCGAGGAGGGCGACAAGTGGAATCTCTCCGACGCGGGCAAGGCGTTCATCGCCGGCCAGCTACGGCACGCCCGTGAGATCTCGGCCGTCTTCGCGCAGTGGGTGAACTCGTACAAGCGGCTCGTGCCGGGCTACGAGGCGCCGGTCTACGTCGCGTGGTCGCGCCGGAACCGCTCGGCTTTGATCCGGATCCCGCTCTACAAGCCGGGCAACGAGCAGGCGACGCGCGCGGAGATCCGCTGCCCCGATCCGGCCTGCAACCCGTACCTGACCTTCGCTGCGCTCCTGCACGCGGGGCTCGAGGGGATCGAGCAGGGCTACGAGCTACCTGAGCCGATGGAGACGAACCTGTACCACCTGTCCGCGGAGCAGCGGAAGGAGCGCGGGATCGTGTCGCTCCCTGAAACGCTCGGGGAGGCGATCGACGCGCTCGCCGACTCGGAGCTGGCGAGGAAGGCTCTCGGGCCGCACATCTTCGACCGCTACGTCGAGCTCAAGCGTAAGGAGTGGGACGACTACCGCGTCCAGCTGACGGACTGGGAACACGAACGCTACCTGTCGGTTCTGTGACACAATCGAGACCTCACCGGTCGTTGCCGCTTTGGCGGGTGGCAGCGACCGCTGACGGCCGACTGCGAGCTGCTTCTAGGGGCAGCTCGCAGTCGTTGGGGTCCCGGGCCACGGGCCGGGACTCGCGCAACGTGCTCCGCACTTTCCGCGACGTAAAGCCCGCCATCCCGAAGCCGACAGACCTACTTTCCCGCCCATGCCGAGGGCGCGATCTGCGCCCCTGGCGCTTACAGAAAGCTGAGGACTGCGTCGCGGTCGACGCTGAGGCCGATCACGCCGCTGCGGCTGTCGATCTTCGAGATCGCATCCGCCGGCACGAGGCTCCGGCGGCGCGAGAGAAAGCCCGAGCGGACGGAGATCGCGTCCGGCACATCCGGAGCGCTGCCGTACATCGGTGCCTCTACGGTGCCGACGATGCGGCCCTTCGCGTCGGCGACGAGGTAGCCGATCGTGCGGAGCAGGTCGGGTCGCGCGACGCTCATCGCGCTGAAGCTATCCGCGGCGTGTGACGGAAAAACACGCGCGGCGTAAGGGTTTTGTTAAGGCAGAATCGGGCCGTGGACGTCTCCGAGCGCCACCTCCGATTGCTCACCGAGACGAGCGCTGCGGTCAACTCGACGCTCGACCTCGAGGAGGTGCTCGCGCTCGTCGCGAGCAAGGTCGCCGACGCGCTCGAGGCTGACGCCTGCTTCGTCTACCTCTACGACGACCACGCGGACGAGCTCGTCCTGCGCGCGACGCACGGCACCAGGGTCGAGGAGATGACCCGGACGCCGCGGATGAAGCCCGGCGAAGGGATCACGGGCACCGCGGCCGCGGAGCGCTCGCCGATCATGATCCCGGCCCAGGCGCACCTGGACGAGCGCTTCAAGGCGTTCACGAACCTCCGCGAGGACGAGTACGAGTCGATCCTGGCGGTGCCGATTCTCGCCCGCGAGAAGCTCGCGGGCGCCCTCAACGTCCGCACCATCGAGCCGCACGAGTTCTCGGAGGCCGAGATCGACCTGCTCCTTGCGATCGCGGCACAGGTCGCCCAGACGATCGAGCACGCGAAGCTGTACGCCGACGCACAGGCGCGCGTGTCCGAGCTCGAGGCGCTGGCGAAGATCTCCGAGGCCGTCTCCGAGTCGCTCTACCTCGAGGAGTCGCTCGAGGCGATCGTGAAGACGACGATGGAAGCCGTCGGCGCCACCGGGGCAGCGCTCGTCCTCGAGGACGGGAACATCGCCTGGCCCGAGGGGCGCGCCGGGAAGTACGCGATCCGGCTGCCGCTGCGCTGGAAGCGGCGCGCCGTCGGCGAGCTCGTCTGCGACCGGGACACGCCGTTCACGGAGCAGGAGCGCGCATTGCTTGCGTCGATCGCCCACCACGCGGCGGTCGCGCTCGAACACGGGCGGGCCGTCATGCGCGGCGTGCTCGCCCAGGAGATCCATCACCGGGTCAAGAACAACCTTCAGACCGTGGCCTCGCTGCTGCGGCTCCAAGCGCGCTCCGAGGGCGTCGACCCTCGGAAGGCGCTCGAGGATTCGGTGAACCGGATCCTCGCCATCGCGGCCGTTCACGAGGTGCTGACGGAGAGCCGAGACGAGGAGGTCGACCTGAACGAGCTACTCGACCGGCTGCGTGCGATGCTCGTCCAGGGCCTGGGCGCCGAGAAGCGCGTCGAAGCGCAGCTCGCGCACGTCTCGCTCGCCGGTGGCCGGGCGACGGCCCTGGCGCTCGTCTTCAGCGAGCTGCTCCAGAACGCGCTCGAGCACGGAGGCGACTCCGTCCGCGTAGAGCTTGCCCGGCGCGACGGCGAGGTCGTACTGGCGATCGCCGACGACGGTCGCGGGATCGGCGAGGATGCGACAGGCACGGGGCTCTCGATCGTGCGCGCCCTGGTGCGCGACGAGCTGCGGGGAACGCTCGACCTGCACTCGAACGGCGGCCTGCGCGCCGAGGTGGTCTTTCCGGCCTGATGGAGCTCGAGAGCTACAGCTTCGTCCTCCTCAAGCGAGGCCCCCGCGCGCTCGAGTTCTCGGAGGACGAGCTCGAGCAGCTCCAGGCGGAGCACCTCGGCCATCTGGACGCGATGCGCCAGCAGGGTCACCTCCTCGTCGCGGGGCCGTTCTCCGACCAGGCCGACGAGACGCTGCGCGGTTTTTGCCTCTACCGAACGAGCGTGGAGGAGACGCGCCGACTCGCCGAGTCCGACCCCTCTGTGCAGGCGGGGCGGATGGCCGTGGAGGTCATGGGCTGGTGGACGAAGAGGGGCTCGCTTCTGTTCTGACCGCGCTTCGGCGATCAGCCGCCGATGCTGCCGTTCACCCTGTGGGGCTTCGCGATCCCCTCGGCCGATGCGGCTGCGAGCGCCCCTGTGCGACTCGTGACGCCGAGCTTCCGGTAGATGTGGTGAAGGTGCTTGCTGACGGTCGCAGGCGTGATCCAGAGCTCTCCGGCAATCTCCTTCGTCGACTTTCCGGCGGCGATCCGGCTCAGGACTTCCTGTTCGCGCGCCGTCAGCGTCGTCGTAACAACGCGTTCCTCGGAAAGGAGGAGTGTGTGCGGTGTCGGCGCTTCGAGCATGAGCCGCGTGCCGTTGCGCTCGAAGCTGAGCGGTTTGCTTCGCTCGTCTGAGCGCATCCACTCCTCGAGCAGCGACGGCAATCGACTCACCGGGTGGTCGAACCAGGAGCTGAGGATTCGGCGGGCCGCGAGCGAGGCGTGCTCGACCTCGAGCTTGCCGTTGAGAAGGAGGAAGCCTCGAGCCGATTCGTCGTTGCCGGCGGCGTCGGCGATCGCGGCGAGATCCGCGAGCCGCCGCCGGGTGCGGGCGTTTCGGATCAGCGCTGTGAGGTGCGGACCCAGCGCGCCGAAGGCCCGGCGGTCGTGCTCACTGAAGTCGCGGCCCTGGCGAAAGAGATTGACGACGCCGCGTTCCGATCCGCTCGCGGGGAGCGTCGCCGAGGCGCCATCGACCAGTTCGAACGTCTTCGCCGACAGCGTCGTCTCGAAGCGCCATCTGATTGCCCGTGGAACATCGTCGGACCACAGGGAGACGTGACCCATGGGACGGAAGGCGAAATCAGGTACGTCGGACGGCCGGTAGGGCCAGGTCGGCGGCACGTAGTGCTCCAGGCGAGAGGAGAGAACGGAAACCAGCGGTGGAGCCGCCGGCGATTCGGCATCGAACTCGAAGTAGATGACGAACTCCGACTTCGTCGCTTCACCGAGACGGTCGAGGAGCTCGGTCGTGAAGGCTTCCGGCCCGTCCACCGAGTGGGCGTCGCCGACGAACTCGAGCAGCCGCTTGGCCTCCGCACTTCGCAGTTCCGCCATGGACAAACGATTCACAAAATTGTGAATCGACACAAGTGTTGCGGCCTACGAACCTCTGTGGTGAAAGCAACCAGAGAGGTGAGAGATGAATCGGAAGCGAGTGATCATCGCGCTCTATGCGCTCCTGGCAGTCGGCGTCGTCGGTGGCGGCGCCGTGTCGGCGGCCCAGGCGGATGAGCCGCCGAATCACGCCAATCGGCTCGAGGCCACCTTCACGGAAACCAATGCGTCGGTAACGAACCGCGTCGCCGACCTGGGTGTCTTCCAGCTGATCAACACCGGCACCGGCTCCGTAGAAGGGTTCGGGAGGGCGACGCTGATGCTCTCGGCGACGCAGGACCGCTCGGTCCATCCGTGCGGCGGGAACAGCTCGACGAACGCGGCGATCAGGCGGATCGTGCTCACCGACGGCGTCCTCGTTCTCCGGGAACTGGTGCACATTTGTCCCACCCCCTCCGGCCCGCTCGGCACGGGCACTTGGGAGGTGGACAGCTCCTCGAGCACCGGGGTCTTCGCCGGCGCCCGAGGGAGCGGCGACGTCACGATCGTCATTCCAACGAGCACGGCAACGCTCTCGGGCAAGCTGAACCTCGTCGGCTGACGACCAAGAAATCGGAGCCTCGCCTCGGGCGACCCCCACTCCGCCCGAGGCCGGCTCCGTCGACTCACGAGCCCGCACCTATTTGTTCTTCGGTGCCGTCACCCGACCTAGGAGCGCCGCGAGCGGGCGGCCGCTTCGCGTCAGCCGGTAGACGGTCGCCGGTGGATAGTCGTCGGTGACGCGGCGGTCGACGAGGCCGGCCGCCTCCAGATCCTTCAACGCGAGCGCCAGCGCGCGCGGCGAGATTCCCTCGAGTGTGTCGCGGAGCTCGGAGAAGCGCAGCGGCCTCTCGCCGAGCGCGAAGACGACCGGCATCGACCACTTCTTCAGGGCGACATCCTCGAGGCCGCAGCTACGCAACCGTTCGACGAGTGGCCGACAGGCGGCGGCGATCCGTTCGCCCGAGCTCGTCAGAACATATTCGGGCCGCAGTGGGTGACCGTAGCCGGGGTTCCGCCCGACGAGCCCGCCGTCGATGAGCGCCGCGAGCGTGCGGCGAAGGGATTCCCGGCTGAGCCCGAGGATCCGCGACAGCGTGACGAAGCGGCTGCCGCGCGTACGGTGCAGCTCCACGAGAATCGGCGCCGACCAGCGGTTGTGGAACAGGGCGACGAGGGTTGACATGGAAGTATTCGTAGTATAAAAACAGGACAGGACAGAGCAAAGAAACGGGAGGAGAAGGCGATGAGCCAGGAAGTGCAGGTCGCCCCGGTCGCGACGAACACGCCGTTCGAGTACAACGAGAACCTGACGATCTCGGTCGGCGTCTCCGACCTGGAGCAGGCGATCGAGTGGTACGGGGACGTGCTCGGCCTCGATCTCGTCTACAAGCTCGACCAGCAGGGCTGGTGCGAGATGGCCACGGCCACGAAGCACGTGACGATCGGGCTCGGGCAGGCCGAGGAGCTGAAGCCAGGCAGCACGACGCCCACGTTCGGCGTCATGGACATCGGCGCAGCCCGTGAGCACCTCGAGTCGAAGGAGGTGCGCTTCGACGGCGACACGTACGAGATCGAGGGCATGGTCAAGCTCTGCATGTTCTACGACCCCGACGGCAACTCGTACATGCTCGCGGAGAGCCTCGACGGGAGACAGCGCTCGTAGACTCCTCCGCGTGAAGGTCCTCATCGCCGAGGACGAGACGATCATCAGGCTCGACCTGCGGGCCCTGCTCGAACGGGCGGGGTTCGAGGTCTGCGGCGAGGCGCGCGACGGTGAAGAGGCCGTGGCGCTCGCGCGCGAGACCGAGCCGGAGGTCGCGGTGCTCGACGTGAAGATGCCGCGGCTGGACGGGATCGAGGCCGCGCGTCGCATCCTCGACGAGCGCCCGATCCCGATCGTGATGCTGACCGCCTACGGCCAGGACGAGCTCGTCTCCCGTGCCGTGGAGACGGGAGTCTTCGGCTACCTCGTCAAGCCGTTTCGCGAGCAGGATCTCCTGCCGGCGATCCAGGCGGCGCGGGCGCGGCACGAGGAGCTCGCGGCGCTTCGCGAGGAGGCGGAGTCACTCTCGGAGGCGCTCGCGGCGCGCAAGGTGATCGAGCGGGCGAAGGGCCTCCTCATGTCCAAGGAGAACCTG
>Ga0066905_100000459_pt1 | contig 11252 bp, 11 predicted proteins | sample PanSoiMetaPlot36_FD_67483 | JGI IMG/M metagenome (GOLD analysis project Ga0066905, IMG submission 67483) | Tropical forest soil microbial communities from Panama analyzed to predict greenhouse gas emissions - Panama Soil Plot 36 (version 2) | ecosystem: Environmental > Terrestrial > Soil >... | reverse complement strand
ACCTGATCAAGGATGAGCCGCCCACGATCAACCTCATGGGCAACCCCACGGCGACGCCGCGCGGAGCCTTGCGCCTCGTCTACCGCGCCGAGGACGACCATGGCGTAGCAAGTGCAGAAGCCCGCTTCGCTCTCGCCGACGGCCAGGACGCGAACCTTGCCCCGGCTTCTTCCGAGCCTGGCGCCAAGGCTGACGCCGATCCTCTGCTTCAGCCTCCGACCATGCCTCTGCAATTGCCGCATGCCAATGCCAAGCGTGTCGACGGACGCGCTACGCAAGATCTGACGGCCCATCCTTGGGCCGGGCTCAAGGTGCGCATGACGCTCGTCGCGCGTGACCAGGCAGGCCAGGAGGGCAATAGTGCGCCTTACGAGTTCATTCTGCCAGAGCGCAAATTCACCAAGCCGCTCGCCAAGGCGGTAGTCGAGCAGCGCAAGAAGCTCGTGCGCGATCCTGCTTCGTCCGACGTCGTGGCCCGCGCGCTTGAGGCGCTGACCTTGGGCGAGGACAAGGTCATCGATGACAGCTTCGTCTATCTGTCGCTGCGCGACGCCTACTGGCGCCTGCATAACGATGATTCGCGGCAAAGCATCGCAAGCGTGGTCGACCAGCTTTGGGACGTGGCGCTTAGGATCGAGGACGGCGACCTGCCGGAGGCTGAGCGCAACGTGAAGGCGGCGCAGGATGCGCTATCTGAGGCGCTGAAGGAGAATGCCGCGCCTGAGGAGATCAAGCGCCTGGTCGATGAGCTCCGCGATGCTCTGTCGCGCTACCTGCAGGCCCTCGCCTCGCAGCAGCAGAACAAGGGCAACATGCCCGAGCAGGCGCAGCAACAAAACGGCGACCAGCTCGTCTCCCAGCAGGACCTCGATAAGCTCCTCAAGAACATTGAGAACCTGGCGCAGTCCGGCTCCAAGGATCTCGCCGAGCGCATGCTGTCGGAGCTCAAAGACATCCTCGACCGGCTGCAAACCGGCAACTTCGCCGATAACCCGCAACAGCAGCGCGCTGGCCGCATGATGAAGGATTTGAGCGACCTGGTGTCGAAGCAGCAGAAGCTGCTCGACGACACGTTCAAGGCCAAGCGCGAGCAGCAGCAGAATTCCGGCGGCGATCAGAATCAGGCCGGGCAGTTCGAGGTGAGTCCTCCCGGGCAGCCGATGGATTTCGGCAACGGCCTCAGTATGGCGCCTTTGTTCGAGGTGCCGGGCGAGAATGAAGGCGGCTCGAAGACGCAGGGCCCGTCTGGCGGGCGAGGCAAGCCGCGGCAGCCTGGACAACTCGAGACGGGCGAGCAGCCTCAAGGCCAGCCCGGCCAGCATAGCGACCTTGCCCAGCGCCAAGAGGAATTGCGCAAAACGCTGCAAGGCCTGATCGATCGCTTCCGCGTCGAAGGCGCCGACGCTCCGAGCGAGTTCCAGGGCGCGCAGGATGCGATGAAGGACGCGAGAGAGCAGCTCGGTCAGGGCGATCTCGAAAGCGCCACGCAGTCCCAAACCGCTGCGCTCGACCGCTTGCGGAAAGGCGCGCAGTCGATGGCCGAGCAGATGATGCAGAACGGCGAGGCGCAAGCCGGTCAAGGGCCGGGCAATAATGGCCGCGATCCGCTTGGACGGCCTGATCGCTCGAACCGGCCGGACCTTGGACTCTCGGTGAAAGTGCCCGACGAGATCGACATTCAGCGCGCACGCGAGGTTCTCGACGAGCTTCGTCGCCGGCTCGGCGATCCATCGCGGCCGACCATCGAGCTCGACTATCTGGAGCGCCTGATCAAGCCGTTCTAGTCGCCGAACAGGGCGAGAAGCGCGATCACGCTGATCGAGCCGAGCACCCCGAGATAGATGCCGACCAGCACGCCTTCGGGCCAGCGGTCTTGCGCTCTGGAGCGGAAGGCCTGGACGATCACGATCAGCGGAATGATCGCGCCGACGATGGCAAAGATGAGAGTGAGCGCGGTCATCTGTCTGTCACCTGCCCGATAAAGGGAAGCTCGCGATAGCGATGGGCGAGGTCCATGCCGTAGCCCACCACGAACACCGGCGGACAGCGAAACCCGGTGAAATCCGGGGCAATCGCCGCCGCGCGCGGCACCTGCTTGTCGAGCAGCACGCAAGTCCTGACCGAGCGGGCGCCGCGCGCCTCGACTAACGCCTTGGCGAAGGCGAGCGTTCGGCCGGAGTCGAAAATATCGTCGACGATCACCACGTCCCTGCCCTCAAGCTTGCTCTCCACCTCGCGCAACACCTCGACCTCTCCGCTCGAATGCGTGCCGGTGCCATAGCTTGCAAGAAACATGAAATCGACCTCGGGCTTGAACCCATGCCGGTGCAGCGCCCTGATCAAGTCTGCGGCGAAGATGAAGCTCCCTTTCAGCACCGCAACGATGATGGGGTCCTTGAGCCGCGCCGTCGCGATCGCGCGCGCGAGCTGCTCCACCCGCTCGGAGATTCTTTCGGCGCTGAACAGCGGCTTGATATCGAGCGCCGCAGCCGTCTCCGCCATGATCCTAGTCGGCCTTGGCGAAGCGCACCTTGACGCTGCGGACGTTGCTCGGCGGCGAAGGGATCTGCCTCAAGAAGGGCGCGTGCTGGCCGGCAGCAAGCTCCTGCTCGCCGACCTCGGTCGTCCATTCCGAGATTTCTGCGCCGCTCTCGTCCCTGAGTGCGATCACCACGGTCGGAACGTCGACCGGAGACGAGCTGGTGTTGACCACGTCGCCCTGCACTTCGAGCACGGTCTGGCCGTCCTGGTTGGTCCAGCCGTAACGGACGCCTTCGAAGGCTAGCCCCCCGGCCTCGCCGCCACCGCCGCCGCCGAACATGGCGTATAGGCGTGAGGCTCCCGGCAGGACAGATGTCACCGCCGAGGGCGCGAAGATCAAAGCGCCGAGAATGAGCGCGACAAGCAACCCAAGTGCAGCCCAGCCGAGGGTGACGGGGGAGAGCTTCTTGCGCGCTGGCCTATCGCCGGGAAGGGTCTTGTCGTCGATGCCGGCCATCGCGGCAGCGACCAGGGCAGGGTCGAGCCCCTCATCGGTCATGGCGGCATCTGAAATAGCGGCGTCGACTGTTGCAGTGTCGCTTTTCGCGGTGGCTGGCTCGGGTGGGGGTGCCTTGGCAGAGCGCCGCGCCGCGAGCCTTCCGAAAATGCCTCCAGATTTTTGCGGCGGAGGTTCTGCGGCTGCCTCGGCGTTGATCTGCGCGACCTGGGCGGCAAGGTCGTCGCCGACATCGAATTCGGCGTCGGCTGTTGTCTCGGACAGGCGATCGGTGAGGCTCGGCTCTGGTGAAGGCGGAGGCGGTGCAGGTTGCTCGACGCCTGGGAAGGCGCTGAAGCTCGGGCTTGCGCTCGCAGGAGCTGGCGCTGGCTTCGCCTTGGGCTTAGGTGCCGGTGCAGGCTTCGGCGCAAATGGCTGGCCCGACGGAGCCGCTACGGCCGGCGCAGGCTCCGGCGCGCTTGCCACCGGTTGCGCCTGCCAAACATGGCCGCATTTCGAGCAGCGGACCTTGCGGCCCTCAGGCGGGAACGCCGCCTTGACCTCGTAGCGCGTCTCGCAGACCGGGCAGATGATCAGTGTTGCCATCGAAATCAGCCAGAACGGCTCGCTATCTTAGGATTTGCCCTGGGCCCCATGCCCTTGCCCAAATCCATTGATACCGGAGCCCGAGTTCAGCATAAAGTGCCTATCTTCCGCAATGTTAAGAGGCTTAGGGAACCTGGGTGATTCGCTTTGACAATGTCGGGCTGCGCTATGGCTCTGGCCCCGAAATCTTGCGCGACGTCACCTTCCACGTGCTTCCCGGGTCCTTTCACTTCCTGACCGGACCATCGGGGGCCGGCAAGACCACGCTTTTGCGGCTCCTTTTCATGTCGCTCAGGCCGAGCAGGGGGCTCATTTTCGTGTTAGGCGAGAATGTATCTGACCTCTCGGCTGGCGGCCGATCAGAGCTCAGGCGGCGTATCGGCATCGTGTTCCAGGATTTCCGGCTGCTCGACCATCTCACCACCTGGGAGAACGTAGCGCTGCCGCTGCGCGTGATGGGCAAGAAGGAGTCCGACTACCGCGAGGACGTGACCGACCTCTTGCGCTGGGTCGGGCTCGGCGAGCGCATCAACGCCTATCCCGAGACCCTGTCGGGCGGCGAGAAGCAACGTGCGGCGATCGCGCGCGCGGTGATCGGCCGCCCTGAGCTGCTGCTTGCCGACGAGCCCACGGGCAACGTCGATCCGGTCATCGGCAACCGTCTGCTTCGCCTGTTCGTCGAGCTCAACCGGCTCGGCACCTCGATCATCATCGCGACCCACGATTATGCCCTGATGGACCAGCTCAATGCGCCGCGGCTCATGCTCCACAACGGCCATCTGCATGTGCGCTGAACGCTCATGACCTTCTTCTCCGACATCAGGCACTACCCATGGACGAACCTTCTGACCGGACTGTTGCCGGTCGGGCTTGCCGCGCGGCTCCCTGCCCGCTTCCAGAGCAAGCAGTCGCCGATCGTGCCGTTGGCCTCGATTGCAGGCAACGCGCTCACCGTGGTGATCGCCATCATGTCGTTCCTCGCCTGCCTGACCGCTGGCGCCGTGTACATGATCAATCAGTCCGCGCAGGCGTGGGTCAACGACATCTCTAGCGAGATCACCGTTGAGCTCGATCCCGTCAACGAGGCCGACATCGAGAAGAAGATGACGCTTGTCTCGCTCTTCCTCGCTAAGCAGAAGGGGATCACCGAGGTAAAGCCGCTGACCGCAGAGGACTCTGCCAAGCTGCTCGAGCCTTGGCTCGGTCAGTCGAGCGCGCTTCAAGCGTTGCCCATCCCGCGGCTGATCGCGGTCGAGATCGACCGGTCGAATCCTCCCGACATCGATCTCATCAAGACGGCGCTGTCGCAGAACTTTGAAGGCGTCACGCTCGACGATCATCGCCGCTGGCAGGCCGAGATCCGCACGCTGACCCGCTCCGCCGCGCTTGGCGGCATCGCCGTGCTTGGCCTGGTCGCGGCGGCGACCATCGCTGTGATCGTGTCGGCGACGCGAAGCGCCATGGCCTCGAATCGCGAGATCATCGAGGTGCTGCATTTCGTCGGCGCCAATGAGCGCTTCATCAGCAGCGAGTTCGAGCGGCACTTCTTGGGGCTCGGCGTCCGCGCCGGGCTGATGGGCGCGGTTGCCGCCGCGATCGCCTTCCTGCTGCTGCCGCTTGCGACCCACATGCTCGGCGCCAGCACCGTCACCGCTGCCGAGACGCAGCGGCTGATCGGCTCGGGAGAGCTTGATCTTCCTGGCTATTTTCTGTGCGTGCTGGTGGTCATCGTTGTGGCTTGTCTTTGCATGATCACCTCGCGACTCTGTGTCATCCGCGTGCTGAAGTCGTACGCCTGATCCGGCTCTCTCACTCCGCAACGCATGAGCAATGGCGATTTCGCGCAGCCGCGATTTGTGCCTATTCTTGCGCCGCCTAAGAAGCGTAGGAGTACATGGTGAGGGAGGAAGTGGAAGAAGGTCCCGAGCGCTTCCAGCGCTTCAGCGGCTTCGTGGGCGGCGTCCGGCTCATCTTCGATTTCCTGCTCTTGCTGTTGGTGATGCTGATCATCGGTTTCGTGGTGTTTGCCAACAGCATCGAGCGCGAACAGAAATCGCCGAAGCAGAAGGCCGACGGTATCGCCGTGCTGACTGGAGGCGTCGCCCGCATCGACCGGGCGATGAAGCTGCTCGCGCAAGGGCAGGCTAAGCGCGTCCTGATCACCGGCGTCAATCGCACCGTGACCACCGATGAGCTCAAGGATTTGGCAAGCCAAGGCGACCAGTATTTCGCCTGCTGCGTCGATATCGACAAGGAGGCGCGCAACACCATCGACAACGCCACCGAGACCAGCGAGTGGGCCGCGCTTCACAAATATTACACGATCATCGTGGTCACCTCGAACTACCACATGCCGCGCGCGCTCGCGGAGCTTGGCCGAGTCATGCCGGGCGTCACCCTCATCCCTTACGCCGTGGTCGATAACAACGTGCATCTCGAGCCGTGGTGGGCCTATCCCGGCACGACCAAGCTCTTGCTGTCCGAATATCTGAAATATCTGCCGGCGCTCGGGCGGCTCGGAGCCACCAATTTGCTCCGCGCGTTGCTTTCTAGCGGCACCGGGTCGATGGACTTGCCAGAGCCGTAATAGCCCTTCAGTCTTATGGCGCGCTCGCTCCTGTTCAATCTTCTGTTCTATGTGACGACGGCGCTCTATGTCGTTCTCGGCAGTCCTCTGCTGTTTGCCCCGCGCTCGTGGGCCATGGCTGCGCTCGCCAACCACGCGCATTTCGAATTGTTTCTCCTCCGGCACATCGTCGGCCTCAAGCTTGAGGTGAGAGGTCACGACAAGCTGCCCAGGACCGCTTGTCTCGTCGCCTCGAAACATCAGTCGGCGTGGGAGACTTTTGCGCTGATCCCTCTGTTTCGCGATCCGGCGCTTCTGATGAAGCGCGAGCTGTTCTGGATCCCGTTCCACGGATGGTTCTCGAAGAAGTTCGAGATGATCCCGGTCGATCGCGATAAGGGGCCGGCGGCCCTTCGCGCCATGCTGCGGGAAACCAGGAAGCGCGTGGTCGACGGGCGTGAGATCATCATCTTCCCGGAAGGGACGCGGCGGCCGCCTGGGGCACCTCCCGACTATAAGACCGGTGTCGTTCTGCTTTATGAAGCGCTGGGCATCCCCTGCGTACCTGTCGCACTCAACTCAGGCCTGTTCTGGCCGAGGCGAAGCCTCCTGAGAAGGCCGGGAACGATTGTGGTCGAGTTCCTCGACCCGATTCCGCCCGGCCTGCCCAAGAGCGAGTTTCTGTCGCGACTCATCGAGTCGATAGAGACCGCCTCGAACCGCCTCTTGGCCGAGGTAAAAGCCAAGGAACCAGCCAGTTCTGCCGCCGTTAACCTTTGAATGCTTGACTCATCGCGGGCGGATGTTCCATCTTTGTTCTAGAGAATCGTGGTGCTGTCTTGAAATCGCCATACGTCAACCCATTTGACAGGCGATTTACTGGTTAACGGGGCTCCAACCCATGTGGATGCACAAAGTGCAAGTCGAGGGTAACCATTGGGGCCCGGCCGACGAGCCAGCAGTTGTCTGCTCTGAGGCGGTATTCGACCAGGCCTTCCATTATTGGCGCGGGGCCTCTGGCCGCCGCTATCTGCACAGCGTCTACACGCTGATCGGCTGCCCTGCCCTGCCGCGGGCCAACTACATCCTCGTTCGCCGTTATGACAACGGGATCCGCGTGGCACTCGCTTTCGGTCAGACCAAGGATGATGCCGATACGCTGAACCTTGCCCATCTCCGCCATCAGGGCGCGAAGATCGGGGCCAACGAGGTGCATATCCACCTTCTGGCCGAGACCGCTGAAGATCGTGCCCAGGTCGAGGCCGATCTGACCGCGGCGCACATGCGCCGGGTTGCTGCCGCTCACGCGGCCTAACTCGCTTTCGCGTTATTGGATGAAGCTTAGGAGCGGCGGGAGAGCTGCTCGAGCCGCTGCTGCATGGCGGAGAGCTCGGCCTTTAGCGTGGCGATCTCATCCTCGGCAGGCTTGCTGTTGGCGGGTTTGGCCTCCCCGGTCTCGGTTGTCTCGCCTTGGATATTGCTTTCCGGCGCGTCGCTCTTGGTGAAAGGACTGAACAGGCCGAGCGCCCGCTCGAAGGTCGCGAAATTCTTGCGCACCTGCTCCTGCATCGCCTCGAAAGCCGCGGTGCCAAAGGCGTGCGCAAAGCGCCGCCGGTATTGCTCCTGCTGGCGGGTGAGCGAATCGAGGCTGAACTCGAGATAGCTCGGCACGAGCTTCTGCATGCTGTCGCCGTAGAAGCGGATCAGTTGCCGCAGGAAGCCGATGGGCAGGAGGTTGGTGCCCCTGCTCTCCTGCTCGACGATGATCTGTGTCAGGACGGAATGAGTGAGATCTTCGCCGGTCTTGGCGTCGTAGACCACGAAATCGCGCTCAGACCGGACCATCTCGGCGAGGTCTTCGAGCGTCACATAGGTGCTTGTGTCGGTATTGTAGAGCCTACGGTTCGCGTACTTCTTGATGATGACCGGCCGGCTATCCTGTTCCGCGTCCCTTGCCACGTCTTGAGTGCTCCTACTCCTTGGATCCCCGACCCAAGGTTGCTTTATGCCGCAACTGCGAAATCAGTACCACGTTCCTTGTGCAAAGCACCAGAGGCTTTGCCGAGAGCCTTAATGAATGGCCACCCGTAGGCTTCCATAGACAGAATCACTAAGTTATGACCTTGGTCCCTTCCGGAGTTGGAGATCGGTATGAAAGACGAAGAGATTGTCATCGTGAGCGCGGCACGCACGCCGGTTGGCTCCTTCAACGGCGCCTTGTCGACCCTGCCGGCACACAAGCTTGGCGAGGTCGCCATCAAGGCTGCCCTCGAGCGCGCTCACGTTGACCCGGCTGACGTCGATGAAGTGATCATGGGCCAGGTGCTGACCGCAGGTCAGGGTCAGAACCCGGCACGGCAAGCTGCCGTGGCCGCAGGCATCCCCGTCGACAAGACGGCCTTCGGCGTGAACCAGGTGTGCGGCTCGGGTCTCAGGGCCGTCGCTCTTGGAGCCCAGCAGATCGCCTCGGGCGATGCCGACATCGTAGTCGCTGGCGGCCAGGAGAGCATGAGCCTTGCCCCTCACGTCGCCCATCTCCGCAGCGGACAGAAAATGGGAGCGATCGAGTTCACGGACTCGATGATCAAGGACGGGCTGTGGGAGATCTTCAACGGCTACCACATGGGCAACACCGCCGAAAACGTGGCCCGCCAATGGCAGATCACCCGCGAGGAGCAGGACAAGTTCGCAACCGCCTCGCAGAACAAGGCAGAGGCTGCCAAGAAGGCCGGCAAGTTCAAGGACGAGATCGCGCCGGTCACCGTCACGACGCGCAAAGGCGACACGGTGGTGGCCGAGGACGAATATATCCGCGAGGGCGCCAAGGTCGAGGACGCGGCAAAGCTCAAGCCCGCCTTCGACAAGGAAGGCACCGTCACTGCCGGCAATGCGTCGGGCATCAATGACGGCGCCGCCGCCGTCGTGCTGATGACGGCAAAGGAAGCCAAGAAGCGCGGTTTGAAGCCGCTCGCCCGCATCGCCTCCTGGGCGACGGCGGGCGTCGATCCCAAGGTCATGGGCTCGGGCCCGATCCCAGCCTCGCGCAAGGCGCTGAAGAAGGCGGGCTGGAAGATCGGCGACCTCGATCTGGTGGAAGCCAACGAGGCCTTCGCCGCCCAGGCGCTCGCCGTGAACAAGGACCTCGGCTGGGACACTGGCAAGGTCAACGTGAATGGCGGCGCCATTGCCATCGGCCACCCGATCGGCGCCTCCGGCGCCCGCATTCTCACTACGTTGTTGCACGAGATGCAGAAGCGCGACGCCAAGAAGGGCCTCGCCACGCTCTGCATCGGCGGCGGCATGGGCATCGCCATGTGCGTCGAGCGGGACTGATCGGTCCCGCTCGAAGTTCGGATTTCATTCGTGACTTCGCGGGCACTCCGCGGAGGAATCGGTTTTGAGTCGAAGCAGGCGCCAAAGAAGCGCTTCTTAAGGGAGGAGAGGCATGGCTAGGGTGGCTTTGGTCACAGGAGGTACGCGCGGCATCGGCGGCGCGATCGCCAAGGCGCTGAAGAAGGCCGGTTACAACGTCGCCGTCAGCTATGCCGGCAACGACGTGGCCGCCAACGCCTTCAAGAAGGACACCAAGATCCCGGTCTTCAAATGGGACGTGGGCGATTACACCGCCTGCGAGCAGGGGATCATCAACGTCGAAAACGAGGTCGGGCCCATCGAGGTGCTGGTCAACAACGCCGGCATCTCGCGCGACGCAATGTTGCAGAAGATGAGCCACGAGCAATGGTCGGAGGTGATCCGCACCAATCTCGACTCGCTATTCAACATGACGCGACCGATCATCAACGCCATGCGCGAGCGCGGCTTCGGCCGCATCATCAACATCTCCTCCATCAATGGACAGAAGGGCCAGCTCGGGCTTACCAATTACTGCGCGGCCAAGGCAGGGATGATCGGCTTTACCCGCGCACTTGCATTGGAGAGCGCGCGCAAGGGCATCACCGTGAATGCGATTGCACCTGGCTATGTCGCGACCGATCTGCTCTCCGGCGTGTCGGAGGAGGTGATGAAGTCGATCGTCGGGCAAATCCCGGTGGGACGGCTTGGCGAGGCCGAGGAGGTCGCCCGCTGCGCGGTGTTCCTCGCCTCCGACGAGGCTAGCTGGATCACGGGCTCCACGCTGACGATCAACGGCGGTCAATTCATGGATTGATTGAGCTCCGCTGAAGGATCATTTCCTGAGCGCGGTAGCATTTCTCCATCCCTCCCCCTCGTGGGGAGGGCCGACGACGCCTTTTCGCGTCGTCGGGGTGGGGGGGGCTGGCTACTTACGCTCTAGCTCGCAGAGAATTTGGTCAAAGACGCCCTCTAGATTCGCTTCCACGTCCGCATTCCACACGCGATAATTCTGAAATCGTCAGCTCCGAGTGCTAGGTCGCGCGCCGCGTCCTTGAGTTCCTGCCTCCTACGCGAATGCTGACTGCCATCGAGTTCAACGACGACTCTTGGGTGGTAACAGGCGAAGTCGACGACGAAACTCTTGATGGATGCCTGTCGTCTGAAATGAAACCCTAGCTTGCGCAGTTCACGCAGCCGCAGCTGGAGCCTGACTTCATGACGAGCCATGTTCTTGCGGAGTTTGCGCGCGATCTCATTGGCCATGACGCGTAGAATACCGTCCCCCCAACCCGGCGCGCCAAAGCGCGCCGACCTTCCCACCAAGGGGAGGTATGGAGATCGCTTCGGCTATTTGCAGGAAAAACCTAAGGTTCCCAGTCTTCTGGGGCCATCTCGAAGCCTGAAAACTCGAAGCCTGGCGCGACCGTGCAGCCGACCAGCGTCCATGCACCGAGGCTGTGTGCGCTCTGCCAGGCATGAGCAGCGACTGCGGCGTGCGGGTGCTCGCCTTTTAGCCAGTCGGGCCCTAGGCGATAGTCGTGACGCGTCTCGCCGTTCTTGATTTCGAGCAGGAGCGGCGCCCCGCCATACCAATGGAACATCTCGGTCGCGTCCACACGGTGCCAGCGTGCGACCTCGCCGGCCTTGAGCAGATAGAGGATGGCAGTCGAATGGGCGCGATCGCCGTGACCCTTTTTATCGCGGAAAGTCTCCCGGAACCAGCCGCCTTCCGGATGGGGCTTGAGGTTC
>Ga0066905_100000457_pt1 | contig 11258 bp, 7 predicted proteins | sample PanSoiMetaPlot36_FD_67483 | JGI IMG/M metagenome (GOLD analysis project Ga0066905, IMG submission 67483) | Tropical forest soil microbial communities from Panama analyzed to predict greenhouse gas emissions - Panama Soil Plot 36 (version 2) | ecosystem: Environmental > Terrestrial > Soil >... | reverse complement strand
GGGGGCGCGCGCCGGCGGCAGGGTGGCTCAAGGCGTCGTCAGGAACGGCGCGCGCACGGCACAGAACTCGTCGACTGCGGCCATGAGGCGCTGGCACTCGGCGGCACCGATCGGCAAACTCATGGCGATCATGCCGCGCCGTGCGATGTAAATCCCGGCCGCCAGCAGGTCGAAAAAGTAGAGCTCGCGCAGCGCCTCCTCCTTGGCCGTTGCCGGGTACGGCCGCTCGATGGGTCCAAGGCGGAAGTGCGGTTGCAGCATGCTGCCGAGCCCGCTGAAATGCATGTTGACGCCGCGCGTGCTGCAGATCCGGTTCAGGCCCGAACGCAACTCCTCGCCGCGCTGAAACAGGGCATCGGCGGCGGCTGCATCGAAGATCTCGCCCATCGCCACCAGACCGCCGGTCATCGACAACACATTGTTGTTGAAGGTGCCGGAATGGATGAGCGCCCCCGGCCGGTGCGCATCGAACAGCTGCATGACATCGGCGCGCCCGCCAAAGGCGCCAAAGCTCATGCCGCCGGCCACATACTTGCCCAAGGTGGTGAGGTCCGGGGTCACGCCGGTGAGCTTCTGCAGCCCTCCCGCCGAGTGCCGGCTGGTCATCACCTCGTCGAAGATGAGCAGCGCGCCGTGGTTGCGGCAGGCGGCCGCGAGCGCCACCAGAAACTCGCGACGTGCCGGTATGCAGCCGCCCGAGCCCATCATCGGCTCGAGGATCACGGCGCCGATTTGGTCGGCGTGGGCGGCAAGCACGTCGAGCGTTTGCTGGGTGTCGTTGTAATCGGCAAGCACCACCGGAATCGGCGCATTGATCGGGCTGCCACCGCCGACCAGGGTCAGCTGGCTGCCATGGTAGCCGCCTCGAAAGGCGAGGATCGCCGGGCGGCCGCAATAGGCGCGCGCGCTGGCAAGCGCCATCATGTTGGCTTCGGTACCGCTGTTGGTGAAGCGCACGCGCTCAAGCGCTGGAAAGCGCGCACACAGCAGCGCCGCAAGCTCGCCCTCGCGCTCGCCGACGGCGGCGAGATTGAGCCCGCGATCGATAGCGGCGTGCAGCGCGGCCAGGATGCGGGGCTCGGAGTGGCCGAACAGCCCGGCGGTATACTCGCCACAGAAGTCGATATAGCGGTGCTGGTCCACGTCCTCGAGCCAGCAGCCCTCGCCCCGGGCCATCGCCGTCGGGAACGGCGCATAGAACAACACCGAGCGGGTGTTGCCTCCCGGCAGCACGCCGCGGGCGCGGTCATGGATGGCTTCGCTGCCGGGGCGTTGCGCGCGATAGCGCTCCCGCGCCTCGGCCAGTGCGCTGTCGAGGTCGCTGTTGCGGCGTGGCGCTGGCGTCATCGAAGAGCTCCTGGTTGAGGCTCGGCAATCGTGAACGGCCAGCGTGCCTCAGTTCGGCCAGCGCTGCAAATCTCCCGCGCACGCCGGCGCCGCCCTGCCAGCGCTGGCAGGCGTGGCGCGGCGTGGGTGTGGCGGCGTGCAGAGCCGGTGCAAAGCGCTTCCGCGGCAACGGACACGGCGCCGGCGATCGGGTAAGTTCAAATGCCATGTTTCTCGCCCGAGGCCGCGGATGCGTAACACCGGCAGCAAAGATGTCCTTGCCGGACTGATGTTCCTGGCGTTTGGCGTGCTGTTCTGGCTGTTGGCGCAAGGCTATCCGATGGGCAGCGCGCGGCGCATGGGACCCGCCTACTTTCCCAACCTGTTGGCCCTGGTGCTGATCCTGATCGGCGGCGTCACGACGGTGCGCGGCCTGTTGAGCCGCAGCACCCCGCTCGGCCCGTTTGCCGGCAAGGCGCTGCTGCTGGTGACGGTGGCGGTGGCCCTGTTCGGCTTCGCCGTCGAGGGCGCGGGGCTCGCCGTCGCCACCATCCTGTTGGTGGTGGTGTCGAGTGCGGCCGGCTCCAGCTTAAAGCTGCCGGCGGCGATGGCGCTGGCGCTGGCACTGGCGGCCTTCTGCGTCGTCGTGTTCCGGCTTGCCTTGGGCTTGCCGTTTCCGATCGTCGGGCCCTGGCTCGGGGGGTGAGGCGGCATGCACGAGGTGTTTGCCAATCTCGCCATCGGTGGCGCTACCGCGCTGTCGGCGGCAAATCTCCTCTATTGCTTCCTCGGCGTCCTGCTCGGCACTCTGGTTGGCGTGCTGCCGGGGCTGGGTCCCGTTGCCACCATCGCCATGCTGCTGCCGGCGACCCTGAGCTTGCCCGCCGAATCGGCCTTGATCATGCTGGCCGGGATCTACTACGGCGCCCAATACGGCGGCTCGACCACCGCCATCCTGATCAATCTGCCCGGCGAATCCTCCTCGGTCGTCACCACGCTTGACGGCCACCGCATGGCGCAGCAGGGCCGCGCCGGCGTGGCCCTGTCGACGGCGGCGATCGGCTCGTTCGTGGCCGGCACGGTGGCGACCTTCGTGATCGCCTTTCTGGCGCCGCCGCTGGCCCAGGTGGCGCTCAAATTCCAGGCGCCGGAGTACTTTTCGTTGATGGTGTTGGGCCTCATCGCCTCGATCGTGCTGGCGCAAGGCTCGCTGCTCAAGGCCCTGGGCATGGTGGTGCTCGGCCTGCTGCTGGGGCTCGTCGGCACCGATGTCACCTCCGGCACGCAGCGCTTCACCTTCGGCCTGCCGGCACTCAGCGACGGCATCAACTTCGTGGTGGTCGCGGTCGGCGTGTTCGGCATCGCCGAAATCGTGCGCAATCTGGAAGCGCCGGGCGGCCAGGTGGTGTCGGTGGCGCAGGTCAAAGGGCTGCTGCCCGGCCGCGACGACGTAAAGCGCATCATTGCCCCGATCCTGCGTGGCACGGCGACGGGCTCGCTGTTGGGGGTGCTGCCCGGTGGCGGCGCGCTATTGGCCTCGTTTGCCGCCTACGCCCTGGAAAAGCGGGTCTCGCGCCACGGCGGCGAGTTCGGCACCGGGGCGATCGAGGGCGTGGCGGCGCCCGAATCGGCCAACAATGCCGGGGCGCAAACCTCGTTCATTCCGATGTTGACGCTTGGCATTCCCTCCAATCCGGTGATGGCGCTGATGATCGGCGCCTTGATCATCCAGGGCATTCGTCCCGGGCCCAATGTCATGGTCGAGCAGAGCGGGTTGTTTTGGGGCGTGATCGTTTCGATGTGGGTCGGCAACCTGTTTCTGCTGGTGTTGAACCTGCCGCTGATCGGGCTTTGGGTGCGCCTCATCGCCATCCCCTACCAGCTGCTGTTTCCCATCATCCTGGTGTTCTCGGCGATCGGGGTGCTGAGCCTCGCCAACGCCGTCATGGACGTCTATCTGATGGCGGTGTTCGGGGTGCTGGGCTACGCCTTCGCCAAGCTCGACTGTGAGCCGGCACCCTTGCTGTTGGGCTATATCCTGGGGCCGATGATGGAAGAATACCTGCGCCGGGCCATGACCTTGTCGCGCGGCGACCCGATGATCTTCCTTCAACGCCCGATCAGCCTTGGCATGCTGGTGGCAGCCGGGCTGGCGCTGATCGTCCTGCTCGTGCCGGTGGTGCGCGCCACGCGGCAGCGCGCCTTTGTGGAAGAGTGAAACCGCCCCGCCGTCGGGCGGGTGCCGCGGGCACTGTCGTCTTTGCCGCGCTCGCCCTATGCTGAGGCGGCGCGCTGCCGCGCGCGGCGATTTTTGAGGCGAGGCCCCATGACCCAAGCCAGGCTCAGGGTCTATTCCGACTACAAGAGCCCCTACGCCTATCTGGCCAAGGATCTCATCTACGACCTTGAACATGCCACCGGCGCCGAGATCGAGTGGCTGCCCTATACCCTCGATATTGCCGCCTACTTGGGCAGTGCCCGCGTTGATGCGGCCGGCACGGTCCTCGATCAGAACCGCAACGCCCATCAGTGGCGCCGGGTCCGATACAGCTACATGGACTGCCGGCGCGAGGCCAACCGCCGCGGCCTGACGATCCGCGGACCACAGAAGATCTTTGATTCATCGCTGGCCAACATCGGCATGCTCTATGCCCGCCGGCATCGGGTCTTGCCTGCCTACCATGATCGGGTGTTTGAACGCTTCTGGCGGCGAGAGTTGGACCTTGAGGATAAACATGCGCTGGCGGCCGTGCTGCAGCAATGCGGCGCTGAAACCGCGGCATGGTTTGGCTTCCTCGACGGCGAGGGACGGCATGAACTCGATCGCATCCGCAGCGAGGCCGAGGCCGCCGGCGTGTTCGGGGTGCCGAGCTTCCTGTTTGCCGACGGCGAGCTCTATTGGGGACGCGAACACCTGCCGCAGGTGCGCGAGCGATTGATGTCGGAGCCTGCCGTCAATAGGGGGTGATCACATTGATGAGGGCGTGGCGGCGTTCGCGCACCACGGCGTTGCGGGCGGCCGCCAGCACGCCGGCCAGGTCTTGAGGCCGTTCAACGCGCGCCGCGAAGGCGCCGTGCGCCTCGGCATAGCGCTCGAACGGCGCGCTCGGCGCCAGCTGCGCGAGGCCAAGGCCGTTGTCGCGGCCGGCCGCGCCGGAGCCGAACATCGCCAAGGTGGCGTTGCGCACCGCGCCGTAGCGCTCGTTATTGAACACCACCACCACGATCGGCAGCGCGTGCGCGTCCGCTACCCAGTGGCAGGCGCTGGGGTTGGCGAAGATCATGCCGCCATCGCCGATGGTCGCCACCACGAAGCGGTCGGGGGCGGCAAGCTTGGCGCCCAAGGCCGCCCCGACGCTCCAGCCGAGGCCGCCGGCGGGACTTAGGCCAAAGTAGCTGGCGGGCACGGTCCGTTTCAGGTGCTCGAGCCGCAGCTGGTATTCGTTGAAGATCAGCCCGTCGGCGCCGGCCATGTCGGCCACGCACTGGCTCAGGTACTCCGGCGAGATCTGCGGCGCGTCGGCGACGAGGCGCGCCTCGGCCCGCCGGCGCCAGCCTTGGGCACGGGCCGCGGCCCAGGCCCGACGCTGATTGAGCCTGGCGTCGGCGCCGGCCCGGCGGCGCTCGCCGGCGGCGGCCAGCGCGCCGAGCGCCGCTGCCGCATTGGCGGCGATCGACAGGTGGCTTGGGAACGAGCGCATCGGATAGCGCAGGTAGGCAGGGTCTTCGCCGATGTGGGCCACGCGCGTCGCCGCTGGCGGCGCCTTGCTGCCGGGCAGCCACGGCACGTCGGCCTCCACCACCACGATCAGGTCGGCGTCTTCAAGCAGCGGGTGCGGATCGAAGCCGTGGTGCAAGGGATGATCGGTCGGCAGGCACAGGAAGCGCGGCGTGTGGGCGACCACCGGCAGTGCGAAGCACTCCGCGACCCGGCTCAGAGCGCCGGCCTCAGCCGGCGTGCGCCCGACGCTGGAGGCAATAACGAGCGGGCGCTCGGCCGCCAGCAGCCAGTCGGCGAGCCGACCAATCAGGTCGGGATCGGGGTGGGCGGCCGAGGGCGCCACGCGCGGCGCCTCGCTACTCGGCTCAGCGGCGTCAGCCGACAGCGGCTCGCGCGGCAAGCTCAGGTAGACCGGCCCGCGTGGCTCGGCCATGGCCACTTCCAGCGCCCGTGCCACCACGGCTGCCGCCTGCGCCGGCGATCTCAGCTCATAGTCCCACTTGACGAACTCGCGCACCATGCCGGCCTGGTCGAACATCTCCTGCGCCCAGTGGATCGGTCGGCTGCGCGCCCCGAACGTGCCCACTTCCATGATCGGCGTGCGCCCGGCCATCAGCAGCAGCGGCACGCGATCACGCGCGGCATTGGCCAACAGGTTGATGGTGTTGGCGGTGCCGACGTTGACGTGCACCATCACCGCTTGCGGCATGCCGGTGATGAGGTAGGCGCCATGCGCCATGCCGACCGCCAGGTTCTCGTGCGGCACCAGCACCGGCATCGGCACCTCGGCGGCGGCGATCTTGGCGCGGGCGAAGCCTTCGATGATTGGCGGAAAGTCGGTGCCGGGATTGGCGAAGAAATGCTGAACACCATGCCGCCGCAAGGCGGCCAGGATGCGGTCGGCCGCCGTCGGCTTGAACGCGGCGCCGGCCTCTGCGACGGGCATTGCGGGCTCCTTGGCGACGTCAGTCCAGCTTGATGTTGGCGGCTTTGGCAATCATCGTCCAGCGCGGAATCTCGGCGCCGATGCGGGCGGCGAACTGAGGGCCGAGGTCGTCGCCCGGGTCGACCGCCAGCCCGGCCAGGCGCTCGGCGACCGCGGGCTCTTTGAGGATCTGGCTGAGCTCTCTGGTCAGCTTTTCGACGATGCCCGCCGGCGTGGCGGCGGGCGCAAACAGCCCCGACCACAGCCGCACCTCAAGCTCGGGCACGCCGGCCTCGGCCATGGTCGGCACGTCAGGGTATTCGCGCATGCGCGCTGACGCGGTGGTGGCCAGCGCCCTGATGGTTCCCGCCTTGATCTGGCCCGCAACCGCCGGCGCGTCGGCCAAGGCCACCAGCACCTCGCCGCCGACCACGGCGGTGACCATTTCGCCGCTGCTCTTGTAGGCAATGTGTTCGAGCGGTGCGCCGGTTTTGAGCTTGAAGAGTTCGGTGGCGAGCTGGAAGGCCGCCGAGGAGCTTGCGTAGTTGGCCGCGGCCGGCTTGGCCTTGCTGGTGGCCACCAACTCGGCAAGCGTGCGCAGCGGCGCGTCGGCTTTGACGCAAACGAGCAGCGGGAAGGAGGCGATCATCGCGATTGGCGCAAAGTCGCGCAAGGTGTCATAGGAGAGCTTGCTGTAGACGGCGGGGTTGATGGTCATGGCGCCGGTGGCGCCGACCAACAGCGTGTAGCCGTCCGGGGCGGCCCTGGCCACGAACTCGGTGGCAATGATGGCGCCCGCACCGGGCTTGTTCTCGACCACCGCCGCCTGGCCCAGGCGCTCGCCGAGCTTTTGCGCGATCAGGCGCGCCAAGATGTCATTGCCGCCGCCGGGGCCGAACCCGACCACGATCCGGATCGGCTTGCGCGGATAGTCCGCGGCGGCGTCGGCCTGCGCCGCCAGCGGTTGGCGTGTGGCGAGGCAAAGCGTGCTGGTGGCAAGGCCGGTCACGAGCTGGCGTCGTGTCGGCCGGCGATGCTGTTGCATGGCGCCCCCATTGATTGGCGGTCCTGGTGCCGCAAGCCTTAGCACCGACCGAGAACGGGACCCCTGTCAAGCGCACCGATCCGGTCCGAGGCAGCCAGCGCGTGGCCAACTGCGGCCGGTGCGGCCTTTAGCGCTTTCCCACCGGCAACTGATTGAAGGGCAGCTCCTTGTCGATGCGGACATCGGGCGGCAAGCCCAGCACGCGCTCGGCGATGATGTTGCGCATGATCTCGTCGGAGCCGCCGGCAATGCGCGAGGATGGCGAGGTCAGCAAGGTGAGCTGGAATGCTGCTGCTACCGGCGCCAGCTTTGGGTCGCAGATGACCCCGCCCTGCTCCATGAGATCCATGACAAAGGCGGCGATATTCTGCAGGTTGGAGGCGTTGACCAGCTTGCCGATCGATGACTCAGGCCCCGGCGTCTCGCCGCGCGACAGCGCGGTCATGGTGCGGAAGTTTGTGTACTTGAGGCCCCGGCTCGCCACGTACCAGTCGGCGAGCTTGTCGCGCACGGCCTCATTGGCGATGGCCGGCCCGTCGTCCAGCTCAAGCGTGCGCGCCAGTTCAAAGGCGTCCTCGACGCCGACGCCGGCGCGGCCGGAGATGGTGTAGCGCTCGTTCATCAAGGTGGTCAGCGCCACTTTCCAGCCCTCGCCCACGGCGCCCAGCCGCTGGCTGTCCGGCACGCGCACGTCCTTAAAGAACACCTCGTTGAAATGCGAGGCCCCCGAGATCTGCTTAATCGGCCGGATCTCGATGCCCGGCGAGCGCATGTCGAGGAAGAAATAGGTAAGGCCCTTGTGCTTCGGGGCGGAGAAATCGCTGCGCGTCACCAGCACGCCGAAGTCGCAATAGTGCGCACCCGAGGTCCAGATCTTCTGCCCGTTGATGACCCAGTCGGCCCCATCGGGCTCCGCGCGCGTGCGCAGGCCGGCGAGGTCGGAGCCGGCGGCGGGTTCGGAGAACAGCTGGCACCAGATCTCTTCCCCGCTGAGCGCCTTGCCGGCGAACCGATCGCGGTGGGCTTGCGTGCCCCAGGTGCAAATCGTCGGGATGCACATGCCAAGGCCGATATCGAACAGGCCGCGCGGCACGGCATATTTCGCTTCTTCCTGATCGTAGATCACCTGCTCGATCGGGCTGCCGCCGCGCCCGCCCCACTCGCGCGGCCAGGTGATGCCGGCATAGCCGGCAGCCGCCTTCTTGGCCTGCCAGGCCTTGGCGCGCTGGCGAAATTCTGGATCCGCGTTGCCGGCGCGATAAACCATGCCATCTCCAGGGTTTCTGGGCTTGGCATGGTTGGCGAGAAACGCGCGTGCCCCAGCCCGAAACTCGGCTTCCTCGGGGGTGTCTTCAAAGTCCATTTTTTCGTCTCCGCTCGCGCCGGTCGCAAGCCGATTTATGCTGAAGATTTTATGCCGGCTGGTTGGCATAGGTAACATTTAGGTAACATTTTTATGAGGGCGTGTCGTGTCATTCCCGGCAGCGCCGGTCGCACGGGCGCACCGCCGCTTGGCCACGCTGCGCGATGTACCTCGGCGCAAGCTGCGCTCGCCGTCTTCGCACCGCTGCGATGACGACCCCGACCGCACCGAAGACGCCGAACAAGCTGGAGGCGATCAGAACACCGGCCATAGCGTCCCCTTCTGCGAGGACGCATCATCCGTCAACGTGACGCCTCTCCGGGCTCCTCGTCCGCAATGAGCAGGCCCACTATCCCTCGCCATCTCGGGTGCTCACTGAGACGCGTCAGCCCGGTTACGATAGGGTAATTTTAGACCGTTGGTTTTCGACCAGATTCAGACCGGCGCTGACATCTTTCTTCTCTTCCGGATGATAGGAAGGATCGGGGTGCGTCCGACGCAGGGGGTTTGCTGCGTGGGACTCGGGGGTTTATTTGGCCAGCACCTCGTCGAGACCGGCGTTGCGTTAGAGAACTTCGAAAACTTGCCAGCAGGCGGAGGACGTGCTCATCGACCTCGAGTACGGGCAAGCACTCGGGCCGGGTCTAAGGCCGCCGCAGCGAGCGGCAATTTTCGACCAGACATAGCCGATACCGCTAGGCAGGCTAATTCTAGGATCACAGCAGCCTAGGATTTCCCAAGGCGCTTTCGCTCCTCCGCCATGCGGACCGCCACGACAAGGCTCATCCAGATCCGAAGGATGAGCCCGAGGATCATTGCAAGCGCTAAGGAGCCGGCGCCGAAGGCAAGGACCGTGATCAACGCTGGGGCGCTTCCTTCGCTACCCGCCCTCCGGGCATCGTGGTTGATTGATGGCCACACGATGAAACCCTGAGGGAGGAAATCCATCGAACTGCGAAGGCACGCTTTAGCGTTCACCAAATGACTGGGAGGAGGGCCATGCATCAGCGTAAGCGTTGGAGTCCAGGGCGAGCCTTCGCTTGGGGTATTCCGTTCGGAGTTATCGCCGTCATTCCAACTATTCGGGAACTCCTTGCCTTGCCTCAGGGCCATCCGGCAGAAGCCCAAATGCTCGGTGGGGTTTTTGGCGAATTCCTAAGTCCAAGTATTCTTTTTTGGTTAGTGGCCATCATCCGCAATTGGGCTGTCGGAGCCTCCAAGAAGTGATCGCGCTGGAATTCCGGAGCCGAGCTAGAACTGAGCGGCTGATCGGTCGGCAAACCACGTAACAAACATCTGTGCTCTGACGATCTTTGGCCGATCAAATTACTTCAACATGACGTGAAAGCCGCTATCGCATCATCAAACCATAGCATGCGCAATCTTTGCTTCCGCAGTGTCCTCAGCAGAGTGCGGGAGTAAGAAAACATGCGGTACAAAAGACAATGGTTAATGACGTCACTCGCGTTTGGCGGTGTGTTCGTTTCGGCGGGCATTGCTGCTGCCCAACCAAAGGAAGCGGGCGAGTGTGGTCCACTTAAGTATTGGAACGACGGTCGCTGTACCGACGCGCGGGACAGACCGGGACAAAAGACTTGGGCAGAGGAACTGCTCGCCAACGCAGGTAAATGGCACCCATGACCTGATCCAGCTCGTTCGGCATCCCTGTAACGAGTTCATAAGATGCCCCGAGTTCCGGGCAAAGGATCGGCCGCGAGGGCACCTCGCCATCGCGGCCCTCACCGGCCCCGGCCCCCAAACAGACGGCGCGAAGGCCTCGACGGTCTCCACCTTGCAGCCAATCCGGGGCGTAGGGTCTCCGATCGCGGCCTGTGGCCTGCCAATCGTGTCCGCAATACGCACACGCGCGCGAGGCGATCGAATTCGCCTGTGGCGACAACCGCCAGATCGTTGCCCCTGGTGTTGAACAGGGTCGGCTCAGTGATCCAGGTGTACGATTGCGCTTCACGATCGCCGGAGGCAACGCTGCCTAGATCGCAGCCATGGTTCAAGCCCGTGCCACGAGCTTACGCACACCCAAAGCGGCGAAGGCCCAGACCAGCGCAGCAGGAAAGCCAACGATCAGCATAAGCGGCCGAAAGGTCCGCGTGTGCTGCTGGTCGAAAAACAATAACAATTCCTGCGCGACGGCGGCCGTCACGCAAACGGCGATGATGCCGATCCACGTGCGGCCCTAGAACCAGGCCGCTAGCGCGGCGACCAGAAAGATAGGGTCGAGCAGCTTGATCAAAAACAAAAACATCACGGCAAGTGCTGCCATCGCGAAGTGCGAGAGTTCACCGGCGCCGCCACCAGCGCGAGCGATCGATGTCGGGGCGAGCCTGGGCAACCATCTAGGTGGCCACATCTGTCGGGTTGAACTCAGGCACGCGACGCAGAAGCAACCTACGGTTCGCCGTTTGCCCGAGACGCCAGGCAATTGCAAGGCGAAATCAAGTTGCCTGCCGGCGTCGACATCGGCGGTGATGACATCGCCATCACGCAGCCAGCTTCAGGCTTGACCTCCGCACCAGCGCCCCGATGTGCCGCCCCAACTTTTCGACAGCCTCGCGCTTCTCGGGCCCGTAACTCCATCGTTGATGAATGCCGGCAACACCGTTCTTGCTGCCGCTGGTGTGGTTCAGTAACGCCTCAGTGACCGGCAAATCGTGGACGCGCCAGCCCGAGATCACCACCTCATGGCCGGCGTCGGCCTCGCATAGTCCCGCATGAACCCGTCGAGACGAAGCTTTGAGCAGGACCACGACGTGTATGGACCCTCGCCGGTAATCGTAAAAACAAACGGGCAATCGCCGACGCGCGGCAGTGCGTCTCCTCGCGGGTGCGCTTCTCGGCCTGATCATGTGTCAGTCAATCG
>Ga0066905_100000456_pt1 | contig 11260 bp, 8 predicted proteins | sample PanSoiMetaPlot36_FD_67483 | JGI IMG/M metagenome (GOLD analysis project Ga0066905, IMG submission 67483) | Tropical forest soil microbial communities from Panama analyzed to predict greenhouse gas emissions - Panama Soil Plot 36 (version 2) | ecosystem: Environmental > Terrestrial > Soil >... | reverse complement strand
TAGTGGCTCGGGCCGGCCTTCGCCGGAGCCCCGGCCTGCTTGGGCATCTCGACCCCGTCCTGCTTGGCGTCGGACGCGCCCTTGGGCAGCTCCGCCTTGGCTGCGACGATCTTGCCGGGCTCGACGGCGGGAACCGCGGCACCGGTGAGCGTGGCGAGCATCTCGCGGACGTTGGACAGCTGGGCGTTGATGCTGTCCCGGCGGTGGGTCAGCGCCGCGAGCTCGCGCTCGGCCTCGAGCCGGCTCCGCTCGGCCTTCGCCCTGGCCTCGGCCACGATGTCCTCGGCCTCGCGCTGCGCGGTCTCGAGCATCTGGCGGGAGCGCCGTTCGGCCTCCTCGCGCATCTTCTGCGCCTCGACCCGCAGCTGCTCGGCCTGGTCGCTGGTCTCCTTCAGATGCCGCTCGGCGGCCTCCTGGCGGATCGCGAGGTCGCGTTCGGCCTGGTCGCGGCGCTTGGCCAGGCTGGCCTCGAACTCGGCCGCGGCCTGCGCGGCCTTGGCCCTGGCCGCCTCGAGGATCCCCTCGGCCTCGTCGCGCTTGGCGGCCGCCTCGTTGGCCGCCTCGGCTCGCACCTGGGCGGCCTCCTTGCGGGCCTCCTCAAGCAGCTTCGCGGCCTCCTGGCGGGTCTGCTCGCGGCGGGCTCGGGCGTCCTCGTCGGCCTGGGCCCGGACCTGACCGGCCGCCGCTTCGGCTGCCTTGCGGTCCTTCTCGGCGCTGGCCTGAGCCTCGACCTTGAGGTCCTGGGCTTCCTCCTCGGCGAGCCGGAGGATCTTCTCTACTCGGGCGCCAAGGCCGGCATAGCTCGGCTCGGCGTCGTGCTTCTGGGCGTTCTGCAGCTCGAAGTGCAGTTCCTCCAAGCGCCGCTCGAGAGCGCTGATCCGCTGGGCGGCGGCGGCGCGTTCAGAGTTGAGCCGGCCGAGGTGATCGTCCACCTGCTTGCGCTCGTATCCGCGCAGCACGATGTCGAAGGCCTCGTCGGCGGTTGTGTCAGTGGTGCGGGCATCAGTCATGCGGGACATGTTGGCAGAGCCCGGGCGCGCGTGCGACCCCAACTGCGGCACTGATGCGGACTACGACCACATTGTTTGCGAAATCGACCGCCACCGCACCGCGTGAGCGCGCGCCTACGACGCGTGGCGGGCGATCAGCTGCCGTTGGCGGCCTCGCGAGAGGGGTCGAAACGGGCCATCAGCGCGCTGTCCGAGTCGCCCATTCCGAGCTCGAGCACCGATCTGATCTGGGCGAACTGGGCCGAGATCTCCTCGCGTTGCCTGGCCATCTCGTCCACCTCGCGATGCGCCGCCGCGCGCGCCTCCTCCGCCTCCCGCCGGGCCGCGCCGACCATCTGCTCGGCCTCCCGCCGGGCGCGTTCGACCGAGGTGCTCGCGGTCTCCTCGGCCTCCCTTAGCACCCGCTCAGCATTCCTGATCGCGGTGCCGACCCGTTGCTCGGACTCGCTACGGGCCGTGGTGACCTCTTGCTCGGCCTGAGTCCGCGCGCTGACCAGCTCCTCGGCCGCCTGGCTGCGCGCGGCCGCCAGCTCCTGGGCGGCCTGGGTGCGCGCCTGGTTGAGCCGCTCGTCGGCGGCGGACTGGGCGTTGCCGACCAACGCCTCGGCCTCGGTGCGGGCCGCGGCGAGCTGCTGATCGGCCTTGGCCTGGGCGGCCAATACCCGGTGTTCGGCCTCGCCCCGCGCCTCGGCGAGCTTGCGGTCAGCCTCGGCGGTCGCGGTGGCAAGCCGGCTCTCGGCTTCGGATCGCATCGCCTCGACCCGTGCGGTGATTTCGGCTTCGTACTCGGCCAGCTGCCGCTCGGCCTCTTGCCGGCGGCCGGCCAGCTCGCGGGCGGCTTCCTCGATCACGCTGGCCCGCTGCCGGTCGGCCTCGGCGCGCAACTCGGTGGCCTGCTCGCGGAGCTCGGCCGCGGCTCTGACCGCATCGGACTGAACCCGCTCGGCTTCGGTCGCGGCCTCGGCCAGCAGCCGGTCGACCTCGGCGCGCTGCTCGGCAAGGTGCGACTCGGTCTGCGTGCGCAGCTGCTTGATCTCGTTGCGGGCCTCCGAGCGCATCTGCTCGGCCTCTTCCTCGGCGTCCCGCAGCAGCCGTTCGATCCTGGTCCCAACGGATGTCACCGGGCGATCGGTCTGCGCCAACCGTTGATTCACGGTCGCGAGCTCCGCGGTGGTGCTGGCCAGCTCGGCCTTGGCCGCCGCCAGCTCGGCACCGGCCCCCTCCAACCTGGCCTGCACGGCGGCAGCCTGCGAGCGCGCCATCTCGAGGTCGGCCCGGCTCTCCACGAAATCTCTGGTCTGCTCGTCGAAGCGCGCCTGGGTCTGCGCCAGCCGCTGCAGCGCGCCGGTGAGCTCGGCCCGGGCGGTGGCCAGCTGCTCGTGCTGTTCGAGGCGGCCGTCGCCCACGGTTGCCAGCTCGGCCCGCAGCCGCTCGACCTCCTGCTTGGCATCGGCCAGGCTCTGCCGGGTCAGATCGAGCTCGTGCCGGGTCAGATCGAGCTCGTGCCGGCCCATGGCCAGATCCTCGGCCCGGGCGGCCAGCTCGTGCCGGGAGTGCTCCAGCTCGGTATCGGCCGCCCGCAGCCGCGATCGAGTGTCTTCCAGCGCCCGCACGGCCTCGTCCAGCCGGTCCATGATCGCCTCGTCCGGCGGGGCCGAGCCGGACTCCAGCAGCTTGTCCTGAGCCGCGGTCAGCTGAGCCCGGACGCTGGCCAGCTCGGTGCGAGTCCGGTCGAGCTCGATTCGGGTGTGCTCGAGCTCGCCAGGCGTGGTGTCGTCGGCGGCGCGCTGCCGGGCCCGGCCGAGCTCGGCCCGCAGCTGCTCGGACTCGGCACCCAGCGTCTTCACGTCGTTCTCGGCGACTTGCAGCCGGGCTCGCAGCTCAGCCAAATCTCCGGCGCCTGCCTTCAGCTTTTGCTGCGCGGCGGCCAGTTGCTTGGTCGTCGCGTCCAGCTCGTCCTTGATCGGCCCGGGATCTTCCGGACCGAGCCCGATCTGGTTACGGATCTCGGACATCTTGCGATGCGAATCCCGCAGATCGCGGTAGGCCCGATCCAGTTGCGCGGAGACCGACTTGAGGTTGATCACCGCCTGGTCCCGCTCGGTCATCGCGGTGGCCAGGTCATCCTCGACACGCGTCAGGTAGGCGTCGACCTGGGCGCGGTCATATCCGCGCAGCACGATGTCGAAGCCCTCGAACTCAGGGGGCATCGCATCATCGGGTTCGATGACGTCTGCCCAGGACTCGTGGCCCATGACGGTCGATTTTTCCAGATATAGCGCGCTGATGGGCTAACGGTTGCGCAGATCCGGCCGCGAGCGACCGGACCTGGCCCTCGACACCGTCGGCTGCGGATCAGCCGGTTCGACCAGCTCGATCAGCACACCGCCGGCGTCCTTGGGGTGGATGAAGTTCACTCGCGATCCGCCCGTACCCCGCCGGGGCTGCTCGTAAAGCAGCCGCAAACCGCGGCTTCGCAGTGTCCGGCACGCAGCGTCGATGTCCGCCACCGCGTAGGCGATCTGCTGGACGCCCTCGCCGCGCTCGGCCAGGAACCGCGCGATCGGGGAGTCGTCGGACAGCGGCGCCAGCAGCTGGAGGTACGAACCAGATTCGCCAACCGCCAGCATCGCCTCGCGCACGCCTTGTTCTTCGTTGATCTCTTCGTGTACGAGCTCGAGATCGAACGTCTTGTGGTAGAACGCGATCGCCTCGTCCAGGTCCCGAACGGCGATGCCGACATGATCGATGCGAGTGAACACAGCTCCTAGCCTCGGTCGAACTCCGCAAACACGGTAGTCCCCGGTCGACGACGGTAGTCCGGGATCGCCGCGACGGTAACCGGCGTTCGACGGAAGGGCCGGGTCCGCTCTGTGACGCCGGCCTGCCGGTGCGGAGATATCGTGTCATCAAGCTGTCCGCCTACCCCTCATGGAGGCGCCGCCATGGCCGCTAGCTCTGTGATCGTCGCCGGTGCCCGCACCCCGATGGGCCGGCTGCTCGGATCGCTGAAGGACTTCTCCGGAGCCGACCTGGGTGGCGTGGCCATCAGGGCAGCGCTGGAGCGCGCCGGGGTAGCGCCGGACCAGGTCGACTACGTGATCATGGGCCAGGTGCTGCAGGCCGGAGCCGGTCAGCTGCCGGCCCGCCAGGCCGCAGTAGCCGCGGGCATTCCGATGGGGGTTCCATCGATCACCATCAACAAAGTCTGCCTGTCCGGCCTGAACGCGATCGCCCTGGCCGACCAGCTCATCCGGGCCGGTGAGGTGGAGGTCGTGGTGGCCGGGGGCATGGAGTCGATGACCAACGCGCCGCATCTGCTGCCGAAGTCCCGCAGCGGATACAAGTACGGCTCGATCGAGCTGCTCGACGCGATGGCGCACGACGGCTTGACCGATGCGTTCGACAAGATCGCAATGGGTGAGTCCACCGAGCACTACAACGCGAAACTCGGCATCTCCCGGGAGGAGCAGGACGCCTTCTCGGCCCGCTCGCACCAGCGCGCCGCCGCGGCGCAGAAGAACGGGACGTTCGAGGACGAGGTGGTCCCGGTTGAGATCCCTCAGCGCAAGGGGGATCCGATCGTGTTCGCCGAGGACGAGGGAATCCGGGCCGACACCACCGCCGAGGGCCTGGGCAAGCTGCGCCCGGCATTCAGCAAGGAGGGCACCATCACGGCCGGCAGCTCGTCCCAGATCTCGGACGGCGCGGCCGCGGTCGTGGTAATGAGCAAGGCGAAGGCCGAGCAGCTCGGCCTGTCCTGGCTGGCCGAGATCGGAGCGCACGGGAGCGTGGCCGGGCCGGACAACTCGCTGCAGTCCCAGCCGGCGAACGCGATCAAGGCGGCGCTGGCCAAGGAGGGCATCGACCCGGCCGACCTGGATCTGGTCGAGATCAACGAGGCGTTCGCATCGGTGGCGATCCAGTCGATGCGGGAGCTCGGGCTGGCTCCCGACCAGGTCAACGTCAACGGCGGAGCGATCGCGCTCGGGCATCCGATCGGCGCGTCCGGTGCTCGGATCGCGCTGTCCCTGGCGCACGAGCTGCGGCGTCGCGGCGGCGGGGTCGGGGTTGCGGCGCTGTGCGGCGGCGGTGGCCAGGGCGACGCGCTGGTGCTGCGGGTCCCGCCGGCGTCGGGCTGATCGGCCGGCATGGCTGAGCGGGCCTCCAGCGGCAAGCGGGTGCCCGGGGTCGACGTCGCCGACCTGGTCGAGCGGGCCCGCAAGGGTCAGCCGCGGGCGGTCGGCCGGCTGATCTCACTGGTCGAGGACGCCTCGCCGGTGCTGCGCGAGGTGATGGCCGCGCTGGTCGGGCACACCGGCGGCGGCTACGTGATCGGCATCACCGGTGCACCCGGGGTCGGCAAGTCGACCTCGACGTCCGCGCTGGTCACCGGCTTTCGCCGGCTGGGCAAGCGAGTCGGGGTGCTGGCCGTCGATCCGTCCTCGCCATTCTCCGGCGGCGCGCTGCTCGGTGATCGGGTCCGGATGCAGGAGCACGCCTTGGATCCGGATGTGTACATCCGCTCGATGGCCTCCCGCGGGCACCTCGGTGGGCTGGCCTGGGCCACTCCGCAGGCGCTGCGGGTGCTCGACGCCGCAGGCTTCGACGTGATCCTGGTCGAGACGGTCGGCGTCGGGCAGTCCGAGGTGGAGATCGCCGGACTGGCCGACACCACGGTCGTGCTGCTCGCACCCGGCATGGGCGACGGGATCCAGGCTGCCAAGGCCGGGATCCTGGAGATCGGTGACGTGTACGCGGTGAACAAGGCCGATCGGGATGGCGCCGACGCGACCGTCCGCGAGCTCGGCAACATGCTTGCGCTCGGTGAGCGGCGCGCGCCCGGCGACTGGCGGCCGCCCATCGTACGGACCGTGGCGGTTCGCGGCGAGGGCGTGGACGAGCTGATCGAGGCGCTGCACAAGCACCAGTCCTGGCTGTCCGGCACCGGTGAGCTCGACCGGCGCCGGCGCCGGCGGGTGTGCGACGAGATCGAGGCCATCGCGGTCACCGCATTGCGCGAGCGGATCGGCGACCTGCATGGCGACCAGCGCTTGGACGTGCTGGCCGGGCGGGTGCTCGGCGGTGAGCTCGACTCCTATCGGGCGGCCGATGAGCTGGTAGAGAACCTGTCCGAGCTGGCCGCCCCCGGCGGGTAAGGCGCACGTTCCCCTGGGTCACTGGTCGCGAGGGGCGCTAACATCACGCCTCGGTAACAATGCCGAGCCCACCAGAGGACATGGCAGCGATGCGCCGGGCACGAAAGATCGCCGGGGGTTTGGCCCTAGGGCTAGGGCTGCTGATTGCGCTTGTCGGTGCGGCTGTAGCCGCGTACGTCGGGCCGGACGACACCGTGCGGTCGGCACCGGCGCGCATCGACACCGAGACCGCCGCGGCCGTGGTGACCAATGAGCTGTTCCGCTTCGTTGGTCCCACCGTGCACCTGACCGTCACCGGTCATGACAATGCCGCGGTCTTCGCCGGGGTCGGGCAGGCGGAGGACGTCGCCGACTTCCTCGACGGCACCGCGCACGAGGTGATTCGGGTGACCTCACTGCCGTTCACGCCGAAGGAGGAGGTGGGGCGCGGCAAGCCGGGTGCGCTGCCGCCGCCGGCTTCGGCCGGGTTGTGGGTGGCCAGCATCCAGGGCAAGGGCACCCAGGAGATGATCTGGCCATCCACCGACGGCGACTGGAGAGTCGTACTGATGCGTGCCAACGGGGCCGAGGGGTTCGACGGGACGGTGACAGTGGCCTTCGAGATGCCGCAGCTGTTCATCGGAGCGCTCACCGCGGTGGTTTCCGGACTGGCCGCGATCGTCGGTGGGTTCCTGCTCCTGCGCCGTCGCCGGCTGGAGCCGGTTGAGCTGCCCCAGCAGCGCCGGCCGGGAGCCGAGTGGTGGGACCGGCCGGCGGAGACACCGTTCGAGCGGTACTCCGAGCGGCGCCAGCCGGGAGACTGGTGACGAGGCATTCCGGCGCGCGCATCGCCATCGCCGTGCTTGCCGTAACGCCGGGCCTGGCGGTCGGTGGCTGCGGGATCCCGGTCCGCGGGAACGGCGGCGAGCCGCTGTCGCCCCGGCCGGCCGTGCTCACCGCGGCGGTTACCGAAATCGTGGACCGCTACGTCCAGGTCAGCAACGCGGCCAGCGCGCGGCGGAGCACCGCGTTATTGCGCTCCGTGGAGGTCGGCTCGAGCCTGGCCATCGACACCGCGATCTACCGCGCCGACCGGGCGCTCGATCCAGGTGACAAGTCGAAGTCCCGGCCGTTCGGCTACCGGCCGGAAGCCACCTTCGTACCGCGGCTGGCCGGGTACCCGCGCTGGTTCGCGATCCGGGCCAGGCCGACCCATCCGCCGGCCAACCCGGCGCTGTTGGTGTTTGTCCAGCGCCGCGCCGGTCAGCCGTGGCTGCAAACGGCGCTGATCGACCTCGGCCCGCAGAGCGCGCTGCCGGAGCTCGCATATGACGGCCATGGCAACGTGATCGCGGTTCCGGTAGCCGACGAGTCCGACCTGGTGGCGACGCCGAGCGTCGTGGCCGAGGCGCACGCCGAGCACCTCACCGGCGGGAAGCGGCCCGCCTCGAGCCCGCGGCTCGCGGCTGACGCCTGGACCACGGAACTGGTCGAAGCCGCCCGGACCGACGCGAAGCAGCTCGCTCCCGCGCGGGTGACCAGCCGCTACCAGCCCACCGGCCAGCCGATGTATGCACTGCGGACGGCCGACGGCGGCGCCCTGGTGGTGTACGCGATGAGGCGCTCGTTCGACGCCAGGCTGGGCTCCGGAAGCCCGGTCTGGCGGCTGGCCGGCATGTACGCCGCACTCGCCGGCACCGAAGCTTTACCGGCCAGGACGCTGCACGTCGAATGGCTATACCAGTGGCTGGTGCAGGTGCCGCCGGCCGGAGCCGAGTCCGCCGAGGTGCGGGTCATCGCACGGTCCGGCGGGCTGACCGCAGTCGCCGGCCGCGACTGACGGGTTACCCTGCATGTGACGCGAACCGCGAGATCGTGTCGGATTTCGTCACATGTCGCCGACCCGGGAGACCGTCGTGGAAGCCAACGAGATCGAGGCCGGCCGCCGGCGCTGGCGGGAGCGGTACACCGCGTCCCGGATACGCGATGCCGACTTCAGCACGCTGTCCGGCAGCGAGGTCGATCCGGTGTACGGCCCGCCGGAGGGATCCGATCTGCCCGGGTTCGAGCGGATCGGCTGGCCGGGGGAGTACCCGTACACCCGGGGCCTCTACCCGACCGGCTACCGGGGGCGGGCCTGGACGATCCGGCAGTTCGCCGGCTTCGGCAACGCGGCGCAGACCAACGAGCGCTACAAGATGATCCTCGCGGCCGGTGGCGGCGGGCTGTCGGTCGCCTTCGACATGCCGACCCTGATGGGCCGCGACTCGGACGACCCGCGATCGCTCGGCGAGGTGGGCCACTGCGGGGTGGCGATCGACTCGGCCCGGGACATGGACGTGCTGTTCTCGGACATCCCGCTGGGCGACGTCACAACCTCGATGACGATCTCCGGCCCGGCCGTGCCGATCTTCTGCATGTACGTGGTGGCGGCCGAACGGCAAGGGTTCGACCCTTCGGTGCTCAACGGCACGCTGCAGACCGACATTTTCAAGGAGTACATCGCGCAGAAGGAGTGGCTGTTCGCACCCGAGCCGCATCTGCGCCTTATCGGCGACCTGATGGAGTACTGCGAGCGGCAGATTCCGGCGTACAAACCGCTCTCGGTCTCCGGCTACCACATCCGTGAGGCCGGCGCGACCGCCGCCCAGGAGCTCGCGTTCACGCTCGCCGACGGGTTCGGTTACGTCGAGCTCGGGCTGTCCCGGAGGCTCGATCTGGACAGCTTCGCGCCCGGCCTGTCGTTCTTCTTCGACGCGCACATCGACTTCTTCGAGGAGATTGCGAAGTTCCGGGCGGCCCGGCGGATCTGGGCTCGCTGGCTGCGTGACGTCTATGGCGCGAAGACCGAACGGGCGCAGTGGCTGCGCTTCCACACCCAGACCGCGGGCGTCTCGCTGACCGCGCAGCAGCCGGACAACAACGTGGTCCGGACCGCGATCGAGGCGCTGGCCGCGGTGCTGGGCGGGACGAACTCGCTGCATACCAACGCGCTGGACGAGGTTCTCGCCCTGCCCAGCGAGCGGGCTGCCGAGATCGCGCTGCGGACCCAGCAGGTGATCATGTCGGAGACCGGGGTCGGCAACGTGGCCGATCCGCTGGGCGGTTCCTGGTACGTCGAGGCACTGACCGACCGGATGGAGACCGAGGCCGAGGCGATCTTCGCGCGGATCAAGGAGATGGGTGAGCTTGCTCCCGAGCGGGAGCACCCGATCGGTCCGATGACCTCCGGCATCCTGCGCGGCATCGAGGACGGCTGGTTCATGGCCGAGATCGCCGAGTCGGCGTTCCGCTACCAGCAGCAATTGGAGAAGGGCGAGAAGAAGATCGTCGGGGTGAACAGCTACACCGATACGGTCGAGCAGCCGCTGGACATCCTGCGGATCAGCCACGAGGTGGAGCTCGAGCAGCGCCGGGTGCTCGCCGAGCGGCGCGGCCACCGTGACGACGCCGCAGTCCGCGGCGCGCTGGACGGGCTCATCGCGGTCGCCCGGACCGAGGAGAACATGATCCCGGCAATGCTGGACGCGGTGCGAGCCGAAGCCACGCTTGGCGAGATTTGCGACGCGCTTCGCTCGATCTGGGGCACCTACTCGGAACCGGCGCGGTTCTGACCCTCCTTTTGGTCAGGTGCCCAGGGGGCAGGCAAGATGGTGGACATGGAGCAAGAGCCGGGCTTTGTGCATGGGGCGGTAGATCTGTCGGCGGTTGGGTCGGCACCGAAGGCAGCCGGCACCGGTGCCGCTGCGCCGGGCGGCTCCTGGGTCATCGACGTCACCGAGGAGAACTTCCAGACCGAGGTCGTCGATCGCTCGCTGACCGTGCCGGTCGTGCTCGACCTGTGGGCGGACTGGTGCCAGCCGTGCAAACAGCTGTCCCCGATCCTGGAGCGGCTGGCCAACTCGGCCGGTGGCCGGTGGGTGCTGGCGAAGATCGACGTGGATGCGAACCAGCGGCTGGCCGCCGCGTTCGGCGTGCAGGGCATCCCGGCCGTCTTCGCGGTGGTGAAGGGCCAGCCGCTGCCGCTGTTCACCGGCGCGCTGCCGGAGGCCAACGTGCGCCAGTTCATCGACGAACTGCTGCGGGTCGCGGTCCAGAACGGGGTGTCCGGCACGGTGCCACCGCTCAACGGTCAGGCCGCCGCCGGGGCTGAGGGTCAGCCGACTTCGGCCGGCACGGCCGGCGATGCCCAACCGGTGGGCCCGCCCAGTGACCCGGATCTGGACGCCGCGGCGGCCGCTATCGAGGCGGGCGACCTCGACGCCGCGATCGCGGCCTACGAGAAGGTCCTGGCGAACCGGCCGGACGACGCCGAGGTCCGTAGCGGGCTGGCCGCCGTCCAGCTGGTCAAGCGCACCAACGAGCTGGATGAGTCGGCCGTGCGCAAGGCGGCCGACAAGCAGCCGGCGAACGTGACCGCGCAGATCGAGGCGGCTGATCTGGACATGATCGCCGACAACGTGGACGAGGCGTTCGAGCGCCTGATCGAGACCATTCGGCAGACCTCGGGCGAGGATCGCGATGCCGCTCGTACTCACCTGCTCGGGCTCTTCGAGGTGGCCGGATCCGACGACCCGCGCGTGTCACGGGCCCGGACCCAGCTGGCGAACGCGCTGTTCTGAGCGTCCGGCGCGGTCAAACCCGCGCACAGTTGCCAAATCGTGACCGACGCAGTTCGATCACTCAATGTGACTGATGGTGGAGCGCTGTGCGAGGACACGGCCGGAGCTGGTGACTCTCAGTAAGAGGGCCAGGTCTGACCGGCCCGAATGAACATTACTGACCAGTTAGTAGCCCCCTTGTCGGCGTGGCCGACTGACGACACTATGTGCGCACCTGGTGGCGGCAATCGTGTCATCACCAGGGCCTGGGGGGTGCCGCCACGTGCGCGGAGCCCCCTGGGGCCAATGGCGTGGCCACGCCGGCGGCTCAACCGGTTCCACGCACGGGCGCTCGTCGTGGCTCCGGGCCCTCATTACGCGTCGATGTCTCTCCCGGGACCGACACGATGCGCAACGAGATCAGGAGGTCTCAGTGGCTGAGCAAGTGGGCCGGGTGACCGGTCGCACGCGCTGGCGGCGCTTCGGCGTCGCCATGATTCCGGGCTTAGTC
>Ga0066905_100000454_pt1 | contig 11278 bp, 22 predicted proteins | sample PanSoiMetaPlot36_FD_67483 | JGI IMG/M metagenome (GOLD analysis project Ga0066905, IMG submission 67483) | Tropical forest soil microbial communities from Panama analyzed to predict greenhouse gas emissions - Panama Soil Plot 36 (version 2) | ecosystem: Environmental > Terrestrial > Soil >... | reverse complement strand
CATTCCGGGGAATTCCGCCTCTTCAGCTTCTTCCCGGTGTTCCTCCAACGTATCGACCAGCGTCTTTACCTCTTCAATGTGTTCCTGCATGTCCTCGTCGGCCTCATCCTCGTCCTGTGCATCCACCCACGCCTGCAAGGCGCTGGCGGCGGCGTCCAGCGCGTTGGCGGCGTTGTCACGCCGTGCACGGCGGCTCAAGTTCTTGGACCGATCCTCAGTGTAATCGCACCGCAAATCAGCCTCGTTCAAAAAGTCCGGCCAATCCGGGCGGCTGTCCACCACGTTACTCAACGTGTCGCGGCTTTCGCTCAAGGTTTCAAACCGGGCCGTGGCGGACAGGGCTGGGCTGTCCTCCATGTTGCTCACAACTTCGTCCAACTCATCCTTCAAAGCTTCCAGCTCGTCGTAGCCAGTGCTAATGGCATCCTCCACGCTGGCGTTCACGGGTGTGCGTTTAATGCTGGCCACGGCTTACTCCTTTGGCTTCATGTCGCTTACTGTATTATCACTCGGGCTGGCGGTAAAGCGAATTAACTTCTCTTCGAATCTACGAAAGTCAAGCTTCATTTGCTCCATACGGATGGCGCAGAACAGGTTAATAAACTGGATCCGGTCCGCCAAGCTGGGCAAGCGCTCGGTGTAGCCATCCAGGCTGCTGATCAGCACTTGCACCACCTCTTGGTCGCCGCTCTTTTCCAGCAGGTCAAACCACTCGTGTAAACCTATCTCACGCGCCATGGGTCACTCCACCTGTTTAAAGCCAAAGCTGTCCACGATATATATGCGGGTATCGATCAGGAACTGATCGCCGACCATGCTGCTGCGTAGTCCTACGGTACGGCCATGCGCCTTGGGCAGCGGGGCCAGCCGGGTCACGCGGTTGTTATAATCTTCTTGGTGGCCCACAGGCATGGACCAGCTATCGTGTATGTTCTGGGTCCAGCGCCAAGCGTATTCCAGCGCGGCATGGTCATTGGTTTCAGGGGTGAGCACGGTGGCTACGTGCAGCAAGCCGGTCGGCTCTTTATGAAAAACTTCTACAACTGTCATGGTTGGGGTGTCTCCTATCTACCCCACCCACGGTAATATCATTTTCGGTACGTGTAAAGCTAGGATTGATCTGGATCTGGCGCAGTCCATACCTCTGGCCGCTTGCCGCTTGCCTCCGCGTTTTCCAGCATCATAATAATCAGGTCCAGCTTCTTGCCCAACAGTTCCAGCCGGGTGAGTATCAGCTCCTCAGCCGGGGTAGGCTGCGCGGTGGTAACGTCACGGAACGGGGTCATCACCGGCTCCCCCGGATGGCGCGGGCCAGCGCGGCTCCGGCCTGTTCAGCCGGGGTTTTCTCCTTATGGGCGTTTAACTCGTGGCACATGCGGGCGTACATCTCTTTCAGTAAATCCTCGATGCCCCGGAGGCGCAGTTCCATCCCGATCAGTTGCGAATTCAACTTGGCAAATTGATCATCAATCGGGTGCCTTTGGGCGGCCTCGTTTGCGCGGAGTACGTAGCCCTGCGCTGCCAACAGTTTCTGTGGGCGGTCGGGTATGGTCATTGGTGTCTCTATCCAGTTTGTTGGGGTGCTCCTCGCAATAAGGTCGGTTCGCCATGGGCGGCTTGCCATAGTAGATTGCCTCCTTCATAGACGGTGGTTTTCTAAGTTCACTGCTCCACATTGGCCATCGGCACGTACAGCCATTCAAGCGGTTAATCGTTACTGGTAGCTTCATATGGCTGCTTGACGCGATAGAGGGTGGGTGGATCCACTTCCTGCAAAACGTAGCCAAGGCTCTCAAAAAATGCCTGTAGCTGAGGTACGACACAATCCGGCTCCACGTTACGGATGATCACTTCAGAATCCCGCTGGTCGTGGTCAAAGTCACTAACAATTTGTTCTACCAAGGCCCGCATATAGCCTAAGTTGCGCTCGCGTCGGTTGGTATAGCAATACACGATGCGGTGCGGTTTATCCAGCTCGCCCAGCGCAACGGATACTCGGCTGGTCGCGGTAAGGTTCTGGTATTCTTGCTGGGTACGGTACGGGTCCTCCGGCTCACCCACATGGGGGCGGATCACCGGATCCTCATCCATGGTCAAGTGTCGTGGTGCCGGTTCCCCGGCTGGGACCAATTCCTCCTCGGCAATCGAAGCCCGCCCGCTGAGATTAGCGGGTGGGTGCAGGCGGCGTGGGTCGTGTGCAAACTGCGGCATGGCCGCAGTGTACACTCAAACAGCCCATGTGATATAGCCACGTTGTGTATCGTGCCTAAAGTCATCACGGCGGACCCCACGTTCCAATAGCTGGGCCTCGGTCATGCCCACTTGGTACAGGGCGTATCGGTCCCGGCTGGCGGACCCTGGACGCTTGGGGTTGGGCTGCACGGTGGCAAGCACTCGCGTTGCGTTGGCCGTGTGGGCCTGTTTGGCAATGGGCTTGACCGCAAGGCGTGTGCCTTCATCTTCTGTCTTGGGGCTGGCCACGGGGGCCTTGGGGTATGGCTTGGGGTTCAGTTGGGCGCTCTTGGGGCACACGGTCACCTTGCCCCGCAAGGCAGCGGCGGCGATCATAGCGCTTAGGTCACGAGACCGTTCCAGGCGCACCAGCACGTCTGCCGGTTGTATCTTTTCCTGCGCTAGCAAGATCGGCAGCGGGGTCTCCGCCGTGGGGTAGGGTATGCGTAAGGTTTTGCAGATTGCACGTTGATCATTAATCGTTAAATGGGCATAATCCATGGTAGGCTCCTGTCTGTCCAACACCTAGCTTACCCCGGTACACGACCGGGGTAAAGCCCTTTTTATTCTGGGAATTCAGGGGTTTAGATCACTTGATCTGTTTGGCCTGAGCGCCCCCGCCCAAGGCCCCGCCAAGGTGCACCCGGTTGCCCGCCGCCTGCCCCGCCGCCGTGGCGGCGGCACTGCCGCTCATGGCGCGGCTGGACCCGCTGGACTTGGCCAGCGTGATGCCCATGGCGGCGAACTGCTCGGCCACAACCTGTTGCTTCACCACAACTAGGGCCTGTCCCGTGGTCAGGGTCTGGGCCTCGGTGTGGCGAGCAAGGCGCATTTCGCGCAGGCGGGCGTTCACGCGGCTGGCCATGTGCACCATGAACGTGTTGCGCACGCGGCGGCTGCTGTCCCATGTGGGGTAATCCGGGCTTTTCTTAAATTCCTTAAAGCCCCGGTTCATCGCGCCTTCCACCACGCGCATCAGGTACACGGCCACCTCGGCGTCAGCCGGGAGACCAAAGAATACAATTTGCCCGGTGCCGGTTTTCTTCCACACGCGGCAATCGCAGTAGTTGGCAATATCCTTGGCCACCCACTGGCTCTCGTGCCCCTTCTGGCGCTCGGCCCCGTGCACGCCGGTCGTGCACTTCTCTTGTTTTAACTCTGTCTCACTAGATTCGATGCCATACTTGTCCATCAGCTCGCCCATCTTGGCGGCTGCGGCAAAGGCCTCTTCCTCGGTGCAACCGTTGGCCACGGTCTTCGCGGCCAGCGCACGGATCCGGTTAAGCGCGGCGGCACGGTTGCCGGTCGGCTTGTTCGCGGCGCTTCCGCCATTGGTAAATTCCAAGGTGCTTATTTCGATAAAGCCCTTGTCCACGTCGTAGTGCAAGTCCTCGCGCTTGCCGCCCGCCATCAAAAATTCGGTGGTCGTCATGCCGTCCTTGTACAGGTTAAATCGGTGCCACGCCATGGACCCCGGCTTCTTGGGGTTCTTGGCGCAAAGGATACGGATCTTCGGGGTCTTGTGCATGGTATGCTCCTGTTGGGTTGGTTGGTAAACGATCGTAGCCGGTGTCGGTTACGTTGTAAAGGGATCAGTCTTCTACAACTGTGGCCACGTACTGGTTGGGTCCGCCAGCGCACTTGGCGGCTACGCGCTCGGCCTGTTCGCGGGTCATGCGGGTAGCCCGCTTGCGGCTGCGGCTGATAACATGGCAACCGCGCACGGTTTCCACGTACAGGTCGCTTTTCCAAAACTTGCCGCGGAGTTTTACGATGAACATGGGTAGGTCCTTTTCGGTTTCGATTGACCTACCCATAAGGGATATCAATCCTCTTGTAAAGTGATTTCTTTTTTATTGCGTAACCGACCCTTTAAACGGTCCATGGCTCGTTCTAATAGTCGCTTCTCATCACACACAGGCAGCAAATTAATACGTAGATCAATACTACGCATCACGGCTTCTAATTCTTCTCGTAATAAAACAAGGCGTATGGGTTTGATTTTCTTCATTTCTTTTCGTATTCGCCTTTCAGATAATCTTGGGCCTGTGCCTCGTCGGTCTTGCCTTGCGCGTAGCCTTCACCGTAGGCCGCAGCGAGGAGTTTATCTAACTCCTCGATGACTTGCCACACTACCTTGTCGTCACGCTCGCCGATCAACGGTTGCAGGCGCTCGTATATGGCATCGTAGCGGGCTTCCCCGGCCTCGTCCTCGGGGCGGTTGCCGGGAAGGTCGCGCACGCTGACGCCGGGTGGCAGGTTGTATCCAGTCATATGTTAACTCCTTGATTGTGGAAAGCGCAGGGCTATGCCAAGCCGCATCAGGTAAGGCATGAATTCGGGGAATAGCGGTCGCCACCGTGGCTCGGCCCATGGCAACCATTCGATGGTCAGGTCCAGCCGTCCGGCGTCCCACGCCTTGGTGAAGCCGCTGTGCCGTGGCGTCGCGGTGGCTTCACCCTCAGCAAACAGGCGACGGGCCGTGCCGACGGCACCGTAACGTTCCAGCATCTTTATGAACTCGTGCGGGTAGCCAATCTCGCGGATGTAAACGTGCAAGTCTTGGTACACGCGCTTTTCAAAGTCCTGTTCCAGGGTCATCGTGGCTCCTCAGTGTTTGGGCCGCTTGGATGCGGCCAAGGTGTCCAGCACAAAGTCCGGGCGGCGCTCGATACACGGTACGTCGGTTATTTCGCCCCGTTCCATCAGGCACGCGCTCATCGCGCTGGCCTGTATCAGTTGCTCGCCGCCACAGGCAGAACGGGGGAGAACCGTGCGGCAATCATAAAAAGCGGTGGCGAACTTGTTGTTGGCATAACTGGAAACCTTCATGCTGCCGGTTACAATCAGTTCTGCGGCATAGGATATGTTTATCTCGCTGTGTTGCAAGTGCATCTGCGTGCTGGCATGGCGTCCCGCATGGCCGCACACAAAGGCAAGCTGGATGCCTTCCTGCACCGTCGGCTTGCGCGTGCTGCGTTCGTAAAAACGGCCCAGCGCATGGGTGCTGATGTTGGAAATTACATAGCCGCTGAACAGGTGCTTGCCTTTGTAAGCGTGTAGCTGCACGATGATGCCGTCTTCCAGGTCCTCGATCGCGGTCAAGGTATGGCCCCCGGTGCGCAGCACCATCAGTTCAAAGCGGGTTATGTCAAACGCCGTGGCAAAGCCCCGGTCGTACAGGGGTATGGCGTGCAGCCGGTCTATGGTGCGGTCTATCGCATGGTCGGTAAAAGCGCCGGGGCTGCGGTTCATACGGTCAAACAGGCCAAGGGTGCCCGTCTCCCACGTTGTGGCGTTAAAGGCGGCGGCTCCTATGGGTTCACGCCGGTTGATCTCACGGATCACTTGGCGGGCATATATGCGGGCTTCGGTCGTTAGCTGCATTATTTGGTCCCCTTTCTGGCAATCTGCCATGCGCCCTTGCCGGTCTTGTCCTCGTAGCTGTTGAACAGGGCGCGGCCCCCGTGTTCCAGCGTCATAATCTCGTCCAGCGTGGGCACGCACGCCTCGACCGGGGAGTTCTTGCCAAACCGCCCGGTGTGCGTGAAGTTGCGCAGCATGTAGTCTTTAATTACGTGGTAGCCGATCACGCCTGTCATGCGGCCATGCAGCACGATCTTGTCGTTCCAGCGCAGGATCAGTTCATAGTAGTCCATGGTTAACTCCCTGTTGGTTGTCTAATCATACCATCGTTTACATCCAGCCGCCAATCCATTGTCGTTTGATCTGGATGTCAGTGCAGCCCTTGGCTTCCACGGTTTGGGCCAAGGCGCGGGCGCGGGTCCGGGTAGACCGGTGGTCTCCATGGCGCTTGCCATTGAGCGTGGTCCAGCTGACCCAAAAGGTTTCAACGTTGTTGAACTTGGGATCGTGCGGGTGGGTCTCGTCGTCGGTAATGGGGTAGGTGGTCATGTCTTGGTTCCTTGTTACAGTAAATTAAGTGATTTGGGCTGGGTGCCCAAATCACTTAAGTTTGCGTGACGGCCACTGGTTAAACAGGGTGCCAAGCTTGCTCTGGTTTACAATCTGTTGGGTCTTCCAGCGTTCCACAATGCCGTCGGCCTTTAGTACGGTCAGTATGCTGTGGCCCCATACGTGGCTTCCGGCTAACGCGGCGCTATCACATGCGCCAATCTTGCCGACCAGCTTGGCCACAAAGGCGTCGTACTGTATGGCGGCATCCTCACAAGCGCCTTTTACAAAGCGGGCCTCGTGGTCGGGGCTGGGCTGGCGGTAGTGCGGGTCGTTAAGGCGGCGGCTGGTCTGGTCAGGGGCGTAGGCGGTCACGCTCAGGTACAAGGCGTGCTTACTGTGCATACGGCGGTATTGCTCGCGGCCCATGTTGCCATTGGGGCGGGGCGCGGCAGCGTTCACGTCCCAATTGTGGGCGGCAAGGTCGGTCATTATTTTGTCAAGCAGGGCGCGGGCCTCAGTCTGGGCGCGTTTAATGGCGTCGGCCTTGAGCGGGAGGATGGCTTGTTCTACAGGGTGCGGCATATCGGTTAGCTCCGGTTGGTTGTCTAGTTTGACCGTAACCGATTTGTCATTCCTTGTAAAGTGATATTGTCAAAGGGTTTGGGGTGTGCGTATAAGGGTAAGGTCTGCCGGTAAGTGCCTGTTTTAGAACAAAAAGTATTACCGGTAAGGGAATAAAACCTCAAACAATACAACCGCAATACTGAAAATCCCTAGCGAAAACAAGGGATTAGGAAAATGTAATTGCAGTATTACACGCGCCTAGGCGACCCAATTGATATATGGTGTTGTTGGGGGTGCCAATACTGTAATACTGTAATACCTGATACGTCCAAACCCTTATAGTACTCAGCTTACAGAGGTATTACCAAAGTATTACCAACTATGTGAAATAATACTAGACATGCCATAGTTAGTAAGAGTCGCGCGTCGGGTGCGGATTGACATATTTTATCGTTTGTCCTCGTGTGCGCGTATATAAAGGAATTTACCGGTAAGGGATTATTTACTAGACTCCCCCGGTCAGGTATACTGCCCGGTCAATGGTTAAGCCATCGCCACAGGTTACGATCTACCAACCCCGGTGGGGTGAGGACGACTATCGTCGCAGGCCCAAGGACTTTGATCCCCGTATTGCTGAAGCCATTATTGAGCGGATTATGAATGGTGAGACGCTGTCGGCGCTCTGCGCCAACAACAGGGATTATCCGCTCCCCGGCACGTTCCTGCTGTGGATGGAGCAGGAGCCGGAGTACAATCTGCGCTATCGCAAGGCCAAGACAATCCAGATGGAAGTGCTGGTCGATGGCATCCTGGAGGACGGCAAGGCTGGGACGTGGGACGCCGGTACCAGATTCCGGGCTGGCCAAGTATACATAGAGAAAACAGATCCGGCACGCTACGGTCCTCGGGCTATGGTGTTCACCATGCCCAAGGAAGAGGAGCCGGTGCAGATTGACCACACGGCGGAGCTACGGCGCAAGATCGGTGACATGGCGGCACGCGCCAAGAAGGTGAAGACAGAGGAGTAGGGTGATGGCTGTTACAACGAACGTGACCTATATCAATCGGTGGGTGCCTGCTTATCATGCCCCCGGTAAATACGCCTATAAGATTGGCGTTGCCGCCGATGGGCAGTACTGGACCAAGCGGGCCAACAATCCCAAATACCGGACCACGCGCAAGGTCTCCGGTCCCTACGCCACCATGGCGCTTGCCCAGACGGCGTGTGACACGGATCTGGCGCTGATCCGCCCCAGTGTGACCCCGACCACGACCACGGCGGGTTATACCCAGCCAGCAATCGGTTCCACAGTCGTGGTACCGGTGGCCAGTGCGACCGGGATCCTTGTGGGGATGCGCGTGGCGATTGCCACGGGCGGCACCTACGATGTCACAGTAGTCGCGGCCCCTAACCTGACGCTACGGAACATCGGCAGTGCGGAAGCGGTAGCACCCACTACGGCGGTCGCCACGGCGAAGACTGTAACGGCGGTTGCTGGACCGGGGTGAACGAGGATGCATCATCATCACTGCGGCTCAATCATCACGCCGCGTAAGCCCCGTAACTACTATGCGCGTTTGGCCGCAGAGCGCCAGAGACTGCTGAATCCGGTGGAAGTACCGCCGCCTCCGCCTCCGGTAACACCGACAATCACCATTACCGGCCTGTCGCCTAACAGCGCCACGCGCAACACCACGCTTACGGTGGCGGTGCTGGGAAACAACCTCTTGCCCGGCGACACCATCGTCTGGGATGGCGGTCAGGTGGCGACGAACTACATCTACGGCGGGCAGGTGACGACCGACAACGTGACCACCGGCAACGTGGCGCGGACCGTGATGGTGCACCTTGCACGCGGTGCGGAAGTATCCAATGAATTGCCGTTCACGGTGACATGAACGAGGTACCGGCTGGGCTACAGGGCAACACGGGACCGGAGCACCCGGAAGGGCGCGATGTCCAGCCACCCGGTTACATCGTTACGGCTAATCTGTACACGCCCAAGGGGCGGCTCGTGGGCAGGTTGGAACGCACATGGCAAGATGGGCGCACGATTGCTGACCTGTGCTCTCTACTGATCAGCAACAGCCAGGACAGGGCGGACATTGACCGATGTCGCATTGAGTTGCGTTGGCGGCGGGTGCCAAGGACGGAAACGGAACAAGATGAAGAATGATAGGTTTACCGGCACCGGTAAACCTATCAATTCCACAGCCCCACGGTTAAGTGCCTGTTTTTACAAATAAAAAAGGCCCGCCTAAGCGGGCCTTTACGGGTGGGTGGCTGGCTTTACAGGGTAAGCGCCTCCATGTACAGGCGTGCCTCCGGGTAGCGGCGGTCGTACCGGCGCATAAGCTGGCCAGCACGGCCACGGAACACGGTGTAGCGCACCGGCACATCGTTAAGGTACACGGCAAACACGCAACCAAGGCCACCGGCAATGACCGGGTAGGCAGCAAGAGCGGCGGCGGGAGACTTGAAGAAGCGGCGCATGTGAGAAACTCCAAAGCGCGGGATTGCGCTGAAGATGACCCTATAGGATCTCAATCAGTCTGTAAAGGGGCAATCCACATTTTTTTATCATAATCGTAAAATCGTCCCGTGTTCACGGCTTTTTCGGCTAGGAACAGAGGCATCATCTCACGGTGGCGGCACGTATGCCGGTTGGCGGCAGGGCAATCGCACGCGTAGGTCCGCCCGCGCACATGGCGCAACGTATAGCTGCCATTCAAGTTCAGGTCGTTATCGAACTTGCTCATCCGGTAAATGCCGGTGTCCGGGTCGGTCAGGGCATAACATGTGTAGCGGCTCATTTCACGACCCTCAGGTTCACGCGTGCGCCATGCACGTTGGCGGCGGGGCGCTTGATTCGGCAATCTCTATGCGTACAGCGTACACGCAGAGACTTTTCCAATTGGTTGACTACAAGGGCGACGTTGGTTGGCGGGGTCTCCCCCGGTCCTCGCTCGCTGACAATGGGCACCCCGTTGATGGTGGCCACCCAATCATTGTCTGGCATCTGGTACAAAGTCAGGTCTATCCGCATGGTTTTACTCCTTTTGCCCCGAGTATATTGTCTATTTAGACCTTGGTAAAGTTGGATATTTTCCTGGATTTACTTGGACCTGCTTTTGAGGGTACATTACCCAGAAGCAAACGCATGGCCCTACTCCCCCCCGACCGTCCTTCCATGCGCTTGCCGGGTCGCCTTCTGCTGTTCTCCTGTCTGTCCAGACAAAGTGCAGAGGGCGACCCACCCAACCATTAATTGAGGGGTGGTTCGGTTGGACGCTAACGTAGCGGTGGCCTCGCTACTGGCAGATCTTCCACCGCACGAGCGGGAGATTTTCTATTTAAGCCTTACCCCTGAAGAAAGCACCCTGCTCGCCTACGATTGGGGCTTTTGGGGACGCCCCAGCCAGCAAGAGCCACCCGGCAACTGGTCGGTGTGGCTGGCCATGGCGGGACGCGGCTTTGGCAAAACCCGCATGGGCAGTGAGTGGATCCGTAAGCAGATGTGCGGGTCAACTCCCATGGCAGGCGGCAAGGTGCGCCACATGGCGCTCGTAGCGGAGACAGCGGCGGATGCTCGAGATGTTATGGTCCAGTCCGCAGGCGGTATATTACGCTGCCATCCCCCTGAATTCCGCCCCTTGTACAAGCCCAGCCTACGGCGGCTGGAATGGCCGAATGGTGCCATCGCCCACACCTACAGCGCCGATGACCCTGAGCAGCTACGCGGGCCGGAGCATGAAGCCGCTTGGAGCGATGAGTTGGCCAAATGGCGCTACGCGCAGGAAACGTGGGACATGCTCCAGTTTGGCTTGCGCGTGGGTGACAATCCCCGCCAGTTGGTGACCACCACGCCACGCCCGATCCCGGTGGTGCGGGAGTTGCTGGCGGGTGAAGCAACCGGGGACACTGTGGTCACTCGCGGGTCCACGTATGAAAACTATCAGAACCTGAGCCAGAAATTTATTGACAAGATGAAGGAAAAGTACGAAGGCACCCGCCTTGGCAGACAGGAACTCCATGCGGAGGTGTTGGATGACGTGCCCGGTGCGCTGTGGACACGCAAGATGCTTGAGACACGTAGCGGCCAGAATCCCAAGGCGGCGGGCATGGCCCGCAACGAGGAACTCCCGGACCTGCGACGGATTGTGGTCGGCGTTGACCCCAGCGGCACAACCGGGGAGATTGACATGCGCCGTAAGGAAAGCCGAGGCGGCGACCACGAAGGTGAACTAGGAGACGATATCGGGATTGTAGCAGCCGGGTTGGATGATCACGGCAACGTGTACATATTGGACGACGCTACGGTCAATTGGGGACCGGCCGATTGGGCGCGACGGGTGGTGGAGACCTACCGCAAGAACGATGCCGACATGATTGTAGGCGAGGCGAATTTTGGTGGGGCGATGGTGGAGCACACCATCCGCACAGTGGACAGGCGCGTGCCCTACAGGGCCGTGCACGCCAGCCGGGGCAAGGTGGTGCGGGCGGAGCCTGTCGCCGCCCTGTACGAGCAAGGCCGGGTGCGGCATTGCGGCAGTTTGGCCAAGC
>Ga0066905_100000452_pt1 | contig 11288 bp, 8 predicted proteins | sample PanSoiMetaPlot36_FD_67483 | JGI IMG/M metagenome (GOLD analysis project Ga0066905, IMG submission 67483) | Tropical forest soil microbial communities from Panama analyzed to predict greenhouse gas emissions - Panama Soil Plot 36 (version 2) | ecosystem: Environmental > Terrestrial > Soil >... | reverse complement strand
GTGTTCATCGAGCACGGCGACCGCACCAACCGCAACAAGGCGCGGCTCAAATACGTCATCGATAATCTCGGCCTCGACAAGGTGGTGGCGCTCGTCGAGGAGAAGCTCGGCCGCAAGCTTGCACGCGTCGCGCCCGACGCGATCGAGCCGCGCCCGGCATTCGATCGCACGGCGCATATCGGCGTGCATCCGCAGGCGCAGGAAGGGCTCCATTGGATCGGCGTAGTGCTGCCGGTCGGCCGCCTGACGGTCGCGCAGATGCGCGGCCTCGCCGACATCGCACGCGCGCTCGGCGACGGCGACATCCGCCTCACTGTCTGGCAGAACCTCCTCATCTCCGGCGTGCCGACCGACAAGATCAAGGACGCGGTCAGCGCCATCGAGGCGCTTGGGCTATCGACCAGCGCAAGCGCGATCCGCGCCGGCCTCGTCGCCTGCACCGGCAACGTTGGCTGCCGCTTCGCCGCCTCCGACACCAAGCGGCATGCGGAGGAGATCGCACGCTGGTGCGAGGCGCGCGTCGCGCTCGACAGCCCGGTGAACATTCATCTCACCGGCTGCCACCATTCCTGCGCCCAGCACTATATCGGGGATATCGGACTGATCGCCTGCAAGGTCGCGACCTCGGACGACGGTGACACGGTCGAGGGCTATCACCTGCACGTTGGCGGCGGCTTCGGCCCGCAGGCGGGGCTTGCGCGTGAGATCGTGCGCGACGTGAAAGCGGAAGCGGTGCCGGCGATGGTCGAGCAGCTGCTGCAGGGCTATCTCGCTGGCCGCGCCGCTCCCGACGAGACCTTCCTCGACTTCGTCCGCCGGCACGACGTCACTACGCTCAAGAACATGGCGCTCAAGGCCATGACCTTCAAGGATATAGCGGAGGCAGCCGCATGAGCATGGCCCCGCGTCCACCAATCCCCGAGCTCATCCCGGAAAGCGCGCCGTTCACGCCCGAGCAGCGCACCTGGCTGAACGGCTTTTTCGCTGGCGTTCTGTCGCTCGACGGCGCCGGCGTCAAGCCGCTGTCGCCGGCCGAGTCGGCCGCACTGGGCCTGCCCGGAATGACGGCACCGGCCAGCGACGGCGATGACGGCGAGTCGCCCTGGCACGATCAAACACTGCCGCTTGGCGAGCGCATGAAGCTTGCGGAAGGTCGTCCGCTGCGCCGGCGGATGATGGCCGCGATGGCGCAACAGGACTGCGGGCAATGCGGATACAATTGTCAGGATTATTCCGAAGCGCTCTTCTCAAAAAAAGAAGCGCGGCTCAATCTCTGCGTGCCCGGCGGGAAAGAAACCGCCCGCATGCTCAAGACGCTGTACCAGGAATTGGACAGCGCCCCCTCGCCGGCGCCGACGACCGAGGCGAAGCCTGCCGATGCTACGGCTGCAGCGGCCGGCAAGCCCGGAAGCTCGCGCGCTAATCCGGCCGAGGCGACGTTTCTCTCGCGCACCCGCCTCAACAAGAAGGGCTCGGCCAAGGAGACCTGGCACATCGAGTTTGATCTCGCCGAAAGCGGGATCGAATACCAGGTCGGCGATGCGTTCGGCCTCTTCCCGACCAACGATCCGGCGCTGGCCGATGCCGTGATCGCCGCGCTAGACGCGCCTGCGGACTTTCCGATCGGCGGCCGCGCGCTGCGCGACGTGCTGATCGATGGCGTCTCGCTCGGGCCTGCGCCTGACATGCTGTTTCAATTGTTCTCCTACATCACCAGCGGAGAGCGACGGCAGAAGGCGAAGGCGCTCGCTGCCGGCGAAGACCCGGACGGCGATGCCGCGACCCTCGACGTGCTCGCCGCCATCCAGAAATTCGCCGGCCTGCGTCCCGAGCCCGAGGCGTTCATCGAGGCGCTCGATCCGCTGCAGCCGCGGCTCTATTCGATCGCCTCCTCGCCCAAGGTCGATGCCAATCGCATCGCGCTCACGGTCGATACCGTGCGCTACAAGATCGACAGCCGCACCCGGCTCGGCGTCGCATCGACCTTCCTGGCCGATCGCATTGCGCCCGGCGACACGTTGAAGGTCTATGTGCAGAAGGCACAAGCCTTCGCGCTCCCAACAGATCCAAATGTGCCGATCATCATGATCGGACCTGGCACGGGCGTTGCGCCGTTCTGTGCGTTCCTCTACGAGCGCATGGCGACCAAGGCGCCCGGCCGCAACTGGCTGTTCTTCGGCCATCAGCGCAGCAACTACGACTTCTTCTATGAGGACGAACTCGCCGGCATGAAGGCCGCGCGCGTGCTCACCCGGCTGACGCTCGCCTGGTCGCGCGATGGCGATCAGAAGATTTACGTGCAGGACCGCATGCGCGAGGTCGGCCGCGATCTGTGGGCGTGGATAGCGGAGGGCGCGCACGTCTATGTCTGCGGCGACGCCAAGCACATGGCGAAGGACGTCGAGCGCGCGCTCATCGACGTGGTGGCGACCTACGGCGTGCGCACGGTAAACGATGCGGTGGCATTCGTCGCCGAGCTCAAGAAGACCGGCCGCTATCAGCAGGACGTGTATTGAGATGGCACCGACGGAGGCCATCCGCACCACCTGCGCCTATTGCGGCGTGGGCTGCGGCCTCCTGGTCACGCCGGACGGGCGCGGCGGCGCCACCGTCGAGGGCGACGTAGAGCATCCGGCCAATTTCGGCCGCACCTGCTCAAAGGGCTCGGCGCTCGGCGAGACGCTCGGCCTCGCCGGCCGCCTGCTGCATCCCATGCTGCGGCAGGTCGATGGCACGCTCGCGCGAGCCTCCTGGGAGCGCGCACTCGATCGCGTCGCTGACGGCTTCAAGGACATTATCGAGCGCTATGGCCCGGGCGCGGTCGCCTTCTATCTCTCCGGCCAGCTCCTGACCGAGGACTACTACGTTGCCAACAAGCTGATGAAGGGCTTTCTCGGCTCGGCGAATGTCGACACCAATTCGCGCCTGTGCATGGCGTCGTCGGTCGCCGGCCATCGCCGCGCCTTCGGGGCCGATACCGTGCCCGGCACCTACAGCGATCTCGACGAAGCCGACCTGATCGTGCTCGTGGGCTCGAACACCGCCTGGTGCCATCCGGTGCTGTTCCAGCGCATGCTGCGCAACAAGGCCGAGCGCGGCGCCCGCATCGTGGTCATCGATCCACGCCGCACCGTGACTGCAGAGGAAGCCGATCTCTTTCTACCGATCGCGCCCGGCGCCGACACGACCCTGTTCTGCGGCCTCCTGGTCGACCTGATCCGGCGCGGCGCGGTCGACCAGAACTACGTCAGCGAGCACACGATCGGCTTTGCCGAGGCGTTCGCGCGCGCGCATGAGATCGCGCCCAACCTGGCGACGACTGCGCGCGCGAGCGGGCTGACGCAGGGCAGTGTCGAGTACTTCTTCGACCTGTTCTATGCCAGTGAGCGCGTCGTCACCTGCTATTCGCAAGGCGTGAACCAGTCGGCGCAGGGCACCGACAAGGTCAACGCCATCATCAACTGCCATCTTGCCACTGGGCGCATCGGCCGGCCCGGCATGGGCCCGCTGTCGCTCACCGGCCAGCCCAATGCCATGGGCGGGCGCGAGGTGGGCGGGCTTGCCAACCAGCTCGCGGCCCACATGGGCTTCACGCCGCCCGAGATCGACCGGGTACGGCGGTTCTGGAGCGCACCGCGCATGGCCGAGCACGAGGGCCACAAGGCGGTGGCGATGTTCGAGGCGATCGCGCGCGGTGAGATCAAGGCGCTGTGGGTGATGGCCACCAATCCGGTGGTGTCGCTGCCGCGCGCCGGCCTGGTGCGCGAGGCGCTCAAGCAGCTCGAGCTGTTCGTCGTATCCGAGAACGTGATCTCGAACGACACCGTGAGCACGGGCGTCCATGTGCTGCTGCCGGCTGCGGCCTGGGGCGAGAAGGACGGCACCGTCACCAATTCGGAGCGCCGCATCTCGCGCCAGCGCGCGTTTCTGCCGCTGCCCGACGAAGCGCGGCCCGACTGGCGGATCGTCACGGACGTGGCGCAGCGCCTGGGCTTCCTCGACGCTTTCCCATACAGGTCGGCCGCTGACGTCTTCCGTGAGCATGCTGCGCTATCGGCGTTCGAGAACGACGGCACGCGCGATTTAGATATCGGCGGTCTCGCCGAAATAACCGACGAGGACTATGACGCGCTCGCGCCCGTGCAATGGCCGCTGCGCAAAGGCGACGGCGCATCCGAGCGTCGCTTCTTCGCCGACGGCGGCTTCTTCACACCCGATCGCAAGGCGCGCTTCATCGCGCCGGAGCCGCCGGCGCTACGCGAGCCGACGTCCAGCGCTTACCCGCTACGGCTCAACACCGGGCGCATCCGCGATCAGTGGCACACCATGACGCGCTCGGGATTGAGCCCGCGGCTTGCCGCGCATCTGCCGGAGCCGTTCGTCGAGGTGAACCCCACTGATGCCGAGACGTTGGGCCTCAGCGACGGCGGCTTCGCGCGGGTCGCGACCGCCCATGGCAGCTGCATTCTCAAGGTGATGGTGAGCGAGAGCCAGCGGCCCGGCTCGCTATTCGTGCCGATTCACTGGAGCGATCAGACCGCCTCCTGTGCCCGCATTGGCGAGCTCGTCTCGGCGCAGACCGATCCTCATTCCGGCCAGCCGGAAGCCAAGGCCACGCCCGCGGCGATCGAGCCGGTGACGTTCTCGCTGCATGGCTTCGCGCGCACACACGTGCCGCTGGCGCTCCCGGAGGAGACCTGGTGGGCGCGCCTCGCGAGCCCCGCCGGCATCGAATATCGCCTCGCCACCAATCGCGGGCCCATGTTGTGGCACGACTTCGCCCATCGCTCGCTCGGTCACGATGCACGGCTGGCGGAGCGGCTCGAGGGGCAGAGCTATCATGTCGCGTCCTTCGTCGAGGGCGAGTTCCTTGGCTGCGTCTGCTTGGCGCCGCCTGATCGCGCCGTGCCGGCGCTCACCGCCTCCGACGGCGAGGATATGTCGCTGCCCGCGGCGGCGATGAACGTCACCATCGAGCCCGTCATCTGCGCCTGCTTCGGCGTGGGCGTCGAGGCGGTGCGCAAGGCCGTCGCCTCCGGGGCCGCATGCACGGTCGCCGATCTTGGCCGCACATTGCGCGCCGGCACCAATTGTGGCTCGTGCCTGCCCGAGCTCAAACGGATGCTTGTTCATGAACGAATGTAATGATTGTCACGCCCCGCGGGGATCAGTGACGCTGGTCGGCGCCGGCCCCGGCGACCCCGAGCTCCTCACGCTACGGGCGGTGCGAGCGCTGCAGGAAGCGGACGTGATCCTGATCGACAATCTGGTTGCGCCCGCGATCCTCGATTTCGCGCGACGCGAGGCGAAGAAGATGATGGTCGGCAAGAGCGGCTACGGCCCTTCCTGCCGGCAGGACGAGATCAATGCACTCATGATCACGTTCGCCAAGGCCGGCAAGCGCGTGGTGCGGCTCAAGGGCGGCGACCCGATGATCTTCGGCCGCGCGGGCGAGGAGATCGCGGCCTGTGAGGCCGCCGGCATCCCGGTCGAGGTCGTGCCCGGCATCAGCGCGGCGCAGGGCGCAGCCAGTCGCCTCGGCGTGTCGCTGACGGCACGCGCACTGGCGCGGCGCCTCCAATACATCACCGCCCATGGCTCGAACGGACGCCTCCCTTCCGACATCGACTGGAGAAGCCTCGCCGACCCGGCGACCACCACCGTGGTCTACATGCCCAAGCGGACGCTGGCGGAGCTTGCAACGACCGCCATGGCGAATGGCCTCTTGCCCGACACACCGGCGATCGCGGTGGCATCCGCCACACGCGCGGAGGAACAGGTCGTCCCTGCAACAGTTGCGACCATCGCTGCGCGACTTGCCGATGCGGCGCCGGATGGCCCGGTTCTGGTCCTGATCGGTCGCGCGCTCGCGCCTGCGCTTCAGGCCGAAAGCAGCGACGCGCATGAGGCATCCGAGCACCCGCTCCCGATGAAGAATCTCGCATAGCCAGCGTCGCCGATCGGGCAATGGAACTATTGTCAAAGTTCGGGCATTCTTGCGTCACGTATTCGCAGGAGATGCCGCCATGTCCTCGATCGAAGGCGAAACGGTGCGGTCGCCGTTGATCAGCGCGATTCGCAGGCACTGGGTGCTCTTTCTGATCGAAGGGATCGTGCTCGTCGTCTTCGGCGCGATTGCCGTCGTCCTGCCGGGCATCGCCGCGCTCGCGGTCACGATCCTGCTCGGCTGGCTTTTTCTCTTCAGCGGCATCCTCGGGCTCATCACCACGATCTGGATGCGGCAGCTGCCGGGCTTCTGGTGGTCGCTGCTCTCGGCCTTGCTGGCGATCATAACTGGCATCGCGCTGCTGGCGTGGCCGTTTGGCGGCGTGCTGTCGCTGACACTTGTGCTCGCTGTCTTCTTCGTGATTGAAGGCGTCGCATCGATCATGTATGCGCTTGATCACCGGCGCGAGTTCAGCGGCCGCTGGGGATGGATGCTGGCGAGCGGCGTGATTGATCTCGTGCTGGCCCTGCTCATTCTCGTTGGTTTTCCAGGCACGGCCTCCTGGGCGATCGGATTGCTCGTGGGGATCAACATGCTGATGGGCGGCGTTGCGCTGATGGCAATGGCGCTGCATGCGCGCACCAGCGATACGACCGGCAAGACAATCGCGGGTCGCGCCTGACTGCGTCCCAGCGCGGGCGCACGCGAGTGTCAGCTTTTGATTGTCTATGCTTGCGATCCGCGGCCGCCTGCGCTCTAAAAAGCGCGGTGGTCCCCGCTCCGCGGGACGAATGGCCAATGTAACAGGGAAGCGAGCGTGGACGAGATCGCCGCAGCGGTGTCCTACGACATCCGACGCACCGAGGTGCGCACATTCAGCGAGCCGCAGCTGCCGCCCGATGGCGGGCTGCTGCGGGTCGAGCTCTGCGGCGTGTGTGGCAGCGACTGGCCCTACTATCTGAAATATCCGAAGGCGCGCGGCGCCCTGATCCTCGGCCACGAAGCAGTCGGGCGTGTTGCCAAGCTCGGTGCCGCGGCCGCCGCCCGCTTCGGCATCAAGGAGGGCGACCGCGTCGCGCTTGAAGAGTATCTGCCCTGCGGCCATTGCCGCTATTGCCGCAGCGGCGACTTCCGGCTCTGCGACGAGACCGACACCCTCAACCGTCCGCCCGACGATCCGACCATCCGCTATGGCTCGACACCGATCTCGGTCGCGCCGTCGCTGTGGGGCGGCTACAGCCAGTATCAATATCTGCATCCGAACGCCGTCTTCCACCGCGTGCCCGATCATGTGCCGGCCAAGCTTGCCTCGCTGGCGCTGCCGCTCGGCAACGGCGTCGAATGGACCTATCTGCAAGGCGGCGTGAAGCTCGGCGACGTGGTCGTGATCCAGGGACCGGGCCAGCAGGGCCTCGCCTGCACGATCGCCGCCAAGGAAGCAGGCGCCGGCGCGATCATCGTCAGCGGATTGGGCGTCGACGCGCGGCGGCTTGCGTTGGCGACAGCGCTCGGCGCGACCCACGCGGTCAATGTCGAGGAGCAGGACCTGCGCGACGCGGTGCGCGACATCACCGGCGGCGACATGGCCGACCTCGTCATCGATTGCGCGTCGGGCGGGCCCGCGACCGTGGTGAGCGCGATCTACGTGGCGCGCAAGAGCGGCCGCATCATCCTGGGCGGGCGCAAGTTCAAGAGCGTGCCGGAGTTCAACAGCGATCTCCTGATCACGCGCTTCCTCACCGTCAAAGGCATGCGCGGCCACAGCTACCAGAGCGTGGAGCTCGCCCTGCAGATCATCGCCGGCGGCAAGTATCCGCTCGACGGCATGTGCACGCACGTGTTCCCGCTCGCCGCGACCGACCGCGCGCTGCACACCGTCGGCGGCGAAGGCGAGCCGGGCGCGATCCACGTCGCGGTCGATCCGTGGGCGTGAGCCGTGCTCTAGATCAGCGGCGCGAGTTGCTCCACTTGGAGAATTCCTCAAACAACCGATTGCGCTCGCTTTCCTGCATGGTCTTTAGGCGTGCCGATGTCACGTTGCGGCTCGCCAGGAACTGGTCGAACTGCACGGCTTGAGCACCGACTTGCCCATCGCGGTGCTGGCGCAACCACTCTTCGGCGCCCTCGAACCGCTTCCAGCCAGGCAACTCGGCGGAAAGCACGGTATCCTTCCATTTCTCGTGCCGCGGCGGCTTTTTGAATTCCTCTAAGCGGGGGAAGAACGCTTTGACGAACGTGTCGATCCTGCGGTAGCGATCCGTGTTCTTCGGCCAATTGTACGAAATCAGGATGGTGCCGCTGGCCACGCTATCGACGCCCTGACCGGCCGGAATGAGATCGGGATAGTCCTCATGCGTGAAGGTGGTGGGCACGAAGTCGCCGAGCATTCGCTTGTCGAACGGGATCGGCAGCATCCGAAAGCCATCCTTGGCCTTGAGCGCGGCAATGGCCGGCGCGGGCTTTCCCGCGAGCGCAACGGTAGCCGCAATCTCGCCGGTCTTCATTTTTTCCAGGGCGTCGTTTTGCCGGAGGTTGACCTCCTGGACCTGGATTCCGAGATACCCGAAGAGGTCGAGCGCTGAAATCTGCGCACCGCTGTCGACCTGATTGAAATTGACCTTCTTGCCGCGCAACTGCTCGACCGACGTGATGTCGGAGCGCGCGATGACATGGATCTCGTTGTTGCAGACCTTGAAAATGTAGCTGATCTTGTCGGCCAGATCGCTGATGAGATTCTTGCGCCGGTAGTGGCCGAGAAGGTTCGACTGGATGAAGCCCATGTCGATGCCGCGCAGATAGCGGACATCGCGGACATTCTGGAACGCGCTATGCCCCTGCACGGGCAGGATTCTGAATTCGTCGCCGTCGTTGAGCACAGTCGCGAGGTCGGAGGCGAAGGCGCCGTAGGTGAGGCCGGACCCCGCGGTCAGCACCATGATCGTGTTGGCATTGATCTTGTCCGCAGGCGAAGGGGCTCGCTCAAGAGGGGCCGGAGGGGTCGGAGCTCGGGCCTGAGCAAGCGCATCCGTTATGAGGCCCGTCGATGCCGTCAGAGCAAGGAACAACCCAATCCAAACGCGGCAGACCATGATCGACTGGGGCAATAGATGCACTTTGGCTAACATCGTACCCTCCCCGATTTCCTCACCCGCACACAATTTTCCCGACAACGAGCGACTCTCGACGTCGAGGCCGAAGCTCGTGTGGCTATTTTTTGTGACGTCGATAGCCCCGCATTTGTTGGTCGATTTTGTGTCTTGCGCCTCAACAACGCGTGAAGAACGCGCGTTTGCGATTGCGCAATTAACATGAGTGCCGCGTTGCTTGATGCAAAGTGAGGGATCGCTTGTGAGAATGTCGGCAGCGAAGGCGAGCCGAGCGCGATCCATGTCGCGGTTGATCCGCGGCGTTAGCGCGCATTCCGTTTCGCCATTCACCAACCCCTACGGGTGGAGAGGTCACGACACGCCAAGCCGCGCTCTGGCCTGCTCCAAAACCCCGCACTATAAAAGCGTAAGCCCCATGGGAGAACGATCAATGACCGCGCAAGAGAGCGCGATGCGCAGCAAGGAGAAGTCGAGCGCGCCCGAAACCGAGCTGATCGACATCGGCGAGCAGGCACGGCTTTCGGCACGCCGGCACGAGCGCATCATGAGCTTCGCCTCCCCGCTCGGGCTCCTGCTCCTCTGGGAGATCGCTGGCCGGCTTGGCCTTAACGATGTGCGTTTCTTTCCGGTGCCCAGCACCATCATCGGCATGATGATCGGGATGATCATGAGTGGCGAGTTGATCGAGCACGTGCTCATCAGCCTGCAACGCATCGTGCTCGGCTTCCTGCTGGGCGGCATCCCGGCGATCCTCATCGGTATCACCATGGGCATCTCGCGGCCGGTGCGCGCGCTGATCGATCCCTTGATCGTCGCCACCTACCCGATCCCCAAGAGCGCAATCCTGCCGTTCATTCTCCTGATCTTCGGGCTCGGCGAGATGTCGAAGGTGGTGATGGTGGCGATCGGGGTGTTCTTCCCGGTCGCGATCAATTCCACCGCCGGCGTGCTGCAGATCGCGCCGATCTATCTCGACGTTGGCAAGAGCTTCAAGGCGAGCCGCTGGGACATCTTCCGCACCATCGCGCTCCCCGGCGCGCTGCCGTTCATCATGACCGGCATCAAGCTCGGCGCCGGCCTCGCGCTCATTCTGATCGCGGTCGCCGAGATGGTGGGCGCCAAGAGCGGGCTCGGCTACATGATCTGGAGCGCCTGGGAGACCTTCGCGGTCGCCAAGATGTATGTCGGCCTGTTCACGATCGCGCTCATCGGCTTCGGCATCAGCTTCCTGTTGCGCGAGGTGGAGCGTTTGGTCATCCGATGGAAAGTGGACGCATGACCGCGGCCGCCAATCAGGCGCCGCGGCGCCCGGTCAAGATCCGCATCCATCATCTGATCAAACGGTTTCGCGATCTCGTCGCCATCGACGATGTCTCGCTCGAGATCGAGGAAGGCACTTTCTTCGCGATCGTCGGTCCTTCCGGTTGCGGCAAGACCACCATGTTGCGCATTCTCGGCGGGCTCGAGACCGTCACCAGCGGCGCAGTCGAGATCGCTGATCCGGCGCCGGGGCGGCCGCAATATTCCATCATCTTCCAGGGCGACTCGATCTTTCCCTGGATGACGGTGTGGGACAACGCCGCCTATGGGCTGCGCATGCGCAAAGCGCCGAAGGCCGAAGTCGATGCATCGGTGTCACACTGGCTCGAGCGCACCGGCCTCACGCGCTACGCCAGGCTCTACCCGCACCAGCTCTCGGGCGGCATGCGCCAGCGCGTCTCGATCGCGCGCGCATTCGCCAACGATCCGGAAGTGCTGTTGATGGACGAGCCGTTCTCGGCGCTCGACGAGCAGAACCGCACCATTCTGCAGCAGGAATTGCTGCGCATCTGGGAGGTCGACAAGAAGACCGTCGTGTTCATCACCCACAGCGTGGATGAGGCGGTGACGCTCGCGGACAAGATCATGGTGATGACGGCGAGCCCCGGCCGCGCCAAGACCATCATCGACGTGACGCTGGAGCGCCCTCGTAACGTGCTCGAATTGCGCAACGACCCGCGTTACGGCCGGATCGTCTATGGCATCTGGGGGCATCTCAAGGACGAGGTCGAGCAGGCAAGGCTGTAGTGCCGGACAGGCTTCTGGAAAGCCTGAAAAGCCAAGCACCGGCACCACTTGCCATCAAGCCTGTGAATGTCGCAGGATTTGGCTTGACTCCCGTCGCCGCCGCTCCAGCGACCTGCTATGCTTACCTCTGACTCGCCGCGGCCAAGAACTGGCCGCGGCGCGTTCCC
>Ga0066905_100000451_pt1 | contig 11290 bp, 13 predicted proteins | sample PanSoiMetaPlot36_FD_67483 | JGI IMG/M metagenome (GOLD analysis project Ga0066905, IMG submission 67483) | Tropical forest soil microbial communities from Panama analyzed to predict greenhouse gas emissions - Panama Soil Plot 36 (version 2) | ecosystem: Environmental > Terrestrial > Soil >... | reverse complement strand
TGTTACCAGCTATGGCGGTTTCAGAGGTAACGGAAGGGCTACGCCAATCCCGGTCCAGGCTCGGCCGGGACTTCACCGGGCTCTGGACCGCGACCGGTCTGGCCAACCTCGCTGACGGTTTGTACCTGCTCGCGCTGCCGCTGGTCGCGCTCGGGCTGACCGAGTCGGCCGGGCTGGTCGCCGGTGTGACCGTCGTGCTGACGCTGGCCTGGCCGGTGTTCGGCCTGCACGCGGGAGTCCTGGTCGACCGCGCGGACCGGCGATGGCTGATCGCGACGGTCAACGCGGCTCGCGCGGTGGCACTGGCCGGGCTGACCGCGCTGCTGCTGACCGGCACCGCATCGATCGTCGCCCTCTACGCCGTCGCACTTGTGCTCGGAATCGGCGAGACGCTGGTCGACACCTCACTGGCCGCGGCGGTGCCGCAGGCGGTCCGCCGACAGCAAGACCTCGGCCGGGCCAACGCTCGGATCGAGGTCGCGCAGAACGTCACCAACCAGTTCATCGGACCGCCGCTCGGCGGTCTGCTCGCGATCGCCGGGCTCGCGTGGGTCACCGGGACCAGCGCGATCCTGTATGCAGGCACCCTCGCCGGTCTGGCGATGATGCGCGGCCGCTACCGGGTTGGGCCGACCGAGTCCACGACCGAGCGGGAGCCGCTGCGCGCCGCGCTCGCGGCCGGCATCGCGTTCACCTGGCGGCATCCGCTGTTGCGCAACCTCACGCTCACCACCGCCGCGATGAACGTCTTCTGGGCGGCCTGGGTCTCGGTGCTGGTCGTGTACGCCGTCGAGCCGGGCCCGGTCGGGCTGTCCACAGCCGGCTACGGGGTGCTGCTGACCACGATGGCGGCCGGCGGCATCACCGGCGCGGCAGTGGTCGAGCCACTGCGCCGGCGGCTCGGCGCCCACCGGCTGCTCGCGCTGGACGTCGTGGGCACGATCCTGCTGATCGGCACGCCGGCACTGACCACGAGCCCGATCGCAATCGGTGCCGCGATGTTCGTCGGCGGGACCGGCTCCGCGGTCTGGCGGGTGATCGTCGCATCGGTGCGCCAGTCGGTCGCGCCGGCCGAACTACTCGGCCGGGTTTACAGCGCCAATCGCGTGATCAGCTGGGGGGTGCTGCCGTTCGGGGCGCTGCTCGGCGGGATCGTGGCCGAACTGCTCGGCGTGCGGGCGGTCTTTGCCATCGGCGGTCTGGCCAGCCTCGGGCTGTTCGCCGTGTTCGCCGCCATCGTGCGGCCGGCGCAGCTCACCGCCGCGCTCGGCAAGTGACATCGCTGCCGACGACGGGCTGCGAGAACCGGCGCTAGGTCCGGCGCCAAGTCACTGACGCCGGGGCTGCAAGGTCCGGCGGCAGGTCATTGACGGCGGGGCGGCAGGTCCGGCGGCAGGTCATTGACGGCGGGACGGCAGGTCCGGCGCTAGGTCATTGACGGCTGGCGGCACAGCCCATATTTTTAGGAAACCTTCCTGTTAGTTCTGTGCGCTCCGCTGTCGTCATCGCGGCCTAGTACCAGGAGGAGTTCCATGCACGTCAGCTCTCGCCGGACCGTTGCCGGCATCGCCGTTGCGCTGCTTGCGTTATCGGCGGCCGCCGGCACCGCGCAAGCCTCACCCCTCAACGCCGCCGGCCGGACCAGCGCGGCAGTCGCGTCCACCACTCGCGGCTACGCGCAGGTCGGCTACTTCATCCAGTGGGGCATCTACGGCCGCAACTTCCTGGTCAAGAACCTGGACACCAGTGGCATCGCGGCCAAGCTCACCCACATCAACTACGCGTTCGGCAACGTATCGGCGGACGGCCGCTGCTTCGAGGCCAACATCCCCGGCCAGGGTGACGCGTGGGCCGACTACCAGACCCGGTTCAGCGCCGAGCAGACCGTGTCCGGGGTGGCGGACGAGTTCAGCCAGCCGCTGGCCGGCAACTTCAACCAGCTCCGACAGCTCAAGGCGAAGTACCCGCAGCTTCGGGTGCACATGTCGCTCGGCGGCTGGACCTGGTCGAAGTACTTCTCGGATGCCGCGCTCACCGAGGAGTCCAGGCGCGCGTTCGTGAGCAGCTGCATCGACCTGTTCATCAAGGGCGACCTGCCGGTGCTCGGCGAGCCGCAGGGCGGGCCCGGCGTGGCCGCCGGCGTGTTCGACGGATTCGATCTGGACTGGGAGTGGCCGGGCTCGGAGGGAAATGCCGGCAACATCATCCGGCCGGAGGACAAGCAGAACTTCACGCTGCTGCTGGCCGAGTTCCGCCGGCAGCTCGACGCGTACGGCGCGCAGACCGGCAAGCACTACGGCCTGACCGCGTTCCTCCCGGCGGCGCCGTCGAAGATCGACGCCGGCTTCGAGGTCGACCGGATCTTCGACTACCTCGACTACGCCACCGTGCAGGGCTACGACTTCCACGGCACCTGGGAGACCACCACCAACCACCAGGGTCAGCTGTTCTCGCCGCGTCGTGACCCGGACCCGGCTCGGTTCAGCCTGGACCTGGCGGTTGCGACGCTGCGCGACCGCGGCGCCCCGGCTCGGAAGATCGTCATCGGCATCCCGTACTACGGCCGTGGCTGGACCGGCGTGCCGTCGACGAACCGGGGACTGTACCAGCCGTCAAGCGGACCGGCGGCCGGCACCTGGGAGGCCGGCGTCGACGACTACAAGGTGCTGAAGACCAAGCCGGGCATGCGCTTCCGCGACCTCGTGCACGGGGCGTACTGGCTCTACGACGGTACGAACTGGTGGAGCTACGACGACCCGCTGACCGTGGCCCGCAAGGCGGCTTACGTGAAGGTCCGCGGCCTTGGCGGCACCATGGTCTGGTCGCTGGACTCCGACGACGCCACCGGCTCGCTGACCTCGGCGATCCACAAGGTGCTGCACTGACGGGCTGGCGGTGGGTCGCGGCCGCCAGCCCGCGGCCCGCCGTCAGTAGCGGGGCATCGGATACGGCGACGCGCTGCCGGAGCCGCTGCCTGCGGTGAACGCGGCGTGCCAGGTGAACTGGGTCGAGCCGAACTCGTCGGTGACGCCGTCACCGGACAGCGCGCCCGGTTGCGAGTCGAGGGTGAACGTGTAGAGCGGCTTACCGTCGTAGGTCACCTGCATGCCGCCGCCGGGCCTGGCCATCGTGGCGAGCGTGCCCGGCACCCCGGCCGGGGCAGTCGGGGTGGTGCCGGCCGGCACGGTCAGCGCCAGCCAGACTTGCGCGCACCCTTCCACACAGGCGATCTTGCTTGCGGTGTCCTGGTCGGTGAAGTACAGCGTTCGACCCGAGGAGTCGACGAGCACGGTGCCGGAGCCGGCCGGCCTGGTCGCGACCGTGGTGTCGCTCGAGCCACCGGTGGAGGAGTCGCTCCCGTTCGACCCGCAGGCCGCGAGCAGGAGCACTGCAATAGCGAGGCCGCCCACTCGGCGGGCAGCCGTTGTCGTCATTCTCATAGTGCGTAGACCTCCCACTCCGAGGAACGAGAAGGATCCACGCGCGAGTTCAGCCGACGGCATCCGTTGGCGGGAAACCGCACGGACCGGGCACTGACCGACCGGGTCAGGCGTTCAGCTTCGGCAGCACGTCGCGCCCGAAGACGTCGATCCACTCGCTCTGGTTGCGGCCGACGTTGTGCAGGTAGATGCGGTCAATGCCGAGGTCGAGGAACTTCTGGATCTCCACGCGGTGCGCGTCCGGATCGCTGGAGATGAGCATCCGGCCCTCGAAGTCCTCCGGCCGGACCAGCTTTGCCAGCTGCTCGAAGTTGTACGGCGACCGGATGTCCTGCTTGGCGAACCGCATCCCGCCGGTCGGCCACTGCTGCACGGCGTTGTCCCGCGCCTGCTCGTCGGTCGGCGCCCACGACAAGTGCAGCTGCAGGATCCGCGCCTGGCTGCCCAGCTCCCGGCCCACCTCGACCGCGCCGGCGTCGAACCTGGCCAGTAGGTCGGCCACCTTCGCCACCGGTGCGCCGGGGGTGATGATCCCGTCCACCGATCGGCCGGCGCGCTTGGCCGTGACCGGGCCGGCGGTGGCCACGTAGATCGGCGGCGCGGTCTCCGGCAGATCCCAGAGCCGGCAGGTTTCCATCCGGAAGTGGGTGCCGCGGTGCTTGACGTCCTTGCCGGTGAACAGCTTCTGGATGATCTCGATCGCTTCCCACATCCGCTCCAGCCGTTCGTACGGCTCCGGCCAGTAGCCGCCGACGACGTGCTCGTTGAGCGCCTCCCCGGAGCCCAGGCCGAGCCAGTGCCGGTCCGGGTACATCACCGCCAGCGTGGCCGACGCGTGCGCCACCACCGACGGGTGGTAACGGAAGGACGGGCAGGTCACCCCCGGCCCGAGATCGCCGGCGGTCCGGTCACCGAGCAGCGCGAGCACGTTCCACACGAACGACGCGTGACCCTGCGCCGGCACCCATGGCTGGAAGTGATCGGCGACCATCACTCCGGTGAACCCGGCCCGTTCTGCGGCCACCGTGTAGTCGGTGACCTCCAGCGGGCCGAACTGCTCCAACATGGCCGCGTAGCCGATGTGCGCCCGACCCATCCGATGCCTCCGGTCGTTAGTCGGCGGGGCGTCCCGCCCGGCCCGGTCCCTATGATCCCGCGCCGGGCCGCACGTGCGGGAGGATGATCCGGTGATCAAGAGCATCGACTGGATCCTGTGCCCGACCGACAGCTTCGAGCAGTCCGTGCCATTCTTCCGGGACGTACTCGGCCTGACCCCGGTTGCCAGCGGCGTCCCGGTCACCGACCTGCGGTTCGCCCGTTACGCCCAGTTCACCGCACCGGACCGGACCATGCTCGAGGTCGTGGAGCCCACCGCGGAGGCTCGCCCGCTCTTCGGCTGTCCGGTGCTGTGCCTGACCGTGGACGACCTAGCCAGGGCCCGCGCCGAGCTCGTGGCCAGCGGCGTGGAGTTCGTGGCACCGGTCATCACGCCGGGCGACGGGTGGGGTTGGACCTACCTGCGCGCACCCGGCGGCCAGGTCTTCCAGGTCCAGGGGCCGTGGTCAGCTCCGTCCTAGCCGGGAGGTTGCGAGCCGCGCCTCGAGCTCGGCCGGGTCGGCGACGAACCAGATCTGGTGGCCCCGGTTCGACTCGGCAACAAACGCCCGAAGCGCGGGGCTTGCCGCAGTGAATGGGGTGATGTCGCCGACGATCACCACCGGCAGCTGGTAGGTCACGAACTTCTGCAGGATCTCCCCGGCGATCCGGGTCTCGAGGTCAAAGAACCCGTCCGAAAGCCGCTCCACCGGGATCACGATCAGGTCGGCCCGCTGTTCGAATGCGAGCGCGACCAGCGCGACCGCTTCCCGGTCGGTCTGCAGCTGCGGACCCGCCGGCAGGCAGCGCAGCGCGGTCAGGCCGTGGATGCGTTCCAGCGTCTCGGTCATCGTGTCGCCATCCTGCCCGATCGGAGCGGCCTGGAGTGATTCCGGCTTGCCGCTCCGGCTAGTGTCAGACCGGTTGGAGCCATAGTCGTCCGGGCCGGTTTCGAGCGGGTTTCGGCCGGTCGGGGCACGATCGTCGGCACGGGAGGACGCCATGAACGAGTTCGCGCTCGACCTGGACAAGATCCGGGCACAGGCTCGCGCACACATCGAACAAGGTCCGGTGACCGACGCGTACGGCATCGATGCCAGCCGGGTGATCGAGGTGCTCAACGAGGTGCTGGCCACCGAGCTGGTCTGCGTGCTGCGCTACAAGCGGCACTACTACACCGCGCAGGGCATTCACGGCCCCACGATCGCCGCGGAGTTTCTCGAGCACGCCAATGACGAGCAGCGGCATGCGGACCTGGCCGCCGAGCGGATCACCCAACTGGGCGGCGAGCCGGACCTCAATCCCGCGGTGCTGGCCGAGCGCAGCCACACCGAGTACGCGCCCGGCAAGGATCTGCCGGACATGATCCGGGAAGATCTGGTCGCCGAGCGAATTGCGATCGCCACCTACTCCGAGATCGTGCGCTGGCTTGGTGACGCCGACCCGACCACCCGCCGGCTGCTCGAGCAGCTCCTCGCCGAGGAGGAAGAGCACGCCGACGACCTGCGCAACCTCCTAGCGCAGATCGAGACCTAGTCGCCGGACAGGGCGGCGATGACCTCGTCGACGCCGGTGACCGTGCCGAGCCTGGTGAAGATGTAGTCGACCGCGAACTTGTGCGCGTCCGAGTCCAGACCGGTCATCGCGTCCTCGACGAACACCAGCCGGTAGCCGTGGTCGGCGGCGGCCCGCGCGGTCGACTCGACGCCCATGTTGGTAGCGATGCCGGCGAGCACGATCGTCTTGATGCCGCGAGCCCCCAAGGCGGCGTTCAGGTTCGTCCCGTAGAACGCCCCCCAGCCGCGCTTGACCACCTCGACGTCACTGCGCTCGGCCAGCGCCGGCAGCAGCTCGCTGCCGGGCGGCTGCTTGGCCACATTGGGCCGCTCCACCCGCACGCTGACCACCGGGGCGTACACCGCCCGGAACGCGTCGGCCATCCGTAGGCACCCGGCGAGCACGCTCTCGCCGCTGTGCGGCGCGGTCTGCAACCCGACGATGCGCGGCATCAGGTCGACGAGAACCAGAGCAGTTCGCTCGGGATCCAGCTTCACGCTGCTGGACCTTACCAGCGATCAGACTGGAAATCGGCTGATCAGGGCTGTATCGGTGGTGGTGTCCCGGGCCCGGACAGGTCGAGTTCCACCTCCACCTCGACCGCGTCCCGGACCCGGAGCGCACCGAGGAACGCCGTGTACGGCTTGATCCCGAACTCGGACTGCACGACGGTCGCCGTCGCCCGGTAACGCCGCTCGCCGCCTCCCGTGACGTCGAGCCGCACCGGCCGCGACCGGTCCCGGACGGTGAGCGTCCCGGCCACGGTGCCGCGCCAGCGCGCCGGCTCCGACGCGGATTCGCCCCCGATCCGGGCTGGCTCGAATCCGGTCGCGACGAACCTCGCCTGCGGGTAGCGGTCGGTCCGTAGAACCTTGCCCGCGGTCGCGACAATCTCACGGCGGTCGCGCTCGGTCAGCGGCTTGATCCCGCCGGTGCCCTCGAGCACGACCAGCGAGCCGAGGTCGATCACGACCGCAAGCTCGACCGGTCGCCGATCGCCGGCCCCAGTCAGCTCGCCGATTACGGTCAGCTCGCCGGACCAGCGCGCCACCTCGATGGTGAGGTCGTGGCCGGCCTGGGCGGCCAGACCGTCACGCGAGGTCCGGAGCAACAGCCGGCCGAGCTCGGGACCGAGCCGGTGGCGTCCGGCGGCAACCGCCATGGCTGCACCCTAGGGCTGGTACTACATTGCCGTCATGGCCCTGTATGACATCCCGATCCGCACGCTCGACAACCGGCCGATGGCCCTTTCCGCACTGGAGGGCCAGGCGGCGCTGATCGTGAACGTCGCGTCGGAGTGCGGGTTCACACCGCAGTACGCAGGCCTGGAGCGGTTGCAGGAGAGATACCGGGACCGTGGCTTGATCGTGCTCGGAGTGCCGTGTAACCAGTTCGGCGGCCAGGAGCCAGGCACCGCGGACGAGATCGCGGCGTTCTGCTCGATCAACTACGGTGTCACGTTCCCGCTCACCGAGAAGATCGAGGTGAACGGTCCGGGCCGGCACCCGCTCTACCAGCTGCTCACCGACACCGCGGATCCCAAGGGCGAGGCCGGGGACGTCAAGTGGAACTTCGAGAAGTTCGTGGTGTCCGCCGACGGTAAGGTGACCGCCCGGTTCCGGACCCGTACCGAGCCGGAGTCCGACGTCGTGGTCAGCGCAATCGAGGCCGTGCTCCCGAGCTAACCCGCCTCCGCTCCCGCCGCCACAGCGGCGCTCTTGACAAGGCCTTGGTCAATACGTGACTATCTAGTCACGTGACAAACCAGTCACCTTAAGGAGCCGCCGTGCCACCCGACTCTGATCTGGTCTGGAAGGCGCTGGCCGATCCCACCCGGCGCGCCATCCTCGATCTGCTGCGCGACCGGCCCCGAACGACCGGCGACGTGGCCGAGTCGTTCCCCGCCCTCACCCGGTTCGGGGTGATGAAGCACCTGGGCGTGCTCGAGCAAGCCGAGCTGGTCCTGGTCAGACGGCGCGGCCGGGAGCGCTGGAACTACCTCAATGGCGTGCCGCTGCGCTCGGCGTACGAACGCTGGATGCGCCCCTACGCCGACCAATGGGCCGACAGCCTGCTACGGCTCACCGACACCGTGGAACAACCCGAGAAGGGATCCATCATGAGCACCACCTCCGCACTACCGCTGGCATCAATGGACATCGCGCAGGAGACCCGGGTGGCCGCACCGAGGGAGAAGGTCTTCGACGCGCTCTGCAAGATGGGCGACTGGTGGCCGCACCGGTTCCACGAGCATTCCCAGGTCCATTTCGAGCCCACCGTGGGCGGACGGTTCTGGGAGGAGTGGGGGGACGGTGGCGCGCTGTATGCGACCGTCGACCGGATTCGCCGGCCGGAGCTGCTCGAGTGCACCGGTCCGATGGGGATGTCCGGCCCGGTGCTCGGCGTGTTCACGATCAATCTCGACGAGGACGGCGAACAGACCGTGCTGAAGCTGACGCACCGGGCGTACGGCGACATCGACGAGGAGACCCGGACCGGCTACACCGAGGGCTGGGGCAGGATCATGGGTGTGCTGAGTTCCTACCTCGGCCTGGCCGGCTAACGGCCGGTGCGGCAAGGGCCCCGGCGCCGTCCAACCGAGCTGGGTGACCACGATGTGGTGGCTCACCCAGCTCGGCTCGTTCTGGGTAGTCCTCGCGGTGGCCGCGATCAGCGATCGGATAGCAGTACGTTCAGGCAGGTGACGCAGCCCTCGAGCTTCTCGAACTCGCTGATTTCGACCACGACCGGGTCGAGGCCGAGCGAGGCGAGCAGCTCCGCGGTGCGCGGCGCCGAGGCTGCGATCAGCACCTGATCGCCGCCGAGCGGCACGACATGGCAGCCGGCCGACTCGTCGACCTCCCGCACCGAACCGAACGCCGACTGGTCGACCAGGTTCGCTCCCCGCTCGGCCAGCACGGTCCCGTCCGGCAGCGCGGTGATGGCGGACTTCAGGTGCAGCACCGGGCCGAGCCGCACCGGCACCACGGTCCGCTCCCGGTCGGCCAGGTACCCGCCCAGCTGGCGGATGCCCTCGGCACTGGTTCGGCCGCCGATCCCCACGTAGACCGTCGAGCCGATCTGCAGCACGTCGCCGCCGTCCAGGGTGCCGGGCGCCTCGATCCGCGCCAGCGGCACACCGGCGTTCGTGATGGCCCGCTCGGTACCGGCGAGCTCGCCCCGCCGCTGCGGCGCGCCGGGCCTGGTCAGCACCGCCAGACCGGCGCAGTAGACAACGGTGTCCTCGACGAACACCGAGTCCGGGTGATCATCGGCAGCCGCGACCTCCTCGACCGACCAGCCGGAGTCGGCCAGCGCCTGCCGATAATCCGCGTGCTGAGACCTGGCCAGTCCGGCCTCGACCGGTACCCGCTCCAGGTAGGTGAGCAGTCCCTCGGCCAGCCGGCTGCTCGGCGGCCTGACCAGCGCCGTTCCGTACCCCATCGTCCCTCCTCACTGGATCAGCCGCCGCCCTCGGTCCGTTTGACCAGCACCTCCCGGGAGAACCCGCCCGACGCCTGCACGGTGAGGATCGGCCCGACGTCCTTGGCGTAGAACTTGTACTCCACCACGTCCGGCTCGAGCGACGTGGTGTCCCTGGTCATCAGCAGGTCGTGGAACGACCCGAATGGCACCTTGGCGAACTCCTGGAGGGACAGCACGGCGCCCTGGTCCTCGGCCTCGCCCTGGTAGTACTCCTGCCGGTAGGTTATGCCGGGCTGCGGCTGGGCCGGGAGGATGACCCCGGGCTGCGCACCGTCGACACCGGCCTCCCAGGAGCCGGCGGTGGTCTCGAGCTTGCCGTCCTGGAACTCCTTGGTGTCCTCGCCCAGGTACCAGATGTTGCCGGCCGCATCCTGCGCGTACCAGTCGAACGTGTCCTCGACCACCTCGCCGTCCTCGGACACCACGTCATGGACAACCCGCGCCTCGATGCCGGCGATCGTCTTGGTCTTGTCGGTGACCGTGACCTCGGTGCGCAGCTTGGTGCCGTCGGCATCGGTCTCCGCGTACACCCAGGTGGTGCCCGGAACCATCGGCCAGTACGGGTTGTCGATCTCGCTGGTGAATGTGGCCGGGTCGAGCTGGACCGGCTCGCTGCCCTGCGGGAGCGCACCGGCTGCGGGAGCCGACCCGGTCGGTGTCCCGGTCGCGGCGGCCGATCCGGCCGGCGCTTCGGGCGGCCCGGTCCCCGAACTCGACCCGTCCGAACAGGCGGCCATGCCACCCACGACGACCACCGCCAGCACGCTTGCGATCAACGGTCTGTGGTGCCGGTTACGCCTGCTCACGAGGACCTCCTCGACTCGGCATCGCGGTCGAGGCGATCGTCCCCGAGATCCGCTGAGCGCGACCTGAATGATCGCCCGTCGTTGGACCGCCGGCCAGCAGCGCCGGCTATTGGCGCAGGATTCGGCGGCTATCGGCGGCGGCGCGGATCCGGCTCGCCGACCAGGGTGAGGATCATCAGCATCCCCGGGTAGCGACGCAGCAGGGCGGACCACCCGACGAGCCAGAGCTGATACGCGATGAACCCGGCCAACCCGGCCGCGGCGAGCTGCTCCAGGTCGGTGAGCGGGCTGTCGGTCGCGAGCATGGTGCCCACCGTGACCGCGACCGCCGAGGTACCGGCCGCCACCGACCCGATCAATAACCGGATCCGGAACACGGCGCGGCGCAGCCGTGCCGCCTGCCGCGTGCTGAGCTCGCTCATCACCGCCCCCTGCGCATCGACCCGATGAATCCAGCGGCACGACTGTAAGTCGTGAAACCGGCATAGTCACCGTACTTTGCCGAAACAATCACCGAACGGCGTAATGCCGTCTCCACCGCGGATCGGTCGCCGAGGCTCCCCTGGCTCTGTTCCCGGGTCGTCGTGATGGCAAGAATGGCTCGATGACCAGGCCCGACCTCGAGACGGCGGATCCGGCCCGCACCGACGTCAGCACCGCGGCTGCGATCGGCGCGGCGGACCGGGCGGCCCAGCTCGCCGGGGTGCGGATCGACGAACTGGCGAGCATGGCCGAGCTGCAGCTTGCGCACCGGCTGGCAGTCGAGATCTGGGGCTCGGCCGCGGACAGCCCACCGATCACGGCCGAGCTGGGCCGGGCGATCGGGCACGCCGGCGGCTACCTCGCCGGCGCGTGGCAGGCCGACACCAGGAAGGGCGGGCCGGACCGCCTGATCGGGGTGTGCGT
>Ga0066905_100000450_pt1 | contig 11306 bp, 8 predicted proteins | sample PanSoiMetaPlot36_FD_67483 | JGI IMG/M metagenome (GOLD analysis project Ga0066905, IMG submission 67483) | Tropical forest soil microbial communities from Panama analyzed to predict greenhouse gas emissions - Panama Soil Plot 36 (version 2) | ecosystem: Environmental > Terrestrial > Soil >... | reverse complement strand
CGAGGGCGTGGTCGAGAAAGTCTTCTACCCGGTATTTCCGCCCGACGGCAATGCGAGCGACGTGCTCGAGTGGCTCAGAAAGAGCCGTCAGCCGCCAGCCGTCAGCCGCCAGTAGCTTCGCGCGTCAGACGACGCGGCGCTGCTTCAAATCGGCGATCGCCGTCGCAGCGTAGCCGTATTCCTTCAGCACTTCCTCGGTGTGCACGCCCTGGTCGGGGGCGGCGGAGCGCACTTCGAACTTCGTCCCCGACAGGCGCACGCCCTGGTTGACGACCTCGATGTCCCCCAGCGCGTAATGGTGCGTCGGCACCGCCATGCCGAGGTGCTTGACCTGCGGATCGGCGAACACCTCGTTCATCCTGTAGATCGGGCCGCACGGCACGCCGGCCTTGTTGAGCTCTTCCACCCATTCCGCGGAAGGGCGCTGACGGGTCTTTTCCTCGATCAGCTTCACCAGCGCCACGCGGTTCTTGTGGCGCTGTTTGTAATCGCAGTAGTCGGGATGGGTCAGCAGGTCTTCCGTCCCGATCACCTTGCACAGCCGCGGGAAGAGGTTGCCCGAGCCGGCGATGTTGATGTGGCCGTCTCTGGTCTTGAACGCCCCCGTCGGCATGTAGAGCGGATGGTCGTTGCCGACCTGCTCCGGGACCTCGTGTGCAACCACCCACCGCGCCGCCTGGAAGTCGAGCATGGCGATCAGGGCCTGCACCAGCGAGGTGCTGACCCACTGGCCCTCGCCGGTTTCTTCGCGCTCGAGCAGCGCGGTGACGATGCCGAAGGCGAGGTAGATGCCGGCGCTGGAATCGCCGATGGCGATGCCCGCCCGCAGCGGGCCCTCGCCCGGCCGGCCGGTGATGGACATGAGGCCGCTCATTCCTTGCGCCACCTGGTCGAGCCCGGGGCGCTTGGAATACGGGCCGTCCTGCCCGAAGCCGCTAATGCTGGCGTAGACGATGCGCTTGTTGATCCTGCGCATGGTCTCGTAGTCGATGCCGAGGCGATGCTTCACGTCGGGGCGGTAGTTCTCCACGATCACGTCGGCGGTCTCCGCCATCTTCTTGAGGATCGCCACGCCCTCGGGCGACTTGAGGTTGAGATTCATGCTGCGCTTGTTGCGGTGCATGTTCTGGAAGTCGGGGCCGTGGCGGCGGTCGTCCATGGCGCCTTCCTTCTCTCCCGGCTCCTCGATCTTGATGACGTTGGCGCCCCAGTCGGCGAGCTGCCGCACGGCGGTCGGGCCGGAGCGCGCGCGTGTGAGGTCGAGGACGGTGAAGCGGGCCAGCGGGCCCTTGCGCGGTTTTGCAGCCATATCAATGCCTCTTCATGAAGCGATGCGGGCCGGGGTGCGCCCGCCCTGGTTGAACTCGACATTCTTGCGTTTTTCCAGCGCCCACAGGTCCTTCAGCAGCGCGGCTGCGCCGGCCTTGCCCAGTACCGGCGCGGCGAGCTCGACGAACTTGTCGTTCAACTCCTCGTCCGCAAGCGGCAACTCGGGATCGCCTTTGCGCGTTTCCTGGAGATGGGACAGCTTGCGCCCGTCCACGGTCTCGATCTCGACGCGCGCGGCGCGCTGGCGCGGGAAATTGCGCGACATCCCGGGGTCCGCCGCGAGCTCCACCTTGCCCATCAGCGCGCGCAGCTGCGGGTCGTTGAGCCGCTCGGGGCCGAAGGCGTCGATGCGCACGCTGCCGTGGATCAGCGCATGCGCTACCGTGTAGGGCAGGCTGAACTTCGCCTGGTAGTCGCCCTCGGGCTCGTAGTTGTTCACCACGTCGAGGCCGCCCTGGTAGGTCGCAATCCGCACCCGGGCGATGTCCTTGGGCGCGAGGCGGTGCCGGGCCTTGAGCTCGATTACCGCGTCGAGCGAAGGGAAGTTGTGGCCGCAGCAGCCGTGGTTCTTGAACGTGACCTGGGTGATGTTGTAGTGGGTGCCGAGCCCGCTCGTCGCCCTCTGCCAGTCGGGCTTGACACTCATCGCCGCGCCGAAGCCGACCTCGCCTTCGAGTATGTCGTGCACACCGGTGACGCCCTTGGCCGCGGCCGTTGCAGCCAGCACCCCGGCCTCGGCGGCGCGCCCCGCGTGCAGTGGCTTGCTCATCGCTTCCGAGCGAAACGCCTGCTGCAGTCCGGCGGCGAACGTGCCGACGGTTCCGAGTGCGTTCATGATCTGCTCGCGGTTGCAACCGAGCAGCGTGGCGGCTGCCGCGGCGGCACCGAAGCAGCCGACGGTGCCGGTGGTATGCCAGTACTTGTAGTGCGACGGCATCACGGCCTCGCCGATGCGGGTCGAGATCTCGTAGCCGACGATCACGCCGCGCAGGAAGGCTTCGCCGCCGGCGCCCTGTGCCTGGGCGGTGGCGAGCGCGGCGGCGATGACCGGCGCTCCGGGGTGGTAGACCGCGTTGCGCCAGATGTCGTCGAACTCGACGGCGTGCGAGGCAGTGCCGTTGATCAACGCCGCCGCGCGCAGGGTCGCGCGCCGTCCGGAGGCGAGCCGCGCGCGCCCGTGGTCGAGCTCGTCGGCGAGCGCCTGCTCGAGCAGGATGGCCGGCTCGACGCGGCTGCCGGGCAGGAGCGACGCATACCAGTCGATCACCGCGCGCTTGGCGTGGTGGACCACTTCCTGCGGCAGCTTCGAAGTCTGCTCCCTGACTGCGTAGTCCGCGATTTGCTCAAGCAACATGGTTCTGGCTCCCATCACCCATCACTCATCACCCATCACGCTTTTCATTGTCCGTTAGGACAAGAAGGCCGTCCACGGCCACTACGCCCTCGCCCTCGCGCTTGACGATCAGGGGGTTGATCTCCGCCTCCGCCACCTGCGGCTCGAGGCGCGCGAGCTGGGAGAAGTCGCTGACCGCCCGCGCCAGCACCGCCGTGTCCCCGCGCGGCAACCCGCGGTAGCCGCGGATCAGGGCCAGGCCTTTCACCTCCTCTATCATGCGGCCCGCTTCCTCCGCTGTCACCGGCGCGAGCCGCAGCGCGAAGTCGCGATACACCTCCGCCAGTACGCCGCCCACGCCCAACACGACCACCGGGCCTACCTGCGGGTCGCGCTTGTAGCCCAGGATGATTTCCGCCAGCCCCTTCTCCATGCGCTGGACCAGGATGCCGTTGATCCTCGCTTCCGGATGCCTGCTCCGCACCCGCTGCAGTATCGAGGCGGCCGCGCGTTTCAACGCCTCGGCATCGGCGATATTGACCGCCACGCCCCCGGCGTCGGTCTTGTGCGCGATGTCGGGCGAGAGGATCTTCGCCGCTACCGGGAAATCGAGCTTCACCGGCTGGTCCGGCGCGGTCATGACCTCGGATTGCGCGGCCGGCACGCCCAGCGCCGCGAACGCCCGGCAAGCCTCCTGCTCGTTCAATCTCTGCTTACCGCCGCCCACGAGCTTCTGCGCCGCGGCGACGCGCGCGGAGTCCGCAGCGGGTGCCTCGACCGGTGCGGCCCAGTCGCGCCAGGCGCGAATAGCGTCGGCGCACGCTTCCGGCGTACGAAAGCCCGCGATGCCATGCTCGGAAAGCAGCGCCAGCGAGGCGTCGGCCTGCGGCGCGCAAAAGACCGCGAGGGGCTTGTCGCCCCGCACCGCTTCCACGATGGGATCGACGGCGATATGCGGCTGGAACTGCGCCGAGCTTCCCACCACCGCCAGCGCCAGGTCGCAATGGTCGGAAGCGAGCAGCTCCCCCAGCACCGCGCTATAGATTTCCTTCTTCGCGCCTGCCAGCGTGAGATCGGTGAGGCGCGCGCGCGTGATGCCTATCTTCTTGTGCGCCAGGTTGGCAACGATGCGGTCGGTGGGCGCAACGACCTCCACCCCCAGCGACCCCAGCCGGTCAATGACCGTTGCCGCGCCGCCGCCGGTCGTCGTCATCGCGGCCACGCGGTGGCGTGCCGCCGGCCGCCGGTTCGCGATCAGCGCCGGGAGCTCGAACAGCGTCTCGAGCAGGTCCACCCGCAGCATCCCATGCGCGTGGAAAAAAGCGTCGGCTGTCTCGTCGGAGCCGGTCATGGCGCCGGTGTGCGAGGTCGCGAGCTCCACGCCCACCTCGGAGCGCCCCAGTTTGTACACGACCACGGGCTTGCCGGCGGCGTAGGCGCGCCGCGCCGCGTGCGCCAGCCGCTCCGCGTCGCGCAGGGTCTCCATGAACAGCAGGATGATGCGCGTATCGGCGTCGTCCACCAGCATGTCCGTGATCTCGCCCACGGCAAGATCGGACTCGTTGCCGACCGACACCAGCTTGGAGAAGCCGGTGCCGCGGCCGAGGCCGCGCGACATCAGCGCTCCCATCATGCTTCCGCTTTGGGACACGATCGCGGTCGCGCCGGCCTTGATCTGCGCGTGCTCGAGCACGGCGTTCACCGACAGCACCAGGTGCGAGTGCATGTCGAGCAGCCCGATGCAGTTGGGGCCCAGCAGCCGCACGCCGCCCGCCCGGGCGAGCGCGAGCAGCTCGTTCTGCCTGTCGCGCCCCGCCGCGCCGGTCTCGGCGAAGCCGTCGCTGAAGATGGTGACGACCGGGACCTTTTTCTCGCAGCACTGGGCGAGCGCCTCGGGCACATGGGTCGCCGGCACCATGATGAAGGCGTGGTCCACCGTCTCCTTCACCGCCCGCAGATCGGCGTAAGCCTTCTCGCCGAAGATCTCGTCGCGGCCGCGGTTGATGGGCAGGATGCGGCCGGTATAGCCGTGCTTGCGCAGGAAGCGCTGCGGGCGCGAGGTGTTCTTGGTCGCATCGCCGGAGGCGCCGATCAGCGCCACCGAGCGCGGCGAGAACAGCGCCTGCGCGAGATCGCGTGGCGCGGCCTTGCTCATCGCGGCCGCCGCGCCGTGACTCGCGGGTCGCGGGTCGTGACTGGGCCGGATTGCAGGGTTACCCGCCGGCCGGCGGGAGTCGAGTCACGAGTCACGAGTCACCGGTCACGCCGAATCCTTTTTCGACGGACGCTGGCTGAAGGTCCGTTCGAAAACGGATTCGGCAATTCTGTTCTTGAGTATCTCGATCGAGCCGCCGGCGATCATCCAGCCGCGGCACTTGCGGAAGCACCATTCGATCAGGGTTTCCTCGGTATAGCCCATGCCGCCCATGATCTGCATCGCCTCCGAGCAGATCTCGAAGCCGGCCTGGTTGCAGTAGGCCTTGGCGATCGCGGTCTCCTCGGCCGAGGGCAGCCCGCGGTCGGCGTTGATGGCGGCGCGGTAGAGCAGGAGCTGCCCGGCGTCGAGCCTGATCTTCATCTCGGCGAACTTCCATTGCACGCCCTGGAACTCGGCGAGCAGGCGGCCGAACTGCTTGCGCTGCAGGGCCCACTGGCGCGCGGTCTCGTAGCAGTAGCGCCCGAAGGCGAGCGAGCGCGCGGTGTTGCCGAGGCGCTCGACGTTGAAGCCCGACATCTGCTTCTTGAAGCCGCCTTCCTTCAGCAGCACGTTCTCTGGCGGCACGTAGACGTTGTCGAAATAAGTAGTGACCCATTCCTCGCCGTTCATGAAGCGCGAAGGCTTGCCCTGCTTCACGCCTTTCGAGTCGCGCTCGATGAGCAGCGACCCGATGCCGCCGACACCCGGCCCGAAGCGCACGTAGGCGACCATCACGTCCGCGTACTGGGCATGCGTCGTGAATACTTTCTCGCCGCTCACGCGGTAGCCGGCGCCGTCCGGCGTCGCGGTCGTCCTGAGATCGGTGACGGCGGAGCCCGCCTCGGGCTCGGTCATGCCGACGCAGATCACGCCGTCTCCCGCGAGCAGGCGCTTCAGATAGCGCTTCTTCTGGTCGGCGGTGCCGTACTCGGCGAGCACGCGGATCGCACCGAAGTTGCCGGCCTGGATGACGTCGGAGCTGCGCGGGCACACCTGCGCGACGGTCTCGATCGCGATGATCGCGTCCATCAGCGTACCGCCCTGGCCGCCGTCGGGTTCCGGGATGGTGATGCCCATCAGTCCCTGCTTCGCCATCAGCCGGGCGACGTCCCATGGATGCTCGGGATTGTGCGCGCGCGCCAGCGCCCCTTCGCGGAGATGCTTCTCGGCGAAGCCGAGCACCGCGTCGCGGAAAGCCTGCTGCTCGGCGGTGAGCTCGAAGTTCACTGCAACACCGGTAATGGGTAATGAGTAAAGGGTAATGCGTCGCCAGATTACGCAGCGATTCTACCCATTACCCATTACCCATGACCCACTACGCGCGCAGCAGGGGCCTGAGCTTCCGCATGCTGGACACTTTTTCCAGGGCCCACACCGTGTCGCACAGCTTGCGCGCCCGCGGCTTGCCGAGGATCGGCGCCATCAGGTGGTAGGCCTTCTCGTCCACCTCGGCCCGCGTCATCGGGTTCTGCGCGGTGCCGCGCACGGCCTTGGTGTGGTGCTTGAGGGTGCGGCCGTCCTTCAGCCGCAGCTCGACGATGCCCTGGCGCGAGGGCAGGACCCGCGTCAGCTCCTCGTCGCCGATCAGCTCGACGCGGCTGCGCACCGCGAGCACCTTCGGGTGCTTCATGCGCTTCTCGTCGTGCGAGGAGATGAAGGTCACGATGCCGTCGAGCAGCATCACCGCGCACATGTGCTGCATGCAGATATCGGGCATGTTGCGGTTGTCGGTGGTGTTGGCGCCCTGCCTCGCCACGCGCACGGTGATTTTCTCCACATCATCGGCCTTGACGCCGTGGGCGCGGATGAGGTCGAGCAGCGAATCGAGCGGCGCCTGGATCGGCGAGCCCACCGACCAGCGCTTGATGTTGGTATTCATGATCTCGAAAGTCGAGCCGAGCCCCTGCGTGAGGCGCTGCGGCTCCGGCGGCTTGCCGACACGGCTCGTCTCGTCATACGCGATGAAGAAATTGCGCTCGCCGGAGAACACGTCGTCCACGCCGGTAAAGCCCGCGGCGACCATGGTGGCCGCAACGACGCCGTTTCGCGCCGGCATGCCGCCGAAGTCGAACGCCTTCTCGACGTGCTCCTCATCGCGCATCCAGCACGAGATGCCGGAGCACTGCTGCGCCGAGTACGAGAGCAGCCAGCGCGCCTGGTCTGTGCTGATTCCGGCGAGCGACCCGGCCGCGGCCGCGGCCCCGAAGCTCGGCCCGAAGCTGTGGCTGGAATGGCCGACGTCGCGGAAGTGGTAGTCGTGAAGCGACATGTTGATGCGGGTACCAATGTCGTAGCCGAGCGCCACGGCGCGCAGCAGCGACGTGCCGTTGCGCTCCTCGCGCTCGGCCATGGCGAGCGCGGCGGGCACGATGGCGCAGCCGGGATGGCACAGCGACGGCGCGTGCGAGTCGTCGGTCTCGTCGGCGTGCCCCAGCATCCCGTTGGCGAGGGCGGCGTGCTGCGCGCTCGTGACGAGGCTCGAGCCGATCACGCAAGCCTCCTTCGCGCCGCCGAGCAGTTTCGCGTAGGCGATCGCCTTCTTGCCGGGCAGCAACCGCGAGCCCGACACCATCGCGGCGAAGGTATCGAGCACGTGGTGCTTGGTCTTCTCAACCACGGCCTCCGGCAGCGGTCGCTTCATCGCGCCGGCAATGTAGCCGGATACCTCCCGCATCACGGGAGAGATTTCAGAATGCTTGCTCTTGTCGTTCATGGCAGTCGTCAGTCGTCAGTCATCAGTCGTCACGGCATGTAAGTGCCGCCGTTCACATGTATCGCCTGCCCGGTGACGAAGCGCGACTCCGGGCCGCACAGCATGCGCACGACGGTCGCCACTTCCTCCGGCTCGCCGCGCCGTCCCACCGGCGGGACAGCGTTACGGCGGTTCTCCGGCAGCTGCCCCGCGCTGGAGGTTCCGCGCGTGGTGTTGATGAGCCCCGGCACGACGCAGTTCACCGTGATGTGATGTGGCGCGAGGTCGAGCGCGAGGCCCTTGGTGAGCGCAGCGAGGCCGCCCTTGGCCGTCACCACGTGCAAGCGGCCCTCGACGCCACGGTGGCCGGTGGTACCGCCGATATTGACGATGGCGCCGCCGCCGGCGCGGATCATGTGGGGGAGCGCCGCCTGCGCGCACAGAAAGGGCCCATCGAGCACGATGGCGAGCACCTTGTGCCATTCCTCGAGCTTGATCTCGGAAAACGGCGTCTCCACTCGCAGCGCCGCGTTGTTGACCAGCAGGTCCAGCCGCCCGAAGCGCTTCACAGTGGCGTCCACCAGACCCGCGACCGCACGCTGGTCTGTGATATCGGCCATGTGCGTGGCTGCACGGCCGCCCGCCTTCTCGATCATCTCCACCGTTTCCTGCGCCTCGTCGCGCGAGGTCTTCGCGTTCACCATCACGGTCGCGCCGCCGGCGGCAAGCGACCGCGCGATCGCCCGTCCGATGTTCCGCGCTGCGCCCGTCACCAGCGCGACCTTGCCGGCGAGTTCGTCGCCCTTCTTCATCGCTACGTTACCTGCCATTTTCACCTCGATTGTTGGATGCGTGGCACCGCCGCGCGCGCCAGCACCCCGGCGTCCGCCTGCGCGGAGATGTTCCAGCACAGATTGATCGTTTCCTCGACCTGGGCGGGCGGCAGCACGTCTTCCGTCAACCCTTTGAATTTCGCCTCTAGATCGGCATCGCTCATGGGGCGCGCGAGCGTCCCCAGCGCGTGCTCGACATGCTTCGAGTGGGCCGCGCCGTTTTTCATGCGGATGGTAACACGCGCTTCGAGCTTGCGAATCGCGGGCTCGGGGTGCGCGAACACGCGCTCGCGCAGCGCGATGACTTCCGGGTCCTGGACGACGGCGTCGGCGAACTGCGCTTCGCCGGCAGCGCCGTGGATGATGCTGGCCGCGCAGGCGTGAAAGATGCTGAATTTTCCCTCCAGCCCGTTCCTTGGCGCGCGATTGGCGGTGAGCTCCATCACCATCGGCCATACCTTGAGTTCGACGCGCTCGATGTCGCGCGCGCGGATCGCATGCTCGCGCGCGAGATCGATGCAGCCGGTGATCGCGGCGTGCGTGACCAGCCCGCAGGCGTAGGGCTTGTACATGTTGTTGAGCAGCTCGTAGCGGCTGCCGAGCCCTTCCGTGATCACCGTCGGATCGAACTTCGTCGAAGTCACGCGCGCGAAGCCGCGCGGCGCCTCGATCGCGCGCTCGGAGCTGGTGAAGCCGCTGGCGGCGAGCAATGCCGCGGTGAGTCCGCCCTGTGCGGCACGCGCCGGGTGCAGGCTCTTGCAGTCCGATCCGAACATCTCGCGCAGGCCGGCGGCCTGCGTGGCCGCAATTCCGAGCGCCCAGGCCATTTTCCGCTCGTCGAGCGCGAGGAGCTTGCCGATCGCCGCGGCCGCGCCGAAGACGCCGGCGGTGCCGGTGATGTGCCAGCCCGCCTCGTAGTGCTCGGGAAACACCGAGAGGCCGATGCGCTCCTCGGCTTCGACGCCCAGCACGAAGGCATGAGCCAGCTCCGCGCCCGGGACCCCGCGCCATTCCGCATACGCCAGCAGCGCGGGCAGCACCGGGGCGCTGGGATGGATCGCCTTCACGTGCGTGTCGTCGAAATCCAGCACGTGCGAGCTGATGCCGTTTACCAGCGCCGCGTTGAGGCAATCCAGGCGCTCGGCACGCCCGAGCACGGCGGCCTGCGGCGGTCCCGAGAACGGGCGCACCGCGGCGAGCGCACGCTCCACCGTCTCGTGGCGGCAACTGCCCACGGCGCAGCCCAGCCAGTTGAGGAGGGCCCTGCTCGCCTCGTGGCGCACGCGCTGCGGGATGTCCTCCCAGCGCGAGTTGACGAGATAGCGGGCGAGGACGCGGGTTGCTTCCGCGGGGGCCGGCTCACTCAACAGTCGCTCCCGATGCCCGCACCACCTTGTCCCACTTGGCCAGCTCCGACTTGACGTAGGCGCGGAACTCCCCGGCGGGCATGCCGATCGGGTCCGCGCCTTGCGCGAGCAGGCGTTCTTTGATGTCCGGCTGCTGGACGATGCGCACGATCTCGGTGCTCAGCCGCTGCACGATCGACGGCGGCGTTCCGGCGGGTGCGAACAGGCCGAACCAGGTGCTCGCCTCGAAGCCCTTGATGCCGGCCTCGGCGATGGTGACGATCTCCGGCGCGGCGGCGCTGCGCTTCGCGCCGCTGATGCCGAGCGCGCGCAGCCGGCCGCTTTTGATCAGAGGCAGCACCGACAGGGTATTGGCGAACATCACTTGCACTTGCCCCGACATGATGTCGACCACCGCCTGCGGCGTCCCCTTGTACGGGACGTGCACGAGATCGATGCCCGCCTGCGTCCTCAGCATCTCCATCGAGAGATGCGGCGTGCTGCCGCTGCCGGTCGAGGCGAAAGAGAGCTGGCCCGGGCGGGCCTTTGCGAGCGCGACGAACTCTTTCACCGATTTCACCGGAACAGAGGGGTGCACCACCAGGATGAACGGGGCGGACGCGACCAGCCCGACCGGCTCGAAGTCGCGCTCCAGGTTGTAGTTGAGGTTCTTGTAGAGGGACTGGCTCATCACGATGGGCGCCGAGGCGAACAGCAGCGTGTAGCCGTCGGGCGGCGTCTTGGCTGCGATCTCGGCTGCGATGTTGCCCGCGGCACCGGCGCGATTGTCCACCACGAACTGCTGGCCCAGCGCCTCGGCGAGCCTGGGCGTGACGAGCCGGGTCGTGATGTCCACGCCGGCGCCCGGCGGGAAACCGACCAGGACCCGCACCGGTTTCACCGGATACGACTGGGCAGCAGCCTGAGCGGCCACGAGCGCCAGCGCCGGGAGAAACAGCAAAGCGCAGCGGAGAACGGAACGCATGGGTTTGCCTTCGATGGGCGGGAAATTGCGGCCAGCGCGGAAGCGCTGCGGCTCCTGTCGAAAAAATCTTAACAGCGGGCGGGTGATGGCTCAACCGCGCCTTCGGAGGTGCGTTAAAATATGGACTCACAAGACAAACAGGGAACGCGTCGTGAACAAACCACTGGTCGGCATCGTGATGGGAAGTCAAAGCGACTGGGAGGTGATGCAGCACGCAGCGCGCAGCCTCGCCGATTTCGGCGTTTCCCACGAAGCCCGTGCCCTGTCCGCGCATCGCACGCCCGACCTGCTCATCGAATGGATGGAAGGATTGATCAAGCAGGGCGTGAAGTGCTTCATCGCGGGCGCTGGCGGCGCGGCGCATCTTGCCGGCGTGGTGGCCGCCAAGACGACGCTCCCCGTGCTTGCGGTGCCGATGCCGTCGAAGCACCTGCAGGGGCTCGATTCGCTGCTGTCCATGGTGCAGATGCCGAAAGGAATCCCGGTCGCGACGTTCGCGATCGGCGACGCAGGGGCCGCCAACGCCGGCCTCTTCGCAGTCGCGATGCTCGCGCTCGAGGACGCCGGCCTGGCGAAGAAGCTCACCGAATT
>Ga0066905_100000449_pt1 | contig 11324 bp, 6 predicted proteins | sample PanSoiMetaPlot36_FD_67483 | JGI IMG/M metagenome (GOLD analysis project Ga0066905, IMG submission 67483) | Tropical forest soil microbial communities from Panama analyzed to predict greenhouse gas emissions - Panama Soil Plot 36 (version 2) | ecosystem: Environmental > Terrestrial > Soil >... | reverse complement strand
TCCGCTTCGAGTGCCTGTCAAGGTCAGCACCGACAATCGGCGCGGAATTCAGTCAGAAAGTGAGGGGGGGAGGTGTGAAAAAAGTTGGCATCCTTGGCGTCCTTGGCACCCTTAGGGTGGGGTGTAATGCAACGCAATGAGCCAGACGCCGCGATGTGCCCGACCTGCCCTGATACCTGGAGCGGACTTCAGGAACTCGTATCGGGTACAATCCGCGAGAGGGCGTCTCTTTCATCCCCGATCGCGTCGAGTGAAGTGCCATGAACCAAGAGCGCGAGGACTACGACGACGAGGTAATCTACCTAGGTCAGATCACCAAGATTGACTTCATGACCCTGCGCGACCGCGTCCGCGAGCTGGAGCGGCGGGTAGACGGGCAGTCCGCCGTTATCGCGGGCCTGGCTCAGGTGCTGTGTGGGATCACGGGTACGGCAGAAGCGGAGCTCGTGGCCCGCGTCCAGGCCGCGATCTCGGCCCGGCACGCGGCCCCGGTGCGGACGTGTGAGAAGTGCGGCCGGCCCCTGGGCTGGAAGCGCCCACAGTGTGCCTACTGCGAGGCCCCGGCCCCGCCGCGGTCGGTGGCGGATCTTCTCAGTTCGTGATTTGCAGCTTGCGCACCCACATCGACCGCGGCTAAACCCCGTTACTGAGTACTCAGTACTCGACACGGCCGCGCCTCCTTGCGCTGGACGGACCGAATCACTCGGGTAGCTCAAACACCTGCATCGCCCCCGGCTGAATCATCAGGAGCGACCGGCCGTCCGGTGAGACGACCAACCGACGCTCGCCCGGCAGGCCGCGATACTCCTTCAGCTTCTTGAGCCCATCGAGTTCGTATACCACGGTCCGCCCGTCCGCCCGCGCGACGGCCACGCGCTTGCCGTCGTTCAGGATGGCAACGGCGACGATCGCATCCCCCGGCGCGGGCTTGCCCGGCGGCACGTCTTTCGACTTTTCCTTTCCATTGGCCGTGTCCCACACGGTCAATCGGCCGTCGGAGAGACCCAGCACCGCGAACTTTCCGTCCGGCGTCAGGGCGAGCGTGTCCGGGCTAGCCGACACCGCGGCCTTCAGGTCTTCGAGGACCTTCGGCTCCCCGCTCATGCCGGGCCGCCAGACCAACATTAGCAGGTTGCCCCACCGCGATACCCCGACCTTGCCGTCTGCCGAGTATGCAAATTGTGTGAGCGCGCGGTTCATCCCGGCTCTTGTCGGCGGCGGGACGACCGTCTCCTTTTTCGACTTCACATCCGTCATCCGCACGCGGTCGGTGCCCAACAGGAATGAGGTCCCCTCCGCATGTACGGCGAACACGGCCGATCCAGGCCCGGTCGGGGGGGTGACCGGGAACTCAGCCGCCTTTTCAAGCGTCTGCGCGTAGCGGACGACGACCGAGTTGCGGCCGAGCGTAAAGACCTGATCCGCGGCCTGCGCGACCGCCCGGAGCGGACGTTCGTCCGCCGTCACCTCGCCCTCGTATGTCAGTCGCACTCCGCTGTAGCGAACCAGCTTGCCGTCCTCGCTGGCGACGACCAACCGGCGGCCGCCGGCCGTGAACGTAGCCCCGACCGGTGCCGCCGGGGCGTCGCGCGTGATCCGGGCGTCCGGCCACGGCCCGGGCGGCAGCGCGGCCTCCGGCAGATCGAGTGCCCGCTTCGCGCTGACGTGCCACGCGGTCAGCTTGTCGTCGGCCCCCAGGCTCAACACCCATCGGCGCCGCGATACAGTCGCTCCCTTTTCGGCCAGCGTCTCAGGCTTGCCGGTGTCGATGACCTTGCCGGTTTCGATGTTCGTGAGGACACGGCGGCCGCTGACCGCGACGGCGATCAAGTCATCCCCCAGCGCGGCAAGCCCGCTGAATCGACCGGACAGCGGGTGATCCACCTCCCGGACCAGCTTGCCCGTGTCCGCGTCCCAGATGCGGATGCGGCCGAATGGCCACAGGCCCACGAGCTGCCGACCGTCGGGCGTGAAGGCCAGTGCCTCGACGCCGACCGAGCCCTCGCACGACGGGTCGAACGTCGCCGCGTTCGCGCGCCAGAACTGGACCGGCCGGGAGCTGGTACCGAAGGCAATTCGGCCGCCGTCCGGGCTCGGGGCCGCGACGATCCGGTCGCCGGTCCGTACGGCTGGCCAGTCCTCGACCAGCTTGCCGGTCTCAATTTCAAACAGCGAATCGCCGGCCGATGACGTGGTGACGAGCGCCCACGCACGGCCCGGCACCGGGCGTATCGCCAGGACCTTGAAACTGCCCGGCGGCAACTCAAACGCCGGCGACCTCTTCTCTTTCGACCAGTCCCACGAATACACCCGGGGTCGCGTAAATTCCTCGGACACAATGAGCGTGTCGCCCAGGCCGAGCGCGGCGGACCCGAGCCGGTCGCCGGGGACCGTATACTCGGCGATCGCCCTGAACGTGTCCGCCTGGTAGACCACGGCCTTGCCCGTGCTGGCGGCCAGAAGCCGGTCGCCGGCGGGGTTGGCGGCGACATGAACAGCACCTTTCAATACCGGAGCGGATCGCACGAAGTCCAGGGCCCCGGCCGGCGGGACCGATTCCGCTGGCCGCGGGTCGACGACCCGGACCAGGAAGGCGGCGCCCTTCTCCGTCGCGACGACGACATGCCGGCCGTCGGCGGTCGGGTCGAGCCCGGCCACGCGCCCGGCATCGACGGCCAGGGTGCCGACACTCGGGACGCCGTCGGATGGGACGACCGCGAACTCACCGAATTGACCGCCGACCACCAGAGTCCCGTCGGACGTCGCGGCGAGCGCAGTGGCCGGGAAGCGTACCCCGCGCGGCCGGTCGGGAAGCGGCTCACCGTCGGCCAAGTTCCAACCCTTCACTTCCTTGGCCGACCCCACGGCATAGGCGCGTGACCCGTCAGCGGTAACGCAGACGGCCTCGGCCGCGACTTCCGGGCCGATGAGCCGCGTCGTCCCGTCCTCGAGATTCCAGATCGACACTCCATCGCCCGCGACGGCGAGGGCTCGTGAACCGTCCGCGGTGAAGCAGAAGTGGTTCGCCACGAAGGCCGCGTTGCGCCGGACTTCGGCCCCGTCCGCGGCCGACCACTCGACGAGCCCGGCCTCGCCACTCGCGGCGATGCGCCGGGCGTCCGGCGTGACCGCCAGGGCCTCCACCGGCCCGGGCGAAGTCGCGGTCCACCGCTCGAAGCCGGACGGGAGGTCGAAGCAATGGATGACGCGGTCCTGCCCCGCGACGACAGCGAACTTCCCGTCCCGGCTCACAGTCGCGCGGGCGAGGTCGGCGAGGTCGGTGACGATCCGGTTCGCCTGGCCGGTCGCGAGGTCAACAATCGCCACGCCCCCGGGGTGGGCGAAAACGCCGCGGGTACCGTCCGGGAGGAACCAGGCCCCGAGGGACGAGCTTCCCTTCGGCAAATAGGAGCGGACCACCTTCGACTTGTCGGTGCCGGGGTCAATCCCCGGGGAGAGTGCTTGCACGCCGACGACGGCCGGACCGGGCGCCATCCTCGCCCACCGCGGGTCCGGCGCTGCCGGCTTCTCGACGATCAGTGGGACCCTGATTGACGTCAGGTCATTGGACACGTCCGGTTTCGCCCCGCGCCAGCTCAATACGCCGACGACGCCGACGGCCAGTACCGCGAGCCCGCCGGCCGCCATCAGCGGCCATAACGACCCCTGGGGCCGACGGGCCGCGCGGTTTGGCGACCAACCGTCGGCCCCGAGGTCAGCGAACTCGTTCGCCTCTTCCGGAACGACGTAGATCTGCGCCGGCGGGACAGCCTTGCGGGCCGCGCGGCGGGCCACACCCAGGACGCCGGCCGCCCGGTCCAGGACCGCGTCGCTTACGCCGGTCGGCTGGTCGCCCGAGAGCACCTCGTCGAGCCACGGGGTTTCGCCGAGCGGGCGTTTCGCGGACAGCACGAGGAGCGCGACCAGGTTGGTGACGGTCGGGTCGTCCAGGTTCCACAGTTCCCGAAACACCTTTGAGCCGCCGGGATCGGCGAAGTCCGGTTCGCGGAAGAGCAAGTTGTCGCCGTTGTCGAACCTGTCCCAGAGCGGGTTGCCGGCGACGGCCAGGGCCCGCAGCGCACAGCCGATGACGAGGTGCCCGAAGCGATCGACGTCGGCACTGTAGGCACGCTCGCGGAGCCGGGCGGGGTGTTGGTAGGCCGGGTGCCCGGCCTCGCCGGACGGCTTCCCGGCCAGCTCGGGCACCCACATGCCGTCGTAGTCGATGAGCCGCAGCCTGAGCTTGTTGGCCGTGGCCCCCGGGACGAGCAGGACGTTGCCTTGCTGCAGGTCGGCGTGGGCGATCTTCGCGTCGCGGAGCCGCTTGCAGAGCCGCACCCACATGCCGAGCAGGGCCCGCAGGTGCTCCGGCCGGCCGAGATGCTGCCGGACGAACTCGTTGAGAGCCAGTCCTTCCACCCACTCCATCTTGAGGACCGGGTACCACAGGTTCCGGATGCGGACGCCCTCCGCGAGGAACTGAAAGCCGACGGTGAACGGCAGGCGGGCGGCGCGGAGGTGGTGGTCGATCTTCTCGTAGCGTTCGCGGAGCCCGGCTGCCGGGCGGGTGAAGCATTTGACCGCCCAGGCACGGCCGTCGGGCCCGGTGACCTGGTAGACGTCGGCGAAGTTGCCGGACCGCGGGAGGGGCAGGCCGAACGGCCCCGGGGCGACCTGGCCGGCCTTCAGGTCCGGGTCGGCGAAGCAGGCCCGCGGGGCCTGGACCGCCTCGTTGTAATCCTGCGACAGGGGCCAGCCCATCGAGGCTCCTCGCGTCAGACCACTTCAATCACACCGAGGGCGACGTCGTCGTTCCGCATCCGCCCCAGCGACCGCATCGCCTGGACCCAGAGGGTGAACCCGTCCTCGTCCACGTCGCGCAGGTCGGTCCCGGCAAACGCGCCTGACTCGCCGGACATCATCAGGAACTGCGCCAGCGCGTCGGTCGTTAGTAACATCGCCTCGCCCGGGCGGAGGGTGCCGCGATCCGACTTCCACGGCGGCGTGACATCGCGCGTCCTCACCAGGGCCGGGGAGGATGTGAACTCCGTGCTACTGATCAGCGGGAAGGAGAACGGGCGCGGTTCGTCGCGCAACAGGAACAGGCACGCGTCGCCGACGGCGACGGTCTCCCACTCGGCGTGATCCGCGGCCAGCCGGAAGCTCACTCCGAGGAAGGTGGCATGGGCCCCGCGGGCGAGTTTGTCCTCCGCGTACCAGCTCAGCTCGCCGCCGCCGACTTCGAGTCGCCACGCCTCACGCGGGGCCGCGAGCCAGTCGCCGGTACTGCCGCGCCGGACGAACGCGGTCACGAGGTGCCGGGCCCACTCGCCGGCCGCGTAGCTCTCGGTCGCCCCGTCGGCGATCGCGAACCGGCCGATCTCCGGGTGACCGGCGACGGCGTCCTCGTACTCCTCAAGGGCGTGGCCGTCCTTGGGGACGATGAACGAGTGCCAGCGGAGAGACAGGTCGGGCATGGGATCACAATAGGCCAGATCGGTTCATGTCTGGCTGGATTGGTTAGCAGGCACTGACAGTGACACCCCTGCCACCCAAACGGCCGTTTCGTGCCACCCAAGCTGCCACCCAAACGCCCTTTTCGTGCCACCCAAACTGCCACCCAATGTGACTCGGCCGACGCGGCGCCCAACGAGGCAAGGACTTACGACGTTGCTTGGCAATCCGCCACACTATCTTCCCGGGTTCACGCGCGTGCCGATGTCCAGGAACCGGATCACCGCCACCAGGTCGGCATTGAATACGAACCCCCGGGCCGGGCCGTTGATCGTGTACCCCTCATCCCGGGCCGCGGCCATCAGCTTGGGCGGCAGGATGCTCGACATCTTGAACAGTAGCTGGCCGTACTGGTCCGGGACCACCTTCTCGTCGTCCGGGAAGCAAACTGCCGGGGCGGGGGACGACGATAGGTGGGCGTTGAACACCAGGACGTTCCCGTCCGAGCTTTTGAGCCGCTTCAGCTCGACGGCCGCGTCGAGCGGATTGGCGTCTGTCGGCTTGCCGTCCGTCAGGTTGAGCACCATCGGCGGGAAGCAGTCCGGGTAGGTCGAGACGAAATCCGATACGACCGACCGGGCCCGGGTGATGGCCTCGTTCATCGGCGTCTTGCCCCCGGCCGTCGGCTCGAACCAGACCGGGAACCGGAAAGCCTGTTCGACGAGTCCGCCGGCCCCGTCGTCGATCATTCGCTGGCGCTGTTCCAGCCGGAGTGGCGAGTTGGCCACGGTGCTGATTGGGGCCAGGGGCTGGTCGTCCGTCGTCCCGGCCAGGCACGGCCCAACCGTGGCCCCGTACCCGATCACGCCGACGTGGAAGTAGTCGCGCACCCCGTCGGCCTTGGCGCACTTGAGGACCAGGTTCTGCAAGAGCCGGTTGATCGCGTCGGCCACCCCCTCGGACTTCTTTTTCCCCGGCTGCCCACCGAACGGCCCGTTCATGGACTTCGACTGGTCGACCAGGAACAACAGACAGGTCGGGTTGGTCCGGCTGATCTCGGCGGAGAAGGCCATGGGACTCACTCAGGAAGAGGCAGTGGCAGCGACACCGGGCCACGAGCGATGGCGGAGAGCAACACGGCCCCGTCGCCCTTGGCCGGCGTCCCGGCCAGCCGCAGGGTGACCTGGGACGGCCCGCGGAAGGCCTCGGGCAACTCAACGGTGCGATTGGCCGGGCCGGCGTCGGTCACCGCAGTCATGCTCAGGGCCGTCTCCGTTCGCTCAATGACGACTCGCACGGCTGTGCCCGTACCGGCGAATGCCACCTCCTGGCCCGCGGCGAAGAGGCGCAGGTCGCGGCCGTCAGGCCGGATGGTCAGCGTCAAGCGCCCGCCGGGGGCAAGTCCGAATCGGGAGGTCATGGACGGTCCGCCGGCCGCGAGGCGCACGCCCTCCGGCACCGACTCGCAACCGTCGCCGAGCTGCCACTCCGCCTTCTGCACATCGACGGCTAGGGTGTTGTACCCGCGGCGGACGACGGTCGGCGTCAGGAGCGGCAGCGTCGCCGGGTCCTTCGACGGCACGTCGAGCCGGGCGACGTCGTCGATGCGGGCCTTGGCCTTGATCGCGTCGGCGACGTCTGGCTTGCCGCGACCGACCCTCTCGAACCACATCCGGGCCCGGCCGAGCAATGCCCGCTTGTGGCGATGGTCCTTCGCGTCCAGGGCGAGGCCGTACCACGTTTCGCCGACCTTGTGCCGGGCCTTGGCGTCGGTCGGGGCGGCAAGGTCGGCCCGGGCCGCGTCGATCAGTCGCGGGTCGGTGCCCTTGACCAGGTGCGGCAGCCCGCGGGCCCAGTCCTGCCGCGCCAGACACAGATAGGCCCCGAGGGTGTGGTTCGCGGCTTGGTTCTCCGGGGTGAGCCGCAACAGGCCGACCGCCTGGCGGACCTTCTTGAACTCGTCGGCCGCCGCGGTCGCGCGCTGGCGGATGGCCTTCAACCGGCCGGTTACGTCCGGGGGCAGACTGGACAAATCAACCTTCGCGAGCCGCTTCAGGATCGGGTCCAGGACTTCCGGCCGGGCGTCCGTCTCAGCGCGCTCGGCCGCGGCGAGCCCGACGGTGAGGAGCGCGTGCGCGTCGGCGTCGGTCGGGAATTGGGCGAGCGTCGCGGACTTCTCGAGGAGCTCGTCCACGTCGAACCACGCGGCCGCTTCCTCGACGGCCTGGAAGGCTATGACCGGGTCAGCGGCCTTGGCGGCCAGAACGCGGGCCTCGCGCAGAAACCCGAATCGCAGGGCCGGTGGCAGGCCATCGACCGCGGCGCGTCGCCGCAAGTTGTCGGCGAGGAGCGCCACATCGTCCGGCCGGTTGTAGGCGAAGTCCCTGGCCAGCTCCGCGTATACCGGGTTCATCGCCGCGGTGACTGTGGCCGGGTCCGGTACCGGGAGCGGGTCGGCCGGCGGCTTCCCGACGGGCGCGGCCAGCGTTTCGGCCCGGACTCGCGGGAGCGGCAACAGTTGGACTTGCCCCGTGCTCGTGCCCACGAGGACGAACCGGTCGGCCGGATCCACGGCCAGGCACATTCCCTTCCCGTCGAGCGGTCGCGACCAGCGAAGCGCGTGCCCCGTGTCGGCGCTCCAGAGTCGCGTCGTCCTGTCGACCGAGGCGGTCACGACCTGCTGGCCGCCCGACAGCCAGGCGACCGCGGTGACCGGGCCCGCGTGCCCCGTCAACCGGGCAATCTCCTTCTTCGTCGTCAGGTCGTAGACGCTCGCGGTCCCCTCCGGGCCGCCGGTGGCGGCGCGCTTGCCGTCCGGGGAGAACGAGACCGCGATCGCTCCGCCCGGATGCGGGCTCCATTCAACTACCCGGTTCCGGTTTGCCAGGTCCCAGAGGGTCACCGGGCTCTCGGCGACGGCCGACAGCGCATAACGTCGGTCGGGTGACATGGCGATCGCGGTCACTGGGCCGCGCGGGGCGGTCGCCCACTCGTCGGACCGTCCAAGGTTCGTGTCCCAAATGCGCAAGTAACCGTCGGAAAGGCCGGTCAAGGCGCGGGAGCCGTCCGGACTGACCGCGAGTGCGGTCACCCCGCCCCGGGGGCTTTCCAGCCCGCGTGAAGTGGGCGACTTCGCCGCGTCGAACAGCACGACGGCGAGTCCGTCGCAGGCCGCGACCCGGCGGTCGTCGTCGCAGTACGCGACCCCCGCGCCCGGGCTGGCAAAGGTGTGCCGAACATTACCCGACTCCTTCAGCACCGACCACACCCGGACCGTCCGGTCGGTGCCGACGGTCGCGAAGCGCATCCCGGTCTTCGCGACGGCAATGCCGTTGACGGCCCCGGTGTGCCCGCGAAAGACCTTGGGTCGGAGCTGGTTGACAAAGTCGGCCGGCACGGCGTCGTCGTTCGCGTCGTCGGCCTTGGGTGTGCCGGGATGAGTGTCCGGCCGCGGGCGGGGGTCGGTCTTCGGACCCTCAACGAGACCATCGTTTGTCGGGACTTCGGCCGGCTTCGGGCGGAACGCGAAGTAGACGCCCGCGCCGATCAGTCCGGCGATCACCAATCCACCGATCAGGATGGGTATGACGGGCGTACCGCGCGAGACCGGCGGCCGCGTCACGCCGACACCCGGCGCGGCTGGTGGCGGTGAGGTCGGTGATGCCGGGACGGCCGTCGTCGAGCGGACCTTCGACCTGGTAGGAAGTGCTTCCGACCACGCCGCGGTCGCGGGGACAATGGGTCGTACGGGCGGAGCGACCGGCTTGTCCGGCGGCGTCCCCTCCTTCCACCACGGGCCGGGGGCCGCCGGTACCTCTTCAGGAGTCGCGTCTTGCCACCACGGCTTCTTGGCGGCCGGCGGCGATTCGACGGGCGCGGGGGGTGCTTCGGCCTTGACTGGTGCGGGAGTGGGAGCGGGGCGCGCCTCCGGGGTCAGCGTGTCGTAGAACTGCCGTCGGTCCGGGTCCGTCAACGTGTCGCGGGCCTCGGCCAGTTCGTGTTGCAGGCGATCGGCGAGGTCCGCGTGCGGGCCTTCGAAATGCGGCAGGAGGGTTTCGAGCCGGCGGTCGGACGCGTCCTGGATGACGGCCGGGTCGGATTCACCTGGGGAAACGCCGAGGAGCTGGTAATGCGTCGGCGGCCGCTGGGCTTTCGGGATCCCCAGCCAGTCGTAGGGGTCAACCACGGCTCGCCTTCGGCCAGAGTCGGGAGAAGGGGCCGACGGCCCCGCACCTTTTTTGATCGTACGTCGGGTTTGTGAGTTCCACAAGCGAGACACGTACCGGGTAGCGTGGGGCAGACATTCCTGTCTGCCGATTGCGCTGGCAGACAAGAATGTCCGCCCCACGAAGGGGAGCCACAACGACTTGTAACTATGTGTGGAAGTGTCCCCGGCGCGGCCAGCCGCCGCTGAGGTCGAGTTCGTGGAAGGAGAGCCACCGGTCGTTGCGCATCGCCAGGTAGGCTTCGACGTGCAGGTCCGGGAACCAGGTCCGCAAGGTGTTCGCCGCCAGCCGGACGTCCTTCGCCTGGGCCGCGAGACACTCGACTGGTGACTGCCCAAGCCGGTGCCCGTACCAGGCGCACCCGAAGTGCGTGATGAGGACGACTTGTTCGAGTTCATGAGCCCGAACGAGGAAGTCGAGCTGGGTGCGTGCGGCCTCGCGGCCCGACGCTTCGCCGGCCACCCAGGCCGGGCCGCCGGGGACGGCCCAGCGGTCGTAGCGCGGGATCTGCAAGTGCCGGTGACAGAACTCGTCAAACGCCTCCCCCCACCGGCCGTCCGAGCAGTAGAGGGCCAGCGCGCCGATTCGCTCCGGGTGCCAACGCTCCATGGCGTGGTAGACGGCCATCGGCAGGTGCGGCCCGAGATCGACCTCCGGCTCGCGGGTGAGACTGTTTGCGTCGGAGAGGGATGGGTTCATGGCGTCTCCGGGGTGAGTGGTGCCGATCGGATCTGGCGGAGCCCGAAGCGCCACGCGAGGGCGTCGCCGCGCCCGGGTAGGTGCCGCGAGCCGAGCGGCACCGAGCTGAACGCCCCGGGGCCTCGCCGTCGTCCGGCTCGGCACATAGTAGCCGTCACGCTCCGCGTGACGTGCCCGGCGTCGCCATCCCACCCCGCCGGAAGGGCCCGGGCCCGTCACGCGGAGCGTGACGGCTACTATGTGCCTCGAGCCGAACCGGACCGAGTAGACGCCCCCGTGGGCGATAGCTTGGTCCGCCTCGGCTCGGCGGACCTACTTGCACCCTGGCGACGTCGCCCTCGCGTGGCGCTTCGGGCTCCACCGCCTACTTCTCGCCTTCGCGGTCCAGCGCCCGCAGCGTCTTCTCCAGTTCTTCGCGTTGCATCGGGTACAGATGCGGCAACTCCAGCCAGCTCTGGTATAGCGTCCGCTCCCACGAGCAGTAACCCGGAGTCGGCCGGTGGTCGGCCAGTATCTGGAACGCGTCGTGAATGTCCGGGGCGATTGGCTCGTTCTCGCGACCGAGCCGGGCCAGGGCCCGGATGGCCGCCTCCGTCGCCCAGTCCTGCGGGCCGTGGAGGACCGACAACAGGGCCTCGCGTCGGGCCGACCCTTCCCAGCCGCCGTCCACCTGGGCCGCGACCTGCGCCGCCGCGTGCTGGACGCGCGGAATCCAGCCGAGGGCGGTTGATCCGTCCGGGATCGGCGGCGGGTGGACCATGCACGCGACAACGTCCCCGACGCGCCTGGGGCCAAGTTCCGCCGCGAGCCGGCTGGCCGCGGCCCAGTTCGCGTCCTCGTCATACGGTGCGGCCGCGAGCTCGCCGATCCGCTTGCGCACGTCGGGCAGCGGCGGCGGCAGGCCCGGCAAGGCGTCCGTCCCGTTGTACTTCCACAACAGGTACT
>Ga0066905_100000448_pt1 | contig 11331 bp, 8 predicted proteins | sample PanSoiMetaPlot36_FD_67483 | JGI IMG/M metagenome (GOLD analysis project Ga0066905, IMG submission 67483) | Tropical forest soil microbial communities from Panama analyzed to predict greenhouse gas emissions - Panama Soil Plot 36 (version 2) | ecosystem: Environmental > Terrestrial > Soil >... | reverse complement strand
CACTGTTGCCGAAAGCTTACGATCTTCAACTTTGGCCTGTGATTGCAGACTGGTCGTGCGAATGCGCACGGCACCTACAGGTGGTTGCGACAGCCCCGGCAGTAGGTGGGTGACTGTAGACTGGTCGTGCGAATGCGCACGGCACCGTCACCGGGATGAGAGCCGCAGAAGAATCGCTGAGTGACTGCAGACTGGTCGTGCGAATGCGCACGGCACGCGACCTGGAACGGGGTGAATTGCTCGACCATCCCGTGATTGCAGACTGGTCGTGCAAATGCGCGCGACACATATGGCCGTGGGCACTGCGGGCGCTTTCCACGTATGATTGCAGACTGGTCGCGCGAATGCGCACGGCACAGAATTTTTCCAGGCGGTGCTCCAACTGCAAGACCGTGATTACAGATCGGTCGTGCGAATGCGCGCGGCACTGATGACGCGCCGCGTCCGTGATTTGCGCGTCGCTCGTAATTGCAGACTGGTCGCGCGAATGCGCACGGCACGAAAACAAACCCAGGAAAGCCAGAGATAAGAAGAGTGATTGCAGACTGGTCAGGCGAATGCGCGCGGCATATATGTCCGTGGGCGCTTCGGGCGCTTTCCACACTCGCTCGATCAGGATTTCTACTTCGGCTGGATCGATCTTTAAGAGCGTGTCAGAATTTTTGTGTAAACGGAATTCATCTCGATCAAGCCCTGGTTGTTTCCAGCGCTTCTAACGGTAAACGATCCTTGTAGAGGCGATAAGGATATTTCACAGCTTCGACCGGGTAACGGGATTGCATCTACGGAGTAACCGCAACTGCGCCGACCCCCTAATTCGTTCACTGTGTCGTTGAGGCGCTCAGGAAAGGGTGACTTAGGATGAAACAAAAAGATCTTCGCCCTCCGGTTTGGATCGGGCACGTTGTACTGGAAACTGATCGGCTGGAAGAATCGGCAGAGTTCATGCTCAAGTTAGGAATGCGCCCGATCGTTCAGCGAGAGGAAGTCGCGGTGCTGGAACTTCGCGGCGGCACTCATCTGGTTTTGATAGCCAAACCTGAGATTACGTCTGGCGAAGCGCCGTTCGATCTGATGGTGGAAGATCTTCGGGAAAACCATCGGCGTTTTGCCGAGCTCGGGCTGGCGCCTACAGCAATCGAAAGGGTGTCGCCTGAACACGAAGGTTTCAAGATACGAGAGCCCGCGGGACATATAATCACATTTTACTCAAACCACGCTTCCGGAGAGCCGGTGTGATCCCACACCAGCCGACATGAAAACGAGGAAAGTCACGAACGCGAAACGAGCTCTCTCTTTTGTTCGTAAGCAGGGTGTGGTCCTCGCATCATCGGAATGTCCGGTTCCGCGATTGACCGAAGCGATCGTTGGCGCTCCGATCGTTGGACGCTGGTAGTCGCATCCAAAAAGCCGATTGATCATAAACTATTTGCGCGCGCTGGCGGCGAGATTTCGGGGATTATTCAGAGATAGCGGATCGGATCGAGAGCTCGACGAGGAGATCGAGACGCATTTGCGCCTGCTCACAGAGCGATATGTTCGCCAGGGAATGACCGAGGCCGAGGCCGTTCGGGCCGCGCGCGCGGGCGGCGGGGAGGCGAAAAGAACCGGCCGTCCGCACGGCTCTCGGCGCCGGACGCTGGCGTCTGATGCGACAATTCATCGCTGAAAGCGTTCCGTTGGCGGCGCTGGGAGGAAGCGTGGGATTGTTGCTGGCTTTTTTGTGTTTAGACCTGCTGAAAGGCTCTATCCCCGCCAACATCTCACATCTCGCCGAGATCAGGCTGGATCTGCGCGCGCTAAGTTTCACGCTGATCACGTCGCTACTGACTGTGCCGCTATTCGGATTGGCGCCTGCGCTGCATTGTTCAGACTTGAATCTAAACGAAACGCTCAAAGAAGGCGGGCAAAGCGGGTCGGCGGGACGGCATGCGCGGATGCAAAGCCTGTTGGTGATTTCAGAGATGGCGCTGGTCTTGATCCTGTTAATCGGCGCCGGACTGACGGTCCGCAGTTTTGCCCGGTTGCTGGGTGTCGATCCAGGTTTCAACCCGGATCATGTGTTGACCACAAGTCTGCCGCTGACAAATGCGAAGTACAACAGTGATCCGGCGAAGGTCGGGCTTTTCCTCGACGAAGTGATGAGTCGAGTCAAAGCATTACCTGGCGCGCAGTCTGTCGCGGTGGCGGCGAATCTCCCGCTGACCGGGGGACCGAACATGACTTTCACAGTTGACGCGCAGCCCGCGCCGAAAGAATGAATCCGGTGACTGGCGGGATTCGCGGCGATTACTTCCGCGCCTTGGGGCTACCTTTACTCAAGGGCCGCGCTTTCGATCGGCGGGATACGCCGGCTTCCGAAAGGGTCATCATCGTCAGCGAAACTCTGGCGCGACAGGCCTGGCCTTGCTCCTGGCCGCAGTCGGAATTTACGGCGTGATGTCTTACACCGTAACGCATAGCGGCCACGAGATCGGAGTTCGCATGGCGCTCGGCGCGCAGTCGCGTGATGTCTTGAAACTCATAGTGGCGAGGTCCATGGGATTGACGCTCATCGGCGTTGCGATCGGAGTCACGGGCGCTTTCGTTTTGACGCGACTGATGGAGAGCCTGCTCTACGAGGTGAAGACTACAGACCCGATGACCTATGTCATTGTTCCGGTATTGCTCAGTGGAGTGGCGTTGCTCTCTTGTTACATACCGGCGCGGCAGGCGACGAAGGTGGACCCGATGATCGCTCTCCGGCGCGAGTGATTTTCTCCAGGAAGCCACATAAAGGATCGCGAAGTTGATGCGCCGCCATGGGGGTTCTTTGTGGTGGAATAATGCAAGCGCTAGTAGAACGCTACGGCCCCAGCACTCTGAGTTGCAATCTTCATTTGAGCGATGTGCTGACTGCCAAAGGTTACGAGCTTTACTACCGCGAGGTCGGCGACGGACACGAGCCGCTCAGTTGGCCTGGCGGCGTCGCCGAATGACTTGTGCAATTGATCGGGCAAGAAAATTGATAACTCGAGCGAAGGAGGAACTATGCAAACGCTCTGGCAAGATCTGCGCTACGGCGCGCGAATGTTGCTGAAACAATCCGGCTTTTTTTTGATGGCCGTGTTGATGCTATCGCTCCCAGGCAATGCGCAGCAAGCAAAGAGGCTGTTCCAGCCTGAAGATCTCTTTCGTCTCTGGCAGGTGGCCGCGGTCGCCTGGTCGCCCGACGGTCATTATGCCGCCATTGAGATTTTGCGTCCGGGACATACGCTGGATCGCACGGCGCCAACGGGCGAAATCCGCTTACTTGATGCTCGCACCCGCACGTTGCGTACGCTCAGTTCAAACGCGGGCGCTTATCTTGGTTTCTTTAATGCTGTCTGGTCACCAAACGGACGGCGATTGGCCTTTCTGTCGGTGGATGCGAAGGCGGTGGTGCGACCCTGGATCTGGACAGTCGGAACTGAGACGCCTCGATTGCTGAACGACCTCGATGCACGAATCGGCCTCGGCGACCCTCCGCTGGTTTGGGTGGGTAAGGATCGTCTGGCAGTGCTGGCGTGGGACATCGGCGCAGAGAAGAGCGGCGCGCTTTACGTCAGCATTATGCGTGGTCGCAACGTTGCCGACAGATGGAGGCGCGCAATCGAAGGGCGTCTACCTACGGTTTCGACGCTTGAATCAGGAGGCGAAATGAAGCCTGCGACACCGAGCGCGCGGCTTGTACTGACAGACCTCCGAACCGGCGCGCGTCGGACGCTCGCGCGCGGCAACATCCATCGTCTTACGGTGTCAGCGGATGAACGCCTGATTGCATTTCTCCGTGAAAAGCCGGGGCAGCCAGTCTCGTCTTACTTCGCTTTCACAGACGCCGAGGAAGGGTATAGCGCCGTGAATTGGGGCACAGAGCGTCACGTCATCAATGCGCAATCCGGCGCGGAAGTAGAACCGTCGTCAATGAATGCTCCCGCGCGGCCTGTGCAGAAAGCGAACATCGAGATTCCTGCGCCACGACCGGGCGCACGGCGGCTGTCCGTGTCTCCGACCGATGATGCGGCGCTCTTTGTCGCGCGTGCTTCTGATGGCACACATCTCTGGCTGGCGGGTGGCGGCGGTCGGCCTTTATCATCATCGTTAGAGATTTGGCGCGCTAACGAATGGGTGCGTGATCTGGCGCTCGGCATGGCCGAACCGATCACGTATACGGCGACGGACGGAACCCCGCTTACGGCGTGGTTGTTGCTGCCGCACAACTATGTGAAGGGGACGAAAGTGCCCGTCGTGACCATCGTCTATCCGGGGGTTTACGGCACTACACCGCCATCAACCTTCTCACCGCTCAATAGTGATTTCAAGCATCCGCAACTCTTCGCGGCGCTTGGTTACGCCGTCTTGCTGCCTAGCATGCCGTTGGCTAAGAACCCGACCGAGTCACATTCATTGCGGCAGCTCCCTCTTGGTGTGTTGCCTGCGCTTGATGCCGTCATCGCACAGGGCATCGCCGATCCTGATCGTATTGCCATACTTGGTCAGAGCGACGGCGGCTTCGCCGTTATCGGCTTGATTACGCAAACAACCAGATTTCGGTCAGCGATTGCGATCGCAGGCTTTTCTGATTTCGTGAGCCTCTACGGCACGCTTTACGGGCAGTATCGCTACGGCGATGCAGGGCGTCCTGAAAAGGGGCAGGTGTTGCGCATGCTGCAACTTGAAAAAGGCGCTGATGGGTTGGATGGGCCGCCCTGGGCGCAGGCTGACCGCTACCGGGAGAACAGCGCCGTGTTCCAGGCGAACAAGGTCACCACGCCGCTGATGTTGGCGCATGGTGATCTAGATTTCATTCCGATTCAGCAGGCTGAGGAGTTTTTTACCGCGCTCTATCGCCAGGACAAACGCGCCAGTCTAGTGCGTTATCAAGGCGAAGGGCACACGATTGCTAACCGTGCGAATGTGCTTGACCTGTGGCATCGAATGGCTGACTGGCTTACGGAGACAATGGCGCCACGTCCGTAACAAGCTCATACGCCCACCTCAACACCATCAATTCGCTTAATTGATGCGACGCTGTTGCTGTCCACTGCGACGGTTCCATGGAAGCGAAGTCGACCGAAGGAGGAGTTATGCAAACGCTACTACAAGACCTGCGCTATGGCGCGCGAATGTTGATGAAGAAGCCCGGTTTCACGCTGATTGCCGTGATCACGCTGGCGCTCGGCATTGGCGCTTGCACGGCGATTTTCAGCGTCGTTGACGCGGTGTTGTGGCGTTCGCTTCCATTTCCGCGAGCCGAAAGGATCATCAGCGTCCGCGAGGTAGATGCGAGGGGCAGGCAGATCACATTCGCCCATCCGAACTTTCGGGATTTGCGAGCGCGCAATAAGACGCTCGATGCGGCGGCGGAATACGTAACAGCGTCGCTCACGATCCTGGGCGGCAGCGAGCCTGTGCGCGCGCGAGGGACTTACGTCTCGCAGGACTTCTTCAAAGTGTTAGGCGCGCGGCCCGAAATCGGACGAGGGTTCCTCGCGGTAGAGTCCCGGTTCGGCGGTAATCCGGTCGCGGTGGTGAGCTACGGATATTGGCGGCGAATGCTCGGCGGCCGAACGGATTTGGCCGCGACGCCGCTTCGCATCGAGGGCGTAAACTACACTGTCGTCGGCGTGATGCCGCGCGGGTTCAATTTCCCCAACGAGGTGGAGGTCTGGCTGCCCGTCGAAATATACGATCCGGTCTCGGCCTCGCGCAGGTCGCACGGCCGGCGCGTGATCGCGCGGTTGCGCGACGGCGTACGGTTTGAGCAGGCGCGCGCCGAGTTGAGCGCAATCGGCAGACAACTCAAACAGGAGAACGGCGCGGATATCGATCTGGTCGACATGGCAGCGACGCCGCTGCAGGAGTCGCTGGTCGGCGAGGCGAGACAGAGCTTGCTGGCGATGATGGCGGCGGTGGCGTTTCTGCTGCTCGTCGCATGCGCCAACGTCGCCAACCTGGCGCTTGCTCAGATGACGTCGCGACAACGCGAGTTTACCGTGCGCGCAGCTTTGGGCGCGACACGTTGGCGCCTGGCGCGGCAGTTCATCACTGAAAACCTGGCGCTGACGCTCGTCGCCGGCGGCCTGGGCGTGTTGATCTCGTTCTGGGGCGTGGACGCGCTGATCAATTTAAATCATGGGAAATTGCCGCGCGCCGATGAGATCGGGGTCGATGCCCGCGCCCTGGTCTTCACATTCGCCCTTTCGTCGCTGGTCGCGGTCGCGCTCGGCTTGCTGCCGCTCCTTCGCTTCGGCGGGCGCGATCTGAGCGAGCGGTTGAAAGAGGGCGGTCGCGCCCAATCTGCGAGCGCCATGAGCCAGCGATTGCGCGGTTTGCTGGTAACGGCGCAGGTGGCATTGACGCTGGTTTTGTTGATCGGCGCAGGGCTGCTGGTCAGGAGCTTTCTTAAGCTCCTGCAGGTCGATCCCGGCTTCCGAACCGAGAGCGCCGTGGCGATAGAGATGTCGCCGCCTGAATTTGGGGGAGAAGATTCGGCTCAACGCCGGGCGAGCTTTTATCAACAAATGATAGAACGCGCCGGCGCGCTGCCCGGCGTCACTGCGGTCGGCGGCGTGAACGGCTTGCCGATGGCGGGCGGGGCCGCCGACGGTGAGTTCCTGATTGATGACAATAAGGCGCTGAAAGGCTACGGCGAATTTCGCGTCGCCAGTCCTGGCTATTTCGACGCGATGGGCATCAGGCTCCTGCGCGGCAGGCTCTTCGATCAGACCGACGGCCCAGCCACGCAACAGGTCGCCTTGATCAGCGAGACATTGGCGCGCCGCCATTTTCCGAAAGAAGACCCGCTGGGCCACGCGATCCAATACGGCAGCATGGACGGCGACCACCACTTGTTACACATAGTCGGCGTCGTCAGCGACGTGCGTGAATTTGGGCTGGACGAGAAAATCGAGACGACCGTTTACGTCCATTATCTGCAGCGGCCGCGCCAGGCATGGAACTTCGCCGTAGTGGTTCGTGCGCAGGGAGAGCCTGAATCGCTAATCCCGGCGCTGCGCGGCGTCGCCCAATCGCTCAATCGCGACGTGCCCGTCAATTTTCGCATGCTCGCGCAAATCTTCTCCTCCTCGCTCGACAAGCGCCGCTTCTCTTTATCTCTCTTCAGCGCCTTTGCCTTTGCCGCGCTGTTGTTGGCGGCGCTGGGTGTCTACGGCGTGACCGCATACGCGGTGACTCAACGCGTCTCGGAGATCGGCGTTCGGATCGCGCTCGGAGCGCAGGTCAAGGATGTGCTGCGGCTGATCGTCGGGCAGGGAATGAAGTTTGTTCTGCTAGGAGTGACCATCGGTCTCGTGGGCGCATTGGCGCTGACCAGGCTGATCGCACATCTGCTTTTCAATGTGAGCGCGACCGATCCGCTCACCTTCAGCGTCGTCGCCGCCTTGTTGATCGGAGTCGCTTTGCTGGCCGCGCTAGTTCCGGCCAGAAGGGCGACGAAGGTCGATCCTATGGTGGCGCTGCGAGTGGACTGAATACGGCGTATGGCATATGAAATAAGGTCTCTTTCTCTGGAGGAATTATGCACACACTCTGGCAAGATCTGCGCTACGGCGCGCGAATGTTATTGAAGAAGCCCGGTTTCACGTTGATTGCCATTCTGACACTGGCGCTCGGTATCGGCGCGAACACGGCCATCTTCAGCGTGGCGGATAAACTGTTGCTGCGACCGTTGCCGGTGAAAGACCCGCAGCGACTCGCGCTCATCTCGGCTGAATCCATCAATCCGAAATTTCTGAACAACATCTTCTCCTATCTCGATTATGTGGATTACCGCGATCAGAACGAGGTCTTCAGCGATCTGTTCGCGTTCACGCCGGCGAAAGACGTCAAGCTCGGCGCGGGCGAACAGTCCGACAAGATGAACGTCGAATTGGTTTCAGGCAATTACTTCGACACGCTCGGCGTGGCGGCGGCCCGAGGGCGCGTCATTCGGGACGAGGACAATCGCACCGAAGGCGCGCATCCTGTGGCCGTCATCAGCCACAGTTGTTGGCGGCGTCGCTTCGGCGGGCAGCCCGGTGTGGTCGGCCAGACAATGCTGCTCAACGGCGCGAGCTACACGATCATCGGCGTCGCGCCCGCCGGGTTCGCGGGAATGATGCTGGAAACTCCAGCCGAAGCGTGGGCGCCGTTTATGATGCGGCGGCAACTATTATCGGCGACGACCTCGAACTTCGAACGCAAGCTGTTCTGGTTGAAATTGATGGGCCGGCTCAAACCCGGCGTCGCAATGGCGCAGGCGCAGATCAGTTTCGATCTGACGGCGCGTCGCATCTTTGAATCCAACACCGCCCCAAGCGACCGCAAGCTGCCCTTCAACGAAAAGCGCATGCTGCTTGAACCGGGCGGGCAGGGTATTTCGTTTCTGCGACGCTCGATGGGCGAGACGCTGAAACTGTTGTTGGGAGTTGTGGGGCTGCTGCTGGCGTTGGCATGTGCGAACGTGGCCAATCTGTCGCTGGCGCGCGCCAGCTGGCGACGCAAAGAGATCGCGATGCGGCTGGCGCTCGGCGCGAGTCGCTTTAGGATCATCCGGCAAATGCTGACCGAAAGTCTGTTGCTGGCCTGTCTCGGCGCGGGCGCTGGATTGATGCTCGCGCCGTGGCTCTATGAACTGCTGCTCGCGTTTGAACCGAGTTTTGTGATTGAACGCTCGACGCTGCAAGGCAGTCTGGACGCGCGCGTTCTCGGGTTCACGACGCTGACCACCGTCTTGTCGGGGTTGCTCTTCGGCCTGGTTCCGGCCTGGCAGAGCGCGCGGACAAACCTGATCCCGAGGTTGAAAGATGCGGAAGCCGGTTCGGAGCGGCGCTCGCGCCGCTGGAACGCGCGCAGCGCTCTGGTCGTGACACAGGTCGCGCTGGCGTTGGTAATGCTCGCCGGGGCGGGATTGTTGGTCAGAAGCCTGCAACATCTGTTCGCGATTGATCCCGGCTTTCGCGCCGATAATTTGTTGGTCGTCCCGCTAGATCTGCCGCGAGCGGCTTACGCGGGGGCCAAGGACGAAGCGGGCAAACGCGCCGTGGACGAGAGCAATAATCAGTACTTCGCCCAGGTTGCCGAACGGGTGAAGGCGTTGCCCGGCGTCGAGTCGGCCACCACAGCCTGGATCACCCCCTTCAGCGACTCCATCGCCAAAAGCTCGGTAGTAATAGAAGGCGGGCGGCCCGAGCCAGGCGAGATCATCGCGATTGATGACAACAAGGTCGGGCCGGGTTATCACAAGCTGATGGGGATTCCGCTCGTCCAGGGGCGCGGCTTCACCGAACGTGACAACGCCAATGCGCCCCGAGTGGTCATCATCAATGAGGCGATGGCGCGCGCCTATTTCCCGAACCAGAACCCGCTGGGCAAGCGGTTCAGCCTGGGGCAGGGCATGCCGTGGATGGAAATCATTGGCGTGACGCGCGACCACCGCTTGCACAGCCTGACCGAAACGCCAATCCCTCATTTCGATTTACCTGCGTTGCAGCGCCCCTACGGCGCATTCGCTCGTCTGGTCGTGCGCGTGAAGCGCGACCCATTGGCCGCGCTGCCTGCGGCGCGCAAAGAGGCGCTGGCGCTGAACCCGCAAGTGAAGATAGACGCGCCGACGACGCTCTATGACGAAGTGAAAAATTCGATCGCCGCCGCGCGCATGGCCTCGACGTTGACAAGTCTGTTCGGATTGACGGCGCTGCTGCTCGCAGGCGTTGGCTTGTACGGCGTGATGTCGTATTCGGTCAGCCGCCGCACACGCGAGATAGGCGTCCGCATGGCCCTGGGCGCTGGGCGGGGCGATGTATTGCGGCTGATGCTCAAACAAGGGTTGCTGCTGGCGGGGCTCGGCCTCGCGCTAGGCTCAGTGGCGGCTTTTTCGCTGACGCGCTTTATCCGAACTTTGTTGTACGGCGTCGGCGCGACCGATCCGCTGACGTTTGTCGTGGTCGCGTTTTTGCTCGCGAGTGTGGCGCTGCTGGCCTGCTGGATTCCGGCGCGGCGGGCGACGAAAGTGGATCCGATGGTGGCTCTCAGATGCGAATAGATGTCATATGCTAGATGTCAGATGTCAGTAGATGAGTGGCGGTAAAGCCCTCTCTCTGACCGCTGACATCTAGCATATGACATCTTCTTTTGGAGGATATATGCAAACACTGTGGCAAGACCTGCGATACGGCGCGCGAATGTTACTAAAGAACCCGGGCTTCACATTGATAGCCGTCCTCACGCTAGGCCTGGGCATCGGCGCGAACACGGCGATCTTCAGCGTCGTCAACGCCGCTCTACTGAGGCGGCCTCCTTACGATGCGACGCGGCTTGTGGCTGTCGAATCGTTCAATCCGCAAAAAGAGAAGATCGCTGGCGGAGCCTCGCCGGCGAACTTCTGGGATTGGCAGGAGCAGAGCCGTGCGTTCGAGCAATTGACTATGTATTCCGGTGGTGGGATCTGGCTGAAGGAATCGGAGCGCGTGGAGGATATTCCCGGCGCAAGAGTGACGGTCAACTTCTTCGCGACCTTCGGCGTGCAACCGTTGTTGGGGCGCGCGTTTGTCAATGAGGAAGGATTTCTGAATGGCCCACGGGTAGTCATCCTCAGTCACCGCCTCTGGCAGCGACGCTACGGCGGCGATCCGCGGATCGTCGGTCGCACGCTCAAGACCGCCGATGGCGCGATAACGGTCATTGGCGTAATGCCGCCAGATTTCAAATTTCCGAGTTTCGCAGAGGTCTGGTGGCCGGTCGCTCATGATAGCGGAGAAATGAAGTTTCGCGCCGCTCCCTATTTTCGCGCGATCGGGCGGATCAGGAAGGGAGAGACTATTGAATCAGCGCAGTCCGAGATGAAAACCATCGCCGCCCGTCTGGCCGCGAGCTACCCAAAGGATAATCAGGGCTGGACTGTGCATCTCACGGATTGGCGCGAGTCACTGTCGCAGGACAGCCGGAAGGCGCTGCTGGTATTGATGGGCGCGGTCGGTTTCGTGCTGCTGATCGCGTGCGCGAACGTGGCTAACCTGCTACTCGCACGCGCGGCGACGCGACGAAGAGAGATGGCTATCAGGCTGGCGCTTGGCGCGACCCGGGCGAAGTTGATGCGGCAGTTATTGACGGAGAGCTTGCTGCTCGGTTTGCTAGGCGGCGCGTTGGGATTACTGCTGGCGGTGTGGGGCGTTGGGGCGTTGACGCGGTTGCTGCCCGAACTCAACTTCACTTTTCAATCGCTCTCCGAATTGCGCGGCGAGATTCGCGTCGACCGCGTCGCGCTGCTCTTCACGCTGGCCGTCTCGATCCTGACGGGATTGATCTTCGGCC